>Ga0100398_1000033_pt1 | contig 117500 bp, 97 predicted proteins | sample CryGeymeta201522_FD_81568 | JGI IMG/M metagenome (GOLD analysis project Ga0100398, IMG submission 81568) | Groundwater microbial communities from Crystal Geyser aquifers in Utah, USA - Crystal Geyser metaG 2015-22 | ecosystem: Environmental > Aquatic > Deep subsurface > Groundwater | place...
ATTGCCGCCGTCACGCCCCCGGGCGGGAGAATTGCCGCCGTCACGCCCCCGGGCGGGAGAACCGATAGACCCGCGCGGGTGGCAGGTTGCCCCAGATCTTGCGGCTGGTGGTCCATGTCAGGCCCATCGCATCGCGGATCGCGGCCTTCACCGGCGGCTTGGGGCCGTAGGTGAACTGGATGTAACTGCCGGCTGCGCCCACTTGCTTGAACGAGCCGGTCAGGATCGCGTCTTGCAGGTCGTGCGGCATCGACAGAAGCGGCAGGCCCGAGACCACCGCCTGCGCGCCCGTCACCGCCAGGTCGCCGACATCGCCCGCCGACATCCGGTGGACGTTGAGCCCCGGAAATTTGGCGCGCAGCAAGTCGCAGAACTCCGGGTTCATCTCGATGGAGTGGACCTGTTCGGGGGCAAACCCCCGGTCGAGGATTGCCTGCGTGATGCGTCCGGTGCCCGCCCCAAGCTCGATCACCGGGCCGCCCGCCGGGTCGAGCGTCGCCGCCATCTCTGCCGACAGCGCCCGCGAGGACGGGGCAAGCGCCACCACCTGATGCGGTTTGCGCAATAGCTGCGCGATGAAAAGTCCCAGATCGCCCGACATGGCCTGCCCTCGGTGAAACATCCTGTGCCTAGAAGACACGCGAACGGCGACCCTGCAAGGGTCAAGCGTGACGCGTCATGAAAGCGTCAAGGTTTCAGTGGCCCTTGCGAAAGGCGTCGAGGCGTACGACCTCTGCATCATGCGCCTCTTCGCCATGCTCATCGGCCGGACTGTCTGGCCCGTCATGTCCAGAAGGCCCGCCATCGGGGTCGTCGCCGTCTTGCGTCTCGAAGCGAAGGCCGAACTCCACCGACGGGTCCACGAAGGTGAGGATCGCATCGAAGGGCACCCGCAGCGGTTCCGGGCTGTCGCCGAAATTGAGCGTGATCCAGAAGCCCTCGTCATCCACGCGCAAATCGTCGAACCAGTTCTGAACGACGATGGTCATCTCTTCGGGGTAGCGGTCCTTCAGCCAGTCGGCGATATCGACATCTTCGTGGCGGGTGTCGAAGGTGATGAAGAAATGGTGTTCTCCGGGCAACCCACGCTCGGCGATATCTTCCAGAACGGTCTGGATCAGCCCGCGCATCGCGCGATGCATGAGGCGTCCGTAGGCAATGGACTCCGTGGCGTCAGAGGTCATGTGGATCTTTCCTGTCAGGTCACGTCCAGCATAGAAGATTCGGGCGCGAAGGAAAGACGTCGCACGAAAGAACGGGCGACACGGGTTGGGCGGTTGCGCGCGCATCCGGTTATCGGTCGCGATTTTGCAATCAACTTCCGCAGCTTCGCCCTAAAATGACCAGATTGCAGGAGCATTTTGCAAACATTCAACCAGAAACGATGTGCAGGATCGACGCGCAGATGACCCGAGCAGAGCTTGCCCCCGAGATCGGGGAAAACGATATTGCCATCGTCGGAATGGCGGCACATCTGCCGGGTGCGCCGGATGTGCAGGCCTATTGGCGCAACCTTGCAGGCGGGGTGTCCTCGATCCGCCGGTTGAGCCGCGCGGACCTGCTGGCTGCGGGCGAGGCCCCGCACCTCATCGACCGTCCCGATTACGTGCCCTTCGCCGCCCCGCTCGACGGGTTCGAGCGCTTCGACGCGGATTTCTTCGGCCTGTCGCCGAAAGAGGCCGCGATCATGGATCCCCAGCACCGCCAGTTCCTGGAAGTGGCTTGGGAAGCGATGGAACAGGCGGGCCATGTTCCCGATAATTTCAAAGGAAAAACAGGGGTTTACGCGGGATGTGGCATGGGCGGCTACTTCTATTTCAACGTCTGTTCCAACCGCGACCTCGTCGATCAGACCGGTATGTTCCTGCTGCGCCATACCGGCAACGACAAGGATTTTCTGGCCACGCGAGCCAGCTATATCTTCGATCTGCGCGGCCCCGCGATCAACATGCAGACGGCCTGTTCCACCTCGCTCGTCACCACCCACTACGCCTGTCAGGCGCTTCTGACCGGCGAATGCGACATGGCGCTTGCGGGCGGCGTGACGATCGAACTGCCGCAGGGGCGCGGCTACCTGTGCAAGGAGGGCGAGATCCTGTCGCCCGACGGCCAATGCCACGCCTTCGATCACCGCGCCCAGGGCACGGTGTTCGGCTCCGGTGCGGGCTGCGTGGTGCTGCGCCGGGCGACGGATGCGATCCGCGACGGCGATCACATCTGGGCCATCATCAAGGGCTCGGCGGTGAACAATGATGGCGCCGACAAGGCGGGCTACCTCGCGCCGTCCGTCGCCGGACAGGCCGAGGCGATTGCCGAGGCGCAGGCGCTGGCCGGGGTCAGCGCCGACACCATCGACTACGTGGAATGCCACGGCACCGGCACCTATCTGGGCGATCCCATCGAGGTCGCGGCGCTGAGCGATGCCTTTCGCCGCACCAGCGACGCGACCGGGGTTTGCCGCATCGGCTCGGTCAAGACCAATATCGGCCACCTTGATACGGCGGCAGGGATTGCCAGCCTGATCAAGACGGCACTGGCGCTGTATCACCGGCAGATTCCGCCATCCCTCAGCTATGAGAAACCCAATCCGGCGATCGCCTTCGAGGGGTCCCCCTTCACCGTCAATGACCGCCTGACCGACTGGCCACGATCCGACCACCCGGCGCGCGCCGGGGTCAACGCGCTCGGTGTCGGCGGCACCAATGCCCATGTGGTGCTGGAGGAGGCGCCGGCGCGCGCAGCCAGCGAGCAATCCGACTGGCCGTTCCAGTTGCTTTGCCTGTCGGCGCGAAGCAAATCGGCGCTGGAGGGAAACACCGACCGCCTCGCCGCGCATCTGGAAACGACCGATGACGACCTTGCCGATATCGCCTGGACCCTGAAGGAGGGGCGCCGCGCCTTCGATCGTCGCCGCGTTGTCGTCGCCGAAACCGCGCAACAGGCCGCCGTTGCCCTGCACGAAACCGATCCGCGCCGGGTCTTCACCCATACCCGGATTGCCGATGATCCCGAGATCACCTTCATGTTTCCCGGCGGTGGCGCGCAATACGCCGGAATGGCGCGCGACCTATACGAGACCGAACCGGTCTTCGCCGACTGGATCGACCGGGGCCTCGAGGTGCTTCAACCCGAGCTTGATTGCGACATCCGCGCCCTCTGGCTGCCGGGGCCGGACCAGGCCGAAGAAGCTGCACGGCAGCTGATGAGGCCCGCGATCCAGTTGCCGTTGATCATGATCGTGGAATACGCCCTCGCGCAGCTTTGGATCAGTTGGGGGGTGCGGCCCCGCGCTCTGATCGGCCATTCCATGGGCGAAAACACCGCTGCCTGCCTGGCCGGTGTTCTCGGCTTCGAGGACGGCATCGGCCTTGTGCATCTGCGCGGGCAGCTCATGGAAACGGTGGAGCGGGGCGGCATGCTGTCGGTCGCGCTGTCGCCCGAGGCGCTGGCGCCTCACCTTGGTGACGATCTGGATCTGGCGGTGGTAAACGGGCCGGAATTGTGCGTCGCCTCCGGCCCCGAGACGGCGATTGCGCGCCTCGCACACCGGCTCGCCGCCGAGGAAATCCACTGTCAGCGCATCGCCATCGACATCGCGGCGCATTCGCGGCTGCTCGATCCGATCCTCGACCGTTTCGGGGCTTACCTGCGCGCCATCGACCTGTCCCCGCCGCAGATTCCGGTGATCTCCAACCGTTCGGGGCAGGTGCTGACCGATGCCGAGGCGACGGACCCGGATTACTGGGTTGCCCACCTGCGCGGCGCGGTACGCTTTGCCGACGGGCTTTCGACGCTGGCTGAAAATCCGACCCGTGTGTATCTTGAGGTCGGCCCCGGCAAGGCGCTGACCTCGCTGGCCGGGCAACACCCCGATATCGACGCGAACCAGGTGATCAACAGCCTGCGCCACCCCGATGATCCGACCCCCGACGACGCCTATTTCCTTTCCAGCCTTGGCCGGATCTGGGCCGTGGGCGGGTCTTTTGACTGGGGCCAGTACTGGGGCGAGGCGCGGCGCAACCGGGTGGTTCTGCCAAGCTATGCCTTTCAGAAAAGCCCCTATTTCATCGACGCCGCCGAACCGGAGGCCGCGCCCGCGGTGGAATGGCCGATGCGAGAGGACGACCCGTCGAAATGGGGCTGGAAACCGGTCTGGCGGCCCACCTATGCCCCGTGCGAGGTGGATGTCGCGGGCGATCTGTCGGACGCGGTGTGGCAAAGCTGGCTGATCTTCGCCGATGAAACCGGGCTTGCCGACAGGCTGGCTGCCCGGCTGAAGCGCGCCGGCCATGACGTGACGTTGGTGCGCCCCGGCGATGCCTTCGCGCGCGTGAAGGCGGGCTATGTCCTGCCGCCGGAGCGGGGCCGCGACGGCTATGATCAGCTTTTGCGCGCGCTGGCCGAGGACGGCACCCGGCCCACCCGCATCGCGCATCTTTGGCTGCTGACCGAAGGCGAACACCACCGGCCGGGGTCGAGCTTCTTCCACCGGATGCAGGAACAGGGGTTCTGGTCGCTTTTCTTCCTCGCGCAGGCCCTGGCCGATGACGGCACGGGGGCGCTGCATATCGACGTGATCACCAACGGTGTTGCACAGGTCCGGGACGAGCCGCTGCCCTACCCGTCGAAAGCCACCATCATGGGACCGGCGCGGGTCATCCCGCGCGAATTTCCCGCCGTCTCGGTGGCGGTGCTCGACCTTGAGGCGCCGGATGAAACGGCGGTGCTGGAGGACCTGCTTTCAGATCCGGCCAGCCGCGTTGCCGCATGCCGCGCCGGTAAGCGGTATGAACAGGGCTGGGCGCGCACCGACCTGCCCGAGGTCGAGGCGCTGAACATCCGCGAGGGCGCGCCGGTGCTGCTGACCGGCGGTTATGGCGGCATCGGCACCGCCGTGGCCGAGGCGCTGATCCGACGCTACAAGGCGCGCATCGTGCTGGTGTCGCGCAGCGGGCTGCCGCCGCGCGACCGCTGGCAGGTGCTGTTGCGCAACGCCGCGCCCGCCGACCGCACCGCCGCCCGCATTCGCGCGGTCAAGCGGCTGGAGGCGGCCGGGGGCGAGGTGCTGCCGCTTACCGCCGATGTCTCCAACGTCGAGGACATGCGCGCCGCATTGGCCGAGGCCGAGGCGCGTTTCGGTCAGATCTCTGGCGTGATCCACGCCGCCGGTGTCATCGACGACGCGCCGATCCTGGCCAAGTCGCCGGGCAGTATCGAGGATGTCTTCACCCCGAAGATCCACGGCACCCAGGTGCTGGAGAGCCTGTTGCCCGATGGCTCGCTCGACTGGATGGTGCTGTTCTCTTCCAGTTCCACCGTGACCGCGCCGGCGGGGCAGGTGGATTACGTCGCCGCCAACGACTACCTCAACGCCGTGGCCAAGGCGCGCGCGGGGGGCAAAACGCGGGTGCTGGCGATCGACTGGGGGATCTGGTCGGGCGTGGGCATGGCGGCCGAGGCGATGCAGGCGCGCGAGGCCGAGCCACCCGCGCCGGTGCCGGTGGGCTTGCCGCTGCTCGACGCGGCAGGCTTCGACGCCGATGGCAACCGCCGCTTCACCGCCGCGTGGCGCCCCGAAAACCGCTGGGTCCTGGACCAGCACCGCACGAAAGCGGGCGATGCCCTGCTGCCCGGCACCGGCTACCTCGAACTGGCGGCCGAAGCGCTGGACGGGCAGGGCGAAGATCAAGCCTTTGAAATCCGGGACCTTTGGTTCCTCAAGCCCTTGCGTGCGCCGGATGGACAGAGGACCCGCATCCGCCTGACCCTGCCGCGCAGCGACCGGGGCTATGATCTTCGGCTCGAAAGCGCGCCCGAGGGTGCGGGGTGGGAACGCAACGCCGAGGCTGAAATTCACCTGCTGCCGATGAAGACGCCTGCTCGGCTCGATATCACTGCGCTGGAAGCGCGCATGGGCGCCGCGACACGCGCCGCGCCCGGCGGCTGGCTGGTGTCGCCGCAGGAGGCGCATCTGCGCTTCGGTCCGAACTGGCGCGTGTTGCGAGAGATGCGTCTGGGCGACGGCGAAGGGCTGGCGCGTCTGGCGCTCGATGCCCACGACCCCCGCTGGCGCCTGCCTCCGGGGCTGCTCGATCTGGCCACCGGCTGGGCGATGGAGCTGATCGCGGGCTACCGGCCCGACGTGCTTTGGGTGCCGGTCAATTACGCCTCGGTCAGGGTCTTCCAGGCGCTGCCTGCCGAACTGGTGTCACATGTGCGCAACGCGGGCGACAACCGCGTCGGGGATGAAACGGCGCGCTTCGACATCACGCTTGCCGCCCCCGATGGTACCGTCTGCGTCGAGATCGCGGGCTTTACGCTGCGCCGCCTTGCCGGCGACATCGCCTTCGCCGCCGCGCCGCCCGCGCAGGCCGACCACAACGCCCCGCGCCCCCTGACCCCCGCCGAGGAGCGGCTGCGCCACAATATCGCGCAGGGTATCCGGCCCGAGGACGGCGCCGAGGCGTTCCTCAAGGCGCTGGCCAGCCCGCTGTCGCAAGTGGTGATCTCTTCGCTCGATGTGCCGGCGTTGATCGCACAAGCCGGGGCCGGAGTGGGCGAGGCGCAGGACAGCACGACCTTCGCGCGCCCCGATCTCGACAGCGATTTCATAAATCCAGAGGGCGCGATCGAGGACACGCTGGCCGGGTTCTGGCGCGACCTGCTGGGGGTCGCCCGGGTCGGCGCGGAGGACAGCTTCTTCGATCTCGGGGGGCATTCGCTGATCGCCGTTCGGCTCTTTGCGATGATCCGCAAACGCTGGGCGGTGGATTTCCCGATCTCGGTGCTGTTCGAAGCGCCGACACTCCGCAAGATCGCCGCGCTGATCGCGGCGCAGGGGGTGGCGGAGGACGCTGGGCAAGCGCCGGCCAAACCCGCCGCCGCGGCCCGCCGCTTCACCCACCTCGTGCCGATGCATCAGGGAGAGGGTGGGGCGAAACCGCCCTTTTTCCTCGTTGCGGGCATGTTCGGCAACGTGCTGAACCTGCGCCACCTTGCCCATCTGCTGGGCCATGACCGGCCTGTCTTCGGGCTTCAGGCCAAGGGGCTTTTCGGCGAGGACGCGCCGCATCGGTCGATCAAGGCGGCGGCGCGCGACATGATCGCCGAGATCCGGCAGGTGCAACCCAACGGCCCCTACATGCTCGGCGGCTTTTCCGGGGGCGGCATCACCGCCTACGAGATCGCGCAACAAGTGTCGGCGGCGGGGCAGGAAGTCTCGGCGCTGATCCTGCTCGACACGCCGCTGCCGCAGCGGCGCGAATTGACCCGCGCCGACCGTGCTGCGATACAGATGCAGGAGCTGAAGGCCGGTGGGCTCGTCTACCCCGCCCGGTGGCTGGCGCGACGCATCCGCTGGGAAATCGTGAAGCGCCGCCAAAAGACCGATGACGCCGGCGACAGTCCGATCTTCCACAACGCGGCGATCGAGGCCGCCTTCCTGGAGGCCATCGCCGGCTACGATTTGCAACCTTGGCAAGGGCCGCTGACCCTGTTCCGTCCGCCTCTGCTGGGCAAGTGGCAGGTCGGTGGCGGGCGCCTGGTCAATTCCGAGCGCGCCTATGTGACCCATGACAATGACTGGTCCGAATGGGGGCCCGAATTACAGGTCTTCGAGGTGCCGGGCGATCACGATTCGATGGTGCTGGAACCCAATGTGCGGGTGCTTGCCGCGCGCATGGGCGAGGTGATCGAGGCCGCCGACCGTGCCCGGCAGGTCGCGCAGGCGTGGGAGGGCAGCCATGCTGCCGAGTGAGCCCAGGCTGCTGTGCGTGGTGCTGAACTGGCGCACCGCTGACATGACCCTGCGCGCGGCTGAAACCGCGCTGCGCGAAATGGACAGCATCGCCGGGGGCCTTGTCATCGTCGATAACGACTCTCGGGATGGGTCGTTCGAGCGCATGACCCGCGTTGTGGCGGATCGGGGCTGGCCGCGCGTCAGGGTGATCGCGGCAGGCCGCAATGGCGGCTTCGGCGCGGGCAACAACGTGGGCATCCGCGCCGGGCTGTCGGATGGCAGCCGCGCCGATTACGTCTATATCCTCAATTCCGACGCGTTCCCCGATCCCGGCGCGATCCGCGCGCTGCTGGATCATCTGCAAACCCACCCCGAAACGGGGCTTGCCGGTAGCTACATCCACGGGCCCGACGGCGCGCCACACCTGACCACCTTCCGCTTCCCCTCTATCGCCAGCGAGTTCGAGGGTGCGGCGCGGCTTGGCCCGGTCAGCCGCTGGTTGTGCCACCGTGCGGTGCCGGTGCCGGTACCGGACTGCACCACCCGCGTCGATTGGCTTGCCGGGGCCAGCCTGATGATGCGGATGCAGGTGCTGGAGGACATCGGCCTCTTCGATGAGCGCTTCTTCCTCTATTTTGAGGAAACCGACCTTTGTCACCGCGCGAAGAATGCCGGGTATCATACGGATTTCGTGCAGCAAAGTTCCATAACGCATATCGGGTCCGCCTCCACCGGCATGAAGGATTGGCAAAGCGTGCCCGAATACTGGTTCGCCTCGCGCCGCCACTACTTCGAAAAGACACACGGGGCGGCCTATGCCCGCCTTGCAACGCTTGCTCATGTGCTGGGTGGGCTTCTGCACCGGCTGCGCTGCGCCCTGACAGGTCGCAAGCCTTCCGATCCGCCGGGCTTCCTGCGCAGCCTTGTTTTCCATGACTTCAAATCGGCCCCATCGCGGGCCGCACCGGCGGGGGATGAAGCCCCCCGCATGACCGGAGGGTAATTCCATGACGCCGTTTTCCTCGCTTATCATCGGACATGACACGCTGGCGCTGAATTGCGCCCGGATGCTGGCCGCAGCCGGTCACCCGATCCGAGCGGTCGTCAGCCGCTGCCCGGAGTTTCGGATCTGGGCTGAGACCGAGGGCGTGGCGCTGATCACGCCGGAAAATGACCTTAAGAAATGTATTCAAGATATTGAATTTGATTGGCTACTATCCATAGCCAACCTCGATATAATCGCCGATGACGTGCTTGCGCTGGCGACCAGAGGCGCGGTCAATTTCCACGATGGACCGCTGCCTGCCTATGCCGGGCTGAACGCGCCGGTCTGGGCGCTTCTGAACGGCGAAACCACGCATGGCGTGACCTGGCACCGGATCGAAAACGGTGTCGATGAGGGCAATATCCTTGCGCAGCGCGCGGTTGACATCGCCCCCGGCGAAACGGCGCTGACGCTCAACACCAAGTGCTACGCCGCCGCGCTGGACAGTTTCGGCGAGGTGATCGCCGCGCTTGCAGAGGGGCAGGCCGAGGGCGTCGTGCAGGATCTCTCACAGCGCAGCTATTACGCGCGAGACCAACGGCCTGAGGCGGCGGCGCGGATTGATTTTTCCCGTGATGTCAGTGAGGTAAAACGTCTTGTTCAAGCTTTGGATCATGGGGATTACTGGAACCCGCTGGCCTGTCCGAAGCTCGATACCGGCGCTGAACTCCTGCTTGTCGGCAGGGCCGAGGCGGTTGCCGGAAACGGCGCGCCGGGCGAGGTTCTGGAAGTGACCGGTGGCATGGCGACCGTCGCGGTGGCTGATGGCGCAGTCAGGCTTGGCGCGTTTCGCGCGCTCGACGGCGCGCCGGTCATCCTCGCCGATCATCTTGCCGCCGGAACCCGGCTGCCGCCGCTGACCGGCACCGCAGCAATCACCGACGCGATTGCCGCCGCCACGCGGGCTGAAACCTTCTGGCGCAAGCGGCTAGAGGCGTTGACACCCGCCCAATTCGCCTTTCATCCCGGATCGGGGTCGGGCACCATCGCCCGCCGGGTCGCGCGGCCTGCCGGTCTGACGGCGTCGCAGGTGTTGGCCCGCTTCGCCCTTCTGGCGCTGCGCAAGGGCGACGGTGCATGTGTGGATCTCGCTCTCGGGCTGCCTGTCGCGGTGCAGGGCTACCTCAACCCGTGGGTGCCGGTCTCGATCGACGCCGCCGGGACACTGGCCGAGGCCGAGGCGCGCTTTGCCGGCCGGATCGACGCCGCCCGCGCCAAGGGGCCGTTCGCCGCCGATCTGCCTGCCCGAATCCCCGGCCTCACGGGCCTGCCGGTGCCCGCCTTCGCCATCGGCGCCGCGCCCGTGGCCGGCGCTGCGCTGACCTTGTCGGAGGACGGCGAAAGCCTTGTTGCAGACGCAGCACAGGTCACCCCCGAGGAGCTTGACCTCGTCGCCGCGCGGCTGGCGCATGTGCTGACCGCCGATCCCATGACGCCGGTGGCGGAGCTTTCCATCGTGCCGGACTGCGAACGCCAGAAGCTGATCCATGACTGGAACGCGACCGAGACCGGTTTTGACCGCGCCGCCTGTATTCATCGCCTCTTCGAGGCGCAGGCCGCGAAAACCCCCGGCGCGAGCGCGCTGATTTTCGAGGGCGCGCGCCTGAGCTATTCAGACCTGAACGCCCGCGCCAACCGGGTCGCCCACAGGCTGGCCGCGATGGGGGTGGGCCGGGGCGACGTTGTCGGGCTTCACATCCGTCGTTCCGCCGACCTGTTGATCGGGGCGCTTGCGATCCAGAAGGCGGGCGCGGCCTATGTGCCGCTCGACCCCGATTACCCGGCGGACCGCATTGCACTCTATGTCGAGGATAGTGGCGCGAAGCTGATCCTGACGGAGGCGGCGCTGACGCCACACTTGCCGGCGCACGCCGCGCAGGTGCTGGAGATTGACCGCGATCCGGGGATCGCCGCAGCGCCCGCGACGAACCCCGATAGCGGTGTCACGTCGGATGATCTGGCCTACCTGATCTACACCTCTGGCTCCACCGGACGGCCCAAGGGGGTGATGATCACGCATCGCAACGTCGGAAACTTCTTCGCTGGCATGGACGAGCGCATTGATCCCGAGGCGGGCGGCGTCTGGCTGGCCGTCACCAGCCTCAGCTTCGACATCTCGGTGCTGGAGCTGTTCTGGACCCTCGCGCGCGGCTTCACCGTGGTGATCTCGGGCGACGAGAGCCGCGCGCTGGTCAGCAACGGCCGTATCGGCCAGACCGGCAGGGGCATGGCGTTCAGCCTGTTCTACTGGGGCAATGACGACGGCGCGGGGCGCGACAAGTACACCATGCTGCTCGACGGCGCGCGCTTTGCCGATGAAAACGGATTTTGCGCGGTCTGGACGCCGGAACGCCATTTCCACGCCTTCGGCGGGCCGTACCCCAACCCCGCCGTGACCGGTGCCGCCGTCGCCGCCGTCACCCGCAACCTTTCGGTGCGGGCCGGGTCCTGCGTGGCGCCGCTGCACCACCCGGCGCGGATTGCCGAGGATTGGGCGGTGATCGACAACCTCACCAACGGTCGCGCGGCGCTTGGCATCGCGGCAGGCTGGCAGCCGGATGATTTCGTGCTGCGCCCGGAAAACACGCCGCCCGCCAACAAGCCCGCCATGTTCCAGACGATCGAGACGCTGCGCGCGCTCTGGCGCGGTGAGGAGGTCGCCTTTCCGCTGGCCGACGGGACCGAGCACAAGGTGTTGACGCAGCCGCGCCCGGTGTCGAAGGAACTGCCGATCTGGGTGACCACGGCAGGCAACCCCGACACGTGGCGCGAGGCGGGGGCCATCGGCGCCAATGTGCTGACCCACCTTCTGGGCCAGTCCATTACGGAGGTGGGCGAGAAGATCGGCATTTATCACAATGCCCTGCGCGAGGCGGGCCGCGACCCGGCCGATCACACAGTCACGCTGATGCTGCATTCCTACCTTGCCGGGGATCGTGAAACCGCGCGCGAAACAGCCCGTGGCCCGATGAAGGATTACCTGCGCTCCGCCGCTGGCCTGATCAAGCAATTCGCCTGGGCCTTCCCCGCCTTCAAGAAGCCCAAGGGGGTCGACAACCCGATGCAGATCGACATCCAGGCGCTCAGCGAGGAAGAGCTTGAAGCGATCCTCGATTTCGCCTTCGAGCGCTATTTCAACGATAGCGGCCTCTTTGGCACGGTAGAGGACGCGCTCGACCGGGTCGAGCAATTGAAGCGCATCGGCGTCGACGAGATCGCCTGCCTGATCGACTACGGGATCGAGCGGCAAAAGGTGTTGGGTGGCCTCACCCCCATTGCCGAGGTGCTGAAGCGTGCCAATGCGGGTGACGCGCTGGCCGAGGACGATTTTTCCATTGCCGCGCAGATCCTCCGCCATGGTGTGACGCATCTGCAATGCACGCCGTCGATGGCGCGGATGCTGGTCGGAAATGACGAGGCGAGGACGGCGTTGGCGCGCGTGAAGAACCTGATGATCGGCGGCGAGGCGCTGCCCGGTTCGCTGGTCGCCGAGCTTCAATCCGCCACCGAAGCCCGCATCGAAAACATGTATGGCCCCACCGAAACCACGATCTGGTCAACGACCCAGCCCGCCACGGGCGGCGCAGGGCTCACGGGTATCGGCCGGCCGATTGCCAACACGCAGACCTATGTCCTCGACGACGCGATGCAGCCGGTTCCCATTGGCGTGCCGGGAGAGCTTTACATCGGCGGCGAGGGGGTCGCACGCGGCTATTGGCAACGGCCCGACCTGACGGCGGAACGCTTCCTGGACGACCCCTTCCGCCCCGCAAACCGCATATACCGCACCGGCGATCTGGCGCGCTGGCGCGCCGATGGCGGGCTCGATTTCCTTGGCCGCGCCGATCACCAGATCAAGCTGCGCGGCTACCGGATCGAACTGGGCGAGATCGAGGCGCGCATCGACGCGGTGCCGGGGGTGCGCCAGTCGGTCGTGGTCGCGCGCGAGGATACCCCCGGCAACCCGCAACTGGTGGGCTATTACATCGAGGCCGCTCCGGTCGATTCCGCGTCGATCCGCGCCGCACTCGCGGCCAGTCTGCCCGCCCACATGGTGCCTGCGCAGCTGGTGCGGCTGGAGGTGTTCCCGCTGACCCCGAACAAGAAGATCGACCGCAGCGCGCTGCCCGCGCCGCAGGCCCGGACGAGGGCCGCCAATGTTACCCCGATTTCCGCGCAGGCCAGCACGGCGGGCCGGATCGCCGCGATCTGGACCCGCATTCTGGGCGTCGAGGGCATCGGCCCGCAGGATCATTTCTTCGATCTCGGCGGGCATTCGTTGCTGGCGGTGCAGGCGCACCGCGAGATCCGGGCGGAGCTTGGCACCGCAAAGCTGTCGATCACCGACATCTTCCGCTTTCCCGTGCTCTCTGCGCTTGCCGCGGAGGTTGACCGCCTGTCGCGGGGCGAGGCCCCCGACACGGCGTCGTCGCCCGACACGTCCGACAGGTCCGACACGTCCGAGCGTGCGGCAGGCCGGGCCGAGGCAATGTCGCGTCGCCGTCAGATGCGCGCCGCGCGCGGCAGGGGAGAGCGCGATGTTTCGTGACCTGTTAACGCGCGGCTGGCGTGGCGGGACCATCGGCTTCGGCGCGGCGCAGATCGGCGGCGATCACGCGTTCTGGCCCGGTGAAGCCCCCTTCGTCGCCCGCGCCACCCCGGCGCGGCAGGCCGAGTTCGCCGCCGGTCGTGCCGCCGCGCGACAGGCCCTGCGCGCCGTCGGGCTGGTGCCCTTCGCGATTCCCATGCGGGCCGACCGCGCCCCGGTCTGGCCCGCTGGCATTGTCGGGTCGATCACCCATCATGACGGACAGTGCCTTGCCGTTGCCACGCGGCGGCGCATCGCTGCGGGGCTGGGGCTTGACCTCGAACCGCTGGACCCGCTGGCGCCCGATCTGGCGTTCGAAATCACCACGGCGGCGGAGCGCACGTGGCTTTCCGGGCAGCCCGAGGATCTGCGCGGCGTGCTGGCGCGGGTGGTCTTTTCGGCCAAGGAGGCAAGCTACAAGGCGCTTTATCCGCAGACGGGCGAGGTGGTGGGCTTCGACGCAATGGAGATCCGCCCCGACCTAGCGCTTGGACGGTTCACCGCGACGCTCAACCGCCGGTTTGGCAGGTATCCGATGGGGCAACGGCTGATCGGGCAGATTCGCGTCGAAAACGGGCTGGTCTGCACCCTGTTGGCGCTGACCCCGCCCACCGAACACGGCGGGGCCGGGGCCGAACACGGCGGGGCCGGGGCAGGGCTTGACGAAATGGAAATGCAGTGTTTCCACGCAGCAGGGGACTGAGGCTTGGAAAGACGACGAAAATTCAGCTATATTGTGGCAAGGACAAGGCAACGCGGGGGCGGTTGCCATTCCGGCCCTGTCAAAGCGGGCCGGTCTCTTTTTTCTGGATGCCATGCAGGCACCACCCGCCAGGTCGAAAGGGCTGCCCCCAATGGGTCCGATCAGTAACATCCACGATATTCCGCGCATTCTTGTCCGACGCAGCTGGATCATCGCGCTGATCCTCGTGATCGGCCTGCCTGCGGTCCTCGTCTACGCGCTTAGCCAGTCGCGCGTCTATGAGGCAACGGCGGTGGTGCAGATCGAATCGGCGCAGGTCGTCCAGCGCCTCACGTCGCAGGAGGGCGCGCCGGTCCGGACCCTCAACCCGAGCAGCGAGCTTGACCTGATCGAACAGCAGTTGATGTCGCGCGACGCGATCGCGGGCATTGTTCAACGGTTCGACCTCTTCGCTGCGGTACCGACACAGGCCGAGCGGGTGGGGCGGATGCGCGACGCGGTCGAGATCACGCAACTGATCGACGAAGCGCAGGCGTGGCGCGCCGATGTGCATCCCTCGGGGCTGGTCATTACGGTGCGCCTCGATGATGCCGACACCGCCGCCGCCGTGGCTAACGCGTTCCTCGACCGGCTGCTGGAGGCGGGGCGCGAACGCACCTCGGGGCGCACCGCGCGCACGCTGGACTTCCTTTTGTCGGAAGAGGAGCGCCTGACCACTGAAATCGAGGCGCTGGAGGCCGATTACAGCCAGTTCCGGCAGGATAACGGCAACGCGTTGCCCGATGCCATCGCCTCGCAGCGCACGCAGCTGACGCGGCTGGAAGACTCGCGCATCACCATCGAGGAACAGCTGATCGAGCTGGAATCGGACAGCGACCGCACGCTGGCCGAAACGCTGGAACGTCAGCGCGCCTTGCTGAATCAGCGGCTGGACCTGACCGATGCTGCGATCGCCGGGATCGAGGCGACGCTGGCCGCCGCCCCCGAGGTCGAGCGCCAGTTGAGCGTCTACGAGCGTCGGCTTGGCCAGTTGCAGGGCGAGTTGAGCGTGATCACCGATCGGCGCGCGCAGGCGGCGATGAACCAGCTCCTCGAAAGCCGCAACCAGGCCGAACGCTTCGAGGTGCTGGAAACCGCGATCCCGGCCGATTACCCGGTCTCCGCCAGTCGGCGCAAGCTGGCGTTGGCGGGCGGTGTTCTGGTGCTGCTGCTGGCGCTTGGCGCGGCCCTGATGCTGGAAATCCTCGACGGACGGTTGCGCACGCCGGACCAACTGGAACACGAGCTTGGGGTTCAGGCGGTTGTCGCGATTCCCAACCTGCGCAGCCAGGGCAAACAGCGCCGCGGGCGATTGCTCTGGATCGGCGGGATCACGGTGGCTGTCATCGGGGTGGTGGCGGGTTTGCGTGCGTGGCTGCGCGCGGCGGCGGACTCAAGGCGCCCCGCGTTGCGCTGATCATCTGCCGTAGCTGTAGCCCGGATCGTCCGCGACCTCGGCCTTGTTCATGACCACGCCAAGGATCGGCAGGTCATCGCCCAGCCGGCGCTGCACCTCGCGCACCTCTCGCGCCCGCGTCTCGCCGCCGCCGATTACCAGCAGCACGCAATCCATATGCGACCGGAAGGCCAGCACATCGTCCATCGCAAGCGCGGGCGGCAGGTCGAACAACACCAGATCGGCGGCAAGCTCGGCCTGCATCGCGGTCAGCCGCGCGCCGGTCTCATCGGTCTGTAACAATTCGGCGGCGTAGGCATCGACGCGGCCATTGGCGCCGATCGCAAGCCTCTCTCCGATATGCAGATTATTGGGCGCGAAGGTGGAAAAATACGCCTCGGTCCCGATCTCGCCGCGCAGGTAATCTGCGGTCGCGGGCATGTTGCGCAGACCCAGCACCTTTGCCAGACCGAGGCGGCGCAGGTCCATGTCCATCAGAACGGTGCGAAGCTCGCTCAGCCGGGACAGGCTGATCGCAAGGTTGATCGCGGTGAAGCTTTTGCCGTTGCCCTCGCCGGGCGATGTGATGCCGATGCGATGCCAGCCGTTGTCGCGCATTGCGCGCACGATCCGGGTGCGCAGAACGTCAAAGGCGGCGTGCGCCGGGTCATCGCGGCTGGCGGTGATTACCAGGTTGCGATCAAGGCGTCTGGGCTCCACCGGGATACGCGGCAGGCGACCCCATATGGCCGGGTCTGCCTGAGGGCGCGGCGGGTTGGCGGGGGCCTCGTCGGTTTCCTCCTCGGCGGATGAGGGCGGGGCGCTATCGTCCTCGGCGGGGCGCATCAGCGCCTCGCGCAGCCGCCGTTCCAGCGCGCGACGTTGCCGGTCACGCTCGCTTGGTCCCGCGTCGGGGCCTGTTTCGGAACTGTTGCTGCTCATCTCGATCCGTATCCTTGCTGGGCCGTCTGATGCGGCAAATCCCATATGGCCTGATAAAATTGGCATAATTATGCCAGCGGGCAAGCTCAGAGCCCGAAAAGCGCCCGCGCCTCCAGTGCCTTGTCGAGAAACGCCGCGCGGTCCGCCTCCGGTTGCCAGCCGAGGCCGCGCCGGGCCTTGGCATTGTCGAACCGCGCGAAATGCCCGCGCGACCGCCAGTCGGCCAGCGACGCGCGCAGCGCCGATTTGCGCCCGAGCGCGTGGCGCTTCAGCGCGTATTTCACCGCGTCGGCCATCCACATCGCGGTGAGGTTGCCCGATGTGACCCGTAGCCGCGCGCCAAGCCGGGCATGGATCGCGTCGAAATAGTCGCGCCCCGTCAGCATCGGCGCGCCGGTCAGGTTGAAGCTTTCCCCCTCCACACCGTCGCGCGTCATCATCACGATCAGCGCATCGCAGAGGTCATTCACCAGCACGAAGGGCAGGATATTGCGCCCGCGTCCCCAGAGCTTGACCGCCCCCGCGCCGTGCCAGCGCCCGAGGCCCCAGTGCTGCAACGGCCCGTCGCCGCCGACCACGATGCCGGGCCGCGCGATGACCAGCGGCAGGCCTCGCTCGCGGTGCATTTCCAGAAGCTGCCGCTCGCATTCCGCCTTGGACCTTGCATAGAGGTTGCGGTTCCCGATCTCGCCAAATCCCGTCTCCTCGGTGATCACCGCGCGCGGGTCCGACATGTCGTAAGAGGCGATCGTGCCGGTATAGATCAACCGCCGCACGCCTGCCGTCAGCGCCGCCTCGCCGATCCGCGTCGCGGTTCCGACATCGTTTTGCAGCGCCGCCTGCCAGTCGGTGTCCATCGACTTGGCAAGGTTGTAGACCGTGTCGATCCCGTCCATTGCCGCGGTGATCCCGGCGCTGTCGCTCAGCGCGACGGGCACGGTTTCGACGTGGTCGGCGATATCGGCAAACGGCCCGTGCGATCCGCGCGAAAGCACCCGCACGTCATGCCCCCGGGCGACCAGCGCCCGGGTCAGGGCGCGCCCGATATAGCCGGTGCCGCCGATCACCATGACGCTTGGCCGGAGCCTGCCGATGACGGCGACCGGGGCCGGGGCCGGGGCCGGGGCCGGGGGAAAGGTGCATTTGGCCAGCGTATCGTCGATGCCTTGCATCACGGTCACGGCGGGCTCAATCCTGAAGCGCGCCGCGTCTCCGCCGTAAAGCGCCCGTGTCATGCCGCGAAAGCTCTGCCCATAGGGGGATTTGCGGTTGAGAGAGGTTGCTTGCGTCACCGCGTTGCGCAGCCCCTCGCGCAGATGCGCGCCGGCCTGCGCCAGTTCCTTGGCCAGCGGGTTCAGTACCAGTTCGGCGGTGTTGTCGCGGGTCGTCACAAGCGTGTCTGCGGCGTAATCGAGCCGCGCCATGCCCGAGGACCCGCGCAAGGTGACGCAGCGGTTGTCGATCGTCTCTACCATCGACAGCGTCAGGGACACGTCGATGTCACCTGCGCGCGCAAGGATGCGCCAGCTCTGGTCGCGGGGCTCTCCGCCGGGCAGGATCGCCGGCTGGCCGGTCACGACCGACAGGATATCGAGCGCCCCGAAGAGATCCACCGCGAAGGAAAACGGGTGCGGGCCAAGTTCCAGAAGCAGGTTTTGCGGCGCGCGCATCAGCCACAGCCCGTATGGTCCCGAGCGCAGCGGCGCCAGCGGCAGGCACCAGTCGATCTGTGCCTCGCTGATGCGGCCAAACCGGCCCTCGGCAAGCGCCCGTTTCAGCCGCGTGTAGCTTGGCAGGCCGAGGAAATTGTGCCCGGCATGGACCTGCCTGCCGCTGCGCGCGGCAGCCTCGGCAATCTCGCGCGTCTCATCGGCAGACAGCGCCACCGGCTTTTCCACCAGCACATCGAGCCCGCCCTCAAGGCAGTGAATCGCAATCGCCTTGTGGGTGTCGGGCGGCGTCAGGACATGCACCGCATCGCAGGCTTTTGCGGCGATGAGATCCGCCACCGAAGCGAAGGCCCGGCAGCCGAGCGCCCCCGCCGAAGCCTCGACCGCGCCTTGCGACCGGTCGCAGACGGCGGTGATCTTGACGCCCGGCGTGGCGCGCAGCGCGTCGGCGTGCCAGCTTGCGATATAGCCGGCGCCGATCAGGCCGATACGGGTGGGGGATGTGCTCACGTCGTTAACCCTTTACTTGTATTCTATAATTTTCACCGCCTGCCCGCGCATCCGGCGCGCCCAGAAGCGCGCCATGCCGACGAGGTTGGGAATTTTTGACAGCGTCAGCAGCCCGGCATGGCGCCATGCCACCTGCGGTGCGATCCCGTCCCGCAACAGGCCGCGCAGCGCACTCGCGTAGGACCCCGCGTAAAGCGCCAGCACGCCCGGCACGATCCACAGGTTGGTCAGCAGCCCGGCGACAAACAGCAGCGGCAGGAGCAGCCCGAAGATATGGACGCGCGCCCGTTCCCGGCGCAGATGCGTGCCGTGCAGCGCGCCAAGCTGCGCGAAGCCGTGCCCGTTGCGGACCGACCGCTGCCACCATTGCCCGAACCGGTGCATGGCGGCGTCGTGCCGGGTCATTGCGCGCGGAATGCGCAAAAGCGTGTAGCCCGCCTTGCGCAGGCGCAGGCAGAATTCGTCATCCTCCGCCGCGATCACCTGTTCGTTGAAGCCGCCCACCTTGTCGAAGGCGGCGGCGCGCACCAGCATGTCGCCGCCGCAGGCCACGATCGGCCCGGCCGGGCGGTGCCACTCGTGGTCGCACATGGCGTTGTAGAGGCTCGCCTCGGGGTGGATTTCCCGCCGCCAGCCGGTGACCACGCCAAGCCGGGCATCGGCTCGCATGACCGGCACTGCGTGCGACAGCCAATCCGGTTCCAGCACGCAATCGCCATCGATGAATTGCAGGAACTCGGGCAACTCGCCCTGTGGTCCGCGCAGTGCAGCGACGCCAGCATTGCGCGCCCGCGCGGCAGTGAAGGGCGTGCTTGCGTCAAGTTCCACCACCTCGACGCCCCGCGCCCGTGCCGCCGCCACGCTGTCATCGGTGGAGCCGCTATCGACATAGACGATCCGCTCCACCCGGCCCACAGTGCTTTCAAACGATGCCTTGAGCCGCGCGCCTTCGTTGCGGCCGATGAGGATAATGGCGATGGCCCGGTTCATGTCGCGGCCTCCGGTCGTTTGGCTTGCGGCAGATCGGCCCCGGCCTGAAAGAGTGTCGCCAGCCGCGCCGCCTCGTCCCGCGCGGTGAACCCGGCCTCGATGCGTGCCCGGCCCGCCGCGCCCATCCGCGCGCGCATCGCCGCGTCGCCGAACATCCGAAGGATCGCGTCGCACAGCGCCGCCGCGTCCCCCGGCGCAATCAGGCACCCGGTCTCGCCGTCTTTCACCAACTCGCCCACGCCGCCCACGGCGGTGGCGATGACCGGCAGGCCGGCCGCAAGCGCCTCCATCAGCACCACCGGCACCCCCTCGGCAAAGCTCGGCAGCACCAGCGCGTCATGGCTGGCCAGCAGGTCCGCGACCTCGGCCTGAGACTGATAGCCGGCAAAGCGCACCGTCCCCGCGACGCCAAGCCGCGCCGCCTCGGCCTCCAGCGCGGCACGTTCCGGCCCGTCGCCGACCAGTGTCAGTGTCAGGTCGGGCCGCGCCGCGAGAACATCGACAAAAGCCTCCAGCAGCACTGCAATACCCTTTACCGATGCCAGCCGTCCGACGAAGACCAGCCGCGTTCCGTCCCGGTCCCCGGCGGTGTAACGCGCCGGCTCGACCCCGCAATGCACGATCTTCAGCTTGCCCCAATGCGCCGGGGCCGACCACAGCATCGCCTGCGCGCGGCAGAAATCGCTGATGCAGGCGACGAAGCGCGCCCGCGCGATCTTTTCATCCAGCCGCCAGTGCTCCGGCGCAAAGAAGATATCCGGTCCGTGCAGCGTGAAGCTGTAGGGAATGCCGGAAAGCGCCGAGGCCAGCATCGCCACCGTGCAGCTTGCCTTGGCGATGTGGTTGTGCAGATGGGTCACGCGCGTGCGGCGCATGTGATCGGCCAGTACCAGCGCCTCGGCGAAATAGATCAGGTTGTAGGCCCGCCCCTTGATCCCCTTCGGCGCCGTCCGCCACGCCAGCGCCAGGGCGCGGAAAAACCGGCCCGGATAGCGCAGCGCCGCCAACTTCGCCCGCGTCAGGCGCAGTGCGTTCAGCGTCGCGGGCAGCACGGCAAAGGTTTCCGCCGCCGCCTGCCGCTGTTCCTCGCCAACCAGATGCGCCGCGCCGGTGCGCCGGATGGTGCAGGTTTCCACCGTCAGCCCCAGATCGCGCAAGCCCGCGACCTCGCGTTGAATGAAGGTATCGGTGGCGCGCGGGTATTCGCCGGTCAGGTAAGCGATCTTCATGGCCGTCCCCCTTCGGTCAGCGCGCGCGCCATCAGCGCCTCGAACGCGTCTTGCGGGGGCAGCCGCAGCGCCGCGCGGCCGCGCGCACCATCCCAGCCCATCGGCATCATCCGCGCGCGCAGCACGGCGCGGCGCAGAAGGCCCGGCCCCGCTGCGCGCTGCCTTGCCACAAGGTCGAGCAACTGCCAGGGCAGCGGCACCACCAGCTTTGGCCAGCCCGACGCGGCCAGCGCCTTGACGTAGCGCACCCGGTCCGGCAGGTCATCGTCGAGCACGTTCACCGTGCAAGGCGCGGCCTCGACGGCCTTCACCAGAGCGGCGGCCGCCCGGTCGACATGGCACAGCGGGATCTGCCCCGCGCCACCGATACGGATCAGCACCGGCCCTTTCGCCACGCCGATATGCGCGTTCCACAGCCGCCCCGGCCCCCAGATCGCGCCAAGCCGCAGGACCGACAGGCTCACATCCCCGGCCTCGTCCAGCATCGCCGCCTCCTGCGCCAGTTTCGCGCGGGTGTAGCCGTCGCGCAGGTCGGGGCGCGGCTCCTGCGGGCTGTCTTCGGTGATCGTCGCACCGGGCTGCCCGGCGCCGTAGACCGAGACCGACCCGGCCAGAACCACGCGCGCCACCCCGGCCGCAGCCGCCGCCCGCATCACCGCGCGGCTGTCCGCGACGACGTCCTTGTCAAACGCGGCGTCGGTGCCTTGCATCCGCCCGGCCACATGGATGACCGCATCGCAGCCTCGCATCTGTTCCACGAGGTCGGGTGCGTCGAGCGCCCCTTCGATCCGCGACACGCCGGGTGCGTCCGGCGCGCCCCCCCGGTGGCCATGGCGTGAATGCAGCACCACCTTGCGCCCTTTGCGCCGGGCAAAATCCGCCGCCGCGCGGCCGACATAACTGCCCGATCCGGTAACAAAGAGCGTCAGCGCGCCCATGGCATCGGCTCCATCGCGTTGCAGGTCGTTTGCATCCGGTGCACGCCTTCGCGGGCGCAAGCGAGCGTCGCTTCCGTCAGGTGCAGCGCGTAATCGCCCGCGAGGCGCGAGGGGCGCCCCTCGGCAATCGCCGCCAGCATCTCCACCGGGCCAAGCGCGAAATTCATCGCCGCCGCCCCCTGTCTCGGCATCATCGGATGCGTCGGCCCCTTGATCCTGATGCGCCGCGCGACCGGGCTTTCCAAAAGCCGCCGACGAATGCGCAGCCGCTTGCGAAAACGCAAAGGCGCGGCGTTGTTCCACGCCTCGCCCATCTCCAGCACGCCGGCGTCACCGATGACCCGGAGCCGGTGATCATGCGGCGCAACGATCGAACAGGTCAGCCGCGCAACCGGGCCGCCTGCGAAATGCAGCGTCGCAACCGAAAGATCCGGCGCGCCGCCCGTCACGTCGCGTTTGTCGGGCAGAACCTCGGAGGTGCTCGTCACCACCTTCGCCACCGGGCCGAAGAAGGCGATCAGCCAGCCAAGGTAGTAGCCCGCATGTTCCAGCGTGCAACCGGTGCGAAACTCGTCGGCAAAGGGCCACGGCGCGCCCGAGGCGCTTTTCCACGTCTCGACCGGCGCCTGCGGGATGAACCCGTCATCCAGTTCGGCGTAGATCAGCCTTGGCGTTCCCGCCACGCCGTCCCGCAGCGCACGACCCAGCGTTTGCGCCGCCCGCCCCAAGACCGAAGACGGCGCGCTGCCCAGTTGCAGGGTGTTGTCACGTGCCAGCCGGTGCAGCGCCACCGCCTCGGCGAGGTCCAGCACCATGGGCTTTTCGCTGAACACATGGCAGCCCGCCGTCAGGCAGGCGCGCGTCACCTCAGCGTGGCTGGCCGGGTTGGTCAGGTTCAGGATCAGCGCCGGCCGCGCGTCCAGAAGTGCATCCAGCGTAGCGAACCGGTGCAGGGACCAATGCGCGGCGAAGGCGGCCAGCCGTCCTGCGTCGCGGTCATATGCGCCGACGATCTCGACATGCGGAAAGGTGGCCAGCGACGCCATGTAGAGGTCGGCCACGAAGCCACAGCCCACCAGCGCCACACGCTGCGGGCCCTGCGCGGTCGCGCCGGGGACGGTGCCTTGGGTCATCGGGCTGCTCTGCCTCACTTGCTTCGGGTCCAGTATGACCTGAAAAGCATGGCAACAGTTTGTCCGATTGCGCAGTCTTTCGCGCAACCGGGATTCAAGGCAGGTTGGTGCAGCGGCAGGAGGCAGGTCAATGAAATTCCGGGCGAAAAATTATCAGGTTTCGGTCAACGTTCCCGACTGGCACGCGCTCGACACCGCCCTGCGCGCCCGCATCGCGCAGGGGCAGGGCTTCGCCATCGCCACCCTGAACCTCGATCACCTGACCAAGCTGCGCACCCCCGGTCCGTTCCGTGCCGCCTACGACGCGCAGGATTACGTCACCGCCGATGGCAACCCGATCGTCTGGTGTTCGCGCCTCGGTCGCCAGCCGGTGGCGCTTTTGCCCGGCTCCGACCTGATTGATCCGCTTTGCCGCATTGCCGCAGAGTCTGGCCTGCCAATCGGCCTTGTCGGCAGCACCGAAGACAGCCTTGCCGGCGCCGCCGAGGCCCTGCGCAGCCGCATACCCGGCCTGCACATCGCCGCCTGCATCGCGCCACCGATGGGGTTCGACCCGCACAGCCCCGCCGCCGACGCGATCCTGCGCGAGCTTGACGCCGCCGGGGTGCGCCTGTGCCTGCTGGCCCTCGGCGCGCCGAAACAGGAAATGCTGGCCGCGCGCGGGCGCACGGTGACGCCCGGCATGGGGTTTGCCAGCATCGGGGCGGGGCTCGATTTCCTCTCCGGTCGTCAACGGCGCGCGCCGCGCTGGGTGCGTCGTCTGGCGCTGGAATGGCTCTGGCGGCTTCTGTCCAGCCCCGGCCGCCTGACAAGGCGCTATGCAAGCGCTTTGCGTATCCTGCCCGGCCACCTCTGGCGGTCGTGGCGGCAGCGTCACAATCGCCGCGCCTGAGGTTTCGGTTTCATCAGAACCCGGTCCCCGATGCGCCGTTTCAGCGACCGGGGCGGCGGGATTTCGCGGTCCATCTCCCATGTCGTGCCGGTCAGGCTGACATCGTGCCAAAGCGCCAGTTGCGCGCCCCATGTCGCGGCCTCTCCCGGCGCCAGGCCATCGGCGATTCCCATCCTTGTCGCCAGCATCCCCGGCATCCAGTCATTGACCACGATCCCCGGAAACCGGTCGCCGATATCGGCAATCAGCGCGCGGGTAAAGATCCGCGCCGCGCCCTTCGACACCGAATAGGCCGAGGAGGCGGGCAGCGGCGCGATATCGGCGAAGGTCGCCACGTTGAGGATGCGGCCAAAGCCGGTCTTGACCATGTCGTCGAGCGCCGCCCGCGTGCAGGCCACGGTGCCGCCGAGATTGGTGCCCACCACCGCCATGAAGCTTTCTGCCGTCTCTTCGGTGAAATCGCGGCGCGGGTAGATCGCTGCATTGTTTACCAGCAGGGTTACATGGGAAATAGTTCTCACTACGTCAAACCCTTGCGCAACGGAGTTAAAGTCAGAAACATCCACAACCACGGGATGGAACCGCCCCGGCTCGGCGCTTGCCCGCGTCTCTTGCAGCGCCGCCATGTCGCGCCCGAAGCCAGCCACCGGCATGGTGCGCGACAGCGTCACCGCCAGTGCCCGGCCCAGCCCGCCGCCAGCGCCCGTGACAACCGCAATCCCGTCTTTCAGATCGTTCATCGCGCTCTCCTTATTTCAGCCGCCACCCGTAGCGCGTTGGCGGCGATGGTCAGGCTCGGGTTTACACCCATCGAGGTCGGAAAGACCGAGGCATCGGTGACCCAGAGGTTTGTGACTCCGTGCACCCGGCCCGCAGAGTTGACGACCGATTTACCAACATCAACACCCATCCGTAAGGTTCCGCAGGGATGGCCGAAATTCGGCTCCGGCTCCTGCGTCAGGAAGGCGGTGCGGGTGCCGCGAAAGGCGCGCCGTATATGCCGCCGGAACGCCTTGCGACGCGCCAGAAGCTCCGGCGCTGTGCGGTAGTCGAGCGCAATCCCCGCATCCTCCGGCAGCACCCGGTTCTCGGCGTAGGGCAGATCCTCCAGCAGTCCGACAAAGACCTTGGCGGTGCCCATCAGCTTGGCGCCGATCGCCGCCGGAATCCGCGTCGCATCGCGCGCGCCGGGCACATGGCGCAGCCACGACCGCCCGACGCGCCCCCGCAAATGATGCACGATCTCGCCATAGCCCACATCCACGCCCATCGCCTGCACCATGCCAAGCCGCTGTCCGTCGGCAAAATAAAGATCGCGGAAGCCGACCGACTTGGTCGGCCCCGCGAACCCCGCTGCCTTGCCGGGCCAGAGCGCGAAAATCTCGTTGAGGTGAAACATCAGGTTGCGCCCGACCAGCCCGGCGCCGTTGCCGATCCCGTCCGGGTCCGCCGCGCTGCGCGAGGCCATCAGAAGACGCGGCGAGTTGAGCGCGCCGGCGGCCAGCACCACGTGCCGCGCCCAGATCGCCCTTGTCTCGCCCGCCAGCCGCGCCTCCACCGTGACGCCCCCATCGGCCTGCCGGATCAGCCGCGTCACCGTGCAACCGGTCAGTCGCGCGGCATTGCCGGTCGCCAGCGCCGGTTCCACCCCGGCGGAGCGGCCATCCATCTTGCAAGGCATCGGGCATTTGTGGCCAAGGCAGTCGCGGCAGCCCGGCAGGCGGCGCAGCGCGCTGTGCAGCAGGTAGGGGTGCAGCCCGTTTCGGCGCAGCACATCCATGATCCGCGCATCGCCCGAGCTTGGCGGGTGCGGCGGGGCGAGTTCGGGGCTGGGCGTGTCGCAGAGCGGGTCGGACTCCCCATGGATATGGAACAGCCTCTGGGCCGCGTCGAACCACGGAAGCATCTCGTCAAAGGCGACGGGCCAGCCGCCGGTCGGGTGGGGCCGCCCCGGCACCTCGTCGAGATCATGACGCTCGGGCCGTTCCAGCGTCGCCGCGTAAAAGACCGACGATCCCCCGATCCCGGCGCCAAGCGGCGCGAAGACCTCCTGTTCGGTGCCGTTCACGTTGGCGCGGATCCGATCGGGCCAGAAGCCGCGCACCTCCCGCGCTACCGGGTCGATGAGGCCGGGGTCGAGCGGCGTTTCCTCCGCCCGGAATCCGGCGCGCCCCTTTTCCACGAACAGCACCTTCATCCCGGCCTCGGCCAGCGCGCGCCCCGCGACACCGCCACCGATACCGGTGCCGATAATGATCGCGTCCCAGCGCGTGTCCTCGATATCGGCAAAGCTGTTGGCGATCATTTTCCGATCCGACTCTGCGGCGAACAACGGCGGTTTCAGGCCTTGGCCAGCGGGTGATTGTCAAACACGAGCGCCTTCAGCCGCGCATCGAGCACATGGGTATAGATCTCTGTCGTGGCGATATCGGCATGGCCCAGAAGCGTCTGGATCGCGCGCAGGTCGGCGCCGTTCTGCAACAGGTGGGTGGCGAAGGCATGGCGCAGTGTATGCGGCGTGACACGATCAGGTGATACATGAGCATCAACCGCTATTTCCTTGATAAGACTAAAAAACCGCACCCGTGTCAGGTGTCCGGCCTTGCCGCGCGAGGCGAACAGGAAGCGCGAATGCGGCTGGCCTTTCTCGGTTTTCAGACGGTCCTCTTCGGCATCCCGATAATCCAGCCACGCGGCCAGCGCTGTCCGCGCCGGGGGTGACAGTGGCACCATGCGCTCCTTGCCGCCCTTTCCCCTGATCAACAGCACCTGCGGATCGCCCCGCGCCGCCGCGACCGGCAGGCTCACCAACTCGCTCACTCGCATCCCCGTGGCATAGAGAAGCTGCATCAGGCAATGGTTCCGTAGACGGTCTCCGGTATTGCGGCCATGCGCTTCCGAACTTGAAAGAAGGCGGTCAACCTCCTCTATGGAAAGGGTTTTCGGCAATCTTTTCTCTCGCCCCGGCCCGGTGATCTGAAGCGCGGGATTGTCGGCGCGCCAGCCTTCCTCATAGGCAAATCGGTAGAGCTGTTTCAGCGCCGAGAGCCGCCGCGCGCGGGTGGCGCGGGCCATGCCATCGGCTTCCAGGGCGATCAGGTATGCCTCCAGGTCGGGGCGGCTTGCCAGCTCGAAATCCGTGCCCTGCGCCGAGAGCCATGCCGCCGCGTGCCGAAGGTCGCGCCCATAGGCCAGCAGCGTGTTTTCGGCAGCGTTCAGCTCCGCCGCCTGCGCGTCCAGGAACGGGGAAATCCAGCCCAGGCTCATCCGCGCAGGTCCAGCAGCAGCATTTGCAGCGCCGCCCGCCGGGCCACGCTTTCCAGCCCGAGCGCACGGAAAAGCGCAAGCGCATCGCGCAGGTCGACGGGGTCGGCGCCATCCGACAGCACCAGCGATGCGCGCAGCAGCGCCTCTCCGATCCGCTCCTCGCCGACCATGCTTGCGTAGCGCTGCGGCATCTCGACACGCGAAAACACGTCCGCGATCAAGCGTTCGATCATGCCATCGGGCGAGGTGTCGGTGCTTTGACCACGGGCGATGGCGAAAAGGAACCGTTCCCGCGCCGATTGCGGCACCGCCATCTGCGCCACCGTTTCGTATTCGCGCGACAGCAGCGCAATCTCGCGCGCCAGTTGCGCCGGTGCATTGGTCAGCGGCAGGCCCAGAAGGCGGCGCGCGTAAGCCTCTGCGAAGGCCACCTCCAGCCCCGCCTCGTGCATCGCGTCCCAGGCGTCGGGCAATGTCCGGGCCACCATTTCGGTATCCTGCGCCAGAAGCGCCACGTCGAACGCCTGCACCGCAGCGACCCGGTCCCAGACCCCGCCGGACGCAGAGGGCACACGGCTGGTATAGATCAATTGCCATTGATCGGGGGTGATCGCGCCGGCGCGCGCCAGCCGTTCGGCGGCGTCAAGCTGTGCCCGCCAGCCCGCCACGTCGCCAAGGTCTGCATGCGCGAAGGCCAGCGGCAACTGCCCCGCGCCCGGCCGCTCGCCGATCGCCACGCGCATCACGTAGTGTAGCGGCGAAGGCGCCAGCGCCACCTGCAATAGCGCCTCGCCCTCGGCCAGTTCGGGATCGAGAAAGCGGGTGATCAATTCCACCTCGGCCTCGGGGATGAAACCGAGCGCCTCGCCGGTGCCAAGGGTGAGGGCCGCCGCCGACCAGTCTCCGGACCGCGCAAGGCAGAAGATCCGCGCCGGGAAGGACGGCGCGATGTCGGGGTTGGCGCGCATCGCGGCGCAGGCGCGGTCGGGCTGGTCGGTCAACAGGGTAACGTCAAACCAGCGCCGAAAGACCTGTGGCGCTGTCGGTCCGGCGCGTTCCATCAGCGCGCGGGCGGGGTCGATAGCGCCGCGCGACAGCAGCATGTCGAGCCGGGCCAGAAACAGCTCTGCCTCAGCGGTCGAATCGGGGGGCGGGTTCAGTTCGGCCAGGGCCAGCATGGTGGTGAAATCCTGCACCGCCGGCAGCCCGAGCGTGGGTTGCGCGCGGAACAGATTGGCCAGGGCCGCGGAGTCAGATCCAGCCCAGAGATCGGCCGGCAGCCCCGTCTGCACCGGCGTCAGGAGCCCGACCGCGTCGAGGCTGACCGCGCCGATCGGCATCTCGGTGATGTCCGAGGGCAGGGCGGAGCTGGCGATATTGCCATGCGGCGACAACAGCGTTTCCGACAGCCATTCCGGTTCCGGGGCAAGGGCGATATCCCCCTCCTGCGCCAGCACGGGTGCTGCGGCAAGGATCAGCGCAAGGGATGCCGATCTACTCCACATCCAGATCGACCGGCCTTGTGATTTCGCGTGTCTGCGGCTGCATCAGCCCCGAATAGCCATAGCCGACGAGCCCGATCAACCCAATGACCCCGAAGAAGAAAAGTAGCTTGATGATCCGCCTGATCATGGTGTCCCCAGCCTGCCTGTGTTTCGACGTTTGCCGCCGCTTTCGTTTCACTATAAGGCAACTGAAGCGGAAATTCTAAAGGGCAGGACGGTTTTTTTTGGCCATGGGCAAAACCACGCCAGATCCCCGCGAACGTCTTCTGCGCACGGTCGTGCTGGTTGGCATGATGGGGGCGGGCAAGACGGCGATCGGCAAGGCGCTGTCGGCACGGCTGGCTGTGCCGTTCGAGGATTCGGATGCCGAGATCGAGACAGCGTCCAGCCTGACCATTGCCGAGATTTTCGACCGCTATGGCGAGGCGTTCTTTCGCGACAAGGAAAGCCGGGTGATCGCGCGTCTTCTGGAGGGACCGCCTTGCGTGCTTTCGACCGGCGGTGGGGCATGGCTATCGCCGGAGAACCGGGCGCTTCTGTCGGCCCGTGCGGCGGTGGTGTGGCTGAAGGCCGATCTCGATCTGCTGTGGTCGCGGGTGCGCCACAAGGACACGCGGCCGCTGTTGCGCACGGCTGCACCGCGTGACACTCTGGCAGCACTTCTGGCAGCGCGGACGCCGGATTACGAGCAGGCTGAATTCGTGATCGAAACGCGGCCCGACTGGTCCATCGACCGGACCACCGACGAGGTTTTGTCGCGGCTTGTCGCGGCCGGTATCGTGGAGACATCTCAATGAACCTTGCCACTGTTCATGTCGCCCTTGGCGCGCGCGCCTATGACGTGCGCATCGGGCCGGGCCTCTTGGCGCGCGCGGGCAGCGAGATTGCGCCGCTGCTGACCCGGCCGCGTGTTTTCGTGGTGACCGAGGACCGGGTTGCGGCGCTGCATCTGGACGCTTTGCGCGCCGGACTGGACTCTGCCGGCATCGGCATCGAGGTGCTGGTGCTGCCGCCGGGCGAGGCGACCAAGGGCTGGCCGCAATTCACCCGCACGGTGGAATGGCTGCTGGACCGGAAAACGGAGCGTAAGGATGTCGTCGTAGCCTTCGGCGGCGGGGTGATCGGTGACCTGGTCGGTTTCGCGGCGGCGGTGCTGCGCCGGGGGGTGCGCTTCGTGCAGATCCCCACCAGCTTGTTGGCGCAGGTCGACAGTTCCGTGGGCGGCAAGACCGGGATCAACTCTGTCGCGGGAAAGAACCTGATCGGTGCGTTTCATCAGCCCGCGCGGGTGTTGGCCGATATCGCGGTGCTCGGCACGCTGACGCCGCGCGATTTCCGCGCCGGCTATGGCGAGGTGCAGAAATACGGGCTTTTGGGTGATGCCGGGTTCTTCGGCTGGCTGGAAGCGAACGGGCCAGCGATGGCGGCCGGCGATGTTGACTTGAGGCTCGAGGCGGTGCGCCGGTCCGTCCAGATGAAGGCCGATATCGTGGTGCGCGACGAGACCGAGCAGGGCGACCGTGCGCTGCTCAACCTCGGGCACACCTTCTGCCACGCGCTGGAGGCGGCAACTGGCTATTCCGACCGGCTGCTGCATGGCGAAGGCGTGGCGATCGGCTGTGTCCTGGCGTTCGAGCTGTCCTGCCGGCTCGGACTGGTCAGCCAGGAAGAGCCGTCCCGCGTGCGCGCGCATCTCGATGCCATGCGGATGAAGAAAGACCTTGCCGATATTGCGGGCGATCTGCCGAATGCCGAGGCGCTTCTCGACCTGATGGGGCAGGACAAGAAGGTGGTGGACGGCCACCTGCGATTCATCCTCGCGCGCCAGATCGGCGAGGCCTTCGTGACGGCGGACGTGCCGCGGGATCTGGTGCGCGATGTGCTGCACGAGGCCTTGGCGGCGCGCGGCTAGAAAACTCTTCCAGAAGAGTTTTCGGGTGCGAAAATCTTCGACGAAGATTTTACGCGGCAGGCAGGGGACTTTACGCGGAAATCTTCAATCCGTCCCGCGATAGGGTTCGACATATTGCAGGGCCATGTCCCAGGGGAAGAAGATCCAGGTATCCTGGCTGACGCCGGTGATGAACGTGTCCACCATCGGTTCGCCCTTGGGCTTGGCATAGACGGTTGCGAAATGCGCCTTGGGATACATGTCGCGCACCATTTGCAGCGTCTTGCCGCTATCGACGAGGTCATCGACGATCAGCACGCCCTCGCCATCGCCCATCATCTCGGAATCGGGTTTGTTCAGCACCACGGGTGCGCCCTGTGTCTGGTGGTGATAGGACTTGATCGAGATCGTGTCGACGGTGCGGATGTCCAGCTCGCGCGCGACGATCATGGCCGGTGCCATGCCGCCACGGGTAATCGCCACCACCGCACGCCAGGCCCCGTCCTTGCCGGGGCCGTGTTTGTCCAGCCGCCACGCAAGCGCACGCGAATCGCGGTGGATCTGGTCCCAGGAGATGTGGAACCCCTTTTCATGGGGAAGCGGGGTGATCATCCTAGCTGTCCTTCTTGTCCAGCGTCATGTCGGGCGCGTCGACCGCCTTCATGCCGACGACGTGGTACCCGGCGTCCACATGCAGGTTTTCGCCCGTCGTGCCGCTGCCCAGATCGGACAGGAGGTAGAGCGCGGCCTTGCCGACCTCGTCCTGCGTCACGTTGCGGCGCAGCGGCGAGTTCATCTCGTTCCACTTCATGATATAGCGGAAATCGCCGATACCGGAAGCGGCCAGCGTCTTGATGGGCCCGGCGGAGATCGCGTTGCACCGGATGCCATCCTTGCCGAGGTCCTCGGCGATGTACTTGACCGAGGCCTCCAGTGCCGCCTTGGCCACGCCCATCACGTTGTAATGCGGCATCACCTGCTCGGCGCCGTAATAGGTCAGCGTCAGAAGCGACCCGCCCGGCCGCATCATCGCTGCCGCGCGCTGACAGATCGCGGTGAAGGAATAGACCGAGATATCCATGGTCATGCGGAAATTCCCGGCGCTGGTATCGACGTAGCGCCCACGCAGCTCTGACTTGTCGGAAAAGCCGATGGCGTGAACGACGAAATCCAGCGTGCCCCATTTTTCCCTCAGTGCCGCGAACAGCGCATCCATCGAGGCGCTGTCGGTGACATCGCAGGGGATCATGGTGTCGGACCCGACCTGTTCGGCCAGCGGTTTCACCCGCTTTAGCAGTTGTTCCCCCTGGTAGGAAAAGGCCAGGTCCGCGCCCTGATCGGCGCAGGCCTTGGCAATGCCCCAGGCAATGGATTTGTCATTGGCGAGTCCCATGATAAGACCCCGCTTGCCGGTCATCAAACCCATGCTAGTTCCTTTTTTCGGCGCCTCGCTGGCGTGTGTCCGCAACCGTTTAGGCCATCGAGCCGCCTGCATCAAGATAGCAAGACGACAGCTTGCCGGACCATGCCGCCCCCTGTAGCGTCCAGATCGAAGTGAAGCGGAGACCCAAGATGAGCGACCGAACCGGACTATTCGCGGGCGACGATCCTTTCGCCATTGCCCGTGACTGGCTGACCGAGGCAGAACGCAGCGAGCCGAACGACGCCAACGCGATCGCCCTATCCACGGTGGACGCGGGCGGCCTGCCCAATGTGCGCATGGTGCTGCTGAAAGAGATCGAGGCCGGGGCCTTCGTGTTCTACACCAACTATGGCTCCGCCAAGGCGCAGGAGCTGGACAGCGCCGGCAAGGCCGCCTTCGTGATGCACTGGAAAAGCCTGCGCCGGCAGATCCGGGTGCGTGGCCTCGTCGAGAAGGAGGAGGGTCCGAAGGCGGATGAGTACTACGCCTCGCGCTCTCTGAAAAGCCGACTCGGCGCCTGGGCTTCGCAGCAATCGCAGCCGCTTTCGTCGCGTGCCCACCTGATGGCCGAGGTGGCGAAGGTCACCGCGAAGCACGGTCCCAACCCGTCGCGCCCACCGTTCTGGGGCGGCTACCGGATCACCCCGCTGGAAATCGAGTTCTGGGCCGATGGCGCCTTTCGCCTGCATGACCGGTTCCGCTGGTCGCGCGGCGCGGTCGGGGAGGAGTGGGATATTCGGCGCCTCAACCCCTGACCGCGGCAAATGCCGCATTCGGCAGATGCGTTAACAAAGGTTAACAAATCGGCCCCTGCTGGCAGGCCTGTTTTCGTAACGAGTTGAATTGTTTTTGTAAAATCCGCTTGCGCCTGCGGATCGGTCAGTTCACATTCGTTAACGGGGACAACGGGACAGTGCAGGTATCGCCGCAATGACAGAGGACGACGCAACGGCGGCGCCCATTCTGATGGGAACCGTCAAGTGGTTTGACAATGCCAAGGGGTTCGGTTTCATCATCGCCGATGAAGGCGGGCCCGACATCCTTTTGCATACCAACGTGCTACGCGATTTCGGGCAAGGCTCGATCGCGCAAGGCTCGCGGATCCGCATCGAGGCGCAGGAAACGGAGCGCGGCCTTCAGGCGGCACAGGTGCTGTCCATCGACCCACCGGATCCCGACGACGAGGCCTTCGCGCCGGGCCTTGCCATCGAGGTGCCGGAGGAAACCCCGTTCCTGCCGGCCCGCGTAAAATGGTTCGACAAGACGAAAGGTTTTGGCTTTGCCAATGTCTTCGGGCATTCTGAGGATGTCTTTGTTCATATCGAGGTACTGCGCCGCTTCGGGCTGGCCGATCTCGAACCGGGCGAGGCAGTCATCGTGCGCGTCGTGCAGGGGCCGCGCGGCAAGATGGCCGGCGAGGTGCGGCCTTGGGATTACGTGCGGGAGGATTAGGATGCGGGGTGCAGCGCTTGCGGTTGTGGCGATGCTGGCAACGGGGGCCGCGCAGGCCGCCTGTTCCGAGGGCCGGGTGGAGCTGCGCGGCGACTGGGGCACGGCGCGGTTCCGGGTCGAGGTCGCGGACACGCCAGAGGAACGCGCTCTCGGCCTGATGCACCGCGAACACCTCGCCAGTGCGGCGGGGATGCTGTTTGTCTACGAGACGCCACAGCGGGTCAGCTTCTGGATGCAGAACACGCTGATCCCGCTCGACATGATCTTCATGGACGAGACCGGAACCGTGACCCGAATCCATGAAAACGCGGTGCCGCTGGATCGCACCTCGATCCCCGGTGGCGACGCGGTGCAGTTCGTGCTGGAGATCAACGGCGGGATGTCCGACACGCTCGGCATCGTTGAGGGGGCCGAAATGCGCCACCCTGCGGTCGATCCTGACCTGGCCGCCTGGGTGTGCGAATAATCGGGCTTCCATCGGCGGCCCTGCCGCGCTAGGAGACACGCCAATCGGGGCGTAGCGCAGCTTGGTAGCGCGTCTGTTTTGGGTACAGAAGGTCGTGAGTTCGAATCTCGCCGCCCCGACCATCTTGAAGGGTTCAGGCTTGTCATGTCTCGGCCGGCGCGGCAGGGTTACGGCGGTGTTTGGACCTTGCGACGGACTGCAATGTTTGCGTGCTTCTTCTTTTGGGACAGTCGGCCATGACCGGGCCCGGCCGCGTGGCGATCCTGATGGGGCTTTGCAACGGGGCCGCGCATTTGCAGGACCAGCTTGACAGTTTCGTGGCGCAAACCGTGCCGGATTGGGATCTGACGGTCAGCGATGACGGATCAGGCGATGATGGCCCGGCCATCCTTGCGCGCTTTGCCGAGGCGCAAGAGGCCGAGGGCCGCATGGTGCGCCTTGTCGCCGGGCCGGGGCAGGGGTTTTCGGTGAATTTCCTCTCATTGCTGGCGTCGGTTCCCGACGGAACCGACTGGGTGGCGCTCTCCGATCAGGATGATGTCTGGCTGCCCGACCGGTTGCATCGCGGGCAGCGTGCGTTGTGCGGGGTGTCGCCCGAGACGCCCGCCCTTTACGGCAGCGCCAGCTGGATCGTGGACGAGGATCTGACCGGTCATCGCGCCTCGCCGCTGTTTCACCGTCCGCCATCCTTTCGAAACGCGTTGGTGCAGAGCATCGCGGGCGGCAACACCATGCTGCTGAACCGGTCCGGGGTCGATCTGGCCCGCGCGGCGGCGGCGGAGGCGCTGTCTGTCGGCGGACCCGCGACGCACGACTGGTGGCTGTATCAGCTTGTGTCCGGGGCCGGCGGGCAGGTGATCCGGGACGAGACCCAGACGATTCTCTATCGTCAGCACGGACAGAACCAGTATGGCAGCAATCGCGGTCTCGGGGCGGCCGTTTCGCGCCTGCGGCAGGTGTTTTCCGGCGACCTCGGGGCCTGGGTGGCGCAGAACAACCGCGCGCTCGGAGCCTCGGCGCATCGGTTGACGGCGGAAAATCGGGCGCTGCTGGACCGATTTTCGCGGCTGCGAACACAACATATCGTGGCCCGCGTGCAGGGCTTTCGGGGGCTCGGGCTTTATCGGCAAGGCCGGGCGGGGCAGGTTGCGATCTCGTTTGCGGCGGCGCTCGGACGGTTGTGACGCGACGCCCCCGGCGGCGTTCCTTGCTCCGTCGCGGCTTGCGTCGGTCTGTGGCGCGGTATTCACCTCCAGCGGTTTTTTCACGACATGCACCGGATCCGGAAACCGGACGTCCAAAAACGCTGGCGCATTCCGCTTTGCTGCTAAGCCGCCCCGTTTTCTGGAAAAATCCCGTTCCGGGTCGGGTGATGAATCGTCGGCCACCGGATCGGGTCTGGTGCCTGCCCGTTTTGCAAGCCGATTTTGTAACAGGACAGTAAAAAAACGCGTTGACGGCCTATGTCAGAATACGCCAAGTTGTGCATGTCGCAACGAACAATACTAGATATAGTGGCGGGGCGGCGAAGGGGCAAGTGACTGATCATCTTGAAATGCAGGCTCCTGTGGGGGCTGGGCTCGGGGTTTGGGTGCTCCTCGGGCGGGTCGTTTCGCCCTCATCGACAGGTCAAACAGACGGCAAGAGCGGAAGCACGCTGGCACGCCGTATCCAAAGTCAAGGGACAAGAGGCAGATGAGAATCGAACGTCGTTTCACCGGGGCAGGGCAGGACACCTACGCCGGGCTGGACTTCACGCTGACCACATCCGAAATCCGCAACCCCGATGGCACCACCGTGTTCAAGCTCGACGAGGTCGAGGTGCCGATGGGCTGGAGTCAGGTCGCCTCGGATGTGCTGGCGCAGAAGTATTTCCGCAAGGCAGGCGTTGCCAAGATACTCAAGCCGGTGAAGGAAAAGGGCGTGCCCGCCTTCCTGTGGCGTCACGTGCCCGATGAAACGGCGCTTGCCGATCTGCCCGAAAAGGACCGCTTTGGCGGTGAAACCTCGGCTAGGCAGGTGTTCCGGCGCCTTGCCGGGGCGTGGTGTTACTGGGGCTGGAAGGGCGGTTACTTCACCGGGGAATCCGATGCCCGCGCCTATTTTGACGAGATGCAACTGATGCTGGCGCGCCAGATGGCGGCGCCAAACAGCCCGCAATGGTTCAACACCGGGCTGCACTGGGCCTACGGGATCGACGGGCCGGCGCAGGGCCATTCCTATGTCGATTACAAGACCGGCAAGCTGACGACATCCACCTCGTCCTACGAACATCCGCAGCCGCACGCCTGTTTCATCCAGTCGGTCAAGGACGATCTGGTGAACGACGGCGGCATCATGGACCTGTGGGTGCGCGAGGCGCGGCTGTTCAAGTACGGCTCCGGCACCGGCACCAACTTCTCTTCGTTGCGGGCGGAGGGCGAAAAGCTGTCGGGCGGCGGCAAATCCTCGGGCCTGATGGGCTTTCTCAAGATCGGCGACCGCGCGGCGGGCGCCATCAAGTCGGGCGGCACCACGCGGCGCGCGGCCAAGATGGTGATCGTCGATGCCGACCATCCCGATATCGAGGAGTTCATCAACTGGAAGGTGCTGGAGGAGCAAAAGGTCGCCTCCATCGTCGCTGGATCGAAGATGCATGAACGCGAGCTGAACGCCATCTTCGCCGCGATCGCCGCGTGGGATGGCACGCGGGAAGACGCAGTCGACCCGAAGACAAATGAGAGCCTCAAGGCCGCGATTCGCAGCGCCAAGAAATGCGCGACCCCCGAGACCTATATCAAGCGGGTGCTCGACTACGCCAGGCAGGGCCATACCGGCATCGAGTTTCCGACCTACGACACGGATTGGGACAGCGAGGCCTATAACTCGGTCTCCGGGCAGAACTCCAACAACTCGATCCGCGTGACCGATGCGTTCCTTGAGGCGGTCGAAAAGGATGCTGACTGGCCGCTGATCAACCGCACCGATGGCAAGGTTGCCAAGACCGTCCGCGCGCGCGCGCTGTGGGATACGATCGGCCACGCGGCCTGGGCCTGTGCAGATCCCGGCATCCAGTATCATGACACCGTGAACGCGTGGCACACCTGCCCCGAAGATGGGGCGATCCGCGGCTCGAACCCGTGCTCGGAATACATGTTCCTTGACGACACGGCCTGCAACCTGGCCTCGATGAACCTGCTGACCTTCTACCGCGACGGGGTGTTCGACGCGGAGGGCTACATCCACGCGACGCGGCTGTGGACGCTGACGCTGGAAATCTCGGTCATGATGGCGCAGTTCCCGTCGCAGGAAATCGCGCAGCGATCCTACGATTTCCGCACCCTTGGCCTTGGCTATGCCAATATCGGCGGCCTGCTGATGAACATGGGCTATGGCTACGATTCCGACGAGGGCCGGGCGATTGCCGGCGCGCTGACCGCGATCCTGACCGGTGTCGCCTACACCACCTCGGCCGAGATCGCAGGCGAATTGGGGGCATTTGCCAAGTATGAGAAGAACCGCGCCCACATGCTGCGCGTGATCCGCAACCACCACCGCGCCGCCCATGGCGCGGCCGAAGGCTACGAGGGGCTGGCGGTGAAGCCGGTGCCGCTCGACCACGCAAGCTGCCCCGACAAACGGCTGCTGGCCCTGGCCGAGAAAAGCTGGGACGAGGCCCTTAGCCTTGGCGAAAGGCACGGCTACCGCAACGCGCAGGTGTCGGTGATCGCGCCCACCGGCACCATCGGGCTGGTGATGGATTGCGATACCACCGGGATCGAGCCCGATTTCGCGCTGGTGAAGTTCAAGAAACTGGCCGGCGGCGGCTATTTCAAGATCATCAACCGATCTGTTCCGGCGGCGTTGGAAAAGCTCGGATACGCCCCGGCCCAGATCGAGGAGATCACCGCCCACGCGGTCGGCCACGCGACGCTTGGCAACGCCCCGGTGATCAACCAGTCCACCCTGCGCGGGCACGGCTTCGGCGATGCGGAACTGGAAAAGATCGAGGCGGCGCTGCCCTCGGCCTTCGACATCCGCTTCGTCTTCAACCAGTGGACGCTGGGGGCGGAGTTCTGCACCGCAAAGCTGGGCATCCCGGCGGCGAAGCTGAACGACCCGACTTTCGACCTGCTGCGCCACCTTGGCTATAGCAAGGCCGACATAGACGCCGCGAACAACCATGTCTGCGGGACGATGACGCTGGAAGGCGCGCCCTACCTGAAGGAAGAGCATTACCACATCTTCGACTGCGCCAATCCATGTGGCAAGACCGGCAAGCGCTTTCTGTCGGTGAACAGCCACATCACCATGATGGCGGCGGCGCAAAGCTTCATCTCGGGCGCGATTTCCAAAACCATCAACATGCCCAACGATGCCACCATCGAGGATTGCCAGAAGGCCTATGAGTTGTCGTGGTCGCTTGGCGTGAAGGCCAATGCGCTCTACCGCGATGGATCGAAGCTGAGCCAACCGCTGGCTTCCGCGCTGGTCGAGGATGACGACGAGGCCGCCGAGGTTCTGGAAACCGGCACGCCGCATCAAAAGGCGCAGGTGCTGGCCGAGAAGGTGATCGAGAAGGTGGTGGTCAAGGAACTGATCCGCACCCACCGCGAAAAGATGCCGGATCGGCGCAAGGGCTACACGCAAAAGGCGGTGGTCGGCGGCCACAAGGTCTATCTGCGCACCGGCGAATACGAGGATGGCAACCTTGGCGAGATCTTCATCGACATGCACAAGGAAGGTGCCGGCTTCCGCGCGATGATGAACAACTTCGCCATCGCGGTCAGCGTCGGGCTGCAATACGGGGTGCCGCTGGAAGAATTCGTCGATGCCTTCACCTTCACCAAGTTCGAACCGGCGGGCATGGTGCAAGGAAATGACAGCATCAAGAACGCCACCTCGATCCTCGACTACATCTTCCGCGAACTGGCGGTCAGCTATCTCGACCGCACCGATCTGGCCCATGTGAAACCTGAAGGGGCCAGTTTCGACGATATCGGCCGCGGCCAGGAGGAAGGCGCGTCGAACGTGCGCGAGGTGCCCGACAGCCGGGGGTCGTCGGCGATGGACGTGCTGCGCCAGATCTCTTCGACCGGCTACCTGCGCAAGCGGGTGCCGCAGGAACTGCTGGTGCTACAGGGCGGCGCGCAGGGGGTGACGGCGCTCAACGCGCAAACCGGCGAGGCAGTCGCCACGCTGGTCTCCGAGGGCACGACGGAAATGGTGGCGGTGTCACGCTCCACGACCACGGCAGCGATGACCACCGGGCTCGATGCGCGCACCAAGGCGCGGATGCAGGGCTACGAGGGCGAGGCCTGCGGCGAATGCGGCAACTACACGCTGGTGCGCAACGGCACCTGCATGAAATGCAACACCTGCGGCGGGACGTCTGGGTGTAGCTGACAGATCGGATTCCGCGCCGCTTGCCCCGGCGCGGGATCTGAAACACGGGGCGGGTGCGCTCGCCCCTGACGCGGTTCAGGCCGCAGGCAAAAACACATCCGGGCGGTCAACGAACGATCCTGAACAGCGAAACTGAGAGGGTCCCAAGGGGCCCTCTTTTTTCACCGCCTCATCCGCCGGGGCGTCTTCGGCAGGAAAAAACACCCCGGACAGGAGCCGGGGCGCTGTGAGCGTCGCAAAAGGGCGCGGGCGCCTATTCCGCCGCGATCTTGATCACCGGGACCATCTGCGCCAGCTTCTCGTCCGACAGGTGACACTTGATGTGGTGGCCATCGGCGATCTTCTTTATCGGTGGCACCTCCCGGTCGCAAAGCCCGCCGGGCACGTCCTTCTTCCAGCGGCAACGAGTCTGGAACGGGCAGCCCGGCGGCGGGTCCATTGCCGAGGGGATCTCGCCCTCCAGCACGATATGTTCCTTCGTGACCGAGGTGTCGGCGATTGGAACGGCGGACAGCAGCGCCTCCGTATAGGGGTGGTAGGGCGGGCTGAACACCTGGTCGGTGGAGCCGATCTCGACCACGTGGCCCAGATACATCACCATCACCCGGTCGCTGAGGTAGCGCACGATGGAAAGGTCGTGGGAAATGAACAGCAGCGTCGTTTTCTTTTCGCGCTGAATCTCCATCAACAGGTCGGTCACCGCCGCCTGCACCGACACGTCGAGCGCCGAGACCGGTTCATCGGCCACCACGATCTTGGCATCCCCGGCAAAGGCGCGCGCGATCCCCACCCGCTGTTTCTGCCCGCCCGAAAGCTGGCGCGGCATCCGGTCGGCGAAATCGCGCGGCAGTTTCACGAGATCGAGCAGTTCCAGCATCCGCTGGCGCCGGGCGGATTCGCTCTTGCCGATTCCGAACACTTCCAGCGCGCGCATGATCTGGCGGCCCACCGTCATAGACGGGTTGAGTGTGTCGAACGGGTTCTGGAACACCATCTGAACCGACGACACCGTCGCGGTGTCGCGTTCCTGGATCGGGGTTGATTCTACCCCCTTGTTGTTGAGTATGATCTGCCCATCGGTCGCGGTTTCCAGCCCCATCAGCACCTTGGCCAGCGTGGACTTTCCGCAGCCCGATTCGCCGACGATGGCCAGCGTTTCGGCCTCGCGCGCCACGAAGCTGAGCGTTTCGTTTGCCTTCACCACCTTCTTTTCGCCGTGGCTGAACAGCGCGCTTGCCGCAACTTCGTAGTATTTCTTGAGGTTGTCGACCTTCAGCACGATATCGCCGATCTCTGCCTTTTCCACCTCGATCGCGGCCCGGATCGGCGCGTCCCAGTCAATGTCGCGGAACCGCAGACAGCGCGATTCATGGCGGTCGTCGCCGGCGATCGTATCCATGCGGATGTCGGATTCATCGCATAGCCCGCTTTCGAAATAGTCGCAGCGCGGGCCGAAATTGCAGCCCCTCGGGCGTTCGTTCGGAAGCGGGAAGTTGCCGGGGATCGCCACCAGCGGGCGGCTGTTCTTGTCGGCGCCGGGCAGCGGGATCGAGCGGAACAGCGCCTGCGTATAGGGATGGCGCATCTTGTCGAACACGTCCGCGATGCTGCCGGTTTCCACCGCCTCGCCCGAATACATCACGCAGATCCTGTCGCAGGTTTCGAGGATCAGGCCGAGGTTGTGCGAGATGAACAGCATCGAGGTGCCGTATTTCTTGCCCAGGTCCTTGACGATCTCGACCACCGCCGCCTCCACCGTCACGTCCAGCGCGGTTGTCGGCTCATCGAGGATCAGCAGCGAGGGGTTCGCCATCAGCGCAAGCGCGATGACGATGCGCTGCTGCTGCCCGCCCGAAAGTTGGTGCGGATAGGCGTCGAGAATCCGCTCGGGGTCGGGCAGGCGCACATCGGTGACCACCTCGAGGGCGCGCTGCCAGGCTTCCCTTTCGGACACGCCCTCGTGGATCATCGGCACTTCCATCAGCTGCTTGCCGATCTTCATCGCCGGGTTCAGCGAGGCCATCGGTTCCTGGTAGATCATGGCGATCTCCTTGCCACGGATCCTGGCCAGTTGCTGCGGACTCATCTCGTTGAGGTTCTGACCCTTGAACTTGATCGTGCCTCCGACGATGCGCCCGTTGACGCCAAGATCCTGCATTACGCCAAGCGCCACGGTGGACTTGCCGCAGCCGGATTCGCCGACAAGGCCCATCGCCTCGCCCGGCATGACCTTGGTGGAAAAATCCATCACGGCGGGGATTTCGAAAAGACGGGTGAAGAACGAGATCGAAAGGTTCTCGATCTCGAGGATCGGGCCGTCGTAGGTGTCAGTCGTCATCTGTCGACTCCTTCGGGGAAGGGGGACGGAAAAATCTTGAGGAAGATCTTTCGGGCGGAAGAATTTTCTCGAAAATTCTCCATCGGCTCAGTCCTTCAGGCTTTCTTCGCGCAGACCGTCGGCCAGCAGGTTGAGGCCCAGCACCAGCGACATCAGCGCCAGCGCCGGCGGTAGCGGCGGGTGCGGGTAGATGGTCAGCAGGCGCCGTCCCTCGTTGATGGTCGAGCCCCAGTTCGGGCTTTCGGGATCGACGCCAAGGCCGAAGAACCCCAAGGTTCCCAGCAGGATGGTGGTGTAGCCGATGCGCAGGCAGAAATCGACGATCAGCGGTCCGCGCGCATTGGGCAGGATTTCCCAAAGCATGATATACCACGGCCCCTCGCCACGGGTCTGCGCCGCCGCGACGTAATCGCGGGTGCGGATATCGAGCACCAGCCCGCGCACGATGCGGAACACTGTCGGGCTGTTGACGAAGACCACCGCGACGAAGACGATCAACAGATTGCCGTCGATCGGGATGCCGACCAGCGGCTCATAGTTTTCGCGCGTGGTCAGCATCCAGTCCGAGACCGGATTGCCCTGGTTGAGATAGCCGATGAACGAGGTGGTCAGCCAGACGAATGGGTCGAACTCGAACACCGTGCCAAGATACAGCAACAACAAGGCCAGCGTGATCGGAATGGCCACCCACTTGATCACCCCCGGCTGGTTGCGGTAGCGCGAATAGAGCAGCACCCAGATGAAGATCACCGGCAACAGGAACAGCACTGCCGCCATGTAGACGGGCACGCCGGCCTCGACGATCTCGGGCGTGACCAGCAGGTAGAACAACAGGATCACCGGGAACGCGAGCACGAGGTTGGCCACGAAGGTGATCAGCGTGTCGAACCGCCCTCCCATGTATCCCGCCGGCAGGCCCAGCGTGATGCCGACCATGAAGGCAAAGAGCGTCGCAACCGGCGCGATGGTCAGAACCTCGCGCGCGCCAAAGACCATGCGGCTGAAGACATCGCGCCCAAGCGCATCACCGCCAAGCAGGTAATGGCTGAAAAGCCCGTCCGCCGCAGCCCCCGGCACCGGCGACCCCGGCACGTCGTTGCGCATTGCCGAGACGACGTCGATCGCGCCATGGGTGGCGATCATCGGCGCGAAGATGGCGGTGAAGATCCAGAACATGACAAGGCCAAAGCCGATCATTCCGATGAGATTGTCAAACAGCTTGCCGTAAAGCCCCAGCCGTCGCTTGTAGCGGATCGACAGCACGAAGGTGGCGACCAGCCCGATCCAGACCGGCAGGAACCGCGCGCTGACGCCGCCGATGATGCCCTTGGCCTCCATGCCCGGTTGCAGAATGCCGCCGAGGATGAAGATGACGATACAAGCCAGCACCGCGAAGACAGAATACTTCATCGCCGCGAGCGTGAAATCCACTGGCCCCATGCGGTAACTGATGGTGTGATCGGGGTTCACGATGGGCTCCGCCTGCCGCATCCCGGCAAAGCTCATGACGAGGTTGATGACGAATGCCGCGAAGAAGAGGACGACAGCCGCCAGCATCACGGGGTTGAGGAAGGGGCCAAGCGACCCGGACCATGTAATCGGTTCCATTGCTCGGGTCTCCCTTACGAAATTCGGATGCGCGGGTTCAGGTAGACGTAGCCGATATCCGATATCAGCTGCGTCAGCAGAACCACGAGGACGGCCACGATGGAGCAGCTGAGCAGCAGCTCGATATCGTTGTTGGAGGCCGCCTGCACCAGCGTCCAGCCGAAGCCGTTATAGTTGAACAGCGTCTCGACGATCACCACGCCCGTCAGAAGCCACGGGATTTGCAGCATGATCACGGTAAAGGGCGCGATCAGCGCGTTGCGGAGCGCGTGCTTCAGCACGATGTTGCGAAAGCTCACCCCCTTGAGGCGCGCGGTGCGGATATATTGCGCGGTCATCACTTCGGCCATCGAGGCCCGCGTCATGCGCGCGATGTAGCCCATGCCGTACAGCGCGATCGTGGCCACCGGCAGGGCGAAGTTCCAGAAGGTAATGTTCTCCATCGCCGATCGGGCGGAGCCCAGGAACAGCGTGCGTCCCTCGATCCAGCCCATCTCGGCCAGCCAGGGCGACAGTCCCGCGGTCGAGGAGGCGAGCAGGATGATGAAGATCACCCCTGAAACGTATTCAGGCGTCGCCGTCGAGGCGATCGAGAAGGTCGAGAGCGTCCGGTCGAGCCGGCTGCCTTCCCGCATCCCGGCGAGAATGCCGATGGCAAGTGCCGACGGCACCATCACCGCGAAGGCATAGAGCATCAGCCACCCTGTCAGCGCCAGCCGTCCACCGATCACGTCGGACACGCGGTTCGCCGAGACCGTGGAATACCCGAAGTCGCCTTGCAGCACGCCGCAGAAGGTCGGAGCCTCGGCCGGGTCGTCGGCGGGGCCGAAACAGCGGCCGGTCAGCGTGCCGTTCGGCGCCTCGCGCGTCCAGCCGGGCACCAGGCCAAGCCACTCGCCGTAGCGCACCACGAGCGGGCGACCGTAGCCGCGATTGTCAAGCCACTGCGTCACCTCGGCGTCGGACATCCGCGCGTTGCCTTGCGTCTTGGCAAGTTTTTCGAGGTTCGGGGCAAGGTTGGTCAGGAAGAAGACCACGAAGGTCAGGCAGAGCGCGGTCAGTAGCATCACGCCCAGCCGGCGCAGAATGAAGAGTCCCATGGGTTTCCCTGTCGCTAGTGCCGCCCGACGGCGGGTTGGCCGGTCTCTTGGTGAACCGTTGGGGGCAAGGGGCACGCGCGCCGCGCCGCCTTGCGTCAGAGGCGGAAAGGGCGGCGATTTTCACCGCCGCCCCGTCGTCAGGTCACGCCCATCCAAGGTGGTGAATGTTGAGCTCGAACTTCGGATGCATGTCGGCATTCACCACGTTCGGCAGGTGGCTGCGGTAGAGCGAGCGCCAGTAGGATTGGTTGACCACTGCGTCGTCTTGCATGATCTGTTCCAGCCTTGCCATGATCTCGCGGCGCGCATCGACATCCGCGATGCCGCTGGCCTGGGTCAGCAGGTCGTCGAACTCGGGGTTCGAATAGGCGGTCTCGTTCCACGGCACGCCGGTGCGGTAGGCGAGGTTCAGGATCATGACACCCAGTTCGCGGTGGTTCCACGTGGTGGAGGAGAACGGGTAGCTGACCCAGTCGTTCCAGAAAGTGGACCCGGGGATCACCCGCCGGTCGACGTTGAACCCGGCGTCGCGCAACTGCGCGGCGAGGGCATCGGTCGAGTCGCGCTCGAACCCGGCATCCAGCGAAACGATCTCGAACACGTGGTCGGCATGACCCGATTCCTGCAACAACGCATAGGCCGCGTCCTTGTCATAGGTCAGCGGCGGGCGCTGCGCGTATTCGGGGTGGATCGGGCAGACATGGTGGTGTTCGGCAATCGTGCCGCGCCCCGCATAACCCAGTTCCAGAACCACGGCGGGATCGACCGCCATGTTCACTGCGCGGCGCACCATCGGGTTGTCGTAGGGCGGGTTGTCCTGGTTCATCCGGATGCACAGGGTCGAGGCGGTGGTGACTTCCGATGTTGTCCAGCCGATCGCTTCGAAGATGTCGATGAAATCGCCGGTGGTCTCGTAGGTCATGTCGAATTCGCCGGCTTCGGCGCCCGCCAGCCACGCGGCCGGGTCGGTGCCGAGGTCCACGAACTCGATCCGGTCGAGATAGGCGTTGCCCCAGTAATCGTGATCCTCGTTGCGGACCCAGATGGCGCCGACGCCGACCTCGTGGTTTTCGAGACGATAGGCCCCGGTCCCGATACCGTGTTCCAGCGGGTCGCGGCCGATCATGTCGCGGTGCTGCACGGCGGACGGGTAGTCGGCCACGCCGGCGATGATCGCGATGTCACCCTCGGGCAGGGTCAGGCGCACGGTATGGCTGTCGACCACCTCGATCGCGCCTTCGCGGGCCTGGCCGGTTTCGGGATCGACGAGAGAGCCCATGCGGGTCGCCATCGAGTTGCCCTCGACCGAACTGTCGCACCAGCCGATAAAGTTGGCGGCCACATCCTCGGCGGTGAAATCGTCGCCGTTGTTCCACTTCACGCCCTGGCGGACGTTGAGAGTGTACTGCGTCGCGTCCTCGTTGGCTTCCCAGCTTTCCAGCAGGCGCCCGGTGAACGACCCGTCGCGGTTGTATTCCACCAGGTATTCGACGAGGCCGCGGGTCATGTTGCCCAGTTCCGACCAGTCATAGGACCGGGGGTCCTTGCTGGCGATCACGCGCTGCTGGATGCGCAAGGTGCCGCCCATGGCCGGCTCGGCCATGTGGCCCTCCGCATTGGCCGGCGAAAGGCCGATCATCGCGTAGGCGGCGACGGTTCCAACCCCGAGCGCACTGGCCCGGGTCAGGAATTCGCGGCGGCTCATCGCGCCTTGCTCGTATTCGCGCGCATACATCTCCGCGACCGGATGAGTTGCGAGGAACGGGCTGGTTTTCTGTGTCATGCTTGTCTCCCTGTGACATGTTTCTTTCTTGCGCAGGGCCGCCCTGACAACGCTTCTCGAGGGGGCCCGCAGAAACCTTGCCCATTACCGCACCATCGCCGTGCCCCGTCAATGCTTCCGGGGGCAATTATTTGCCTGTTTGCGACATTGCATATGTCTAGAACCGACATACGCGGGCGAGGGGCTGCGTTCGCGCCCTGCGCCGTGCGATGCCGCGATGCGGCGTCACCCGGCGATCAGGCTTTGCTGCATCGGGGCGAGCTTGCGAAATTCGGATGGTGTTCGGCCTGTCTGCCGGGTGAACGCGCGGGTGAAATAGGCCGCCGAGGAATAGCCCAGATCGCCCGCGATCTCGCGCGCGGGCAGGTCCGTATCGACCAGCAGGCAACAGGCCTCGTGCATCAGCCGATCCTGCAAGAGGGCGAGGGCCGGCCGCCCCGACGCCTCGCGGCAGATGCGCGACAGATGCGTTGCGGTGACACCAAGCTGCTCGGCGTAATCCGCCACCCCGCGTCCGGAGCGAAAGTCGCGTTCCAGAAGGGCGGCGTATTTCTCGGCCAGCACATGGGTGCGGTCGCGCAGGATGGACCCGTCCTGCACCGCAAGCTGGCGCGCGACCCAGACCGAGACCAGAAGCCCGTAGGCGCGCAGCGCCTCGTCGCGGGCAACCGCGTGGGCGGACACTTCGCGTTCGATCATGTCGACATAGCCGGAGAATTTCGACTGCGCCTCGACGCTGCCGACCCGGATATGAAAGGCAACGCCGGGAAAGTTCAGCGTCGGGTCGAGCGGCAGCGTCAGGCGCCCCCCCTGAACCTGCGGTGCAAGCTCGAGCGACATCATCGTGGCGGCGGGAATGAAGATTGCGGTATTGGGGCCGTAGCCGCGTGTCACCCCGCCAATCGTGAAGCGGCCCTGCCCACGGGTGAACCAGTACAGCTGCGGTCTCGGGTGCGAGTGCAGCGTCGCGTGACGCCAGACCGCATCGCTGCGCAGCTTGGCCAGGGAGGTGACGGTATAGGCCTTTGTCATGGCCGCGACGTTAGACGCTATGGCGCGGTGTGGGAAGGCCGGGCCTTGAGTGAGCGGCGGATCGACGGGGCGTCGACCCGGTTGCCTCTTCGCTGTCGCTCATCGGCGGGCGGCTGCGATACCTGCCGGATGCGCGAGGTGGCGAAGGCAGAGGGGGCGCTGCCCCCGTCGCCTGACGGCGCCCCCCCGGAGTATTTCAGCCAAGAAGAAGGGGGCGGGCGGCGCGTTAACCTTGACGCGAGATCACTCCCATTCGATCGTGCCGGGCGGTTTCGAGGTCACGTCGTAGGTGACGCGGTTGATGCCCTTGACCTCGTTGATGATGCGGGTCGCGGTTTCGCCGAGGAAATCGTGGCTGAACGGGTAGGTATCCGCCGTCATGCCGTCGACGCTGGTCACCGCGCGCAGGGCGCAGGCGAAATCGTAGGTGCGCCCGTCGCCCATCACGCCCACGGTGCGCACCGGCAGGATCGCGACGAAGGCCTGCCAGATCTCGTCATAGAGCCCGTGCTTGCGGATCTGGTCGATGAAGACCGCGTCGGCCTTGCGCAAGATGGCGAGCTTTTCGCGGGTGATCTCGCCGGGGCAGCGGATGGCGAGGCCGGGGCCGGGGAACGGATGGCGACCGATGAAGCTGGCGGGCAGGCCAAGTTCATGGCCGAGCGCGCGGACCTCGTCCTTGAACAGCTCGCGCAGCGGTTCAACCAGTTTCAGGCCCATCTTCTCGGGCAGGCCGCCGACATTGTGGTGGCTCTTGATCGTGACCGACGGACCGCCGGAGAACGACACCGATTCAATGACATCGGGGTAAAGCGTGCCTTGCGCAAGGAACTCGGCCCCCTCGATCTGGCCGGCGTATTTCTGGAACACGTCGATGAACAGCTTGCCGATGATCTTGCGCTTGGTTTCGGGGTCGGACACGCCGTCGAGTTCGCCGAGGAACAGCTCCGCTTCGTCGGCATGGATGAGCGGGATGTTGTAATGGTCGCGGAACATGGTCACGACCTCGTCTGCCTCGTGCAGCCGTAAAAGCCCGTGATCGACGAAGACGCAGGTGAGCTGATCGCCGATGGCCTCGTGGATCAGCACCGCCGCGACGGAACTGTCGACGCCGCCGGAGAGGCCGCAGATCACACGTTTGTCACCGACCTGTTCGCGGATCTTGCGGATCGCCTCATCGCGGTAGGCACCCATGGTCCAGTCGCCGGTGAAGCCCGCGTCGCGGATGAAATTCTCGTAAAGCGTCTTGCCGTTCGGGGTGTGGTGCACTTCGGGGTGGAACTGCACCGCGTAGAAGCGGCGGTCGAGATCGGCGGTGATGGCGAAGGGCGCACCGGGCGAGGTGCCCATCACCTCAAAGCCGGGGGCGAGCGCGCTGACATGATCGCCATGGCTCATCCAGACCTGTTCGCGGCCCGATCCGTCCATGAACCAGCCGTTCAGGAAATCGGGGCGGGGGCCCTGGGCGGGCGTCACCCAGGCGCGGCCGAACTCGGCGGTGGCCGCGCCGCCTGCCTCCACCGTGCCGCCGAGATCCTGCATCATCACCTGCTGGCCATAACAGATGCCGAGGATCGGCACGCCGAGGTCATAGACCGAGCGCGGCGGTCGCGGGCTGCCTGCGCGCGCCACGCTGTCGGGTCCGCCGGAAAAGATCACGGCCCTGGGCGCAAACGACGCAAGGAAGGCATCGGTCACTTTCTGGTAAGGGTGGATTTCGCAATAGACGTTCAACTCGCGCAGGCGGCGGGCGATAAGCTGCGTCACCTGGCTGCCGAAGTCGATGATCAGGAGGCGGTCGTGCATGTCTGTCGTCATGGCCTGCCAATAGGCGCGGGGGGCGCGCTGTGCAAGCGCGATTGGCATGGCGCGGCGCCTATTCGGGCAGAAGATCGGTCAGTCCGGCGGGCATCAGGCGGAGGCGGCCAGCGCGCGCCTTGGCCAGCGGGATCCACTTGGCTTCGTCCGCGTGGCCGTCTTGCGTGACCGCGAGCGCGTCGGCGGTGTAGATATCGGGGTTGGTAAAGCGGGCGCTGAAGGCGAAGACGATCTCGTGACCCGGTGCGCCTTCATGGGTGTAGAGGTTCTCCAGAACGCCAAGCAGGGCGATATCGGCGATGTCCTGTCCGGTGCTCTCGTGGATCGCGCGGGGCAGGGCGTCGGCGGCGTGTTCGCCAAAAGCGACGGGTCCACCCAAGGGGCACCAGCCGATGATCGGGCCGGCATCGCCGTAAACCGGAGCGCAGACGATCTGGCCGGCGCGCCGGAAGACGCCGAGCGCGACGGCGCGCACGACCCCCGCTGGCCGCCACGGGGGCGGCGCTGTGGCCACCGGTGGGCGGGGGCCTGTTTGCGGCCCGTGGTCATGGCCGCAGCCGCATGCGTCGGGACAGGTGTGATCGTGGGGCATCGCCACCTCCTTGCCCGGTCAGGCGCTAAAGACCGCCTGCCGCATGCGCAAGGGGCAGGCCCCGATTCCGGCCGCGACCCCGCCGAATTGGCGCAACACCGCGTGAGGGTGTCGCTTTTACCTCGTTTCCGCCGCATACAATCGGCGGCAGGCCGCGACAGCTTTGTATCACTCGTCCAACACCCCCCCTTGAGAGAGGACGACACGCAATGAATGACGCTTCAACCAGCCGGCGGCGGGGACGCGGTGGCGGCGGTGCGGCGCGGCGCGCCGAACGCAGCGCGATCAGCATCGAAACCGCGAAGTACATCGAGCGCAAGATCCCCAACCTCGACATCCTCAGCGAAGAAGCGCTGGAGATCATCGAGGCCAATGCCGAAACCGTGCTGGAAGAGATCGGCGTCAATTTCGTCGAGAACCCCGCCGCGCTGGACCGCTGGCGCGAGGCCGGCGCGATGGTCGAGGGCGAACGGGTGCGCCTGCCCAGGGGGCTGGCGCGCAAACTGTGCGCCACCGCACCGTCGCAATTCACCCAGCACGCCCGCAACCCGGACCGCTCGGTGGTGATCGGCGGGCGCAATCTTGTCTGCGCCCCGGTCTACGGGCCGCCCTTCGTGCATGACATGGAAGGCGGGCGGCGCTACGCGACGATGGAGGATTTCCGCAATTTCGTGAAGCTGGGCTACATGTCGAAATGGCTGCACCATTCCGGCGGAACGGTGTGCGAGCCGACCGACGTGCCGGTCAACAAGCGTCATCTCGACATGCTCTACGCGCACATGTCGCTGTCGGACAAGCCGTTCATGGGGTCGGTCACCGAACCCTCGCGCGCCGTCGATTCCATCGACATGGCCAAGATCCTCTTTGGCGAACAATTCGTCGAGGACAACACGGTGATGACCTCGCTGATCAACATCAACTCTCCGCTGACCTTCGACAGCGTCATGATGGGGGCGCTGGAACATTTCGCGGCCCATAACCAGGCGGCGATCATCTCGCCCTTCATCGTCGGCGGTGCGATGGCGCCGGTCTCGGTCGTGGGCACGCTGACACAGGTTCTGGCCGAGGTGCTGGCCGGCGTCGCCTACAGCCAGCTGGTCCGGCCCGGCGCGCCGGTGATCATGGGGGCCTTCGTGACCTCCATCGACATGAATTCCGGCGCCCCCACCTTCGGCACGCCGGAGGCGGCGCAGATCACCTATGGTGCCGGCCAACTGGCGCGGCGGTTGGGGCTGCCTTACCGCTCTGCGGGGTCGTTCAACGGCTCCAAGCTGCCCGATGCGCAGGCCGCCTACGAGACATCCAATTCGCTGAATGTCGGCCTGCTGGCCGGTGTCAACTTCATGCTGCATGCCTGCGGCTGGCTGGAGGGCGGGCTGGTCTCCAGTTTCGAGAAATTCGTGATGGATGCAGATCAGCTTGGCGCGCTGCATCATCTGGCCAGAGGGGTTCAGCACGACGAGAACGGGCAGGCGATGGGTGCGATGCGCGAGGTGGGGCCGGGCGGGCACTACCTTGGCTGCGAGCATACTCAAGCCAATTTCAAATCGGCCTTCTGGCGCTCGGACGTGCTGGATTACAAGCCCTATGAAACCTGGGCCGAGGAGGGCAGCCGCGATACCGCGACGCTGGCCAATGCGCGGGTGCGCAAGCTGCTGGCCGATTACCAGCAGCCGATGCTGGACCCGGCCATCGACGAGGCGCTGAAAGCCTATATCGCCAAGCGCAAGGAAGGCATGCCAGACGCGTTTTCGTGACCGGCTGCGCTCAGACCCCCTGTGCGGTCTGGGCCACGACAATCAACGCGATCAGCAGATCGACATGGCGGCGGGGCGAGTAACCGGCCTCGCCGTCCTTGCGTTTGCGTTCTTCCTCGGATTCTTCAGATAGCAAGCGGTCCAGCGCGCGGCGCGGGCCGGGCTTTCCCTTTTGAAGAAGGGCGTCGGCGCCGAAACGTGCGGCCTGCACCAACAGGCGCGGGCGGGTCAGCGTGGCGAGGTCATCGTGGCGGTCGGTCATGTCGCAGCATCCTGGTCAGAGTGAGTCGTCGTGCCATGTTGCGCCGGTTTCGCGGGGTGTTGCGCCGATCGGGCAGGGCGCGCGCGCACCCCGGCCATCTGTTTACAAATTAGAAACAATTTAGGCTAAAAATTGGCAATTTTAACCAATCAGTAATCAATCCTCTCAAAGGCTTACGGGGCTTATCCACAGGACAAGCGCCCGGAGGCGAAGGATGACGACAGATTTGACCCGCAGCGGCACGAGGTCGGGATTTCCCGGCTGGCTGCCCGAAAACGCAAGAAACTACCTCGATCACGTCGGTCGGGGGCAATCCTTGCGCGATATCGCCCGCAACCGGGGCTGTGCCCCGTCGACCATCGCGCGCCGGGTGCGCGCGGTGGAAGCCCGCCGCGACGACCCGTTGATCGACGAGGCGCTGACCGCGCTGCAAGGGTATCTCGTGTCCGGACCAGAAACAGTTAACCAAATCAAGGAGCACTCTCCCATGACAGCACCCATCAGGCCGCCCCTTGTGTCGGACGAGACCACCGTCAACCGGGAAGCCCGCCGCATCCTGCGCCGCCTTTGTGAAAAGGCGGCAACGCTGGTGCTGGCGCAGGACATGGACAAGGCCATCGTGCTGCGCGTTGGCAGCGATGGCAGCCAGACCCGCACCGCCGTGCTCGACCGCAAGGTGGCGCAGGCCTTCGCACTGAAGGACTGGATCCGCACCGCCAGCCAGGGCCGGGTCAGCACCTATGAGATCACCGAGGCGGGCAAATCGGCGCTGAAGCGCCTGATCGAGGAGGATCGAAAGCGGCGGCAGGCGCCGATGGAACTGGCCGAGGCCGCTACGCCGTTTCTTGCTCAGCACCAGCTCTGGGGCGAACGCGCCGTCGAACAGGACGATGGCAAGATCCGCAAGATGCGGGTCAACCTGGCGGAGTCGCCGCTGGCGGCGCTGGCGCGGCGCAAGGGCAGCGATGGCAAGCCCTTCCTGACCATGGACCTCGTACAGGCCGCCGAAAAGCTGCGCGAGGATTTCGAGCGCGCGCAGATGGGTCCGCGTGTGGCGCAGAACTGGGAAAGGTTCCTGACCGGCGGCGACCGCGGATCGGGCTTTGCCGATGGCGGCATGGCGCAAGGCCCGCGTGCGGCGCGCGACCGGGTGACCCGCGCGCTCGACGACCTCGGGCCGGGGCTGTCGGACGTGGTGCTGCGGGTGTGCTGTTTCCTCGAGGGGCTGGAATCGGCGGAAAAGCGATTGGGCTGGTCGGCGCGGTCGGGCAAGATCGTGCTGAAGATCGGGCTGCAACGGCTGTTGAAACACTACCGGGAGGCCTGTGGTTTCGTGCCCGTATCCTGCGACTGACCCGGCCGGATCGCGGCGCCGCGCGCGGCGATGCGTCAACACCCTTGACCCCGCGTGCGGTTGCCGCCACTCAGGGCACCATGGGAACCGGATTGCTTGATATCGACCTTGACGCGCTCGCCGCGAACTGGGCGGCGCTGGACGCGAAGACCGGCGTTGAAACGGCGGCGGTCGTCAAGGCCGACGGCTATGGGCTGGGGGTCGACAAGGTGGCGCGTCGGCTGGCGCGCGCCGGGGTGCGGCGGTTCTTCGTGGCAACCGCCGAGGAGGGCGTAACGCTGCGCCGGCAGCTCGGCGAGGGGCCCGAGATCAACGTCTTTTCCGGGCATATGGACGGCGACACGGCGCTTTTGCGGAATGCGCGGCTGATCCCGATGCTCAACAGCGCCGGACAGGCTGCGCGTCACCGCGCCGCGCTGCCCGATGCGCCCTACGGTGTGCAGCTTGACAGCGGCATGAACCGGCTCGGCATGGAGCCCGCGGACTGGGCGGCGTTGCGCGCCGATCTGCAGGCCGGTCCGCTGACCCTGGCGATGAGCCACCTTGCCTGTTCGGACACGCCCGAGCATCCGCAGAACGCTGCGCAGCTGGCCTGTTTCACAGAGATCACCCAAGGCCTGCGCGCGCCGCGCTGCCTTGCCGCGACGGGGGGTATGCTGCTTGGCCCCGCGTATCATTTCGACCTCTGCCGCCCCGGTATCGGACTTTACGGCGGCCTGCCCTTCGCAGGCGCGCAGCCGGTCGTCCGCCTGTCGCTGCCGGTGATCCAGGTGCGCGATGTGGCACCCGGCGAAAGCGTCGGTTACGGCGCCACGTGGGTGGCGAAAAGGCGGTCCAATATTGCCACGGTATCAGCAGGTTATGCAGATGGCCTCATCCGATACATGAGCAACAGGGCGCAGCTTTGGGCGGGCGATGTGCCCTGTCGGCTGGCGGGCCGTGTGTCGATGGACCTGCTGACGGTCGATGTCACCGATCTGCCGAAGGTGCCCGACCATCTCGATATCCTCGGCCCGCAGCAGACGGTGGACGACGTCGCCGACACGGCCGCGACCATCGGCTACGAAATTCTGACCGCGCTTGGCCCGCGCTACAAACGCAGCTATCGCGGGGACGTCGCATGATCCTGCTTTCCCCCATTGCCGGACTCGGGCGCTCGACGCTGGCCACGCTCGGCGCGATCGGGCGGGTGGCGCTCTACTTCGCGCAAGCCGTCAGCCATATCCTGCGCCCGCCGTGGTATCCGCGCGAATTTTTGGTGCAGATCGTGCAGATCGGCTGGCTGTCGTTGCCGGTGGTGGGGCTCACGGCGCTGTTCACCGGCGGTGCGTTGGCCTTGCAGATTTACGCCGGCGGATCGCGGTTCAACGCCGAAACGGTGGTGCCGTCCATCGTCGCCATCGGCATCGCGCGCGAGCTTGGCCCGGTGCTGGGCGGGCTGATGGTCGCGGGCCGCGTCGCCGCCGCCATCGCCGCCGAAATCGGCACCATGAAAGTGACGGAGCAGATCGACGCGCTGGTCACGCTCTCGACCAACCCGCTGAAATACCTGACTGTTCCGCGCCTTCTGGCGGCGACGCTGACACTGCCGGTTCTGGTCGCGGTGGGCGATTCCATCGGCATTTTCGGCGGCTTCCTCGTCGGCACGTCGCGGCTGGGCTTCAACCCGGCCAATTACCTGCAGAACACCGCTGATTTCCTTGAGCTTTGGGATGTCCTGTCAGGCCTGATCAAGGGCGCGGTCTTCGGCTTCATCGTGGCGCTGATGGGCTGCTATCATGGCATGAATTCTGGCCGCGGCGCACAAGGCGTGGGTCGGGCGACGACCAATGCTGTGGTGTCGGCCTCTATCATGATCCTCGCCGCCAATTACCTTCTGACGGAGCTTTTCTTTAGCGCATGATCGAGATCACCGACCTTCACAAGGCATTCAGCATGAACAACGTCCTTCAAGGCGTTGATATCACGGTTGAAACCGGTAGCTCCACGGTGATTATCGGTGGCTCTGGCACCGGCAAGTCGGTGCTGCTGAAATGCATCCTCGGGTTGGTGACCGCCGATCGCGGCATGATCCTGCTCGATGGCGAGGATGTCACGCGGGCCGAGCGGGATGCCTTCCTCGCGAAGTTCGGCATGCTGTTCCAGGGTGGCGCGCTGTTCGACTCGATGCCGGTCTGGCAGAACGTCGCCTTCCGGCTCTTGCGCGGATCGTTGAAGCGCCCCGCCAAGGACGCGAAAGAGATTGCCATCGAGAAGCTGCGCCGGGTCGGGTTGACGCCCGACGTGGCCGAAAAATACCCCGCCGAACTGTCGGGCGGCATGCAAAAGCGCGTCGGCCTTGCCCGCGCCATCGCCGCCGACCCGCAGGTGATCTTCTTCGACGAGCCGACCACCGGGCTCGATCCGATCATGGCCGGCGTGATCAACGAGTTGATCCGCGAGATCGTCGTCGAAATGGGCGCGACCGCGATGACCATCACCCATGACATGACATCGGTGCGCGCCATTGCCGACCGGGTGGCGATGCTGCACGGCGGGGTGATCCGCTGGGAGGGGCCGGTGGCCGAGATGGACGGCGCGAGCGATCCCTATTTGCACCAGTTCATCACCGGTTCGGCGGAGGGCCCGATCGAGGCGGTGCGCTGATCGGACCACTGGCGGGCCAATCGTGAACGGCCTAGATCGCCGGTAACGCTTGAAGGAGGTTGCCCATGGACCCGCTCGACCTTGCCCTGCCGCTTGCCGTGTTCGCCTGTTTCTATGCGATTGTCACCGGTCTTTCGTGGCTGCGTCGTCATGTCGGCGAAAGCTTGAAGGGTCGCAAGGCGGCGATGGGCCTCAACCTCGCCCGCCGGGCCGGGCCGCCGGTGCTGGCGGGGCTGATCCTGCTGATCGCGGGCGGTGTCATCGGGGTGGCCGGGGAAGGCCCGCTGGCCGCGCTGCTGATCGGCGGTGGGCTGGCCTTCGGGTTTCACAGGGGGTTGTCCGAGTTGAACCGCCCCAACTGGCGCGAACTGGTGCTGCGCGGCGCGATCACACTGGCGCTCGGCCTGTTCCTGCTGTGGCAGCTTGGGGCGATCCAGGGCGGCGTCTGACACATAGGTACGGACGCGCGTGCGACCGCCCCTGGCTTCGCGGGCGGTCTGCCCATCGCGCGGCCTGCACCGGGGTCAGCCATGTGTCCCAAAGCCGTCAACCGAGTGGTCGTGCCGAGTGGAAATCACGCAGCCATTGCGCAAAGCAACTCGAACAGGATCGAGGCGCCGAGATAGGCGGTTGCACCCGAAGAATCGAACGGCGGCGAAACCTCGACCAGATCGGCGCCGACGATAGTGACCCCCTGAAGGCTGCGCACCACCTGCAACGCCTGCCAACTGTTCGGGCCGCCCACTTCCGGCGTGCCGGTGCCCGGGGCGAAGGCGGGATCGACGAAGTCGATGTCATAGCTGACATAGGTCGGCGCCTCGCCGACGATGCCGCGCGCCTCGTCCATCACGTCCTCGACCCCCCGGTCGTGAAACTCGCCGATGGGGATCAGCCGGATCCCGGCGTTGTCGGCGAAATCGCGGTCCTCGCTGTCATACATGGTGCCACGAATACCGATCATCACCACGCGTCTGGGATCGAGCAGCCCTTCCTCGACCGCGCGGCGGAACGGGGTGCCATGGGTATACATGCAGCCGTTGAAATAGCTGTGGTAAAGGTCGGTATGCGCGTCGAACAGCACCATGCCAAGCGGGCCGTCCTTGGCGAGCGCGCGCAGAACCGGCAGCGTCGTCAGGTGGTCGCCGCCCGCTGTCAGAGGCCGGATGCCGCGCGCCTTGAGGGTGCTGTAAAACGCCGTGATCCGCGTCAGACTGTCATCGAGGTCGGCGGGGTTCGGCCCGACATCGCCGAGGTCGGCGCAGTTGCGCGCCTCATAGGGGCGCATGCCGGTGGCGTCGTTCTCGGCCCGGATCATGGTGGACATGTCGCGCAACTGGCGCGGCGCGTGGCGCGGGCCGGGCCGGTTGGTGGTGCCAGCGTCCCACGGCACCCCGACAAGACCGATCTCGACCTCACCGATGCGCGGGTGATCCAGCGGCACATGCGGCAGGCGCATGAAGCTGGCAACGCCGGCAAAGCGCGGCAGGTCAAAGCCGGATACGGGGGTGAAGAACGGATCGGCCATGGCGGACTCCCTTACCAGTTTTCCGCGACGCTAGCGGCAGATGGCGGGACAGTCACGCCTCCAGTTCTGCATCCCAGTAGAGAAAGTCGATCCAGCTATCGTGCAGGTGGCCGGGTGGAAATTTTCGGCCCCTGTTGCGCAATTCTTCGGCGCCGGGCTGACGGGGCGGCTTGCGCAGCGACAGGCCCGACCGGCGCAGGCTGCGCGCGCCCTTCTTGAGGTTGCACTTCGAACAGGCCGCGACCACGTTTTCCCAGCTTGTCACGCCGCCCTTTGCGCGCGGCACCACGTGGTCGAACGTCAACTCGCCCCTGGCGCCGCAATACTGGCAGGAAAACTCATCGCGCAGGAACAGGTTGAAGCGGGTGAAGGCGACCCGTTTCTGCGGTTTGATGTAGTCGCGCAGCACCACGACAGAAGGAATGCGGATCTGCGTGGTCGGCGAATGCACATAATCGTCGTATTGCGCCACAATGTCGACCCGGTCGAGAAACACCGCCTTGATCGCCTCCTGCCACGACCACAGCGACAGGGGGTAATAGGAGAGGGGCCGATAATCCGCATTCAGCACCAGCGCCGGATGCTGGGAAAGCCGTGCCGGTTCCCGCACGAAATTGGTTCTGAAACTGCCATCGCCGTCCATGAGTGACTCCGCCCTCGCCCTGTCTGCCCGTTGCCCGACACCAGAGCGGGCGCACCCGCCCCAGCCATGTAACTACTATATCTGCCAAAACCTGTCTGACAAGCGCCACATTTTGGATGTGGCCCTTTGATGATTAGCGCAGGAGGATGACGGGACCATGACGGTTTCGATCCGTGGCGCGAGGAGCCGCGCCCGGCGTGGTCAGTCCCCGTCGCCGTCGTCCTCTTCCAGCCCCAGCACCTGCCGGATGAACGCAAGCGCGACCGACAAGCCATCGGGCGCGATGCCGTGGCCGGTGCCGCGCATCACGTGGGCATAGACATCGACGCCCGCAGCCTGCAATGCCTCTGCCGCCTGCGGCAGGCTTTGCGGCGGAACCACGTCATCTTGATCGCCGTGCAGCAGCAGGACCGGCGGGCGGCTGACGATCTCGTCGATCAGTGACTCGGGCTCCAGCAGTTGACCGGAAAAGCCGACAACCCCGGCGAAGGCGTCCTCGCGGCGCGGGGCGACATGCAGCGCCATCATCGTGCCTTGCGAAAACCCGACCAGAACCGTGCGCGCCGCCGCAACGCCCTCGGCGGTCATGACATGGTCGAGGAACGCGTTGATGTCATCGACCGCACGCGCCATGCCCTCGGCCGATTCCTCTTCCGATGAGCCGTCGATCCACGGGATCGGGAACCACTGATACCCCATCGGGTTCATGGTCGAGCGTTCGGGCGCATCGGGGGCGGCGAAGGCCGTGTCGGGCAGGTGTTCGGACAGCGGTTCGGCAAGGCCCAGCAGGTCGTTGCCATCGGCGCCGTAGCCGTGCAGGAAAATCACGAGACTGTCGGCTTGCCCCGAGGCGGCGGCGCGGCAGCCGAATTCGAGCGTGCGAGTCATCGGATCCCTTCCCTGTCCTTTGCCACGTGGTAGTAGGCCCAAAGCGCCCGCGCGGCAACCGCGCGCCAAGGCGACCAGTCCTGCGCCATCATGCGCAGGTGTTTCTCGCTCGGGCGCTCGGGCAGGTCAAAAAGCAGCCGTGCGGATTCCTGCAAGGCCAGGTCAGCAGGCGCGAACGCATCCGCCCTGCCAAGCGAGAACATCGCGTAGATCTCCGCCGTCCAGCGGCCGATGCCGGGCACCTCCGTCAGGATCGCGATCACCTCTTCATCCGGGGCGGCGCGCAGGGCGCGAAAGTCGATCCGCGCCCCGGCAAGCGCGCGGGCATAGCGGATCTTCTGGCGGCTGAGGCCACAGGCGCGCAGGTCTTCGTCGCGCGCCCACATGATCTTGCGCGGACCGGTGAGGCGGGCCGCTTTCAACCGCCCCCAGATCGCGTTCGCCGCCGCGACCGAAACCTGCTGGCTGACGATGGCGGAAAGCACCTGCTCGAACCCGTCGGTGCGGCGGCGCAGGGGCAATGGGCCGGTCTGCGTCAGCGCATGGGCAAAGCGCGGCTCCACCGTCGCCAGCCACGCCGCCCCCTCGGCCACGCAGTCGGGGGTTTCGATGATCCGTCCAACCATGTCCGCCACCCTTGCAGAGCGCGCCGGACTTGCCAAGCGGTGCCGGGATCGGGATGGGCGATGACCGGGTGCCCGGGACAATCGTGACTTGACGGCGCAAGTATTTGCATACCGCCCTCTTTCCCTCCGCGCAAAACGGGGCTAGCGATGACGCCATGGTTGACACGGTTCAGGATAGTCGCGCCGACACCCGCGCGGTTCGCAATGTCATGGTGCTGGTTGCCGCGCAGGCGATTCTCGGCAGCCAGATGCCGATGATCTTCGTCGTCGGCGGGCTGGCCGGGCAGATGCTGGCGCCAAACCCCTGCCTTGCCACCCTGCCGATCTCGCTGATCGTTTTTGGCTCGATGACCACCGCGCCTTGGCTGTCGGCGGCGATGCAGCGCTTTGGCCGGCAGGCGGGGTTCGCCATCGGCACCATTGGCGGCGCCAGCGGGGCGGCGATAGCGGCCTACGGGCTATGGATCGATTCGTTCCTTGTCTTCCTGCTTGGCTCCTACCTCACCGGTATCTACATGTCGGCGCAGGGGTTTTACCGCTTCGCCGCAGCCGATACCGCGTCAGACAGGTTTCGCCCCAAGGCGATTTCCTACGTGATGGCGGGCGGGCTGGCCTCGGCGATCATGGGGCCGCAGCTTGTCAAACTGACCAATGACCTGACGGTGGTGCCGTTCTTCGGCATTTACCTGAGCGTTGTCGCGATCAACGTTTTCGGGGTGCTGTTGTTTCTGTTTCTCGATATCCCCAGGCCGCCGCAGTCCGACAATGCCGCCCATTCCGGTCGCAGCCGGAAGGAATTGCTGCGTGACCCGAAGATCGTCGTGGCGATCATCTGTGCCATGGTGTCCTACGCGCTGATGAACCTCGTCATGACCTCGACGCCGCTGGCGGTCGTCGGCTGCGGCTTTGAACAGGACATCGCCGCCGATATCGTTTCGGCCCATGTGCTGGCGATGTTCGTGCCCTCGTTCTTCACCGGCCACCTGATCGCGCGCTTCGGCAGCACCAACATCGTCGCCATTGGCCTGTTCATCCTTGCCGGGGCAGGCGGCGTCGCGCTGATGGGGGTGACGCTGGAAAACTTCTATATCGCGCTGATCTTGCTGGGCGTGGGCTGGAATTTCGGCTTCATCGGTGCGACCGCGATGCTGCAAGGCGCCCACGCGCCTGAGGAACGGGGCCGTGTTCAGGGGCTCAACGACATGCTGGTTTTCGGTTGCGTGACGGTTGCCTCGCTGGCCTCGGGCGGGTTGATGAACTGCTCCGGCGGGTCGGTCGCGGCGGGCTGGACGGCGGTCAACCTTGCGATGATCCCGTTCCTGGCCCTCGCGGGCGGCGCGCTGATCTGGCTGGCGTTGCGCCCCAAGGACGCCTGAGCGCCGGGCCGGACAAACCGCAATCAGAAGCCTTCGTTGCCCTGCTGCCAGGGCTTCACGAGGTTGCCGAAACGGGTGAAGCGCCCGTCGAAGCTCAACTCCACCGTGCCCACCGGGCCATGGCGCTGCTTGCCGATGACGATCTCTGCCTTGCCGTGCAGGTTTTCCATGTCCTGCTGCCACTTGGCCATGGCGTCGAGGTTGTCCTCGCCCGGTTTCTCGCGTTCCTTGTAGTATTCGCCGCGGTAGACAAACATCACCACGTCGGCGTCCTGCTCGATCGAGCCGGATTCGCGCAGGTCGCTGAGTTGCGGGCGCTTGTCCTCGCGGCTTTCCACCTGCCGGCTGAGCTGCGATAGCGCGATCACCGGGATGTTCAGCTCCTTGGCGATGGCCTTCAGGCCTTGGGTGATTTCCGAGATTTCGTTCACCCGGTTCTCGTTGCGCCCCGAGCCGCGCAGGAGTTGCAGGTAATCGACGATCAGAAGGTCAAGCCCAAGCTTGGAGCGTTTCAGCCGCCGCGCCCGCGCCGCGACCTGGCTGATCGGCAGGGCCGGGGTGTCGTCGATAAAGAGCGGGCAGCTTTCCAGTTCCTGCGCGGCGCGCAGGTAGCGCTGAAACTCCTGCTCGTTGAGGTCGCCCTTGCGGATCAGTTCCGAGGGCACTTCCGCTGCCTCGGACAGCACCCGTTGCGCCAGTTGTGCCGCCGACATTTCAAGGCTGAAAAAGCCGACCGCCCCCCCCGAAATGGTGCCCACGCTGCCATCGGGTTTCGGCCCGCGCTGATAGGCCTTGGCGACGTTGAAGGCGATGTTGGTGGCCAGCGAGGTCTTGCCCATAGACGGACGCCCGGCAAGGATCAGCAAGTCGGAATTGTGCAGGCCGCCGAGGTTCTTGTCGAGGTCGACCAGCCCGGTGGAAATACCGGCCAGCCCGCCGCCCCGGTTATACGCGGCATTGGCAATGTCCACCGCGTCTGTCAGCGCCCGCAGGAAGCTTTGAAAGCCCTTTGACGCGGACCCGGTGGCGGCGAGCTGGAACAGCTGCGCTTCGGCCTCGACGATCTGGTCATCGGGGGCGCTGTCCTCGCGCAGGGTGGCGGCGTTGTCGGCGATGGATTTGCCAAGGTCGATCAGGGCGCGGCGAATGGCCAGATCGTGGATCAGCTGCGCGTAATCGCGCGCGGCACTGGTGGCAATGGCCGAAAGCTGGAGCCGCAACAGGTATTCCGCCCCGCCGAGCGCCTTGAGTCCGTCGTGATCGGACATGAAATTCTTCAGCGTCGTGGCATCGGTCTGCAAGCCGTCGGTGATCCGCTTGGCGGCAAGCGCGAAGATGTCGGCGTGGACGGGATCGTAGAAATGCTCCGGTTTTATAAGCGAGTCGACGCGGTCGAGAACCTCATTCGACGAGAGAATCGCGCCCAGAAGCTGCTGTTCGGCCTCGACGTTCTGAGGAAGCTCCGCCGTTTCAGCGCTTTGCGGTGCGCCCGCCGCCACATTGCGGATCTCGTTCATCGCCTTGCCCCTCGTCGGTGCCTGTCCCAAGGCCCGTGACATAGCAAATCAAGGCGGTGTTCGGCAATCTGGATATGTCTGTGGATAGAGTGGGAATTGCGGCTGTAACGGGCGTATATTGCGCCGTTACAGCCTGATTTCAATGAGTTATCATGCGTCCCGACCCGATGCATGGGTCGCGCGCCAGGCGTCAGGATCCTTGAGAAACGCCGCGACCGAGTCCAGCGTCGCCTCGTCGAAATCTTCTCCTCGGCGCGCCTCGGCCAGAACGTCCCACCAGGTGCACAGGTGATGCAGTTCCACCCCGTGGGCGCGCAGCCGCGGGATCGTCTCGTCGAAGATGCCGTAATAGAAGATCACGGCGGTGTGGTGGCACTGCGCGCCGGTGGCGCGGATCGCGTCGACGAATTTGAGCTTCGAGCCGCCATCGGTGGTCAGATCCTCGATCAGCAGCACCCGGTCGCCCGGATGCATCTCGCCTTCGATCTGCGCGTTGCGGCCATGCCCCTTGGGCTGTTTGCGCACATAGCTCATCGGCAGCGCCATGCGTTCGGCCACGAAAGCGGCAAACGGGATGCCCGCCGTCTCGCCGCCCGCGACCGTATCGAACGCCTCCAGCCCGGCGTTGCGAAAGACGGTGCAGGTCAGGAAATCCATCAGGGTGGAGCGGATGCGCGGGTAGCTGATCAGCTTGCGGCAATCGACGTAAGTCGGCGCCTGCTTGCCGTTGGAATGCACGAAGGGGGTTTCGGCGTTGAAATGCACCGCCTTGATGTCAAGCAGCATGCGCGCTGTCATCTCGGCGATGGTGGCCGGGTCGGGATAGCTTGCGGGGATCATCTGTCACCTCTCGTGGCGGGCCGGGGGAGCCTCCGGCGGGAGTATTTGGACCAAGAAGAAGGGCTCATGTCACGCGCCAGAACAGCGGATGGCCGGGGTCGAAGACGGTGACGGGGCCGGCGCCGGTGGCGATCTTGTCGGGGGTGGACACCGGGCTGTCGTGCCTGACCAGCGTGATTGTGTCGTCGTTCGGTGACAGGCCGTAGCGCGCCGGACCGTGCAGCGAGGTGAAGCCTTCCAGCTTGTCCAGCGCGCCTTCCTCTTCGAATACATGCGCAAGGCAGGCCAGGGTGTTGGTCGCGGTGAAACAGCCGGCGCAGCCGCAAGCGCTTTCTTTGGCGTCATCGTTGTGCGGGGCGGAATCCGTGCCGAGGAAGAAACGCGGGTTGCCGGAGGTGGCGGCGCGGCGCAAGGCGTCGCGGTGGCTGCGCCGCTTGGCGACGGGCAGGCAATAGTAATGCGGTTTGAGTCCGCCCACGAGCATGTGGTTGCGGTCGATCATCAGGTGATGGGTGGTGATCGTGCCGGCGATATCGCCCGCCGCCCCGGCGACATAGTCGACGCCCTCGGCCGTGGTGATGTGTTCCAGCGTCACCTTGAGGCCGGGAATGCGGTCGCGCAGCGGGTGCAGGACGGTGTCGATGAAAACCGCCTCGCGGTCGAAGATATCCACCTCGGGCGTCGTCACCTCGCCATGGATGCACAGCGGCAGGCCGATCTCGGCCATCTTCTCCAACACCGGGTGCAGCTTGTCGATGTCGCGCACGCCGGAGGCGGAATTCGTGGTCGCCCCCGCCGGGTAGAGCTTGACCGCGTGCACCAGGCCGGATCGATGCGCCGCGGCGACATCGTCGGGGTCGGTCTCTTCGGTCAGGTAGAGCGTCATCAGCGGTTGAAAGTGCATGCCTTCGGGCAGGGCGGCCATGATCCGGCCACGATAGGCGGCAGCCTCGGCCCCTGTCACCACCGGCGGCACGAGGTTGGGCATGACGATGGCGCGGGCGAAATGGCGCGCGGTCTCGGGCAGCACACCGGCCAGCATCAGGCCATCGCGCAGGTGCAGGTGCCAGTCATCGGGGCGGCGGATCGTGAGGCTTTCGGTCATGGCGCTTGCGCTACACCGGTTTGGCGCCCCATGCAAAGGGGAATGCGCCGGGGCGCCCGCTGGACCTGCCTTGCGGCTCTGGCGGGGGATCGTTTCGCCGCCGGGGTTGTTCAGGATGCGATTTCTGGTCAAGACTGGACTCCGGGCAATGCCACTCTGACAGAGGAAACCCGGACTTGCCGGGGAAATTGCCGCGCTGCGTCCAGAGATTGATTTCAAGAAGGGTCCTGTCATGACACCGAACCGCATTTTCCGCTTCGTTGCCCTGTTGCCTGCGCTGCTGCTGGCTGGTGGCGCCGTGCTCGCCGAGTGTCCTGTAGACATGTCCGACAGCGCCGATGGCGTCTATGTCAGCTTTGCCGATGTCTTTGTGCGCTACGACCGGCTGGCCGACGGGTCGGTGCTGGAGCATGAGGTTTCGCAAGCGGACGGGCTCGGTTTTCGGGTGCACAGCATCTCTGGCGCGTTCGTGTTGACAACCTGGTCGACCCGCTTCGGCGCGATTGTCACCGGCACCACCGAGACCACGGATTATGCCGTCGGGCTTGAGGGATTGCCGACGCTTTTTCCCGGTCAGACATGGGAAGGCAGCAGCCTGCGCCAGCATGATGACGGCACCACCAAGGTGGAAACGGTGGTCGTGACGATGTCGCCCGAAAGCAGCATGATCATCGGCGCGTGCCGTTACCAAAGCTGGCCGATGCAGGTGGCGACGACCGGCAATGACGGCGCCACCTTCGTCGATCACCTGACCTACCTGCCGAGCCTCGGCTTCGCGATTTACCATGGCGGTGCCGATGCGAACGAGGCGTTCACCCCGGAAATGCCGACCCGCATCTCGACCGAACCGCCGGTGGTCACCGAGGACGGCGAACCGGTGATGACTGGCGCCGGCGCCGGCGTGCTGCCCGGCAACCCGGCCCCGGCGGAGCCGCCGCGAGCGCCGCAGCCACCGGTAGACGACGACAAGTAGCCCTTCGCGCAAGGGCGCAGGCGCAGACCCATGCGCAGACCCATGCGCAGGCCCATGCGCAGGCCCAGACCCAGGCGCAGCCGCAGACCCGGGCGCAGCCGCAGACCCAGGCGCAGCCGCAGACCCGGGCGCAGCCGCAGACCCAGGCGCAGGCTCAGGCTCGGTCGCCTTGGCCCGCCTCTGCCTCGAGCGTCATCATCGCGCGGGCGAAATGGGCGTCGCCGGTGGCCGAAAGCCCCTCGCGCGCCACGACCAACGGCAGCGTCGTTCCGCCACGTTCCAGCGCGCGGGCCAGAAGGCGCTTGAGGTAATCGGGGTTGGTCTGGCGCAGGCGCCGGATGATCTGGGCAAAGCGCAGGCGCGACATGCGGCCGTTCGAAACCGCCTTAAGGCAGCGGTCGAGGCTGCCGCTTGCCTCCAGCAGGTGCCCGATATCGCGCCCGCCGCCGCGAAAGCGCAGCCGCGTCACCTTTGGCCCCCGGAACATCGCGACATGACCGGCATCCAGCAATTCGCCGGGATCATAGACGATGAACGCCGCCGAGGCGGCGCCGATCATGTCGGCAGCATTGGCGTAGCGGTGGCTGAAATCCTTGCGCCATGCGCGGCGAAAGCGCAGCTCGAACGGGGCGTCTTCGCGGTTCAGCGTCGCGGCGGGCGACAGGGCGAAGACCTTGGCGCCGGGGGCGGCGGCGGAAAAGGCGGCGGCACCATAGCCGCACATCGGCCCGGCCCCGAAGAAGATCACCTGATCGAAACTGTCGAAGAAGTCCTCGTCGATCAGCCGGTCGAAGAACCTGAAGAGGGCGTCGTCGCGGAACCATGTCGCGCCGTCGGCCACAAGGCTCAGCAACGACCATTCGCGCTTGCTGACCGCGTCGAACCCCGCCGGAAGCGTATCGCGCCCGTGTTTGAGCACATGGCCAACCTCGTCGAAAGTAACCAGAAGCGTGTCGCCCTCCTGCACGTAAAGCGCGTGGTGCCGGGCCCCCACGGGGGCGAAAAAGCCGTGCATGTCGCCGATTTGCCCGAGCCGCGCGAACAGATCGGCGCGGGACGGGCGGGGTTGCGCATCTGGCATTTGCATGTCGTTCATCTGACTCACTCGCTCGACACTCTCTAAACTAGGGGAAGTCTACCCCGAGAGTAAGGCATTGCCATGCCACGGATGCGGTATCAGTGCGTGATTCCGGGCCGTTTTCGTGCCGCTGCCCCGCGCCTGCGCAACAATACCGCCCGCCGCCTTGCGATTGGACCGCTCCCGTGGCGGATGCCGTGACCCTGCGCCCGCCGCCGACGCCACCGGGAGTCGCGCCCGCGCCTCGACACGGGCTTGACCGCCGTCGCCCGGAGCGTCTTGATGGGCGCGAAGGACGGAGAGGTTTCATGAAATCCATCGAAGACGTGCAGACCGCGCTTGCGGCGCAGGATTATATTTGCGGGAGGCCGCTTGCCACGGTGGTCTTTCTGGCCCTGCGCCTCGGCCGGCCGCTGTTTCTGGAAGGCGAGGCCGGCACCGGCAAGACCGAGATCGCCAAGGCCCTCGCCGCAGCACTCGGCCGCCGCCTGATCCGGCTGCAATGCTACGAAGGGCTGGATGCGGCCAGTGCCGTTTACGAGTGGAATTTTGCCGAGCAGATGATTGCCATTCGCGCCGCCGAGGCCGCGGGCGGGGCCGACCGCACTGCGCTGCGCAGCGAGCTGTTCACCGAGGAGTTCCTGATCGAACGCCCGCTGTTGCAGGCCATGCGCGCGCAATCCGGCGGCGCGCCAGTGCTGCTGATCGACGAAATCGACCGGACGGATGAGCCTTTCGAGGCCTTCCTGCTGGAGGCGCTCAGCGATTACCAGGTCACCATACCCGAGCTTGGCACGATCAAGGCGCCCGAACCGCCGATCGTCATCCTGACCTCCAACCGCACCCGCGAGGTGCACGATGCCCTCAAGCGCCGCTGCCTCTATCACTGGGTGGATTACCCGACCCACGCACGCGAGATGGAGATCCTGCGCGCCCGCGCCCCCGAGGCGGCCGAGACGCTGAGCCGCGAGGTGGTGGCCTTCGTGCAGGCGCTGCGCACCGAGGACCTGTTCAAACGCCCCGGCGTCGCCGAAACCATCGACTGGGCCAAGTGCCTGCTGGCGCTCGACGTGCTGGAACTGTCGCCCGAGGTGATCGCCGACACGATTGGCGCGATCCTGAAATACCAGGACGACATCCAGAAGCTTCAGGGATCGGAGGCCAAGCGCATCCTCGACGAGGTTCGTGCCGGCGCGGGGGGCTGATCGTATCGCCATCGTGCCGGCCCCGAACACGGGGACTCCTTGCATCTTTTCTGCTACGCTCGCCCTTGCGAGACCAGGTGGGGTTGGCCCCGCGCGGTTGCGCCACGAATTGGCAGCAGGGAGCATTTTGCCATGATCAAAAGACTTCTCGCGCTCGCGGTTCTGGCCGTGGGCCTTTTGGGGGCCGGGCAATCCATGGGTCAATCCATGGCGTGCCCGAACTGGAACAACCCCACGGTTTTCGGACAACATTACCTGAACGCGGGCTTCCTGCCCGATCCCTACATGCGCAACATTACCGCTGGCGGGCGGGTCGATCTGCGCAATTGCCAGCCCTATCTTGGCCCCGGCTACGTCGTTACCCGGCCCGATTTCCGGCTGCAATACCAGGGCAGGTCACCCACCGGGCGTTTGACCATCGCGCTGGAGGCGCGCTCCAACGTCGACACGATTCTTGTCGTGAACGCGCCGGATGGGTCGTGGCACTACAATGACGATTATCGCGGGCTCGATTCCGCCATCGTGTTCTTCAACCCGATGTCGGGCCAGTATGACATCTGGGCGGGCAGCTACCATCGCAGTTCCAATAACCCCGCGCGGCTGATCATCACCGAATACAATTACTGATCGCACCGATCTGCAAACACCGGGTCCCGAGCCAGTCATCGGGCCTCGATCCCGGAAAAAGGCACCATGGCCGAACAGAGTCCCCTCGCGTTGCCCGACACGCCGCAGCTTGTCGCCAACATCGCCCATTTCGCCCGCGCCCTGCGCGCCGGCGGGCTGAAGGCCGGGCCGGGGAGGGTGCTCGACGCGGTGCGCGCGGTCGAGGCGGCGGGGTTCACCGAGCGGCGCGATTTTTACCACGTGCTGCAAGCCTGTTTTGTTGCCCGGCCCGAGGAGCGCGCGATCTTCGACCAGATCTTCCGCCTCTACTGGCGCGACCCGCGTTACATTGAACACATGATGGCGATGATGCTGCCCGCCATTCGCGGCGTGGCAGAGGATCGCGCTGCGAAACCGGCCGAGAAACGCGCTGCCGAGGCGCTGCTCGACGGTATCGACCGCGCCGCGCCCGACGCCTCCAGCGATGAGGAGGACACCACCGGGATCGAGGTTGACGCGACGCTGACCATGTCCTCCGAAGAGCGGCTGCGCCGGCTCGATTTCGAACAGATGAGCACCGCCGAGATGGCCGAGGCCAAGCGCATCATCGCAGGTCTGTCGCTGCCGGTCAGACCCTTGCAAAGCCGCCGCACAATGGCAGCGCCGCGCGGCGCGCTGCCCGACTGGCGCCGCACCATGCGCAGCGCCATGCGCCGCGGCGGCGAGATCACCACGTTCGAACGGAAGGCGCGCCGTATCCGCTGGCCGAACCTCGTGGTGCTGTGCGATATCTCCGGTTCCATGTCGTCTTACAGCCGCGCAGTGCTGCACTTCCTGCACGCCGTCTCGAACGCCAAGGGGCAGGGCTGGGCCAGGGTGCACGCCTTCACCTTCGGCACAAGGCTGACCAACATCACCCGCCACATGGGCGCGCGCGACGTCGACGCGGCGCTGGCGGCGGCCGGGGCCGAGGCGCAGGATTGGGAGGGCGGCACGCGGATCGGCGCGTGCCTGACGGCGTTCAACCGCGACTGGTCACGCCGGGTGCTGGGGCAGGGGGCAGTCGTGCTCTTGATCACCGACGGGCTCGACCGCGACGACCCGGACGCGCTCGGCGCGCAGATGCAGCGGTTGCACCTCTCGTCGCGGCGACTGATCTGGCTCAATCCGCTTCTGCGCTGGGACGGGTTCGCTCCGAAGGCGGCGGGCATCCGCGCCATGCTACCGCATGTGGACAGCTTTCGCGCCGGCCACAACATCGCGGCGCTGCAAGGTCTGACCGAGGCGCTGTCGCGCCGCGACGATATCGGCGACAAGGCGCGGTTGATGGCCGCGCTGCGCTGAGGATCGGCATGGCAGGGGCTTGCACAGGCTGGCGTCATGGTGTTGCTGACGCGAAGCCTGGCGACCGGCAAGGTGCAGGACGATCAACGGCCAGACGCGCATTCTGCTGCTGTGCTGTGACACGCGGTCAGTCGCGCGGTGATCCCGCGGCCCGACGACTGGCCGGCCGAGTCCCACCTGACCGGCTACTGGCACTTGCCGCCGACCGCGCGCTCCAGCACCGCGCGGCCGCTTTGGCCATTGACGGGGGCAGGGGCGGCGGCTAGATCCTCTTTCGCGTTGCCCGTGTGGCGGAATTGGTAGACGCAGGGGATTCAAAATCCCCCGCCGCAAGGCTTGCCGGTTCGAGTCCGGCCACGGGTACCACGCTGTCTTCTGGACAAGGCGCCGCCGGGCAGGCCCGACGCGAGGGGCGCGCCGTTGCCCCGAAAAACCGTTGCCCCGAAAAACCATCGACACGGCCAGAGTGTTGGATAAACTCCCTCCCGGCGGAACGGCGGACACCGTCCCGCAATGGCGGGTGCTGGCCGCGCGATCCGGCTTTCGCCTCGACAATTTGCACCGACAAGGAGTGTCCATATGCGATCCGCCGCCGTCCGATCCTTGGTGGCCACTGTCCTTTCGGTCCTTGCCGCCGTTGTCGCACCGCCCGCCAAGGGGCAGGACGGGGCGGCGCCGCTTTTGACCGTCGTCACCCCGCAGGCGGAACACGCGTTGTCGCGTGCCGATCTTGTCGCCATCGGCAACGCCAGCTTCACCACCCACACGATCTGGACCGAGGGCGAGCAGGACTTCACCGGCCTGCCGCTTGTCGATTTCATCCGTGCCTTCGGGGCCGGGGCGGTCAGCCTGCGCGCGCAGGCGATCAACGACTACACCGTGATCATCCCCGTCGCCGACGCGGTCGAGGGCGGGCCGATGATCGCCCACACCCGCAACGGCGCGCCGATGACGATCCGCGATAACGGGCCGTTCTGGCTGGTCTATCCCTATGACAGAAATCCCGATTACCGGACCGAGGTGATTTACGCGCGCAGCATCTGGCAGCTTGAACGGATCGAGATTGTCCCCGCGCCCTGACCGCGCCATCGGCAGGCTTTTGCGCGGCCTGTCGACGTTGCGCGCGCTCACCCCCTACGGTCTTGCGGCGATCGGCCTTGTCGTGCTGGCCTTCACCGTGGCGCTCTGGGTGCTCAGCGCCGATGCGCGGCGCGAGATCGACGCGCTGGCGACGGCATCGGCTGACAGTTCGCAATGGGCGCTCGCCCAGGCCGAGGTTGAACTGCTGACCCTGACCGGCGCGGTCCTGGCGGCGCAGGCGGCGCAGCTGTCCGCCGCGACGGACCAGACCGATCTGGGCGACCTGCGCAGCCGGTTCGATATTTTCTATGCCCGCATGCAGATAATCGGAGCGTCGCGGATCTTCGCGCCGATCCGGGCTGACCCCGATGCCGCCACGGCGCTGGGCGCGATCGAAGCCTTCCTCGACGACTGGATTCCCCTGATCGACGGGCCGGATGTCGCGCTGCGTGCCGCGCTGCCGCGTTTCGCGGCAGAGGCGCAGGCCCTGCGCGCGCCTCTGCGCCGGGTCGTGCTGACATCGGTGCGGGTCTTCGCCGAAACCACGCGGGCCCGCCGCGCCCGCGTCGCAAGCGCCCTCGGCGACCTTGCCCTGATCGCCACGGCGCTGTTCCTCGTCCTGCTGGGCACGGTATTGGCGCTGGTGCTGTCGCTGGCCGGGCGGCGACGGCAGACCGCCCGCATTGCCGCCGCCAAAAGCCGGCTGCGGGCGATGGTCGACACCTCGCTTGACGGCATTCTCGTGGTGGACCGCGCCGGTCGGGTGCTGGAATTCAACGGCGCCGCGCGGCGGATCTTCGGCTACACCCCCGAAGAGGCGATCGGCCGTCCGATGGCGGATCTGATCGTTCCCGACCACCTGCGCGCCGCGCATGAGCGCGCCATGGCCGCCTATCTCGATACCGGTCGCAAGACGTTGATCGACGCCGGGCTTGTCCAGGTGCAGGCGCGCGACAAGGCGGGGCGTGTGTTTCCGGTGGAATTGTCGCTGTCGATCGCGCAAAGCGACGCCGGCGAGGTGCTGGTGTCCTACATCCGCGACATCTCCACCCGTGTTGCGATCCAGCGCGATCTGGTCGCGGCGCGCGACCGCGCGCTGGCCGGCGAACAGGCCAAGGCGGAGCTTCTGGCGCTGATGAGCCATGAAATGCGCACCCCCCTCAACGGGCTGATCGGCAGCCTCGATCTGTTGCGTGACAGCGGGCTCAGCGATGCGCAACAGCAATTGGTCGAGGGAATGGAGCGGTCTGGCCATGTGCTTCTGGAACAGGTGAATGCGGTGCTCGACACCGCGCGCGAGGATGCCGGCGGTTCCAGGCTGACCCTTGGCAGGCTGGATCTTTCGGCCCTGATGCAGGAGGTCGCGGACAGCCTTGCGGTGCAGGCGGCGGCGCGTGGCAACCATGTCGCCCTGTCTTGCACCGGGCCGGGGCTTGCTTGCGTGATCGGCGATCGGGCGCGGCTGCGGCGGGTCATGGTCAACCTTCTGGCCAACGCGATCAAGTTCACTCGCGACGGCACAATCACGCTGTCGGCGCAGCGCGCGGGCGGTGGCGACATTGTTGCGCTCTGTGTCCGCGATACCGGAATCGGCATTGCCGAGGTCGATCACGACCGGATCTTCGAGGATTTCGTAACGCTCGACAGATCCTACACGCGCGAGGTGGAGGGCACCGGGCTGGGCCTTGGAATCGTGCGGCGGCTGGTGCGGGCGATGTCCGGTCACATCGAGGTCGACAGCGCGCCGGGGCAGGGCAGCGCGTTTCGCGTCGTCCTGCCGCTGCCGGAGGCCGACCCGCTACCGACTGTGCCGGTGGCGAGCCCGGATGCACAGCGTCCCGAGGTGCTGGTGGTGGAGGATAACGAGATCAACCGCATGGTCGTGCGCCGTATGCTGGCCGACCTCGGCTGCGACACGGTCGAGGCGCATGACGGGCGTGACGGGGTCGAGATCGCGGCACGGCGGCGCTTCGACCTCATCTTGATGGATATCAGCATGCCCCGGCTCGATGGCTGCGCGGCAGTGGACATGATCCGCACCGGTGGCGGCCCGAACACCGACACGCCGGTGGTCGCGCTGACCGCCCACGCGTTGCCGGGCGATCTGGTCCGCTTTCGGCGCGCCGGCATCCGCGACGTGGTGGTCAAGCCGGTGACCAGGGCGCGGCTGTCGGCGGTTCTGGCGGAGTGGCTGGGCCGCGCGGATCTGCCGGGTGCAATGGTGGATGCGGCAAACCGCGATATCGACGCGGCGCTGATCCGTCTGCGGCGGCTTGCCGGGGGTGAGGGCTCGGTAGAAGAGATCGGCGCGCTTGCCCACAAGACGGCGGGGCTTGCCGCGGTGCTCGGGCTGACGGCGCTGCATGGCGCGCTGGTCTCGATCGAGATCGCCGCTGATGAATTTGCGGGCGATCCCGGCGAAGGTGCCGCGCTGGACACGATGGTGGACGACGCCCGGGCTGCGTTCGACGCGGCACGCGGGCAGGCGTCGTCAGAAACCGGGCCGGCGCAAGGCCCGGATCAGTAGTCGCGCTCGAAAAACAGGCCGATGCTGCTGTCGGACGTGTCGGAGACGCTGCCACGGGCGGTGATATTGGGGGTCAGGTCGATATTGACAGAGGCTTCGGACGTGCCGCCGGTGCCGACTTGCAGGTCGGTGTAGACATTGTCCGACAGGTAACGCCCGATGCGCAGCGCCGCCTCGCCGTCAGCGCCGGTCGTGATGTCGAGGTCGGCAAGGCCGAAGCGGTCCCGCAACCCGCTGACCACGCCCTGCCCGCCCGCAGCGCCAGACACCGCGTCGACCAGTTGCAGCGCCTGCACCGGCGACAGGCTGGTGGCGCTGCGTCCGAAGAAAAGCCGCGCGAGGATCTCGTCCTGCGGCAGGTCGGGGCTGGAACTGACGGTCAGCGACGGTGCCGAGGCCGGGCCCGCGATGGTCACGCGGGCGGTGATGTCACCCGCGTCGGTTTCGGCAACGACGCGCAGGTAGGGATCGAGGCTGCCTTGCAGGGTCGCCGTCGCCTGCACAAGCTCGAAGCGTTGCCCGAGGAAGGAAAGACGCCCCCGGATCAGGCTGAACTGGCCTGCCGGTTGCACCGCCGCGCTGGTGCCGCCGATACGGATCTCGCCGCCCAGTTCCGCATCCAGCCCGCCGCCGCGCAGGAAGATGCGCGCCGGGGCCGACACCGTCAGGTCAAGCGGCAGGGGCCGCGCCGCGCCGCCGGTGCCGGTGCCGGTCAGCCCGGCCCGTTCACGGGTGGCGAATTGCGCCGCGCTCTCGCCCTCATGGCGGATCTCGGGGATCGGTTCGCCAGTGCCGGTGGACAGCGCATCGAGCCGGATTGTCGTCTCGTCCAGAAGGATCGTGCCGCTGACGGATGGGCCGTTGGCGAATTGTCCACGCAGGCCGATCTCGCCGCGCGCGATCCGCGTCGTGAAGAGGTCGCCTTGCGTCAGGCGCACGCCCGAAAGGTCAATGTCGAGCCGACCGGGCAGGCCGGCGCCGGCCAGATCGAGCCCACCTTCGAACCCGAGCCGTCCCGCCGGTTGCACCGTCGCCGCGCCGGTAAAGACAAGCGCCGGGCCGGACAGGCGCGCGTCAAGCGTCAGCCCATCCAGCACCAGCCCGACCTCGGGGGCAGAGACGCGCGCGCCATCGGTGCGGATCGTGCCCGACAGCGCGCCAAGGCCCGGTTGCCCGTGGAGGCGCAGGTCGAACGTGGCCTGCCCGCGCACCGATCGCGGGGTGATGAAACGGTCGCCAAGCGCAAGCGGTGCTGTGCCGGTCAGCGAAAGATCCACCGCGCCACCGGGCAGCCCGGCCTGCCCTGCGATCCCGGCGGTGATACCGCCCCGTCCACTGGCCTCGGCGTTGACGGTCCATGGCGCATCGCCCGCCTCGCGGCGCAGGGTGAGGCTGGTTTCGACCGGGCCGGACAGCGCATCGGTCAGCATCGCTACATCTGCCAGCCGGGCCGTGGCCTGCAAATTGCTCTCGCCTGAGGAGAGGCGCCCGCTCGCCTCGGTTGTCAGCGCGCGGCCAGCAAGCGCGAACCGGTCGAGCCGCAGCCCCGCCGCGTCGCGGGCAAGCGCGGCCTCGATCCGGGTTTCGCCGCGTGTCAGCGCCGCGGGCAGCGCCCCGCCAAGCGCAAGGTCTGTCGCGGTCAGCGTGGTCGCCGCCTCGAACGCGCCGGACAGCAGATCGGCCTCGGCGCCCAGTGTCATCCGCGCGGCACCGGACAGATCCTGCCCGGCAAGCCCTGAAAAGGGCGCAAGGTCAGGGAGCCGGGCGGTCAGGTCCAGCGAGGTGTCAAGCCGTCCGTCCCGTGCCATCAGGCTGGCCGTGCCGTCAAGCGACGCGGTGTCGCCGGAAATGTCCAGACGCTCCAGCGTGAAGGGGGCCCCGTCGCGCCAATTCCCGGTCAGGCCAAGCCGCGCGGTCTGGCCAAGCGCGGATTGCAGAGACGGGTCGTCATGGGAAAGGCCGGTCAGCACTGTCTCGACATCGAAGGTGACGGCGACCGGGCCACGATCCGGCGGCGTGATGGTGCCGGAGGCGACGAGGGTGGCCTGCGCCAGCCCGGCGGTGTCGGTTTCCACCCCGGTCACCGTGCCGCGCGCGGTCCATTCGTCGCCCTCGGCCCGGTCATAGGTGAGCGCCAGATCGGCGCCGGTCAGCGTGACCCGCGCGCCGGGCACGGGCAGGCGCACCGGGCGGCCTGTCGGGTCGGAGATCAGCCCGGTCACGTCAAAGCGCATCGGCGTGTTGTCAGCGGCAAGCGCGGCGCTGCCGGTCAGATTCAGCGAAAAGGTGCGCAGGGTGAAATCCTCCAGCACCGTGCCGCCCGCCGCATCGCGCGCGATCACCGCGTCGAGCGTGCTGTTGGTGCCGAAGAAGGGTTGATATTCCGCCGCCATCAGCGGTGTCAGATCACCCGACAGTGCCGCCGTGACGCGCGCCTCGCCGCCTGCGTCGCGGGTGGAGACAAGCTGCCCCTCCAGCCGTGGGGTGCCATCGGTGGCCAGCGACAGGTCTACCGTCAGATCGTCCAGCGGCCCTTGCCCGGCCACCTCCAACGCGACCGAGGGCGCGCCGGGCAGGCCCAGCAGCGTCGCCGCAAGCCCGCCGGGGTCTTCGGTCAGGCGCAAGGTCAGATCGAGCAGGCCGGTGTCATTGGCAAAATCCGCCGACAGCACGAAGGCCCCGTCCGGCCCGTCCAGCCGGTCGAGCATCAGCCGCGCCGCGCCGTCCCCCCCGGCAAGGCTGGCCGATCCGCTGGCCGAGAGCGTGGCCGGAAAGCCAAGGATCGCGGCGCCAAGGTCGAGCCGCTCAACCGACAGCGCGCCAAGCGCCACGGACACCGGCAGATCTGGCAGTTGAAACGGCGTCGCCTCGGGTGTGGGGGCGCCGTCGCCGCCGCTTGGCGGAAGCCGGTCGAGCACGATGCGCCGGGCGGTCAGCCGGTCGACCTCCAGCGCGCCGCGCAGAAGCGCGCTGCGCGTCCAGACAAGCTCCGCCCCCTCGATGGTCAGCCAGACCCCGTCGTCATCCGCGATGGTCAGCCGATCGAGCGCGGCGGTGGAACTGAGCGCGCCGTAAAACCCCTCGATCCGCACCCGGCGCGCACCATCCGACAGGCTGTCCTCGATCAGCCGCACCAGGCGCGAGCGGTCGTCCTCCTGCGCCTGGGCCATGGGCAGGAGTGCAACCGAAAGGCAAAGCGCCAGGATTATCCGGAAGATACGGGTCAAAACGCCTGCCCGATGCCGATGTAGAGATGCAGATCGCCGCTTGATCCGGTGCCGGCGACGGGCGTCGCGACGTCAAGCCGTATCGGCCCCACCGGCGTGTCATACCGCAGCCCCAGCCCCGCGCCGGCGTGCCAGTCGCTGCCGCCCTGCCAGAACGCATCGGCGCCGACCCGGCCGATATCGGCAAAGGCGACCGCGCCAAACGCGCCGAACAGATCCTGCCGCAGTTCGAGCGAAGCCCCGACAAAGCTGCGCCCACCGGTCAGAATGCCGCCCTGCATGGCCCCGAGCGTCTGGTAGGACTGTCCGCGCACCGTGTCGGCGCCACCCGAGAAGAACAGCCAGTCGGGCGGCAGCAGGGCGATGTCGCCACCCTCCACCGTGCCAAGCTGCACCCGCGCGGCCAGCGTGGTGGCATCGGTTTCACCAAAGGACAGGTAGCCGCGCGCATCCAGCGTCAGCCGTGCCCCGCCGCCGTCGTTCAGGATTGCGAACGGCGCCAACTCGGCCCCCAGATACGCACCCTCGGTGGCGTCGAAGTCGTCGTCGCGGTTGTCCCAGGTCAGGGTCGCGGGCAACGAAAACATGGTGACGTCGCGGTTCGAGAACCGATCGGTGACGTCGGCATACCCCAGATCGACGGAAAGTGATCCCGTCAGCCTTTCGGAAAACCAGTGGTCGAGCCCGGCCGAAAGGTCGATCCGGTCGAGTTCGTAAGCGTTATCGTCAAGATGCTCGACCGTGACGCTGAAATTCAGCCGCGTGTCGGGCGTCGGAACTGCGGGGATGGTGTAGGTTGCGGAGGCGGTGGCGTCGATGCCGCCATCCTCGGCCCCGATGCCGCCGATCTCCGCGTCGAAGCGCAGCCGCTCCGCCCCGCCAAAGAGGTTGCGGTGCAGCCAGTAGGCGCTGAGCGTTGCGCCGCCGGAAGAGGAAAGCTCTGCCCCGAAGCCGAGCCGCCTGAGCGGTGCCTCGACCAGATCGGCGCGAATGGGCAGGCTGGCATCCGGGGTAATCGGTTCCTCGACCAGCCCGACGGAGGTAAAGGCCCCGCTTTCGCGCAGGCGGGCGGCCACGCGGTCCAGCGTCGCGGGATCGAACCTCTCGCCGACCGGCAGCCCGGCGATCCGCCCTATGGCGTCGGCGCGCATCCGGTCATGACCTTCGGGATGAAGTGCGCCGAAGGTGGCGACGGGGCCGGGGGCAAGGGTGATCTCTGCGTCAAGTTCGGCGGCTGCGTGGCGCGCGGTGATGCGTTGATCTGCGACTCTGGCCGTGGCGTGGCCTTCATTGCGCCATTCCGCGATCCCGGCCTCGGCGGCTTGCCGCAAGATGCCGGTGCCTGCCGGTTCACCACTGGCAAAGCCTTCGGGCAATCCGGTGCGCGGCGAGAGCGGCCCGATCTCGGCCACACCAAGGCGGAAGGGGCGACCGGGTGTGACGGTAATCACGGCGTCGCGGACCCGGCCCGGCGCATCGAACGGCGAAATCCCCTCCGCCTCGCGCCCGTCGAGGCGGATCGAGACCTCGGGCCCGAAATACCCAGCCGCGTAGAGCACTGCCAGAAGGCGCGCGTAATCGGCCCGCGCTGCCGCGATCACGTCCTGCGCGGGTTGGCCGGCGGTGTCGGCCATCTGCACAAGGCGCGACGCGGCACGCAGGTCATCCTCCAACGCATCGTCGTCCCCGGACAGCCCAAGTGTGATCTCAGCCGGGGCCGGCCCGGCAAGGGCCAGAAAAAGGGCTGCAAAAGAGGGAATCGACAAGCCACGCATGGCCTTACCATAACCGCAGGCACGGCAAACCGGAACGGGTCCCGTAAAGGCAACAGACCCATGTGGCGGCGTGTCGCCGACGGCGGCATCTCTACCGTGGCGAACCATGCGCGCCGGTGTCTTCTGCCGGTCGGTTGCCCCCCCACCCCGGCTTTGCCGGACCGTTCCTGGTTCGATGATCGGGTTGCATTCCGGGCAGTGTTCAAGCTTGCGTGGAAGGCCTACGCCGCCTCGTTCGGGGTGCCCCCGCCTCGCCGTTGCGAACATCGCGCGAACCGGTGGTCAGAGGCGCATGCCCCCCCCGTGGTCGTGATGCTGCTTGAGTGGCTCGAACTCCCGACATCTTGAGGGCCAATCAGGGCCCGGTCGCTGAGGTGCAGGGGCGGTACGGACTTCGTATCAGACAAACGCCCGGACCTGCGCAAGCCACCGATCGGCAGCGCAAGCGCCAGGGTCAGCACATCGTGCGTCGAGTCAGGGACCGGCCGGCACGCAGCGTTCGGGGGCGGTGGGGCGCATGGCCAGCAGATCCGACAGGCCGCAATTGCCGCGAACCAGATCTTCCAGCGTCACCATGTCCATCTCGTGGTAGAACGCATCGAGGGCGCGCTTGATATAGCTGCGCAGGCGGCACGTGCTGGTCAGTGGACACTCGTTGCTGCGGCTGTCAAAACATTCGGCGAAGGGGATGTCGGCCTCGAACAGGCGGAACACCGCGCCGATGGAAATCTGGCTCACCGGGCGCGCCAGCCTGATTCCACCCAAACGCCCGCGCAGGGTTGTCAGGTAGCCCTCGGCGTGAAGTTTCTGCACGACATGGGCCGCGTGGTTGGTGGAACAGTTGCACAGATCGGCGATGTCCGCCGTGCGCAGCAGGGCGTCGCGGTTGACGGCGCATGCCATCAGAATGCGCGAGGCGAGGTTGGTTCTGGTGGTCAGTCGCATCCGGGTCCTTTCACGCTCTTGCAGGTATCTTGCTGGCCCGTATCTTGCACCGAAGATACCGGATTACCTTGAGCCAGATCAATTCGCCTTCCCGCGAATGGCCTTATCCGATTCCCCAAAACACGGATTTTTGATGTCATTCTCTGTATCCTCGCACCGCGCCGCTGCATCGCGTGACGGGTCGCGCGGCAGCTTTCTGTCGCTGGCCGCGACGCTGGTCTGGCCCTTGCAGGCCGCGGTGATCGCTTTCGTCATCGGCGGGCTTCTGAGCGGCCCGGAAAGCGGTGCTGTCGGGATTGCCGCGCTTGCCTTTCTGGGTCTGGCCGCCCTGCGAACGGGCCTTGAAACGGCGGCGCAGCGCGATCTTGCCAGCGCCGCAGAGGCCCGTATCGCGGATCTGCGCGAGGCGATTCTCGAACGGGAAACGCGGGCCGCAGCGGCCTCCGGCATCGGTGGGCCGGGGGCGCTGGCGGCATTGTCCTGCGAGAAGCTGGAAACGCTGCGCCCCTACCTGTTGCGCTATCGGCCTGCACGTCTGAAATCCGCGGTCGTGCCGATGCTGATCCTTGCCATCGCGCTGTGGCATTCCTGGGCGGTTGCGCTTGTCCTGCTGATGGCGGGGCCGCTTATCCCGGTCTTCATGGCGCTGGTCGGATGGGCGGCCAAGGCGGCGAGCGACCGCCAGATGGTCGAGATCGGGCAGTTGAGCGATCTCTTGGTCGACCGGTTGGCGGCCCTGTCCGACCTGCGCCTGATCGGCGCCGGAGGGGCGCTGGTGGAGGGCTTTGCCGAGACCTCCGAGTCGCTGCGTGCGCGCAGCATGGTGGTGCTGAAAATCGCCTTCCTGTCCTCCACGGTGTTGGAGCTTTTCGCAGCGCTCGGGGTTGCGATGGTGGCGATCTGGGTTGGCTTCACCCTGCTGGGAGAGCTTGGCTGGGGCAGTTGGGGCGGCCCGCTGTCGCCTGCGATGGGGATCTATCTGCTGCTGTTGGCGCCGGAGTTCTTCCAGCCCCTGCGCGACCTTGCCGCAGCGTGGCATGACCGCGCCGCGGCCGAGGCGGTGCTTGACGAAATCGACCGGTGGCAGCGTGAAGAGCGGCCCGTGCGGCTCGGCCATGGCCGGACCGGCGGGCTCGACGCGGCGCCGGTCTCCCTGCGTCTGACCGGGTTGTGCCACAGGGGACTCGGCTTTCCCGATATCGAGATCGCGCCGGGCGCGCGCATCGCCGTCACCGGCCCGAGCGGCTGCGGCAAGACCACGCTTTTGCGTCTGATCGCGGGCCTGGAGCGGCCCGAAGCGGGGCAGATCCTGCTGAGCGGGCACGCGCTGGACGAGGATACCGCGACCGCGTGGCGCTGCCGGATCGGCTGGATGCCGCAGGCACCGCATTTCCTCAATCGCAGCTTGCGGCACAATATCGGGTTCGGCGACCCGGTCCGGCCCGAGGTGCTGCGCGCGGCGCATCTCGACGCGCTGCTGGCGGGGCTGCCGAAGGGCGATCTGACCCTGCTGGGCGAACGCGGCGCGGGGCTTTCGGGCGGCGAGGCGCGGCGCGTCACGCTGGCGCGCGCGATGCACGGCGCGCCGCAGATGATCCTCGCCGATGAGCCGACGGCCGATCTCGACGCGCGCACCGCCGCTGCGATCAGCAACGGATTGATGGGTTTCGCAAGGGCCGGCGGCACGCTTGTCATCGCCACCCATGACCGCGATCTGGCGGCGCGGATGGATAGCGTGATCCGGCTGGACCGCTCGCGGGGGGCGGCGCCATGAAACAGCTTGTCAGCCTTGTGCTGATCCTTGTGCGCGGGGAGCGCCGCGCCGTCTTGCGCGGGCTCACGCTCGCCGTGACCGTGCTTGCCATGGGGGTCGCGCTGCTGGGCCTTTCGGGTTGGTTCATCACCGCCGCCGCGGTTGCCGGAATGGCCGGGAACGGTATTCTTTTCAATGTCTTCGCACCCTCCGCGATGGTGCGGTTCCTGGCGCTCGGGCGCACGGCGGCGCGCTACGGCGAACGCCTGCTGACCCATGACGCCACCCTGCGCGCGCTGTCGCGCCTGCGGATCGGGCTGCTGCAAGGGCTGCTGACCCGCCCCTACCGGGTCCTGGAGCGGCAGCGCGCCAATACTTTCCTCAACCGGGTGACGGCGGATATCGACGCACTCGATGGGGCGCTGTTGCGGCTGGTGCTGCCGGCGCTGGCGGGCGGGACGGTCATTGTCGTGGCATCCTTCGCGCTCTGGTGGCTGGTGCATCCGGGCATCGCGCTGATCCTCGGCGCCGGTTACCTGCTGCTGCCGACGCTGGTCTTCGTGCTGGGGCAGCGCATTGCGCGGCGTCCGGCGCGGCAGGCGGAAGCGGCGATGCAGGCCAGCCGGTCGCGGCTGATCGACCTGATCGCAGGGCGCGATGATCTGACGGTTTACGGCCAGTTGCAGGCGGCGGCGGATCATGCCCGGAACGCCCATGCGCGCCACAGCATGGCGCGTGCCCGGCTCGACCGGATCGAGCGGCTGACGCAGGCGGCGCTGGATCAGACCGGGGCGGGTCTGACGGCGGCGGCGCTTGGCGTCGGGGCCATGCTGGTGCAGGCCGGCGAGATCACGGCGGCGCGCGCTGCCATCGGCGTCTTTGCCGCGCTGGCATTGGGCGAGGCGGTTGCGCCGGTGCGTCGCGCGCTGTCCGAGATCGGGCGCATGACGCTGGCGGCGCGGCGTATCCTTCCGTCGCTGGAGCAGGCGGTGCCGGTCGGCACCCGCCACGACATGCCCGAGAGGCCGTCGCTTGAATTGCGCGACGTCGGCTATCGGCCGGACGGGTCCGGGCGGCGGGTCTTCGCGCCGCTGACGCTGACGGTGGTCCCCGGTGAAGCCGTCGCGCTGACCGGGGCAAGCGGCTGCGGCAAGAGCACCGTGTTGTTGCTGGCGGCGGGCGCGCTTGCCCCGTCGCAAGGCGCGGTGCATGTCGGGGGCGCAGCGGTTGGCGCGTGGTCGCGCGAGGTGCTCGGGGCGCGGATCGCGCTGGTGGCGCAGCGCAGCGCGCTGATTGCGGGAACCATCGCCGAGAACCTGCGCCTTGCCGCGCCGGACGCGGCCGACGACACGGTGTGGCAGGCGCTGGAGGTCGTGCAGCTTGCCGCGACGATCCGGGCGCGGGGCGGTCTGGGCAGCCCCTTGGGCTTTCGCGGGGCGGGCCTGTCGGGGGGCGAGGCGCGGCGCCTCGTGCTGGCGCGCGCGATTCTCAAGCGGCCCGCTCTGCTGCTGCTGGACGAACCGACCGAAGGGCTGGACGAGGCGACCGCGCAGGCGGTCATGGCCGGGCTGCGCCGTGCCTTGCCCGAGAGCGCGATCCTTCTTGCCGCGCATCGCCGGGTCGAGATCGCTGCGGCGGATCGCTGCATCGCCCTCGACCGCACGGAATCCTGACGGCTCACGCGGCGAAAACCGTCATGAACGGTGCCGATATTGATCCATGTCAATTACATCTCCGATACAGCTTTTATACAGGCAATAACATGCATCATGGATGCGTATTAATGGATGCGCATTAACTGCCAAGGAGGCAAAGGATGGAGATCGGACTGGTAGAGCTGTCACGCCTGCAATTCGCGATGACGGCCATGTATCACTTTCTGTTCGTTCCGCTGACCCTCGGGCTGTCGATCATCGTCGCCATCATGGAAACGGTCTACGTGATGACGAACCGTCCCATCTGGCGGCAGATGACGAAGTTCTGGGGCATGCTGTTCGGTATCAACTTCGTGCTCGGCGTCGCCACGGGCATCACCATGGAATTCCAGTTCGGCATGAACTGGTCCTATTACTCGCACTATGTCGGCGACATCTTCGGCGCGCCGCTCGCGATCGAGGGGCTGATGGCGTTTTTCCTGGAGGCGACCTTCGTGGGGCTGTTCTTCTTCGGCTGGGACAAGCTGTCGAAGGTGGCCCACATGGGTGTCGCCTGGCTTGTCGCCATCGGGTCGAACTTCTCGGCGTTGTGGATCCTCATTGCCAATGGCTGGATGCAGAACCCGGTGGGGGCCGAATTCAACCCCGACACGATGCGCATGGAGATGACCTCGTTCTTCGAGGTGCTGTTCAACGAAGTCGCGCAGGCCAAGTTCGTGCACACGGTCTCGGCCGGCTACGTGACGGCGGCGGTGTTCGTGCTGGGGGTCTCGGCGCTTTACATGGTGCAGGGTCGGCACAATGATCTGGCCCGCCGGTCGATCGCGGTCGCGTCCTCCTTCGGCCTGGCCGCCGCGCTGTCGGTGGTCGTGCTGGGCGACGAGTCGGGATATTCGGCCAGCCACACGCAGCGCATGAAACTCGCCGCGCTGGAGGCGATGTGGGAAACCCATGACGCACCCGCGCCCTTCACGCTGATCGGCTTTCCCGACAGGGCGGCGCGCGAAACCCATTACGCGGTGGAAATCCCGTGGGCGATGGGCCTCATCGGCACCCGCAGCCTGACCGAGGAAATCCCCGGCATCAATGAGCTGGAGGCCGAATCCGAGGCGATGATCCGTGACGGCCTCATTGCCTATGACGCGCTGATGACGATCCGCGAGCAGCGCGACGCCACCCCGCAAGAGGTGCGCGACAGGTTCGAGGCGCATTCCTCCAACCTTGGCTATTCCCTGCTGCTGATGCGATACGTGGAGGATCCGCGCGACGCGACGGAGGAACAGATCGTCATGGCAGCCGAGGATACGATCCCCGGTGTCGCGCCGCTGTTCTGGGCGTTCCGCGTCATGGTCGGTCTCGGCTTCAGCTTCATCGCGGTGATGGCCTTCTTCTTCGTGCGCGCCTCGTTCTACCGCATGCAATTCCCGCGCTGGTCGCTTTACGCCGCTGTCGCAATCATCCCGACGCCGTGGATCGCGGCGGAACTGGGCTGGTTCGTGGCGGAATTCGGCCGCCAGCCCTGGACCGTGGACGGGGTGCTGCCGACGGCGCTCTCTGCCTCGCACCTGAGCGTGGCCGAACTGCTGATCACGCTGGCGGGCTTCCTCATCTTCTACACCGTTCTGTTCATCGTCGAGATGGGCCTGATGGTGAAATACATCCGCAAAGGGCCGTTCCAGGACGTTGCCGAAACCGCGGCGTGGCAGGCGCGCCACGAACACCGGCTGCGGACCCATGACGGGCAGGGCCCCTTTGCCAATCCTGCGGAGTAAACCCGATGATCCTTTATGAACTGATAGACTTCGACCTTCTGCGCGTGATCTGGTGGGCGCTGCTCGGTGTCCTGCTGATCGGCTTTGCCCTCACCGACGGGTTCGACATGGGGGTCGGCGCGCTGCTGCCCTTCGTGGCGAAGACGGATGTGGAACGGCGCGTGGTCATCAACACGGTCGGCCCGGTCTGGGAAGGCAACCAGGTGTGGTTCATCCTTGGCGGCGGCGCGATCTTCGCCGCATGGCCGCCGCTTTACGCGGTCAGCTTCTCGGGCTTCTACCTTGCCATGTTCGTGATCCTGGCGGCCTTCATCGTGCGTCCGGTGGCGTTCAAGTACCGCTCCAAGCGCGACAGCGCGACGTGGCGCAGCACATGGGACTGGGCGCTGTTCGCCGGTGGCGCGGTGCCTGCGCTGCTGTTCGGGGTCGCGGTGGGCAACGTTCTGCTCGGCGTGCCCTTTCACCTGACCGAGAGCCTGATGCCGATGTATGACGGCCATTTTGCGATGAAGTTCCTTGGCCTTCTGCGGCCCTTCGCGCTGCTGGCCGGTGTCGTCTCGTTCGCCATGCTGCTGATGCACGGCGCGGCGTGGCTTTCGCTGAAGTCCGGGGGCGCGGTGGCCGAGCGCGCGCGCCGCATCGGCACCACGGCAGGCATCGTGGCGGTCGCGGGCTACGCGCTGGCCGGGCTGTGGCTGGCGGTTGGCGTGGACGGCTTCGCGCTGGTCAATGAGCCTGTGGCGAACGGCCCCTCCAACCCGCTTTATTCCGAGGTGACGCGCGGCGGAAGCTGGCTGTCGGCCTATGCGACGCGTCCGTGGATCGCGATTGCCCCGATCATGGGCTTTGTCGGCATGGCCATGGCCATGCGCGGCTTGCGCGCGGGGCGCGAGGTCTCGACCCTGCTGTGGTCCAAGATGGGCATCCTCGGGGTCATTTCCTCGGTCGGGCTGACGATGTTTCCCTTCATCCTGCCCTCGACCGTCGATCCGGACAGTTCGCTGACGGTGTGGGACGCGTCAAGCTCTCACCTGACGCTGTTCATCATGCTGGTCGTCACGCTGATCTTCGTGCCGCTGATCCTGATCTACACCGCCTGGGTCTACAAGGTTCTGTGGGGCAAGGTTACCGAGGCCGATGTCACCGGGAACGCCGATTCCGTTTATTGAAAAGGAGGACAAGACATGTGGTATTTCGCTTGGCTTCTGGGCTTGCCGCTTGCCGCCCTGTTCGCCGTTCTCAACGCCATCTGGCTTGAAATGCGCAGCGATGCCTGCCTGTCGGACGAGGGCGACTGCCCGGTCGGGGACCACGACCGCGACTGACGGCGCCGCGCAAGGCCGCCCTGTCCCGAGATTGAAACCAGAGCATGCCGGGCCTTCGGGTCCGGCATGGTTCTTGGGTGGAGAAAGGCGGCGAACGCTGGCCCCTTGCAACCCCTGGGCCGGCGTCCCAACATGGGGCCAATGACAGGAGGGCACGTGTGACCATGGACGCAGAACCAGAGTTTCCCCGCGTGCACCGCATCGGCGAGGCGGGGCTGCTGATCGAGTTCGGCGACCGGCTGTCGATGCAGGTCAATGCCGCCGTTCTGGCCTTTCGCGCCGCGCTCGATGCTGCCGCGTGGCCGGGGGTGGAGGAAAGCGCCACATCGCTCAAGTCCGTGTTCCTGCGCTTCGATCCGGCGCGCGTCCCGCATGGGCAGCTGGAGGCCGATCTGCGCGGTCTTCTGGCCTCGCGGGACTGGTATGGCGAGGGGCTGCCGCGCGGCCGCTCGCTGTGGCATGTTCCGGTGCTTTTCGGCGGCGAAGCCGGTCCGCAACTGGAGGAAGCGGCGCGGCGCGCGGGTATGTCCCCCGACGACGCGGTGCAAGCGATCTGCGCGGCGCCGCTTCGGGTTCTGACCATCGGGTTCGCGCCGGGGCTGCCCTATCTGGGGCAATTGCCAGAAGCGTTCGACATTCCACGCCAGACCGAGCTTGATCCGAACGTGCCGGGTGGCGGGCTGGCGCTGGCGATCCGGCAGCTTGTGCTGTTTCCGGTCGGCACGCAGACTGGTTGGCGCTGGATCGGGCGCGCCGCGATGGATGTCTTCGGGCAGCGCGCCGACACGCCCTTTCCGCTGAATGCGGGCGATGAAATCCGCTTCGAGCCGGTCGGTGCGGTCGAGTTCGAGGCCGCGTGGAAAGACGTGGCCGCCGGGCATCTGGTGGCCACCCGCGAGCCGATCGGATGAGTGCGGCGCTGCGGATCATCAAGGCGGGGCCGGGGCTGAGCCTTCAGAATGCGGGCCGGCCGGGGTTCCTTGACAAGGGCCTGTCGCGCGGCGGCGCGATGGACCCGTTGGCGCTGGCCGAGGGGGCGGCGCTTCTGGGCCAGCCGCCGGAGGCTGCGCTTGCGGTGGAGATGGCGGGCGCCGGAGGCGTGTTCCGGGCCGAGGGGGCGGACCTGCTGGTGGCGCTGACCGGCGCGCCGATGGCGGCCGGGATCGAGGGCGCACGGGTCGCGTGGTCAGCCAGCCACCTTCTGCCCGAGGGGTCAGAACTCAGCATCAGCGGCGCAAGCGCGGGAAGTTATGGCTACCTGTCGGTTGCCGGGCTGGACGCGCCCGAGATTCTGGGTGCGCGCTCGGCCCATCTGGCGGCGGGGATCGGCGGGCGGTTGCAGGCGGAGGAGGCGCTGGCCTGCGCCCCCGCGCCAGGGCCGGGCGGCCTGATGATCGCCGCCGAGGACCGCTTCGGCGGTGGCGATATCCGCGTTCTGCCCTCGGTGCAGACCGACGCCTTCGACGCAGACACACTGGCCCGGCTGGAGGCGACGGCGTTCCGCAAGGATGCCCGTGCCAACCGCATGGGCGCGCGGCTGAGCCACGCGGGCGATGGCTTTTCCTCGACCGCGCATCTGGCGATCCTGTCGGAAATCATCGTGCCCGGCGACGTGCAGGTGATCGGCGATGGCGCGCCCTTTGTCCTGTTGAACGAATGCCAGTCGATGGGCGGTTATCCCCGCATCGCCACGGTGATCAGCGCCGACTTGCCGCGCGTCGCCCAAGCCGCGCCGGGCAGCCCGATCCGCCTGCGCTTCGTGACCCTGGAAGAGGCGCTCGCCGCGCGCGAGGCCGCCGCGCGGCACGTCGCGTCCCTGCCGGGCCGCGTCGTTCCGCGCGTCCGCGATCCCGGTGACATTCCGGATCTTCTGGCCTATCAACTGGTTGATGGGGCGATTTCCGCCCATCACGACAAGGACGCGTAAGCGATGGCGATCCGCATAGACCTCAACGCCGATATGGGCGAAAGCTTCGGTCCGTGGCCGATGGGCCGCGACGCGGAAGTGCTGAAAGTGGTGACCTCGGCCAACGTCGCCTGCGGCTTTCACGCCGGCGATCCGACGGGGATGGCCGAAACGATCCGGGTCGCGCGGGACAACGGTGTCGGCATCGGCGCGCATCCCGGTTTTCCTGACTTGCAGGGCTTTGGTCGGAGGCGGATGCAGATGGCGCGCGCCGATTTGCAGAACGCGATTCGCTACCAGGTTGGCGCGATCCGGGGCATGGCGGCGGCAGGGGGCGCAAGGGTGGCCCATGTCAAGCTGCACGGGGCGCTCGCCAATATGTGCGCCGAGGACGCGGACCTGGCGCGCGCCTGCTTTGAGGCGGCGCTGTCGGTTGACCCCGACCTGACCGTCTACGTTCTGTCCGGCACCGCGCAGGAGGCGGCGGCGCGGGCGCTCGGCGCGGCTTATGCCGCCGAGATCTTCGCCGACCGCGCCTATAGCGACGATGCCACGCTGGTCGATCGGAGCCAGCCCGGCGCGCTGATCCATGACGCCGGACACGCGGCGGCCCGCATGATCGAGATGGTCAAGGCCGGCGCGATCATCGCGGAGTCGGGCAAGGTGATCCCGGCCCGTATCGACACGATCTGCCTGCATGGCGACACCGAGACCGCGCTTCAGATCGCCCGCGCGGTGCGGGCGGGGCTTGAGGCCGAGGGCGTCACACTGGCCCCGGTGGCCCCTGTGGCGGCATGAGGCAGGGGCACCTGCGCAATGTCACGCGCCTGTCGCATGTGATCGGTAATGGAGTCCTGTGCCTGAGTCGCGGGGTTCCCCGTCCCGCTGGCGCATCTGCCCGGAGGTCAGCCCCATGACCACGTTCTCCAACACCCCGTACGAGTCGCTTGTCGTGGGCATGGAGGCTGCCTCCACCCGGACCTGTCTGGCCGAAGACCTCTACGTCTTTGCCAGGTCCAGCGGCAACCATAACCCGATGCACCTGCCGCGCGAGGATGGCGACGGCGATGGCAAACCCGAGGCGGTGGCGCCGGGCCTGTGGGTGGGGGCGCTGATTTCCTCCGTTCTGGGCAATGAATTGCCGGGGCCGGGGACGCTTTACCTGTCGCAGACCCTGCGGTTCCTCGACCGGGCCCATGCCGGGGAAACGCTGGTCGCCCGCGTGTGCGTGGCGGAAAAGCTGCCGGGCAACCGCGTGCGCCTCGATACATGGGTCGAACGCACCGACGGGTTGCGCATCTGTGAAGGCGTGGCCGAGGTCATCGCGCCCGACAAGCGGATGAGCTTTGACGACATGGAGGTGCCGGCGCTGACCGTGCAGCGCCACGTGCATTTCGACCGCTTGCTGGACCAGGCGGCGCCGCTGCCCGCCCTGCGCACGGTCGTCATCGCCCCGGAAAAGCCCGATGCGTTGAACGGTGCGCTTCTGGGGCGCGATCACACGTTGATCGACCCGATCCTTGTCGGCTGCGCGCAAAAGATCGCCGCCGCGGCGCAACAGCTGGGCGCCGACCTGTCGGGGCTGGAGGTTATCGACATCCCCGACCACCGCGCCGCCGCCCTGCGCGCCGTGGCGCTGATCCACGAAGGGCGGGCGCAGGCGCTGATGAAGGGGCACCTGCACACCGATCAATTGCTGCATGCGATCCTGAAGAAAGACGGCGGTCTGCGCACCAACCGGCGCCTCAGCCATGTCTTCGTGATGGATGTGCCGGGGCACGATCACCTGCTGTTCGTGACCGATGCGGCGATCAACATCGTCCCAGATCTCGATTGCAAGGTCTCGATCTGCCAGAATGCCATCGACCTTGCCCTCTCGCTTGGCATCGACCTGCCCAAGGTCGGGGTGCTGTCGGCGGTGGAAACCGTCACGCCGTCGATTCCCTCGACGCTGGATGCCGCCGTGCTGTCGAAGATGGCGGATCGTGGCCAGATCACCGGTGGGCTGGTCGACGGACCGCTGGCGATGGACAATGCGCTCGATCTGCGGGCGGCACGCACCAAGGGCATCACCGGGCTCGTGGCGGGGCACGCCGATATCCTGCTGGCGCCCAACCTCGAAGCCGGCAACATGATCGCCAAGGAACTGACCTATCTCGCCCATGCCGAAGCGGCCGGGGTGGTGATGGGCGCGCAGGTGCCGGTGATCCTGACCAGCCGGTCGGACGACGACAAGGCGCGGCTGGCCTCCTGCGCGGTGGCCGCGCTTTACGCGGCGAACCGGCGATGAGCGGCATGATCCTGACGCTGAACGCCGGGTCTTCCTCGATCAAGTTCGCGCTTTACGGGGGAGGGCCGGACCTGCCGCGCGAGGCGTCGGGCATGGTCGAGGCGCTCGGCTCCGAGGCGCGGCTGATCCTGACGCCGGAGGGTGGCGCGGCAGAGCGGCGCACGCTGGGCCGCAGCGATCACGCAGGCGCGGTGCAGGCGATCCTCAAGGCGCTTGCGCCGCTTCTGGCCGGACGCAGCGTCGATGGTGTCGGTCACCGGATCGTGCATGGCGGGAGGGATATAGACGGGCCACGGGTGCTGAGCGATGCGCTGCTGGCCTATCTCGACACGCTCGCCCCGCTTGCGCCGCTGCACCAACCGCACAACCTTGCCGCTGTCCGTGCCGCGCGCGCGGCCTTCCCGGATGCGGTGCAGGTGGGGGCCTTCGATACCGCGTTTCACCGGGGCCACCCGAAGGTCAACGACCTCTTCGCCCTGCCGCGCCGCTTCTACGACATGGGCTTGCGCCGCTACGGCTTTCACGGGCTGAGTTATGAGTATATCGCCGGGGTGATGGCGCGCGACCATCCGCGCATCGCCAAGGGCCGGGTCGTCGTGGCGCATCTGGGCAATGGCGCGTCGCTGTGCGGGATGGAAAACGGGCGCTCGGTCTCTTCCACCATGGGGTTTTCCGCGCTGGAGGGGCTGTGCATGGGCACGAGGCCCGGTCAGGTCGATCCCGGCGTGCTGCTTTACCTGATGAAGGAGGAGGGGATGGGCTACGAGGACCTGACCCGCCTGCTTTACAAGCAAAGCGGGTTGCTGGGCCTGTCGGGGATCAGCCACGACATGCGCGCGCTGCTGGCCTCCGATGCGCCGCAAGCGGCGGAGGCGATCGGCTATTACTGCACCCGCCTGACGCGCGAGATCGGTGCCATGGCGGCGGTGCTTGGCGGCATCGACGCGCTGGTCTTCACCGCCGGGGTGGGCGAGAACGCCGCCGCCATCCGGACCATGGCGGTGGAGCGGCTGGGCTTTCTGGGCCTTGCGCTGGATGAGACGGCGAACGCGGCCAACGAGCGCTGCGTCGGCGCCGGGCCGGTGCCGGTGCTGGTGCTGCCGACGGACGAGGAGGCGGTAATCGCGCGCGCGACGGGGGGGCAGACGGGGGGGCATTTGCCGCAAGGTCCGCGCGACTGACCGGGGCCATGGCTGGACCTTGTGCCGACCATCGGGCATAGACCGCCTGTCCGACAAGGAAGGCAAGGTCAGGCGATGATCCGCAGTTATCTCGATTGGAACGCCACAACCCCCCTGCGCCCGGAGGCGCGGGCGGCGATGGGGCGCGCAATGGATCTGGTCGGCAACCCGTCATCGGTGCATGCCGAGGGGCGCGCGGCGACCGCGCTGATCGAGAAGGCCCGCGCCGAGGTGGCCGAGGCATTTGGCGCGCAGGCCAGCGATATCGTCTTCACCTCTGGCGCGACCGAGGCCGCGGCGCTGGCGCTGGCGGGCCGGGGCCTGCACGGGGCAGGAGTGGAGCATGACGCGGTGCGCGCCTGGATCGCCGAGGATCTGCCGGTGGACGGGCAGGGGCAGGTGACGGTGGGCGATCCGCCCTGCGCGACGCTTCAGGTGGCCAATTCCGAAACCGGTGTGGTGCAGGATCTGCCGCAGGGCCTTGCCGTGTGCGATTTTACCCAAGGTTTCGGCAAGCTGCCGCTCGCCTTCGACTGGTCGGGCGTCGACATGGGTCTGATCTCTGCCCACAAGCTGGGCGGGCCGAAGGGAATCGGTGCCCTCGTGCTGCGTCGCGGGCTGGATGTGGAGGCGCGCATCAAGGGCGGCGGGCAGGAAATGGGGCGCCGATCCGGCACACAAAACCTGATCGGCATCGCAGGATTTGGGGCTGCCGCCGTCGCAGCGGCACAAGATCTTGCAAACGGGGTCTGGGGCGAGGTTGCTCAACTTAGAAATATTCTAGAAAACCATCTGGACCTTGGCGGAAATATAACTACTTTGGTCGGGAAAGGGGCGACGCGCCTGCCCAACACCACCTGCCTGGTCACGCCGTGCTGGAAAGGCGAGACGCAGGTGATGCAGATGGACCTTCGGGGCTTTGCCGTTTCGGCCGGCTCCGCCTGTTCCAGCGGCAAGGTCGCCTCCAGCACGGTCCTTCGGGCCATGGGCTTCGACGAACGCGCGGCATCCAGCGCGATCCGCGTCTCGATCGGGCCCACGACGACGAGGGACGAGGTCTTGCGCTTTTGCGAGGCCTGGAACACGGCCCGCGCGAAATATCTGGCGCGGGCCTGACAGGATGACCAGCCATGCCGCAGGGCATGGGCAAACGCACCCGCTGCGGCGGGCCAGAGACAAGGGAAGCTGACATGGCAGTCGCTGAATCCGAGATCCGCCAAGGGGTTGACCGCGAGACCGTGGAAACCGTCGAGGCCATGGGCGGCAAGTACAAGCACGGGTGGGAAACCGAGATCGAGATGGACTACGCGCCCAAGGGTGTGAGTGAAAGCATCGTGCGGCTGATCTCGGAAAAGAACGGCGAGCCGGAGTGGATGACCGATTGGCGGCTGCAAGCCTTCAAGCGTTGGAAGCTGATGACCGAACCCGAATGGGCGATGGTCCACTATCCGCCGATCGACTACCAGGACCAGTATTACTACGCCAGTCCCAAGTCGATGGCCGAAAAGCCCAAGTCGCTGGACGAGGTCGACCCCAAGCTGCTGGCGACGTATGAAAAGCTGGGCATCCCGCTGAAGGAACAGATGATCCTTGCGGGCGTCGAGGGCGTCGATGCAGCCCCTGCCGAAGGGCGCAAGGTTGCCGTGGACGCAGTCTTCGATTCCGTGTCCGTCGGCACCACCTTCCAGAAGGAACTGGCCGAAGCCGGCGTCATCTTCTGTTCGATGTCCGAAGCGATCAAGACCCACCCCGAACTGGTCAAGAAATATCTCGGCTCGGTCGTGCCGATCACTGACAATTTCTTTGCGACGCTGAATAGCGCGGTGTTCTCCGACGGGTCGTTCGTCTACGTGCCGCCGGGGGTGCGTTGCCCGATGGAGCTGTCGACCTATTTCCGCATCAACGCCGAGAACACCGGCCAGTTCGAACGCACGCTGATCATTGCCGACAAGGGCAGCTACGTGAGCTACCTCGAAGGCTGCACCGCGCCCATGCGCGACACCCACCAGTTGCACGCTGCGGTGGTCGAGCTGGTGGCGCTGGAAGATGCCGAGATCAAGTATTCCACCGTGCAGAACTGGTATCCCGGCGACGAGGAAGGCCGGGGCGGCATCTACAACTTCGTCACCAAACGCGCCGATTGCCGTGGCGACAGGTCCAAGGTGATGTGGACGCAGGTGGAAACGGGCTCTGCCGTGACGTGGAAATACCCCTCGTGCATCCTGCGCGGCGACGGCAGCCAGGGCGAGTTCTATTCCATCGCCATCGCCAACAACATGCAGCAGGCCGATACCGGCACCAAGATGGTGCATCTGGGCAAGAACACCAAGAGCCGGATCGTGTCCAAGGGGATCAGCGCGGGCAAGGCGCAGAATACCTATCGCGGGCTGGTCTCGATGCATCCGCGCGCGCAGAACGGGCGCAATTATACCCAGTGCGACAGCCTTCTGATCGGCGATCAATGCGGGGCGCACACGGTGCCCTATATCGAGGTCAAGAACAACTCGGCGCGCGTCGAACACGAGGCGACCACCTCCAAGGTCGATGACGATCAGCTGTTCTACTGCCGTCAGCGCGGCATGGACGAGGAGGAGGCGGTGGCGCTTGTCGTCAACGGCTTCTGCAAGGAGGTGCTGCAAGCCCTGCCGATGGAGTTTGCCATGGAAGCGCAACAGCTTGTGGCGATCAGCCTCGAAGGGTCGGTGGGCTGACGGCCCGCCGCACCGGCAAGCGGAAAGGATTTCAGCACCATGGGTAGCCATGCGGAGAAGCGTCGCGCGGTCCTGACGGGGGCGTTGCATCCAGAGCGCCCGATGCGCATCTGCGACGTGGGCGCAAGCCCGCTCTCGGTGCCGCCCTATCAGGGGCTGCTCGATGATGGCGTGGCGCATGTCTACGGGTTCGAACCGAACCCTGCGCAGTACCAGAAGCTGGTTGCCGAGGAGCGCCCGAACGCGACCTACTTTTGCAAGGCGGTCGGTCTGCCGGGGCAGCGCACGCTCTACGTGCATCCGGCGGCGGGGTTCACCTCGCTCTACCCTATGGACGGGGCGGCGCTGCGCGCGATTGGCAAGGAGGGGTGGATCAATCCCAGGATCGAGGCCGTGCCGCTGACCACGGTGACGCTGGATACGCTGCCCGACCTGCCCGATCTCGACCTTCTCAAGATGGACCTTCAGGGCGCCGAACTGGAGGTGCTGCGCGGCGGCCTGTCAAAGCTCAGCCGCGCCGTTGCCGTCGTCGCCGAGGTCCGCTTCCATCGTATCTACGAGGGCGAGCCGATGTTCGGCGACCTCGATCAGGAGCTTCGCGCGCAAGGCTTCAAGCTGCACAAGTTCCTGTTCACCAAGTCGGTGATGATGCCGCACGAGCATGAGGACGAGGTCGTGCGTGCGCGCCTGACCAGCCAGCTTCTGGATGGCGACGCGGTCTATATCCGCGACGAGGACACCGCCGGGTTCAGCGACGATCAACTGATGCACCTGGCCTTTGCCGCCGACGCCGTGTTCGACAGCCCCGACCTTGCCCTGCACTGCGTCGATCACCTGATCGCCCGCGGCGCGGCGCCGGCGGACCTGCCGGGCGATTACATTGCCCGCTTTCGCCAGCATCAGCGCAGACACACGGAAGACGGGTGAGCCATGCGATATGACATGATCCGCCCCGCTGCCGCGACTGCCGGCAGATTGCCCCGGATAGATCCCGAAATCTGCCATATTGCGGTGTCACATCCGCACCATGACTGTGCCCAAGAGCGATACGCCCGATCCCCGCTTTGCCGCACGCGTGGCGCGGATCGAGGCGCAGCGGGCCAAGGCCTGCAAGCCAGCCGCGCGCAGGCGGGGCGGCGGATTGCGCTATGCGCTGTCGCTGCTGGGGGCCTTCGGGGTCGGTTGCCTTGTGGTGGTCGCGGCCCGCTATGCGCGGTTTCACCTGACCGGGGTTCTGCCGGGGGCGGTGCCGTTGCAGGGGGCGACGCTGATGGCCGACATGGGACTGGCCTTTATCGCCGGGCTCATGTTGCAGCAGGTCTTCCGCTTTCGCCGGCCCGAACATTCGGCCGCGAGAACCTTTGGCATGGTGGTCGCGGTGTTCACGATGCACATGGCGGTTCACGCCGCGCCGGCGCTCTTCGCGCTTGTCTTTTCGGAGTCCTGGGTCGCCCAGGTCATCCGGATCACCGATCCAACGAAAATCGCGGTCTTCTGATCGACCGCGCAATTGTCACGCCTGTCTGCCGCGCCGTTGCGCCGGTGGATCGGCCCTGCATGTGAAAGGGGTTTTCATGCTTGAAATCAAGAACCTGCACGTTTCTCTCGAAGGAGAGGACAAAGCCATTCTGAAGGGTGTGAACCTGACGGTCGAGGCTGGCAAGGTGCACGCCATCATGGGGCCGAACGGGTCCGGCAAGTCGACTCTGTCCTACGTGCTGTCCGGGCGCGGCGGTTATGTCGTGACCGATGGCGAGGCGCGCCTGAACGGCGAAAACCTGCTGGACATGGAACCGGAAGATCGCGCCGCTGCCGGGGTTTTCCTTGCCTTTCAATACCCGGTGGAAATCCCCGGTGTCGGCAACATGACCTTCCTGCGCACCGCGGTGAACGCGCAGCGCAAGGCGCGCGGGCAGGAGGAAATGAGTGCCGCCGATTTCCTGAAGGAAATCCGCGCCAGGGCCAAGGACCTCAAGATCGACGCGGAGATGCTCAAGCGGCCGGTCAATGTGGGTTTCTCGGGCGGTGAGAAGAAGCGCAACGAGATTCTGCAAATGGCGATGCTGGAACCCAAGATGTGCATCCTCGATGAAACCGACTCCGGCCTCGATGTGGATGCGATGAAACTGGTGGCGGATGGCGTGAACGCGCTGCGCAGCGAAGATCGCGGTTTCCTCGTGATCACCCACTATCAGCGCCTGCTCGACCATATCAAGCCCGATGTCGTGCACATCATGTCGGATGGCCGCATCATCAAGACGGGCGGCCCGGAACTGGCGCTGGATGTCGAACAGAACGGTTATGCCGACCTTCTCGCGGAGGCCGTGTAATGGCAGCCCCGGCCCTGAAACACGATATGCTTGCCGCACGCCTTGACGGCCTGACCCTGCCGGAGGGGGCCGGCTGGTCGGTCGAGGCGCGCACATCCGCGCTGTCGCGGCTCAACGCCATGGGCCTTCCCGGCAAGCGCGACGAATACTGGAAATACACCGATCCCGCCACGCTGAACCAGCCGCAGGCGCCGCGTGCCGGCCTGTTCGAAACCGGCGAGGCGATGCCGTTTTCGGGGATCGACCGGCTGAAGATCGTCTTTGTCGATGGCGTGTTCGATGCCGAGGCGTCGGACGATCTGGCGATGGACGGTGTGGAGATCGAGCGCCTGTCTGACGCCATGTCACGCGATATCCACTGGGTGCGAGATCTTTACGGCGTGCTGGAAACCCGTGGCCAGAGCCCGGTGCAACGCCCGCTTGCCGCGCTCAATACCGCCCACGCCACCGATGGCGTGGTCATCCGCGCCACCGGCAAGGCGCCGAAGCCGATCAGCCTGATTTACCTGCACGGCACCGAAACATCCGACGCGATCCTTCACCACGTGGTGAAGGTGGAGGACGGCGCCGAGGTGACGGTGCTGGAAAATGGCCCGGCGGCCGCGCGGCTGTCCAAGGTGATGGAGGTCGAGGTGGCCGATGGCAGCGCGTTCCACCATGTCCGCGCGCAGGGACGCGACCATGAACGCCGCGCGGTGACGCATATGTTCGCCCGCCTCGGGCGGGAATCGGTCTACAAGTCCTTCAGCCTGACCGTGAACGGCGTGCTGACGCGCAACGAACAGGTTGTCGAATTTGTCGGGGACCATGGCGTTGCGCATATCGCGGGGGCGGCGCTCGGCGACGGGGGCAAGGACGCGTTTCATCAGGACGATACCGTTTTCGTGACGCACGACGCCACCGATTGCGAGAGCCGACAGGTTTTCAAGAAGGTGCTTCGCAACGGCGCGGTGGGCGTGTTTCAGGGCAAGATCCTGGTCAAGCCTCACGCGCAGCGCACCGATGGCTACCAGCTTAGCCAATCCTTGCTGCTGGACGACGATTCCACCTTTCAGGCCAAGCCGGAGCTGGAGATTTACGCCGACGACGTGCAATGCAGCCACGGCTCCACCACCGGCGCGATAGACGAGGAAGCGCTGTTCTACCTGCGCTCGCGCGGGGTGCCGGAGGGGCCGGCGACCGACCTGCTGGTTCTGGCCTTCCTTGCCGAGGCAATCCAGGAAATCGAGGCCGAGACCCTGCGCGACGATATCCTGACCCGGCTGCAAGGCTGGCTGGATCGTCATTCGGGGTAATCGACACGTGGCCGTCACCACCCAGATCCTGCGCAGCTACACGCACCCGCGCGCTGTCATGCGCCGCCTCATCGCGGTCAATCGCGGCGGTGACCGGCCCGAGGCGCGCGGCTTCGTCTACCTGTTGGCGGGGCTTTTGATCATCTTCATCAGCCAGTTGCCCGACCTGATGGGCGTGGGGGTTGCGCAGGTCGATTTATCGGACGGGCTGACCGGAGAGGATGGTCCGCCGCCCACCGATGCGCGGCTGGCGATCACGCTTTTTGCGTGGCTATTTGTCTGGCCGCCGATGCTTTACCTCTTTGCCGGTCTGAGCCATCTTGCAGCGCGGGGGCTTGGCGGAAAAGGGCAGGGAGTCGATGCACGAATGGCGCTTTTCTGGGCGGTTCTGGCGGTCTCGCCGCTGTTTCTGTTGCGCGGCATGGCCAGCGTCAGCCAGTCGGCGGAGCTGGTGATGGTGGTGAACTACGCGATTGTGCTGGCCTTTTTCCGGATCTGGCTGTCGTCCCTGTGGGAGGTCGCGCGCCCCGGTCCCGACGACCGCAGGAATGGCGCATGATGTTCCTTCTGTCCCCCGTGGCGCTGCTGCGCCTTGCGCGCGACAGCGTGTCGAACCCGCGTGACGGCGCGCGCGACATGATGGCGCTGGACCTGCCGCGGCCGGTGGTGCTGCAATTCTACCTGCTGTTGCAGGTGCTTTCGGCGATGGTGAAGGTGATCTATTTCGCCATTTCCCCCGATCCCGAGGGGGTGGAGCTTCCGCCCGGCGCGTCGATCAGTTTCACCATGTTCGAAGCGGTGATCGGTCTTGTCGGTGCCTACGCGGCCTATCGCATCGGGCGGGCTTTTGGCGGCGGTGGCACGTTCGATCAGGCGCTGACGCTGGTCACATGGGCGCAGTTCATCCTGTTTCTCGTCAACATCGTGCAACTCGGCGTATTGCTGATCCTGCCGCCGTTGGTGGACCTGATCAATATCGCAGCGATTGCGCTGTTCTTCTGGCTGATGGTGAATTTCGTGTCGGAATTGCACGGGTTCAAATCGCCGGGGCTGGTCTTTGTCGGCATCCTGCTGTCGATTTTTGCACTGGTCATCCTACTTTCCATCGCGTTCTCGGCCGTGGGGCTGAGGCTCGTCTAGGGACAAAACCGACATGTATGATGTGGAGAAAATCCGCGCCGACTTCCCGATCCTGTCGCGCGAGGTAAACGGCAAGCCGTTGGTCTATCTCGACAACGGGGCTTCGGCGCAGAAGCCGCAGGCGGTGATCGACGCGGTGACGCGCGGTTACGCCGAGGAATATTCCAACGTTCACCGGGGCCTGCACACCCTGTCAAACCTTGCGACCGAGAGATACGAGGCCGTGCGCAGCACCATCGCCCGCTTTCTGGGCGTGAAGGATGAGCGAGAGATCGTCTTCACCAGCGGCACGACAGAGGGCATCAACCTCGTCGCCTATGGCTGGGCCATGCCGCGCATGCAGGCGGGCGACGAGATTGTTTTGTCGATCGCCGAGCATCACGCCAATATCGTGCCGTGGCACTTCCTGCGCGAGCGCATGGGGGTGGTGCTGAAATGGGTCGACGTGGATGCCAATGGCGACCTCGACCCGGAGGCAGTGCTGGCCGCGATCACACCGAAAACAAGGCTGGTGGCGATCACCCATATGTCGAACGTGCTGGGCACGGTGCTGGATGTGAAAGCCATTGTCGACGGCGTGCATGACAAGGGCGTGCCGGTGCTGGTCGATGGCAGCCAGTCGGCGGTGCACATGCCGGTGAACCTCGAGGAGATCGGCGCGGATTTCTACGCCATCACCGGCCACAAGCTTTACGGACCAAGCGGATCGGGCGCGATCCATATCCGCAAGGCCCGGATGGCGGAGATGCGCCCCTTTATGGGCGGCGGCGACATGATCCGCGACGTCACCCGCGAAATTGTCACCTATAACGACCCGCCGATGAAGTTCGAGGCGGGGACGCCCGGCATCGTGCAGCAGATCGGCCTCGGTGCGGCGCTGGACTACATGATGTCGGTGGGGATGGAGAATATCGCGGCGCATGAGCGCGATTTGCGCGACTACGCGCGCGCGCGTCTCGATGGGCTCAACTGGCTGAATGTGCAGGGGAATTCGGCCAGAAAGGGCGCGATCTTTTCATTCACGCTCGACGGCGCGGCGCATGCGCATGACATTTCCACCGTGCTCGACAAGAAGGGTGTCGCGGTGCGCGCCGGGCATCACTGCGCGCAGCCCCTGATGCAGCACATGGGCGTCACCGCGACCTGCCGGGCCAGCTTCGGCATGTACAACACCAGGGCCGAGGTCGATGCGCTGGTGGACGCCTTGGAGCTTTGCCACGACCTTTTCGCCTGAATTGTCGGCACAGAAGATGGTCTGATTGCGACATCTGCATGTCGCCTGCGGTGCTTTCCGAGTCGCCCTGATGTGGCCGTTGCAATGGCAACACTGTCAGAAGGATCGCATGGGCGCGCTGACCACGGCCGCCCAGGCTTCGGAAATCGCATTCGGGTTCATGGGCTCCAAGGCGCTGTTCGCGGCGCTGGAACACGGGGTGTCCAGTGCCCTTGCCGATGCGCGCTGGAGGCCGGGGATCAGGCTGCGCGCGGTGATCTCGATGCCGAACGCGCGCGCACTCGCTGGATGAAACCGGGGTGTCGCAGGACCCTGGCAGGGGCAGGGTTCTGTGGTGTCACGGTAGACGAGAGGATCCCGGACGTGACAATTCTGGCCAAGGCGCGCAAACCGCGCTGACAGGCTTGGTCCGGACCTTTGTCAAAGCGGCGGAACCGGCGGGGTGCGATGTCGTACGCGCGATGGTGCCATGTACCGGGACACTCGGACGTCCTTTGCGAAACTGGCAAGAGGTCGTGGCGCAAGGCGCGGGGCGAACGGACAAGATTTGCAATTGCAGAGCCTGGCGGGATGACGTAGACGTGCCGAAATTGTGCACCCGTAGCTCAGCTGGATAGAGCGCTGCCCTCCGAAGGCAGAGGCCACAGGTTCGAATCCTGTCGGGTGCACCAGTTTTCATGGTCAGCCAAAGTCCTGAATCACTCAAAGCCCTGAATATGTCTTTGGAAGGCCGAGGCCTGCGTGGCGCATTTGCGCCAGCAGGCGGGCAGCCGCAGCGTGACGAAACTGTATCGGCAACCGCCGAGGGGCTGCACCCGTCACACGGATCGCGGTAGCCAATTCTGGTCGCACGAGGATCACGAGGTCTTGCGCCAGCCCGGCCTTCGGCTGTCGGGTCGGGGCGAACGAACGCTCGCTTATTCTGTGTGCCGGCTGCCAGCGATATCCTCAAGTGCCGCATAGAACGCGGGCAGCACCAGAAGGATCAGAACGGTGGCGACAAACAGTCCGAAGACGACCGAGATGACAAGCGGTTTGAGTGTCTGCGCCTGGGTCGAGGTTTCGAGCAGCAGCGGCGCCATGCCCATGATGGTGGTTGTGACCGACACGAAGATCGGGCGGAAGCGGGCGCGGACGGCGTCTCCGGCTGCGTCGGCGGCAGACAGCCCGTCGGCGCGGCGGGCGTTGATGACGCCGATCAGCAGGATCGCGTTGTTCACCACGATGCCCGCCAGCGAGGCCGCCCCCACGAGTGAGGGCATGGATATGTTGTATCCCATCAGCGCATGACCCCAGATCACGCCCAGAAATGCCAGCGGGATGGTGATCATCACGATCAGCGGTTCGATATAGCTGCGGAACTGGAAGCTGAGCACAAGGTAGATGCCCACGAGCCCGATCAGGAACCCGCGCAGGATCGAGGCGACGGTTTCCGCAGAATTGGCAGCTTGCCCGCCGACCTCGAAGGAAAGGCCCGAGGTGGCGGTGGCGAGATCGGACAGAAAGCCGTCGGCCATCCGCGCGGTGATCGCGTCGGCATTGCCGTTCCGCCCGTCCACATCGGCCGAGACGGTGAGGGTGCGCAGGCCGTTCCGCTGCGTGATGCTGCCCCAGCCGCGCGCTTCGGTGACGCGCGCGATGCTGGTCAGCGGCACCGTGTCGCCGGCGGGCAGGGCAATCTCGAAGGCGGTCAGATCGGCGCGGGTTGCGCGATCATTGTCGGACAGCCGCACCTCCAGATCCCAGGCCAGATCGCCGCGCCGGATCTCGGCAAGCTGCGTGCCGAGGAAGGCCGCGCGCAACTGCCCCGCGACATCGGTGGCGGTCAGGCCGAGGGCCTCCGCCCCCGGCACGAGGCCAAGGCGCAATTCCGGCGCGCCGGGGCGCAGGTCGAGGATCGCGTTGCGCACGCCGGCATAGGTTTCAAGTTCTCTCAGCGTGGCGCGGCCCGCCGCCTCCAGCGTGGCGAGGTCGGGATGGCTCAGGCGCAGTTCCACGGCGATGCCCTGCGGGCCGATGCCCGGTTCGGTCAGGATCAGCGAAGCGACGCCGGGGAGCAGCCCGATTTCTTCGCGCCAGAGCGTAACGATATCATCGAGCGTGCTGGTGCGCGTCTCGGCGCCCAGCAGGTCCACGGCGACGGTGGCGACATGGGCGCCGGTCTCGCCCGCCGACAGGTTGCGGCCCAGCCGTGTGATGCGCCGGACCACCAGCGGTTGCGCTCCGGGTTGCTCCGGCGTCAGGCCGGCGTTCACCCGGTCGAGCGCGGCCTCCACCTGCGCGACAGCCGCACGCGTGCGCGCCAGCGGTGTGCCTGCGGGCAGCAGGATCCGGGCCTCCAGCACGTCGCCGTCGATCTCGGGCATGGCCTCGCGCTTGACCACGCCGCCGCCCAGGGCACCGACAGTCAGGATCAGCGCGCCGATGGCCAGACCCGCGACCAGCCAGCGCGCCTTTATCGCGGCATCGGCCAGGCGGCCCATGGCTTCGCGCAAGGTGTCGAATCCTGCATCGAAGCGGATGCGGAAGCGCGAGGGCACGGCTGCCTTCATCCCGCCTTTCAGGTGATGCGGCAGGATCAGGAAGGCCTCGATCAGCGAGGCGGCAAGGGCGGCCAGCAAGACGACCGGAAGAACCTCCAGCACCGCGCCCAGCTCGCCCGCCAGAAAGGCCAGCGGCAGGAACACGGCCAGCGTGGTGAGGAAGGATGAGACGACGCCGGGTGTCACGGCAGCGACGCCCGCGGCCACGTTTTCCACCGTCGCGCCCTTGGCGGCATGCACCGCGATGGAATCGGTGATCACGATGGAATCATCCATCACGATCCCGATCGCCATCAGGAGCGCCACCAGCGTCATCATGTTCAGGCTGAGGCCGGTCAGCGCCATCCAGGCAAAGGCACCGGCAAAGGCCACCGGCAGGCCAAGCGCGGCCCAGATCGCAAAGCCGGGGCGGAAGAACAGGCTCATCACGGCGACGACCAGCACAAGGCCGATGACACCGTTCTGCACCAGCATCGACAGCCGGTCGCGGATGATCGAGGTGACGTCCTGCACCAGCTCGACCGTGATCGCGTCGGGCAAACGCGCGGTTTCTTCTGCCACCAGCGCCGCGACACCGTCGAGCACCCGCAGTGCGTCGGCATCGAGCGCCTTGGCCACGTCGATCACGATGGCCGGGGTGCTATCGACAAAAGCGCGGTCGTATGTCGGCTCGAAGCGTTCCTCGATCACCGCCACGTCGCCGAGGCTCAGGGTTGCGCCATTCGGCAGAACCAGAACCGGGATCGTCGCAAGGGTTATCGCTGTGTCGCGCTCGGCGGAGAAGCGCAGGGTCAGGTCTTCGCCGGGCCCTTCCAGCAGTCCGGCGGGCAGGTCGATGTTCTGCGCGGCGATGGCGGCGGCCAGGGCCGCCGGGCTCAGGCCGTGGCTGTCCAGCACGGCACGCGTGGCGGTTACGGAAAGGGTCCGTGTGCCCAGCCCGCTGTGGGTCACGCGTGCGACGCCGGGCAATGACATCAGGCGATCGGACAGGGCGTCGGCGTAGAGGTCAAGCTCACCCAGCGGCAGATTGCCCGAGATGGCAACGGAAGTGACCGGGTCGGAGCGGTGCAACTCGCGCACGATGGCGGGATCGGCGCGATCGGGAAAGCTGTCTACCCCCGTAACCTCGGTGCGCAGCGAATTGACGAAGCGCAGCGGATCATTGCCCGGCGACATGGTCGCAACGGCACGGGCGCGGCCCGTTTGCGCGGTGCAGGTGAAGGTTTCCAGCCCCTCGACACCCTGCACCCCGTCCCAGAGCGGCGCACAGATCGCACCTTCCACATCCTCGGCGGCAGCACCGCGATACGGCACGGTGATCTCGGCCTCGACCGCGCGGAAATCGGGGAACGTCTCGCGCAGCAGGCCGGGGGCGGCGAAGATACCGGCAGCGAGAAACAGAAGCACCAGGAGGTTGCCCGCCGTCGGATGGCAGGTGAACCAGCGAATCATTATGGGACCTCGACGGGGGTCAGTGCCATGCCGGGGATCGCCGGGGCGATGTCATCCAGCACCACGCGCTCGCCGGGGGACAGGCCCTCGGTTATGACGACGCGCCCACCTTGGGCAAACGCGGCGGTAACAGGGCGCAGGTCCAGCAGATCATCCGGGCCTGCCACGCGCACTATCCCGGCATGCAGCGCCGCCTCGGGGATCGTGATCACCCCCTCAAGCGCCGTGCCTTCAAAGGCCATCCCGACCTGCATGTTCGAAACAAGCGGCAATCGGCGGGGTGGGTCCGCGCGCCCGTAGGGATCGGCAACCGTCACCACCACGGGCACGGTGCGGGCGCGTGCGTCCAGCGCGCCTTCGATCCGGGTGACGCGGGCGGGCCATGTCTGGGACGGGTCGGATAGGGGGCTGAGCGTCACGTCGATCAACGTGTCGGGGCCGTCGCGCAGCCTGTCCGTAAAGGTGACGCCCTCCGACGCATTGCCCACCAGGCGGCGAAAGGCGGCGATGGGCAGATGCGCTACGACCTCGGCTGCCGCGATGCCGTCGCCGCGGATCACGACCTGACCGGGGGCAACGGTCTGGTATCGCTCAGCATTCACCTCGGTCACGCGCAGATCGAAAGGTGTGCTCAGCGTGGCGCGTGCAAGCGATCGGCGCGCCCGTGCGATAGCGGCTTCGCTTCTTGCGACCTGTGCCGTAATGCGCGCTTGGCGCGGCGGGATCAGCGCAAGGGCATTTTCCAGTTCCGCGACGGTGCGCCGGGCCAGCAGAGTCGCGCGCTCGGCCTCGTCAGCGCGCGATTGCGGCACGTTGCCCTGCGTGACGAGCGTGCGCGTGCGCTCCAGATCCGTCTCGGCCAATTGCAGCCGGTCGCGTTCCAGCGCAAGGATGCGCCGCGTGTTCTCCGCCTCCGCCGCAAGCTGCACGCGCTCTGCTTCCAACGCTGCAAGGTCGGCCTGCGATTGCGCCAGGGCCAGTTCGTAGTCGGCCGGGTCGATCCGCAGAACCTCGGTCCCGGCCTGGATCAGGCGACCGGGTTCCAGATCGGGATGCCGCCAGATCACCTCACCCTGCACTTCGGCGACGGCAACCCAGGTGTCGGCGGCGCGCAGGTTCCCCCATGCGGTGGCGGTGGGGCGGAGGTCTTCCGCGGCGACCGTCATCACCCGAACGGGCAGGGGCGGTGCGCCCGCCTCGACCAGTGCGGGGCCGGGGGCGGATGCGATCATCCATGCCGCCACGGCGATCCCGAGGGCGATCGGCGGCAGGGCGAGGAGCGGTGCGAGGCGCATGAAAAAGGGCCTTTCAGTGACGCGGGCGCGACCCGGATCAGGATTGCGCTTTGCATCAGCATATGTTAGTGAGTTATAACAAACAAGAGGGATCAAATGGCCGGTCGTCAGAGCGCGGAACAGCGCAAAGCGCAAATCGTCGCCGAGGTGCTGCGCCTCGCCGACGCGATCGGGCCAGACCGCCTGAGCACCACGGACGTGGCGCGGGCCGTCAACCTCAGCCAGCCCGCGATCTTTCGACACTTCCCGACGAAAAGTGCCCTGTGGCTGGCCGTTGCCGAGGATATCGCGGCGCGTCTGCGCCGGGACTGGGCCGCCGCCGAGGCGCAGACGGTCGCGTCAGAGGCGCGCCTCAAGGCGCTGATCGGGGCGCAACTGGCTGCCATAGCGGCGACACCCGCCTTGCCGTCGATCCTGTTTTCGCGCGAGCTACAGGTGGACAACCCAGGCCTGCACGACGTGTTTCGGCGGCTTCTCGGGTCGTTCCATGACCACCTTGTTGCAGCCATCCGCGATCAGCAGGCGGCGCGCGGGCTGCGCCATGACATCAGCCCCGGGGATGTCGCCATGCTTCTTACGTCGTTGGTGCAGGGCGTGGCGATCCGCTGGACGCTGGGCGCAAGGAATTTTTCACTCGTGCCGGAGGGTCTGCGGCTGTTCGATGTTCAGATGGCCCTGTTGGCCGATCAGGAAGGCGTTCTCGATGACCAAACAGGGTAAGGGGCTGCGCATTTTGGGCGCCGTTGCAATCGCCTTTGGTATGCTGAGCGTGATTTCCGGTGGAAGAACCCTGCTCGGGACCGCCGACATGGGGGCGGTCGTGCCCGTCGTGCTGTGGTTCAACACATTGGCCGGGCTGGCCTATATCGTCGCGGGGCTTGGCCTGTGGCAGGGTCGCCGCTGGGCGTTTCCCCTGTCGCTTGCGATCTTCGCGGCGACGCTTCTGGTCTTCGCGGCCTTCGGGATGCACGTGGCCCAAGGCGGCGCCTACGAGATGCGCACGGTCTTCGCCATGACGCTGCGCAGTGTGGTCTGGGGGGCGATTGCAGTGGCCGCGCGTCAGGCGCTTTCGGGGCGATAGGCGCACTCGGCCAATGTCGAGCGGTTGAGGTCGGCGATGAAGGCCCCCTCGGCCTGCGCAAGCCGCGCCTTCAGGCGGCAGTGCGGTGTCAGGGTGCAGGCATTGCCCCGATCCGCGAAGCATTCCACCAGCGCCTGGCCGGCCTCCAGCACCGCGATCACGTCGCCAAGCCGGATGTCCTCGGGGGACCGGGCCAGAATCGCGCCGCCGCCGCCGCCGCGCCTTGTGTCCAGCAGGCCCGCCGCGGCAAGCGCCGAAATCACCTTGGCCAGATGGTTGCGCGAGATCCGGAACTCCGCCGCGAGGTCGGCAGTGGTGAAGGCGCGGGCCGGGTCGCCCGCCATGCGCATCAGCACGCGCAGCCCGTAATCGGTGAAGGAAGTGAGGCGCAAGGTCGCGGGTCCTGTTTGGCATTTGCACTGCCTATAACAGCGGCGTATCCGGTAAATCAAATACCAATTCAACACCCAGATGGTCCGATGCGAAAGGGCGACCCGTGAAAACGCGCGCCGATGCAGATGTCCCGCAGGAAACCGGCGCGCTGATCGCGCACCGGCCCGGTGGGGTGCGGTCGGCATTGCATGGCAGGGCGCAAACCGGCGGGCTTTTTCGGCGGGTTGGGCGCGGAGCGGCATGACAATGAACCTGACAATGAACCTGACAATGGACCTGACATCGGATCTGGCATCGGTCACGGCAAGCGGGCGCGGCGCGACGGACCGGTTGCTCGACGCTGTCGTCACCCGGCTGGCGCGCGATGGGGTGCGCATGGCGGGCGCGTTGCGCGCCCCGGCCAAGGCCCCCGGAAACGGCCAGTGCGACAGCGATCTATGGCTGCTTCCCGACGGGCCGGTCGCCCGGATCACGCAGGCCCTCGGGCCAGGGTCGGCTGCCTGCCGGATGGATTCCGGCGCGCTTGAGGAGGCCGCCGGGCTTGCGACCGCGCGGCTGATCCGGAACGGCGCCGATCTGGTGGTGCTGAACAAGTTCGGTCTCAGCGAGGCAGACGGGCGCGGGTTTCGCGCGCTGATCGCCGAGGCGATCGGGCTTGGCGTGCCGGTCCTGATCGGCGTCTCCGACACGTACCGCGCCGCCTTCGATCGGTTTTCCGCCGGCCTCGCCACCGCGTTGCCGCCCGAGGAGGCGGCGATTCTGACATGGTGTCGGTCGGCTATCGACCGCAACGCGGAAGAGACGGAGGAGGCATGAATGCACGATGCCTCGGAAATAGCCCCGGCCGGGGCGGGCCACTTTGCCTCTTCGCCCTGCATGGCGGCGGGGGTCGGTCCGGCATATTTCGATGCGCTCGGCACGGACCCGGAGCAGGCGCGCGATGTCGAGCCGGAGCTGCGCCCGATGCTGAAGGAATTGCACAACGCGGGTGTGACCATCGCCCTGCCGGTGGTGGAGACGCGCGCCGCGCCGCCGGTGTTTCGCCGCTGGACGCCCGATACGAAGATGGTTCGTGGCCACCGGACCATGCCGGTGCCCGCGCCGGAGGCTGATCCCCTGATCCCCGATATCACACTCGCGCCCTGTCTTGGCTGGTCCGAAGGATGGTACCGGCTTGGCTGCGGCGAGGGATATTTCGACCGCACGCCGGCCGTGCTTGCCCCGCGCCCTCTGGCCATCGGGATCGCGCCTGGCGCGGCGCGCCTGCCGACGATCTACCCGCAACCGCATGACATTCCGCTTGACCTGATCGTGATCGAGCACGGTTTGTCCGCCGAAAGGAGAACCACGCCGTGACCGAAAGCAGCCCTGTCACCTTTTTTCCGGCGCGATTGCCCGGAAGCGGCCTTGCCTCGCGCCTTGCCTGTCTTGCGGTGCAGCCGATCCTGTTGCGCGTCGTGCGCCGCATCGCGGCGCGCCACCCGTCGATATTCGCCCGACTGGGGCCGCACCAGACAACCGATTTCCTGATCGACCCCGTGGAACTGCCGTTCGCGCTGCATCTGCGCCCCGACCCGGCGGCCCCTATCCTGCGCGCCGTGCCGCGCGACAAGGCGCCGCGCGCCGGCGCGACCATCCGGGGGCGCTTCCTGCTGTTGCTGGAACTGGTCGATGCCGAAGAGGACGGCGATGCCGCGTTCTTTTCGCGCGATCTGGAGGTGACGGGCGACACCGAGGCGGTGGTGCGGCTGCGCAACGCGCTTGATGATGTCGACGGCTCCATCGCCGAGGAGACGGCGGCGATGTTCGGCGCGCCCGGACGGGCTGTGCTTGCGCGGCTGCGGCGGGCCTATGCCAACGACATGCACAGGAGATGACCGCGATGAGCCTCGCCGAACTGATCTGCCCCGCAGGCACCCCCGCCGCGCTGCGCACCGCCGTCGATGCGGGCGCCGACGCGGTCTATTGCGGCTTTCAGGATGCCACCAACGCGCGCAATTTTCCGGGGCTGAACTTCACCCCCGAAGAACTGGCCGCCTCGGTCGCCTATGCCCATGACAAGGGCACCAAGGTGCTGCTGGCGCTCAACACCTATCCCCCGGCGGGCAAGGTCGACCTGTGGCGGCAGGCGGCGGATACCGGCGCGCGGCTGGGCGTCGATGCCTTCATCGTCGCCGATATGGGCGTGGCCGATTACATCGCGCGCACCCATCCCGGTATCAGGCTGCACCTGTCGGTGCAGGCGGCGGCGTCAAGTCCCGAGGCGATCCGCTACTATTGCGAGAATTTCGGGGTCAAGCGCGTGGTGCTGCCGCGCATCCTGACGATCCCGGAAATCCGCCAGATCAAGCGCGAGATCCCCTGTGAGATCGAGACCTTCATCTTCGGCAACCATGGCCTGATGGTCGAGGGGCGGTGCAGCCTGACCAACTACCTGACCGGGCAATCGACCAACATGGACGGGGTCTGTTCCCCGGCATCGGAGGTGGACTATGCCCGGCACGCGGACGGTTCCATGTCGTCGCAGCTTGCCGGGTTCACCATCGACTGCTTCGGCGCAGAGGAAAAGGCGGGCTATCCGACGATCTGCAAGGGCCGCTATACCGCCCCGCACCGACCCGATGGCTATTATGCCTTCGAGGAACCGATCAGCCTGAACCTCTCGCGGCTGCTGCCGGAGCTGATCGAGGCGGGGGTGCATGCTTTCAAGATCGAGGGGCGGCAGCGGTCGAAAAGCTATGTGCGCGGCGTGGTCCGGGCCTTCCGCGCGGCGGTCGATGACATCAAGGCCGGGCGCGAGGCCAAAATCGCCGATCTGATCGCGCTGACCGAAGGGCAGAAACAGACGCAAGGTGCGTTCGAGACCAAGAAATGGCGGTAAAAGACATGACGAAACTGACGCTCGGGCCGATCGCCTATCACTGGTCCGCCGAGGCGCGGCGCGACTTCTATGCCCGGATCGCCGACGAAGCGCCGGTGGACGAGGTCTATCTGGGCGAGGTGATCTGTTCCAAACGGGCCCCGTTCCACGAGGCCGACCTGCCCGCCACCATCGAGCGGCTTGAGCGCGCCGGAAAAACCGTGATCGTCTCGACCCTGGCCGAGGTGATGCTGAAACGCGAACGCAAGGCGACCGGCGATCTGGCGGCGATGGACGCGCCCGAGATCGAGGTGAACAACGCCGCCGGGCTCTATGCAAGGGGGCGGCGCGCGCACCGGATTGGCCCGTTCCTGAACGCCTATAACGAGGCGACGATTGCCTGGATGGCGGGGCAGGGCGCGACCCATGTCTGTTTGCCTGCCGAATTGCCGGGGCCGGCGATTGCCGTCGCGGCGCAGGCCGCGCGCGATCTGCGACTTGGCGTCGAGGTGCAGGTGTTCGGACGCGCGCCGCTTGCCGTTTCGGCGCGGTGCTATCACGCCCGCGCGCACGGGCGCACGAAGGACAATTGCCAGTTCGTCTGCGAAAACGACGCCGACGGCATGCCGCTTCGCACCACCGACGACCGACCGATCCTGCGGGTGAACGGCATCCAGACCCAGTCCGAAAGCTATGTCGACCTGCTGCCCGAAACCGAGCGGCTGGTGGCCGACGGTGTCACCCATCTGCGCCTGATGCCGCAGGCGGTGGACATGGTCGCCGTGGCTCGGGTCTTTCGTGCTACGCTGGACCGGACCCTGTCGGTGGCCGAGGCCGACGTGCGCCTTGCCGCATTGTGCGGGGACACGGGGCTTAGCAACGGTTTCTACCACGGAACCGCCGGGTATCGCCGCATTGCAATGGCCTCGGCGGGCTGACGGCAGGACGGAGCGCGAAGAATGACCTCGACCACAGACCAGATGCGTGCCTGGAGCGGCCCGGCGATCCTGACCTACGGCTTTCGCCCGTTCTTTTTCGGCGCGGCGCTGTGGGCCGTGCTGGCGATGGTGCTCTGGGTGCCGATGCTGTCAGGGCGCTTGATGCTGCCCACGGCCTTCGACCCCGTCTCTTGGCACGCGCATGAGTTCCTCTTTGGCTATCTCGGCGCCGTGGTCGCGGGCTTCTTGATGACCGCCGTGCCGAACTGGACCGGGCGGCTGCCCATCGTTGGCTGGCGCCTCGGCGGGCTGGCGGCGCTGTGGCTGGTCGGACGCGGGGCGGTGGCCGTCTCGGGCGGGTTGCCCGCAGGGCTGGTGGCGGCGATTGACCTGGCCTTCCCGGTGGTCTTTGCGGGTGTCATCCTGCGCGAGATCGTGGCCGGCAAAAACTGGCGCAACCTGATTGTGCTGGCGATGCTGGGCGTGTTCCTCGTCGGCAATGCGCTGTTTCACTGGGAGGCGGCGCACGGCGCTTACGCGGCGCAGGGGTATGGCCTGCGGCTGGGCCTCGCCGCCGGCATCATGATGATCGCGGTCATCGGCGGGCGCGTGGTGCCGTCGTTCACCCGCAACTGGCTTGTCAAACGCGGGCCGGGCCGATTGCCGGCGCCGCCGATGCAACGCTTCGACAAGGCGGCGCTGATCGTGCTGTCGATCGCGCTGGTGCTGTGGGTGGCGGGTCCGATGCACTGGGCGACGGGGGCGGCGCTGGCGCTGGCCGGGGTGGTGCACGCGATCCGGCTGGCGCGCTGGGCCGGTTATCGGACCGGGGCGGAACCGCTGGTGACGGTGCTGCACGCGGGCTATGGCTTCGTGCCGCTCGGCGCGCTGGCGCTGGCGCTGGAGATCCTGCTGCCGGGGATGTTCGGCATGGCGGCGGCGCAACACCTGTGGGCCGCCGGCGCGATCGGGCTGATGACACTGGCGGTGATGACGCGCGCGACGCTCGGCCATACCGGGCAGGCACTGAGCGCCGGGCCGGGCACGGTAGCGATCTACCTCGCGCTGGTTCTGGCGGTGCTGGCCCGCGTCGCGGCGGGGATCTGGCCTGCCGCATCGCCGCTTTTGTATATGCTGTCGGGGGGGCTGTGGATCGCCGGGTTCGCAGGCTTCGCGGTGGTCTATGGCACCCTTCTGCTGCGGCGCCCGGCAGGCAAGCGGATCTGAGGGGGCGAAGACCAGCGCACAGATCCTTCAGCCTTGCCGCCCATGCCCCGGATCGACCCCGCCGCGACAACACCGACCGAGACGGCATGCGCGTCACCGATGCATCGGTTTCAGGGTATTCGCTGTGTCCTTCGCGCGCTTTTGATGATCCGGAACGCCGTGACCGCTGAGATTCGAACGGTTGCCCAAAAGCGGAAAGTGGGTCCGTTGGGAAACAGCGGGACGTCTTGAGACCAGGCGGGCCGAGTCGAGACCGACAAAAGACCAGATCCCTTCAAGCCCGCAAAAGGGCTGAGGCATCGAGAGATCAACCTGAAAAGAAAATCTGGAGCGGGCGATGAGATTCGAACTCACGACCCTAACCTTGGCAAGGTTATGCTCTACCCCTGAGCTACGCCCGCTCTCCTGAGAACGGTATCTAGTCGGACGCCACGCGCGCTGCAAGGGGATTTTCGCGGGTTTCTTGTCGAGGTGGGGGGCTGCAAAGCGGCCCATGCTGTCCTGGGGGATGGAATCGAAAAGGCCCCCGACTTGACCGGAGGCCTTTGCGACTGGAGCGGGCGATGAGATTCGAACTCACGACCCTAACCTTGGCAAGGTTATGCTCTACCCCTGAGCTACGCCCGCTCTGTAGGCGTGGTGTCTAGTCAGGCCGTCCGGCGGCTGCAAGGGGAAAATCGCGGCATTCAGCGATTTTCCGCAAGCCGCACCCGGCGCTTGGCCCGCCACAGGTTCAGCCCCTCGACGGCCCCGGCAAAGACCATCGCGGCATAGATGAATCCGCGCTCGATATGGAAATGGAAGCCATCGGCGATCAGCGCCATGCCGACCATAACGAGGAAGGCCAGCGCCAGCATCTTGGTCGAGGGGTGATGCTCCACGAACCTGGAAATCGGCGCCGCGGCGAACATCATCACCACGATGGCCACGACCACGGCGGCGATCATCACCTCGATGTGGTTGGCGATGCCGACGGCGGTGATCACCGAATCGAGCGAGAACACGACATCGAGCAGCATGATCTGGAAGATCACCGCGGTGAAGGCCGCCTGAACCACCTCTCCCTTGGCGGCGTGCGTGGTGCCCTCGACCTCTTCGAAGATCTCGGTCGAGGCCTTGTAAAGCAGGAACAGCCCGCCGGCGATCAGGATGATGTCGCGCCAGCTTATGTCGAGCCCCGCGACCTGAATGATCGGCGCGCTCAGGCCGATGATCCAGGCGATCGAGAGCAGCAGAAGCACCCGCAGCACCAGCGCTCCGGTCAGGCCCACGACGCGGGCGCGGCGGCGCTGCGCCTCGGGCAGGCGGCTGGCGGCGATCGAGATGAAAATGACGTTGTCCACGCCGAGCACGATTTCAAGGATCGTGAGCGTGAAGAAAGAGGCCCAGACGGCCGGGTCGGTCAAGAGCTCGAGCATTCCGTGCCTCCGCGTTCATGCCACTTGCACAATAGGGCTACACCGCGCGGACGCAAGCGGCAGCGCAGGGCTGGCGCGCGGCGGCTGCACTGGCTTGCGCATCGTTGGGTTGGGTGGCGGCGTCAGCCTTCGCCGCGGGTGTCGGGCAGGCGGAGCCGCGCGACCTGTTCGGCGATCGGCTCGATCGACAGGGGATGCGCCTCGGCATGGTGCGCCTCGGGGTCATTCAGCGGCTGCCACGTGCCGCCGAGATAGATCTCCAGCGCCGAAAACTTTGCCTTGTAGCCCATCTTGTCGCTGCCCGGCACCCAGTAGCCGAGGTAGACGTAAGGCAGACCCGCCTCGCGGGCGATCTCGATATGGTCGAGGATCACATAACTGCCGAGCGAGCGCTGTTGCTGATCGGTGTCGAAAAACGAATAGACCATCGACAGGCCGTCATCGAGCACATCGGTCAGGCACACGGCGGTCAGTTCGCCGTGCTTACCGGGGTCACGGTATTCCACCACGCGGCTGCGCACCGGGGTTTCCTCGATCATCGCGGCAAATTCGAACACGTCCATGTCGGCCATGCCGCCATCGGCGTGGCGGCTGTCCAGATAGCTGCGGAACAGCGCGTATTGCTCTTCCGTCGCCCACGGACTGCGCGCCTCGCGTTTCAGAGCGGCATTGCGCCGCGCCGCCCGGCGCTGGCTTTTCGACGGTTTGAAATCGGCCACCCGGATACGCGCCGACAGGCAGGCCGAGCAATCGGAACAGGACGGCCGGTAGAGCACGTTCTGCGACCGCCGAAACCCCTGCTTGGACAGCGAGTCGTTCAAAATGTTGGCGTGGTCGCCTTGCAACGCGGTGAACAGCTTGCGTTCGCGCCTGCCCTCCAGATAGGGGCAGGATTGCGGGGCCGTCACGTAGAATTGTGGCGCGAGGGGAAGACTGTGGCGCATGTAATTCCGTCGGTTTCGTGCTGTTGGCGTGCTGTCGTCACGAATCCTGCAACAGGACGACCGACCGAGCAACAGCTTATTGGCGCCGAGGGGCGGCTTTCTGCGGTTCAGCGCGGGCGGTTGATTGCGGCGCTGCCAAGCAGCAGATCGGGAAGGCTTTGATGGCGGGGGCCAAGCGCGATCCATGCAATGGACAGGACCTGCGGCAGGAAAAAGCCGGCGCAGACGAGGTAGCCGATCGTGTGCAGCATCGCTTCGGCGCCATCGAGACGCTGGCCGCGTGCATTGCGCAGCTCGATATTCATCAGCCGCATGCCAAGCGTGGCCGATCCCGCGCCGATGGTCAGGCTGCGGTAGAGAAAGCTGGTGGCGACCCAGAACAGCGGCCAGAGCCACAGCGACAGGGTCAGCGTCAGAAGGCCGAGGATCAGCATCACGCCAAAGATCAGCGCGACATCGACGATCCACGCAAACAGCCGCTTGGCGGGGATGCCGTCATAAAAGACCGGCTGGCGGTCGGGATCGGGCAGGGTGGTCGTCATGGTCACAGTCATGGCGCAGATCCGGGTCGGTGAAAAGGGGGAGGCCGCGCGCGGGGCGGCGCGCGACCTTGTCGCAGGCGGCGGCGATCAGGCCTCCGCGGTTTCGGCGTCCATCACCCGGTCGCGGGCGCGGCGGGCGCGGTCTTCCATGAACTGGTCGAACTCGGCCTTGTCCTTGGCCTCGCGCAGGCGGTCGAGGAAGCCTTCGAACGCCTCCTGTTCCTCTTCCAGTCGACGCAGCGTGTCGGCCTTGTAGGCGTCGAAGGTGCTGTTGCCGGAAGGGCGCAGGGTCTGGGGACGGTGGGATTTGCCGCGCGTGCGGCAGCCGGTGCGGCAGCCGTTCTTGAACATGTTCTTGCTCCATATCATGTAGGCGAGAAGGGCGAGGCCGAGCGGCCAGAACAGGATGAAACCAAGCACCATGGCCGCGATCCACGCGCCCTTTCCCTTGTCATCCATCCAGGCCTCGGCGCGGGCGAGGCTGCCTTGGGCCGAGGGGGTGGTTGCGGTTGCGGTCATCGGGTGTCCTCCGTGTCAGGGTCGGGAATGTAAATGGTCGTTACATCTGCCGAGATGGGAATCCGCCGATCCCCGGTCAAGGGGTAATGTGAAGGTTTTTTACATTTTCCGAACCCTGGCGTCTCTGGCTGCGCGCCTGGCTGGCGACACATTAAATCCGAGTTAAAAAGTCAGATAATGCAACGCCCGCTTTTGCGCCCTCTTTTGCGCCTTGTCTTGTGGCGTCCTGCGACGCGGAGGCGCCCGGAATCGCCGATGGCAGCCGGGCTTTGGGCTTGCATGCGCGACGCGGGCCACCTAGAAGGCCACAGATTTTCCAACGCCGTCGCGCCATGCGGGCGCTGCGGACCCGGCAAGCGAGGACGAACATGCAGGTCAACGAGACCCTGAACGACGGGCTGAAGCGCAGCTACGAGATCACGATCACCGGGGCCGAGCTTGACGCCAAGGTCAATGAGAAACTGGCCGAGGCGCAGCCCGAAATCGAGATGAAGGGCTTTCGCAAGGGCAAAGTGCCGATGGCGCTGCTGAAAAAGCAGTTCGGTCAGCGGCTTATGGGCGAAGCGATGCAGGAAAGCGTCGATGGCGCGATGCAGGCCCACCTTGAGGGAACCGGTGACAAGCCTGCGATGCAGCCCGAGGTGAAGATGCTCGGCGAGGACTGGAAAGAGGGCGACGATGTCGTGATTTCCATGTCCTACGAGAAACTGCCCGAGATCCCCGATGTCGATTACAAGGTGCTGAGCCTTGAAAAACTCGTTGTGACCCCCGCCGAGGCCGATGTGCAGGACGCGCTGAAAACCCTCGCCGAGTCGGCGCAGAATTTCGAGGCCAGGGAGGGCGCTGCCGAGGATGGCGACCAGGTGGTGATCGACTTCGTCGGCAAGGTCGATGGCGAGCCGTTCGAGGGCGGCGCGGCGGACGATTACCCGCTTGTGCTTGGCTCCAACTCCTTCATCCCCGGTTTCGAGGCACAGCTCGTCGGCGTCAGCGCGGGGGATGAGAAGGCCGTCGAGGTCGCCTTCCCCGAAGATTACGGCGCCGAGCATCTGGCCGGCAAGACCGCGATCTTCGATTGCACCGTGAAGGACGTAAAAGCCCCCGTCGCCGCCGAGATCAACGACGAACTGGCAACGAAATACGGCGCCGAGGACCTCGCCGCGCTGACCGGCCAGATCGAGGAGCGGCTTAAATCCGAGTATGCCGGTGCCGCCCGCGCGGTGATGAAGCGCAAGCTGCTCGATCAGCTTGACGAGGCGGTCAGCTTCGACCTGCCGCCCTCGCTGGTCGAGGCCGAGGCCAAGCAGATCGCGCATCAGCTTTGGCACGAGGAAAACCCGGACGTTGATGGCCACGACCACCCCAACGTCGAGCCGACCGAGGAACACAACCGCCTGGCCGAGCGCCGGGTGCGCCTTGGCCTGCTTCTGGCCGAGCTTGGCCAGCGCAACGAGGTGCAAGTGACCGACGCCGAGATGACGCAGGCGATCATGAACCAGGCGCGGCAGTATCCCGGCCAGGAACGCCAGTTCTTCGAGTTCATTCAGCACAACCAGAAGGCCCAGCAGCAGGTTCGTGCGCCGCTCTTCGAGGACAAGGTTGTCGATTACATCTTCGAGATGGCCGAAGTGACCGAGAAAGAAGTCACCAAGGATGAGCTTCAGGCCGCCGTCGAGGCGCTGGAAGACGACGCGTAAGCCCCCGTCGCAACGAAAAGATGATCAAGGGCCGCGCCAAAAGCGCGGCCTTTTTTTATGGAAAGCTTCGCGGTTCGGCCGGTTTGCGCAACAATTTTCCAGTGTTTTGCGAGTTTTCATTGGCTAAATTTCCGCGATCACGTTTATGATACCTTGGCGTTTTTCCTCCGCGCGGCCTTTTTCGCGTTTTTTTTGAACCTATTGTGCCGGTTGCGGGACAGATAATCACAACGGGCCGCACGCCCGGAACTTGTGGGCCATGCGCCCCTTTTAGGAAACGACATGAGACCGACGTTTCGCGGATTTGACAGGGGGATCGGGTGTCAGCCCGGCACCGTAGATGCCGCTGAAACCCGTCAGACGGCAGCCCATCACGCAGCATGCGCCGCTCCGATACGGGACGAGGCCCTGATGTCTGACCGCGCGATACAGCATTCTCATCTTGGCGGAGTCGGCGCGTTGCGCCGCGCCACGCATTTGGCCCTGTCGGACCGGACCGGGCCTGGCCGATTGACGACGATCATGGGCAATCGGCGAACCGGGACGTATCATAACCATGATCACCACCCCACCTTCCGAGGAGGAAACCCCGTGAGATATCTCGTAATAGCCGCATTCGGCGTGATCGCGATGGCTTCGGCCGCCGCGGCCTGTCCGACATACAACCAAACCGGCGCTACCTACACTTATACCGGTCAGCAACTCTACAGCCCGCAAAGCTTCGGCGTGACAGCGGGCGGCCAGAACAACATCGGCGACTGCAACATCCCCGGCGTGAACCGCACCGGCTATGTGACTTCGGCGCCGGACTTCACCTTCTACCTGTCGGGGATGGACCAGTATTACCTCGTGGCCGACGTGGTCGCGCAGTGTGATTCCGTGCTTCTGGTGAACACCGCAAACGCCACATGGATGTTCGACGACGATTCCAACCCCAATGGCAGCCTCGACCCGCGGATCGAAATCCGCGGCGCGCAGAACCTCAATGGCCGCGTCGATGTCTGGGTCGGGACCTACAGCAACCAGTATTGCGACGCGACCCTGAACATGGAAACCTGGCTGGCCGCCAGTAACGGCGGCGGGTTCACCCCGGTTCCCACGCCGACGCCGACGCCGACGCCGCAACCGACGCCGCAACCGGCGGGCAACTGCCCCAGCTGGCAGCAAACCGGTCAGGTGGTGAACATCACCGGTCAGCAACTCTACAGCCCGACCAGCTACAACGTG
>Ga0100398_1000041_pt1 | contig 109633 bp, 102 predicted proteins | sample CryGeymeta201522_FD_81568 | JGI IMG/M metagenome (GOLD analysis project Ga0100398, IMG submission 81568) | Groundwater microbial communities from Crystal Geyser aquifers in Utah, USA - Crystal Geyser metaG 2015-22 | ecosystem: Environmental > Aquatic > Deep subsurface > Groundwater | place...
ATTGCCCGGCTCTGGCCACAGCGCAAGAGGCACGGGGCGCGGATGCAGGCGAACGGGGGAAAGTGCAGGCTTCTGTTGCCAGGTGCCTGCGGACCCCGCCTAGAGGGGCTAACCCCTAGGACTTAGGTTCGGCGAACCCGGACTGCTTACGCAGCCAGAGCCATTGCCGGAGCACGGTTGTCGTTGGCAACTGTACATTTCGGACCGATAACGGTGGTACCTCACCGAGACAAAGACATCCCCTTTAGACGTTCGTCGATCCTGTTTCGGCCCCAGTCGCCCCCAACGAAGGGTTTTTGGTGGAGCCGCCGGGTACCGCCCCCGGGTCCGATCCGCGTATTACGAGCGCGTTTATGTCCATAGTCCCGAAGGACATCGTCAACATAGGGTCGCAGGCCCGTCTACTCAAGCCCTGATCGGACTTGCGTCAAAAGCGGCGGGCCGCTTAGCATGAGCCTGCCGCCGCAAGGGCGGCTCATTTTCCTGGAGCCATTCACAATGCGAACCATTCGATGCCTTACCCTGGCCGTGCCTTTGGCCGTTCTCGCCGGGGCGGCTGCCGCGCAGGCGACCTGCGGGTCATTTCCGCTGGCAGAGGCCAGCTACAGCTGCACCTGTCCGGCCAACGCCCCCTCTGGCAGTGTCTGGGGGTCGGGCCCCTATACCGCCGACAGCAATATCTGCACGGCCGCCCGCCATGCCGGGGTGATCGGCACGCAGGGCGGCGAGGTGACGGTGCTGCGCGAGGCGGGGCTTGCGGCCTATCCGGGGTCGTCAGCCAATGGGGTCGAGACCCGCACCTGGGGGTCTTATGCGACCAGCATATCGTTCCAGCCGGCGGTTGCGGCCTGTGGCGTCATGCCGGCGGGGGTGGACAGCCTCACCTGTTCCTGTGCGCCGGGGGCCGCGGCGGGGTCGATCTGGGGGTCGAACCCCTATACGGCCGACAGCAATCTGTGCAGCGCCGCGCGCCATGCGGGCGTGATCGACGCGGCAGGTGGCATCGTCACGGCACTGCGGATCGGCGGTCTGGGCGCCTATGCCGCGTCCGAGCGCAACGGCGTGGCGAGCCGGAGCTGGGCGAGCTATCCCGCCAGCGTGGTGTTCGACGCCAACCAGTAAGCGCCGCACGAAATGCAGACGGGCGGCCCATGGGCCGCCCGTCCGTCATGATCCGCTGTGGCGGGTGTCAGAACCCGGCCTTGATCAGCTCGAATGTTTCGGCGTGACGTTCGCGCATCGCGATCGAGATGGGCAACTGCGCGAGCAGCGATGCCTCGGTGTGGCCGAGGCCCGATGCAGCAAGGTCTTCCTCGGGGACCGCGTCGAGTGCGGCCGCATTGGCATGACCAAAGCCACTGGCCAGAAGCGGCAGGGTCGAGGACGGGGCGAGCACGGCGTTGAGGTAATCATAGGCCTTGTCCTCGTCGCCCTGGCCATTGGCCATGTTGACATAGCCGCAAAGCCAGACGCTCGACCCTTCGGCGGCTTCGCGCTGGTAGGCGATGGGGCGGCCTTCCTCGACCATGGTCGGGAAGGTCTCGTTCCAGGCCCAGCTCACGAGGATTTCGCCAGAGGACATCAGCTGCGCCAGTTCGGCCGGGTCGGACCAATAGGTGCGCATGTTGACATGGGCCGCGCGCAGCCAGTCGGCGGCGGCGTTGAACTGGTCGTCGGTCACATCGGTCCAGTCGGTGACGCCGGTCGCCAGATAGGCCAGCGCAAAGGCATCATCGACGTTGTCCGGCAGGGTCATGCGCTGCGCATATTTCGGGTTCAGGAACACGTTGAGCGAGGCGACATCCTCGGCGGGGACTTCGTCGGGGTTGTAGGCGATGGCGGTGGAACCGAAGTAGAAGGGAATGAAATAGACCTCTTCGCTTTCGGCACCGATCTCGTTGCCGGACAGCTCTGAGTTCAGGTTTGCGAATTCTTCGATCCGCGAGGTGTCCCAGGGCTGGATGATCCCGCTTTGCGTCCATTTCGGCACAGAGCCCGAGCAGATCTCGGCCACATCGGCGCGAAAGCCGGAACGGACCTTCTGAAACGCCTCTTCCTCGTCCGAGAAGAAGGAAAAGGTCGGGCTGGCGCCATGTTTTTCGACATAGCTGGCGTGAAAGGCAGGGTTGTCGAAACCGGGATAGTCGAGAACCAGAAGTCCTCCATCCTGTGCCATCGACATCGTCGCGAGCACAGTCAGGGAGGCGGCACCGAGCCAGGTGCTGTGTTTCATGTCGGGTTTTCTCCAGTCAGTTCGAGGTGAGTGTGACAAGAAGCTAATTTTCGTCGCCGCAACTGACAAGGCTCGATCCATCTCGCCATCGGCCCTGTGAAGCGGTTAACGCTACGTCAGTTGGCAAATGCCCAAATATCGGTCACGAGACCCATCCGCAGGGAGAACGTGCGGAGGGGCATGGCGGCTTGCGACAGAGCGGTTGCGCTGGCATCATCGGCCGCGCAAGTGAGGACAAGATGCTGGTGACCCCCGAATATTGCCGCCTGATGGCCCGCTACAATGCCTGGCAGAACACCGGTTTGCGCCGGATGGTGGCGGCGATGGACCCGGCAGAGCTGTCGGCGGATCGGGGGGCGTTTTTTGGGTCGATCATGGCCACGCTCAACCATCTGCTCTGGGCCGACCAGGTCTGGCTGCACCGGCTTGCCGGCCATCCGGCGCCGGACTGCGGCATCGCGCAGAGCGTGGCCCTGACCCCCACGGCGGCGGTCTGGGGGGCAGAGCGGTTTCGCACCGACGGGCGGCTCACGCTCTGGGCCGAGGGGGTGCGCGCGGTCGATCTGCTGGGCAATCTGACCTGGCAGTCAGGCGCGGCGGGGCGGCAGGTGTCGCGGCCGGTGGGGCTCCTCGTGGCGCATCTGTTCAACCACCAGACGCATCATCGCGGGCAGGTCCATGCGATGCTGACGGCGGCGGGGCAGCGGCCCGGCGACACCGACCTGTTCCTGATGCCCGAGGCCTGATGCCCGAGGCCTGATGCCCGAAGCCTGAGACCCGAGGCCTGATATCCGAGGGCGCGCAACCCCTTGCGGGGGGACAAGGCATTTGCTCTGACTGGCATATGACACTCGATACCGCATGGGTCCGGGCCCGCTTTCCCGCCTTCGCCGCGCCGTCCCTCCAGGGGCAGGCGTTCTTTGAAAACGCCGGTGGGTCCTATGCCTGTCAGCCGGTGGTTGACCGGCTCATGCGGTTCTACCACGACCGCAAGGTGCAACCCTATGCGCCCTATGCCGCGTCGCAGGCAGGCGGGGCCGAGATGGACGAGGCGCGCATGCGGCTGGCTGCGATGCTGGGCGTGGCGACGCAAGAGCTGTCATTCGGGCCATCGACGACGCAGAACACCTATGTGCTCGCGCAGGCGGTGCGGCGCTGGATCCGGCCCGGGCAGGCGATCGTCGTCACCAATCAGGATCACGAGGCAAACTCCGGCCCCTGGCGGCGGCTGGCCGAGGAGGGCGTGGAGGTCCGCGAATGGTGCATCGACCCGGATACCGGGCATCTCGACATGGCGCTGCTGCCCGGACTGCTCGAAGGGGCGGCGCTGCTGTGCTTTCCGCATTGCTCGAATGTTGTGGGGGAAATCAACGATGTGGCGGGCATTGTCGATGTGGCGCGCGCGGCGGGCGTGCGGACCTGCGTCGATGGGGTGAGCTATGCGCCGCATGGCTTTGCCGATGTCGGCGCGCTGGGCTGCGATGTCTACCTCTTTTCGGCTTACAAGACCTATGGCCCGCATCAGGGGATCATGGTGATCCGCGAGGATTTTGGTCAGGCGTTGCCCAATCAGGGGCACCATTTCAACGGCGGCACGCTTTACAAGCGCTTTACGCCGGCGGGGCCGGACCATGCGCAGGTCGCGGCTTGCGCGGGGATGGCGGATTATATCGAGGCGCTGTCTGCGCATCACGGCGGGCCTGCGGGTGGCGCCGGGGCCGCGCGTCATGCCCATGATGTGATGCGCGCACAAGAGGTGGCGGTGTTGCAGCCGCTGCTGGACTATCTGGCGGCGCGCAATGATCTGCGCCTGATCGGTCCGCGCCGCGCCGCAGGGCGCGCGCCCACCGTCGCCGTCGAGTTGCGCGGGCCGGGCGAGGAGGCCGCCCGCGCGCTCGCAGCGCATGGGATCATGGCGGGGGGCGGCAATTTCTACGCGCAGCGCCCGCTGGGGGCGATGGGGATCGACACCGAAAAGGGCGTGCTGCGGCTCAGTTTCGTGCATTACACCACGCGGGCAGAGGTTGACGCGCTGATCGCGGCGCTAGATCAGGTCCTGTGACGCCAGGCTTTGGGCCAAGGACCTGACATGATGACCAATTCCCCGATCCTGCTGTGGCTGCGACGCGATATGCGGCTGGCGGACCACCCCGCGCTGCATGCGGCCGCGGCGACCGGGCGGCCGGTGATCCCGGTCTTTGTGCATGACGAGGTGGTCGAGGGGCTGGGCGCTGCGCCGCGGTTTCGCCTTGGCCTGGCGGTAGGCGCGCAGCGCGATGCGCTCGCGGGGCGGGGCAGTCGGCTGGTCCTGCGGCGGGGTCGCGCGCTTGACGTGCTGCGCGCGCTCCTGGCCGAGACGGGGGCGGGGGCGGTCTGGTGGTCGCGCCTTTATGACCCCGATGCCGTCGCGCGCGACACCGCCGTCAAGGCCGCGCTCAAGGCGGACGGGATCGACGCCCGGAGTTTTGCCGGGCATCTGCTGTTCGAGCCCTGGGCCGTGGCCACGGGAACCGGCGGGTTCTACAAGGTTTATACGCCTTTCTGGAAGGCGGTGCGCGACCTTGAGGTGGCAGCACCCTTGCCGGTTCCCGGCCGGATTGCCGCGCCCGAGCTCTGGCCGGCCTCTGTCGATCTGGCCGACTGGCGCATGGGGGCGGCGATGCGGCGCGGCGCGGAGGTGGTCGCGCGATACCAGCAGGTGGGCGAGGCGGCGGCGCAGAGGCGGCTTGATACCTTCATCGCGGACAAGGTGGCGCGCTATGGCACCCTGCGCGACCTGCCGGGCATCGACGGCACCTCGGGCCTGTCGGAAAACCTGACCTGCGGCGAGATCAGCCCGCGTGCCTGCTGGCATGCCGGCTGGGCGGCGCTGCACCGTGGCACAGCCGATGCCGAGACGTTCCTCAAAGAGATCGTCTGGCGCGAGTTTGCCTATCACCTCGTCCATCACACGCCCCATATCACGACCGCCAACTGGAAGCCCGAATGGGATGCTTTTCCGTGGAATACCGATGCTTTGGCGCCTGAAGTTCAAGCATGGACACAGGGGCGCACCGGCATCCCCTTTGTCGATGCGGCGATGCGGCAGATGTATGTGACGGGCACGATGCACAACCGGGGGCGGATGATCGTGGGCTCTTACCTCACCAAGCATCTGTTGACCCATTGGCGCGTCGGGCTTGACTGGTTCGCCGATTGCCTGACCGACTGGGACCCGGCGAGCAATGCGATGGGCTGGCAATGGGCGGCGGGGTCGGGGCCGGATGCGGCGCCCTATTTCCGCATCTTCAACCCGGTGACGCAACTCGACAAGTTCGACGCCGAGGGCCGCTATGCCCGCGCCTGGATCGCCGAAGGGCAGGGCAACCCGCCCGCCACGGCGCTGGACTGGTTCGCCGCTGTCCCGCGCCACTGGGATCTCGCGCCTGACCGACGCTATCCGCGCCCTGTCGTCACGGTCGAAACCGGGCGCAAGCGCGCGCTCGACGCCTATGCGGCGCGGCAGACGTGACGCTGGGGCACTCTGCTGCCGCGTGTGGTGAAACCTTTTTGCCACGAAATCCGTGACTTCACCGCACAAAGCATTAAACTCTGCGCGATGCGGTGCGGGCCTGCACAGCGGCGCATGACGAAACAGGTTTGGGGAGCAGGGATGATCCTGACAACGACAGAAGGGCAGACAAATCTGCCGAGGTATTTCGCGGCGGTCTTTGACGTGCTGCGCAAGATGAAGACCGGACGGATCGACATCTTTCTGCCCGATGGCCGGCAGTTCCGCGCCGAGGGGCGCGCACCGGGGATCGTGGCCGAGCTGCATATCCACAATGACGACCTGTTCGCGCGTCTGATCCGCGAGGGCGATCTGGGGTTTTGCGAGGCCTATCTGGACGAATGGTGGTCCACGCCTGACCTGATGGGTTTCATGGACCTCGTGCATCACGAGACCGACGACATCTACGACGCCTTTCCCGGCCAGCGTCTGGTGCGGGCCTATGAAAAGCTGCGGTTCTGGTTGCAGTCCAACAGCAAGCGGCAGGCGCGCAAGAACATCAGCTATCACTATGACCTCGGCAACGAGTTCTATGCGCTCTGGCTCGACGAGACGATGACCTATTCCTCGGCGAAATATGACACCGGACAGGAGCCGCTGGAGCGCGCGCAGAGGCAGAAATACGCCAGCATGGTGGATCAAATGGGTGCGCAGCCGGGCGATCATGTGCTCGAGATCGGCTGTGGCTGGGGGGGCTTTGCCGAATATGCCGCGCGCGAACGCGGGCTGCGGGTGACCGGGCTGACCATCAGCCAGGAGCAGTACAACTACGCCGTTGATCGCATCGAAAAGGCAGGTCTTTCCGACCGCGTCACCTTCAAGTTGCAGGACTATCGCGACGAGCGCGGAACCTATGACGGCATCGCCAGCATCGAGATGTTCGAGGCGGTGGGCGAGAAATACTGGCCGGTCTATTTCGAGACGCTGCGCGAGCGGCTCAAGCCTGGCAAGAACGCGACCTTGCAGATCATCACGGTGCAGGACAGCCGTTGGGAAATCTACAAGCGTGGTGTCGATTTCATCCAGAAATACATCTTTCCGGGCGGCATGCTGCCCAGCCCCGGCGTGCTGCGGACCGAGATCGAACGGGCGGGTCTGAGCGTGGCGCGCCACATCGAATTCGGCGAAAGCTACAACCTGACGCTGCGCCGCTGGCACGAGACCTTCAACGCCAAATGGGACCGGGTCGCCGCGATGGGCTTTGACGACCGGTTCCGGCGGATGTGGAACTTTTACCTCACCTCTTGCGCGGGGACGTTCCATAGCGGTATCTGCGATGTGACGCAGATCACGGTGACGCGGGCGCGCTGAGGCCGCCGGCGCACCCGACAAGAGGGGGAGAGCCGGGGTATGCCGACCGCAGGACGTCTTGCCGCTGCCGTGCTCTTTGCCGCTCTGGGCTGGTATGTGTCGCAACTCATCATGGCGCAGATGGACGAGGGCACGCAGCCGGTCTGGTATGCCGAGATCAACGCGTTGATCGGGGTGGCGATGGGCTGGACCGTGGCAGGCAGCCGCGCAAGGGGGCCATGGATGGCGGCGGTCAGTTATGGGCTGACCGCGACCATCGCGATGGTGTTCTGGATCATCTTCCTGCATTCCTTTGTGCAGATGATCAAGAATTCGATGCGCGGCAGCTATGGGTCGAACCCGTCGAACGCGCTGGTCGATGTGTTCCGGCTGATGATGGATACCGGTGCGCTGATGTCCACCTCGGTCATCATCACGACGCTGCTGGGGGGTGGCATCCTGGCCGGACTGGTGACCGAATATGTTGCGCGGCGCAACAACTAGAGGGCTGGCGCGACTGCTATGACGGGGATTTTCCTGTATGGGACGCTGTTGCATGTCCCCTTGTTCCACTGCGTGGCCGGGCCGTGTGATGGCACGGCGCGGATGCAGCCATCGACCCTTGCGCGGCACCGGGTTGTCTGCGCGGCGGGGGCAGCGCTGCCCACTCTGGCGGAGGACGCACACAGCGATGTCACCGGCCTGTTGTGGACTGGCCTGAGCGCGGCGCAACGCGACCGGATCGACAGCTATGAACTGCCGTTCGGCTATGTCCGTCGCCTTGTCGAGGTCGTCACGCAGGATGGCGGCGTCGTGCCGGCTGCGGTCTATGTTCACCCGGATGGGGTGCAGGGCGGCGGCGCGGATTGGTCGCTCGGGCGGTGGCTGGCGCAGGACGGTGAGGTCGCGCTCAACGTCGCGCGCGAGATTGCGGCGCATGAGCCACCGCTGGCCGGGGAAGAGCTGGCGCGGCAATGGAAGATGATCACCGGCCGCGCCCATGCGGTGCAGCGCGCCGGCGGGCAGGCCGCGCCAGCCACCGTCCGGCATGCGGCGGCGCCAGAGGACCACGACATTCGCCCGTTGCGGCCTTTGGCGGGCGGGTTCTTCAAGCTGGCCGCGATGGAGATGTCGCACCGCCGTTTTGACGGGACACGGGCGCAGGGGCTGCCGCGCGAGGTGCTTGTGGGGGCGGATGCGGCGCTGGTGCTGCCCTATGATCCGGTGCGTGACCGGGTTCTGCTGGTCGAACAGTTCCGCGCCGGGCCGGCGCGGCGGGGCGATCGGAACCCCTGGTGCCTGGAGCCGGTCGCCGGCATGATCGACGCGGGCGAGACGCCCGAGCAGGCCGCGCTGCGCGAGACCGTCGAAGAGGCCGGGCTGACGCTCGACCGGCTGGAGCCGATTTTCAGCTTCTATGCGTCGCCGGGGTCGAGCACGGACCATTTCTATTGCTTCCTCGGGCTCGTGGATCTGCCCGATGACCATGCGCGGTTCGGCGGTCTCGCAGACGAAGCAGAGGACCTCGCGCTGCATGTCCTGCCGCTGCATCGGGCGATGGGGCTGGTCGAGACAGGCGAGGTCAATGCCGGGCCGCTGATCGCCATGCTGCTGTGGCTGATGCGCGAAAGGCATCGGTTTATCGGCTGACGGCGGGCCAAGCTGCACGCGCCTTCGGCTTGAGTTCGGCCGCTGGCCGCCCTACACAGGCCGAGGAAACCGCCCGCGCATCCTGCGCGCCTCATGAAAGGCTGCCGTCCATGCCCATCAAGCCCGACCTCGCCGCTGCTGTCGGCAATACGCCGCTGATCCGCCTGCGCGCGGCCTCCGAGGCGACGGGCTGCGAGATCCTGGGCAAGGCCGAGTTCATGAACCCCGGCCAGTCAGTCAAGGACCGGGCCGCGCTCTTTATCATCCGCGACGCCATCGCGCGCGGCGCGCTCAAGCCCGGCGGCACCATTGTCGAGGGCACGGCGGGCAACACGGGCATCGGGCTGGCGCTGGTCGGCGCGTCGATGGGGTTTCGGACCGTGATCGTGATCCCCGAGACGCAGAGCCAGGAGAAAAAGGACATGCTGCGGCTGGCCGGGGCAGAGCTGGTGCAGGTCCCTGCGGTGCCCTACCGCAACATGAACAATTACATCCGCTATTCGGGCCGTCTGGCCGAGCAATTGGCGCGCACTGACCCCAATGGCGTCATCTGGGCCAACCAGTTCGACAATGTCGCCAACCGGCAGGCGCATATCGAGACGACGGGGCCCGAGGTCTGGGCGCAGACCGGCGGCAAGGTCGATGGCTTTGTCTGCGCCGTAGGCTCTGGCGGGACGCTGGCGGGCGTGGCGATGGCGCTGCAACCCAAGGGGGTCAAGATCGGCCTGGCCGATCCCGATGGCGCGGCGCTGCATGCCTTCTACACCACGGGCACGCTGAAATCCTCGGGCGACAGCATCACCGAAGGCATCGGGCAGGGGCGCATCACCGCCAACCTCGAAGGGTTGACGCCCGATTTCAGCTACAACATCCCCGATGCCGAGGCGCTGCCGATCGTGTTCGACCTGCTCGCGCAGGAGGGGCTGTGTCTGGGCGGGTCATCGGGCATCAACGTCGCCGGTGCGATCCGCATGGCGCGCGAGATGGGGCCGGGGCATACCATCGTGACCATCCTGTGCGACTATGGCACGCGCTACCAGTCCAAGCTGTTCAACCCGGCCTTTCTGCGTGACAAGGGGCTGCCGGTGCCGGGATGGCTCGACCGGGGGCCGTCGTCCATCCCCGGCGTGTTCGAAGACGCATGAGGGCTTGCGCGGCCCGGATGCGCGCGGCGCTCTGCCTTGCGCTGCTTGTGCTGGCATTGCCGCTGCATGCGCAGGAGGGCGAGGTGCCCCCGCAGCCCGCCGCCGAGGCGGCAGAACCGGCCGCGGCCGCGCCCCAGGCAATCGAGGAAACGGCAATGCTCCGGGCGGCCGACTATGCCGACTGGCTGCGCACCGCTGCGCGGATCGAGACGATTTCCGAGACGGGGCGCGGATCGGGCTTTGCGCTGGAGCGCCTGCGCGCCGATGTGGTGATCTGGCGCGACCGGTTCCTGGCCGCGCAGGAGGTCAATGCCGCGCGCATCGCAACGGTCGAATTGCAGATCGCCGCGCTCGGCGCGGCACCCGCAGATGATGCCACCGCCGAAAACACCGCGATTGCCAACCGGCGTTCGGCGCTGCGCGCGCAACTCGCCCGGTTGCAGGCGCCGGTGGCGCTGGCGCGCGAGGCGCATGCGCATTCCAACGGGCTGATCGGCGAGATCGACAGCCTAATCCGCGCCCGCCAGACGCAGGTGCTGATGACGCGGGGCGTCTCGCCTCTTGACCCGCGGCAATGGCCCGGCGTGGCCGACGTTCTGAGCGCGCGCATGCAGGGCATCTGGAAAGAGGTCTCGACTACGGTGCGCAGCCCGGCGCGGATTGCACGCCTTGTTGCGGTCTGGCCCGGCGTTGCCTTTTCATTGCTCGTGGCGCTGGTGCTGCTCGCGCGCGGACCCGCCTGGGTGAACCGGGCGCGCAGTCATGTCGCTGCGCGCAACCTGCGCGGGCGCGGGCTTTGGGATTTCCTGATTTCTCTGGCGAGCATCGCCTTGCCTTATGGCGGCATCGTCGCGCTGAGTTCCGGCCTGTCGGGGAGCGAGCTTTTCGGGTTTCGCGCGCAATCCCTGATTGCCACGCTGCCCGAGGCGGGGGGCTATGTCATCCTGGCGCATTGGCTGGCGGGCCACCTGATGCAGCCTGACGGCGCGGGCCTGCCATCCTTTGACATGGCGGCACAGCCGCGGGCCCGGGCGCGGCGGACGGCGGTGTGGCTGGGCTGGGTGCTGGGCGCAGGGGTGCTGTTGCGTGCGTTTCTGGCGACGGGCGAAACGCCATCGGCGATTGCGGCGGTGGTGTTTTTGCCGGTGCAGATCGCGATTTCGGTCCTGCTCTACCGTCTGGGGCGCAGCATGATCGGTCCGAAAGCCGTGGCCGGCTCTGAGGGTACGCAGGTCGGGCGCGGTGCTGCGACCCTTGTCGGGCGCGCGGCGATCCTGGTGGCTGTGGCCGGGCCCGTCCTGTCGATGGCGGGCTATGGCACGGCGGCCGAGGCGCTGATCTATCCCTTTGTCATGACCCTTGCCCTGATCGGTCTGGTCATCCTGTTGCAGCGGCTGGTATTCGACATCTACACCCTGCTCGTGCGGTCCGAAGAGGCGGCGCGCGATGCGCTGACGCCGCTGCTGATCGGATTTGTGCTGGCCATGCTGGCTGTGCCGGTGCTGGCGCTGATCTGGGGTGCGCGGATCGAGGACCTGTGGGAGGTCTGGACCCGGTTTCGCGAAGGCTATGCGATCGGCGACAGCCGCATTTCGCCCACTGATTTCGTGATGTTCATCGTGATCTTTGTCATCGGCTACATGCTGACGCGGCTGGTGCAGCGCACGCTGCGCGGCACCGTCCTGCCAAAGACGCGGATCGACATCGGCGGGCAGAATGCCATCGTGTCGGGCGTGGGCTATGTGGGGATCTTCGTTGCCGCGATCACGGCCATCACCAGCGCCGGCATCGACCTGTCGAACCTTGCCATCGTCGCGGGCGCGCTGTCGGTCGGGATCGGCTTTGGCCTGCAGAATATCGTGTCGAACTTTGTCTCGGGCATCATCCTGCTGATCGAGCGGCCGATCAGCGAAGGCGACTGGATCGAGGTCGGCGGCAAGATGGGCTATGTCCGCGACATCTCGGTCCGTTCGACCCGGATCGAGACATTCGACCGCACCGATGTGATCGTGCCCAATGCCGACCTGGTGTCGGGGCAGGTGATCAACTGGACGCGCGGCAATTCGGTCGGCCGGGTGATCGTGCCGGTCGGCGTGGCCTATGGCACCGACAGCGAAAAGGTCACGGCGATCCTGCGCGAGATTGCCGAGGCCAACCCGATGGTGCTGCTGACGCCGCCGCCGACGATCGTGTTTCAGGGGTTTGGCGCGGATTCGCTCGACTTCGAGATCCGCGCCATCGTGCGCGACGTCAATTTCGGCCTGACCGTGCGCACCGAGATGAACCATGCCATCGTGAAACGCTTTGCGGCCGAGGGGATCGAGATCCCCTTTCCGCAGCGCGATGTCTGGCTGCGCAATCCCGAGACCTTGCGCCCGCCCGCAGCGCACCCGGCGCCCACCGCACAACCCGAGACGGACAAGCCCGCATGACCGACCTTCTTTACCGCGACGACGCCTATCTGCGGGACGCGCCGGCCCGTGTGACCGCGCTGACCGACGAGGGCGGCATCGTTCTGGACCGCAGCATTTTCTACCCGACGGGGGGCGGACAGCCGGGCGACAGTGGGCGGCTGGTCTGGGGCGACAGGATGATCGCGATTGCCACCACGATCCGCACCCGCGAGGGTGCGCTGGCGCTGGTCCCGGCCGAACCGTCGGCCCTGCCGGCGCCCGGCACGGAGGTGATGCAGCACCTCGACTGGGACCGCCGGCATCGCCACATGCGGGTGCACACGGCATTGCACCTCTTGTCGGTGGTGGTGCCGCTGCCGGTCACGGGCGGGGCGATCGCGGCGGACAAGGGGCGGCTCGATTTCGACATGCCCGAGGCGCCGGACGATGTGCAGGCGATTGCCGATGCGGTCAACGCGCTGATCGCGCGCGATCTGGTGGTCAGCGAGGAATGGATCACCGAGGCCGCGCTCGACGCCAATCCGGCGCTGGTCAAGACGCTTTCGGTGCAGCCGCCGCGCGGGGCCGGGCGGATCAGGCTGGTCCGCATCGCCGACGCGGCCGCGACGGTCGATCTGCAACCCTGCGGTGGCACCCATGTGGCGCGGACCGGCGAGATCGGGCAGGTGACGATCGGCCGCATCGAGAAGAAGGGCAAGATCAACCGCCGCGTGACGCTGTTCTTGACCTGAGGGGCGGTGGTTTCTACCGTCGGCACATCTTTGGTCGTGATGGAAACCCGATTGTGCCTGTGTCTTTGCGTCTCGTCCTGCCGTTCATGCTCCTGCCGTTCATGCTCCTGTCGGCCTCGCCGGTGGCGGCTGTCACATTCCAGGACTGCACCAAGGTGCAGATGGATTACATCGCGGGGGCGGTCAAAAGCGCGCAAAAGCTGTCGCTGCGCGCGGCGGCCGCGGTGGGCGACAGCGAAGATTACGCCCGCTGGTTCGGCACCTATTCGCGCGGCAATGCAGAGCGGGTGCGGCGGACGTTGAAGTCGATCGACCATGCGCTCGGCTCGGACCAGATGCGCGCGGTCTGTGCGCGGACCGGATATAGCGGCTGCGACTACGGCACCTATGCAAATGTAATCCCCGACCGCCCCTACAACATCAACCTGTGCGAGGCGTTTTTCAGGATGCCGACGCTGATGTCGATGGTACCCGGCAGCGAAGAGCACCAGTCGGGCACCCGCGAGGGCACGCTGATCCACGAGATGAGCCATTTCTCTGTGGTGGGCGCCACAAATGACGAATGCTATACGCGCGATGTCTGCACGGACATGGCCGCAGGCGACCCGCGCCGGGCGATCATCAACGCCGACAGCTATCAATACTTTGCCGAGGATACGGTGCGCTACCTTGCGCCTGTGGTGAAATAGCCGGTCAGGTCTTGGGCTCGGGCAGGCCCTCGCGCGAGAGCAGGATCGCGACGGGGCGCAGCGCGGGCACTTCGGAGCAGACAATCATCAGGGCGACCATGATCGGCACCGACAGGAACATGCCGGGGATGCCCCAGACCGCGCCCCAGAAGGCGAGCGAGATGATGATGCCGAAGGAGGACAGCCGCAGCGCGCGGCCCATCAGCATCGGGTCGATCACGCTGCCGTTGACGAACTGGATCGCGCCGATGATCAGGAATACCGCCAGTGTGGTACTGCTGTCGCCAAGCTGCACATGGGCCACCAGCGCGACCAGCCCGGTTGCCACGATCGAGCCGACGTTGGGGATGTAGTTGAGAATGAAGGTGAGCACCCCCAGCGCGATGGCGAGGTCGAGGCCAAAGAGCACCGCCACCACATAAACCATCGCGCCGGTCACGACGCTGACGAGCGTCTTGACCAGCAGGTAATGGTTCACCCGCCGGATGATCGAGCCCACGATCTTGCCCACGCGGTCCGCCTGCACCTCGTCACCGAAGAAATTGACCAGCTTGGTCGAAAACCAGACGCGTTCGGCAAAGAGAAAGCCGACAAAGAGGATGATGAGCACGGTGCCCGACATCAGGTTGCCGGCCTGACCGGCTAGCGTGCTGAGGTAGGACGACACCTCGACCCGGCGGATCGAAGCAAAGACCGCCGTCTCGATATCCTCGCCCAGAAAGGAAAACAGCGCGGCGATGGCCGATGGCGCGCGCTCGGTATAGCTCAGCGTCGTCACCAGCACGGTGTTGATCTGCGCAAGGATGATCGAGGTGAGCGTGAGCAGGGCCGCCGCGATCAGCGCCAGCGCCGCGACGCTGGCGAGCCAGTTGGGAATGCGCAATGGGCCGATCCGCTGGCGCGCGATGAAATTGATCGCATCGCTGGTGAGCGAGAACAGGACGATCGCAGTGGCCAGCGAGATCAGCAGGAACCGCGCCTGCACCAGCAGGAACAGCACCACCGCAAAGGCGATGATGATGAGCGCGGTTGCCTGCACGCGCGATGGGTCTGCCGGCACATGGACCTGCTGCGACGCATCGTTGCGGTGGAGAGGTTGCTTGTTCATCGGGCGGTGCAGACCATGGCGGCGCGTATCGGGACGCGAGGACAACTGAAGGGATGTGTTTGCAGGACTATGCGACAGCGACCGGCGAGAGGCAAGGAACACCACCCTCGCGACAGGCGAGGAACCGGTCCGGGCCGGTCAGGGATGGGTAAAGCGGATCGACATCTGGCGCAGCTCTTCGCGCGTCTCGGCCGACAATGCGCCGGCCTTGGCTGTTTCGTCATGCAGGGTGGCCACCTGTGCCGCGATGGCTGCGATCTCGGCATCGGTAAACTCGCGGTCGGCCCGCGCGAAACCGGCCACGCTGCGGGTGCCGCCATTTTCGACCGCGCAGGCAAAACCATAGACCAGCCCATGGGGGCGCGCCTTTTCAAGGACACCGACAGGATCATCGAGCATGGACCAGCGGATCGCGCCCGTATTCTCGAACCCCCAGCGCACGATCGGGTCGTGCATGACAAAGCCGGACTGGGAGTAGATGTCGGTCCAGGTCTTGGAATAGGTCTGGAACAGGAAATCGGGACGGGTAAAACGGATGTGAAAGGCGATGGCAAAGCCCGCTGGGCTTTGCGCCTCGAGGGCGATGATGATGTCCCGTATCTTTTCGGCCGGCTCCATGCGGCAGGACCTTTCTGCGTAACAGGTTGCCGGCGATCCTGCTGTGACACTAAGATCGGCAGATCAAGGCAGCGGGTTCGAGTGTAATGCGTTCCCGAAAACAAAAACAGCGCTTTGTCATGGGCGAGGGGCCCGGAGACCAATTCATGGCCAGACTTCTCGGCAAAGACGATCTGGCCATGCTGGCACCCGTTGGTCATTACATTGCCTTGCGCGTCGGTTTTGCCTTTCCGCTCGAAGAGGTGAATGCGCTGCCTCAGGACTGGGTCGAACATTACACGCTGCACCGTTTCATGCTGCATGATCCGGTGATTCGCTGGATCTACACCAATGTCGGGGCAGTCCGCTGGAGCGAGATCACGCTGGACGATCCGCTGGATGTCATGCGCAAGGCCCGCAATTTCGGGCTGAAATTCGGGGCTGCCATATGCGTATTTGACGGAAACCCCGAAGGGCACCGGTCTTTCGGGTCTTTTGCGCGCGCCGACCGCGAGTATGAGGAGAGCGAGATCAGGCTGCTTGTCGCCTATCTGACAAGGCTTCACCGCGCCAAGGCGCCGCCGACCAATTTGACACAGGCCGAATTGCAGGCCCTGCATATGGTCAAGTCCGGCAAACGGCTCAAACAGATCGCGCATGACCTTGGGGTGACGGAAGGGGCGGTAAAACAGCGGCTTAAGAACGCCAAGCTCAAGCTCTCGGCGCAGACCAGCGCGCAGGCGGCCGCGCTGGCGAGCGAATACGGGTTGATCTGAAACAGACGGATCTTTGTCAATCTACAACCCCAAGCAGAAACACGGTTGTCGCTGCAATCATGGCGCCAGTTTTCTTGTGTCTGCCCTGTTAACAAGGCGGTTGAACGCTGGCTAAATGGACTCTCCAATAAGGAGAGCACTCATGGAAAACGTAACCTTCGGCCTGACCCGGCTCCACCGCCATGGCAGCGCCTATTTCGACTATCTCGCCCTGCGCAAACGCTTCTTTGTCGATACGCTGGGCTGGCAGATCCCGCATGACGACACGGTCGAAATGGACCAGTACGACAACCCGCAGGCGCGCTATTCGCTCGTGCTGCGGGACGGTCAGGTGATTGCGGGCGCCCGCGCCATGCCCACGACCGCGACATGGGGCGAACATACCTACATGCTGCGCGACGCGATGGTGGGCAAGCTGTCCACGATCCCGCAGGACGTGATCGCAACCGAAATCACCTCGCCCCGGGTGTGGGAATGCACGCGGCTTGTGATCGCGCCCGACATCACCGCGATGGCGGACCGCATCCAGTGCCTCAACCTGATCGTGGACGGGCTGGTGGATATGGCCGAGGCTGCGGGAGCGGACCAGCTCATCTCGCTGTCGAACCTGTGGCTCTTGCGCGCGCTGCGCCAGTTGGGCTATGCGGCGGACCTTCTGGGCAAGCCCTATGTCAACGCAGATGACGGGCACAAATACGCGGTCATGGCGATCCCGACCGAACGCAGCCTGCCGGTCGTTCCGCGCGACATGCCACGTGCCACCCATCTGCCACAGAATATGCCGCTGCATGCCCCGGTTCGTTCGCCCGTTCGTTCGCCGGTCCGTTCGCCGGTCTGAATGCACCGCTGACCTGTCCGGCACCGGGGGGTGGCCGGAGCAGGTTCGCGCGCCGTCATGCACCCAAAACGCGTGGTGATCGCGTCACGCGCCAAACACGCGGGCAAAGATCGTATCGACATGCTTGGTGTGGTAGCCGATGTCGAACTTGTCCTCGATCGCGTCCGGGCCGAGCGCCGCCGTCACCTCGGGGTCGGCCAGAAGCTCGGTCTTGAAATCCGCACCCTGTTCCCAGACCTTCATCGCGTTGCGCTGCACGAGGCGGTAGGCATCCTCGCGGCTGACACCCGCCTGCGTGAGCGCCAGAAGCACCCGTTGCGACATCACGAGGCCGCGAAACTTGTTCATGTTGGCCAGCATGTTGTCGGGATAGATCACCAGCTTTTCGACCAGCCCGGCCAGCCTGTGCAGCGCGAAATCGAGCGTGATCGTGGTATCGGGCCCGATCGCGCGCTCGACCGAGGAATGCGAGATGTCCCGCTCGTGCCAGAGCGCCACATTCTCGAGCGCGGGCGTCACGCCCATCCGCACCAGCCGCGCAAGCCCGGTGAGGTTTTCCGACAGGACCGGGTTACGCTTGTGCGGCATGGCGCTGCTACCCTTCTGGCCGGGGGAAAAGAACTCCTCGGCCTCGAGCACCTCGGTGCGCTGCATGTGGCGGATCTCGATGGCGATATTCTCGATGCTGCTGGCGATGACGCCCAGCGTGGCGAAATACATCGCATGACGGTCGCGGGGGATCACCTGCGTGCTGATCGGCTCGGGCGTGAGGCCCAGCATCGCGCAGACATGCGCCTCGACCGCCGGGTCGATATTGGCAAAGGTGCCGACCGCGCCGGAAATGGCGCCCGTGGCCACCTCGGCCCGCGCCGCCACCAGCCGCGCGCGCGCGCGCGCCATCTCGGCGTAAAAGCGGGCAAAGGTGAGCCCCATCGTCGTGGGTTCGGCATGGATGCCATGGCTGCGCCCGATGCGAACGGTGTCCTTGTGCTCATGCGCGCGGGCCCTGAGCGCGGCCAGCACCCGGTCGAGCCCGGCAAGCAAGAGGTCCGTCGCGCGCACCAGTTGCAGGTTGAACGTTGTGTCGAGCACATCGGAACTGGTCATGCCCTGATGGACAAACCGCGCCTGATCGGCCCCGACATGTTCGGCCAGATGGGTGAGAAAGGCGATCACGTCATGCTTCGTCACGGCCTCGATGGCGTCGATCCGCGCCACGTCGAATTCCACATCGCGCGCTTTCCAGACGGCCGCGGCATGTTCGGCGGGGATCACACCCAGCGCCGCCTGCGCGTCGCAGGCATGGGCTTCGATCTCGAACCAGATGCGGAACTTGGTCTCGGGCGCCCAGATGGCCACCATCTCGGGGCGGGAATAACGCGGGATCATGGGCGGACCTTTCGGGTTGGGGTGGCATGGCGGCTGTCATAGGATGGTGCGCGCGGCGTCACAAGGTTGTGGCGCGGGCGCAGGGGGGCAAAAGCGTGCTGGAGCGGGCTGATTTTCTGGGCGACTGGACGATCTCGCGCGAGATCCTTGATCGGCGCGCCGGGCAGACCGGTCAGTTTGGCGGGATGGCACGGTTCCTGGCCGAGGGGGCCGCGGCGCTGCGCTATGCCGAAGAGGGGCAGATGCGGATGGGCGACGGGCCGGTTCTGCTGGCGCGGCGCGGATACCTGTGGCGGTTCGCGGCAGGGCGGGTGGCCGTCTGCTTCGAGGACGGGCGCGATTTCCACAGTTTCGTGGCCGGCGTCAGCGGCGCGGGGACAGATCACCCCTGCGGCGCGGATCTCTACCGCGTGACCTATGATTTCGCGCATTGGCCGCTCTGGTCGGCCCGCTGGGAGGTGCGCGGCCCGCGCAAGGATTATGCGATGCTGTCACAATACCGGCGCTGTTAGCGCAAGCCGGACGCCTGCCGGCTTGCGCGATGCGACTGGCTGAGGCAAACAGGCGGTCACAGACGCATCAGACAGGAGACGGCGCCCATGGCCCTTACAATGAACGACAAGGTTCTGACCGAAGCCTTCGGCCCGACCCAGGGCACCGCCCGGCTGGCCAAACAGGCCGCGCTGGTGGTGGCGGGCATCGCGGTGCTGGCCGTCGCGGCCAAGGTGTCGGTCCCGATGTGGCCCTCGCCGGTGCCGATCACGCTGGGGACATTCGCGGTGCTGACCATCGGCGCGTCCTACGGCCCGCGCCTCGGGCTGATCACCATTCTGGGCTATATGCTGATCGGCGCGCTGGGCTATGATGTCTTTCAAGGCTCCTCGGCTGATCGCAACGGACTGGCCTACATGATGGGCGGCACGGGTGGCTATCTTGTGGGCTATACGCTCGCGGTCGCGGCTCTGGGCGCACTAGCGCGGCGCGGCTGGGACAGGTCTGTGCCGCTGATGGCGCTGGCGCTGCTGATCGGGAATGTCATCATCTATCTGCCCGGCATGGCCTGGCTCTATCACCTCGTCGATGCAGGCCTGTTCGACGCCAGCCGCTTTGCCACCGTCTGGGAGCAGACACTGGCCTGGGGCCTCACCCCCTATCTGATCGGCGACGCGATAAAGCTCGCGCTGGCCGCGCTGCTGATCCCCGCAGTGTGGAAGCTGATCGGCGCGGCCCGCGCCTGAGCCCGAAGGACACTCAAACCACGGGCGTGGCCGCTGGCTGCGCCCGTTGTCGTTTGCAGACCGCCACAGGCTTCTCTGTGCCCCAAATACTCATCCTTCCGCATCACCCATCAGCGCCGCGTCAAAGGGATAGCGCGTCAGGGTCTCGTGGCCATCCGCGGTGATGAGCACCTGATCCTCGAGCTTGATCGAGAAATCGCCGCCCTCCGGGCTCACCAGCGCCTCCACACACAACACCATGCCGGGTTCCAGCAGCAGGTCAAAGGCGCCTTCGACCCAGCCATCGGGGTAGGGCACAAAGGGCCATTCGTCGCATAGCCCCACGCCATGCATCCGGCAGGAGTATTTCTGCCGCTGGTATTGCGGCGCGAGGGTATGGCCGCCAAAGGTCAGCTCGCGGATGCTGATGCCGGGGCGCAGCATCGCCATGTCGGTGGCGATATGCTCGCGCGCATGGCGCATCGCGGCGATCATGTCGAGGCGCGGCGGGCGGGGGCCGATCCACCATGTCCGGCTGATGTCGATGCAGATGCCGTAGCAGCCGATCAGGTCGGTATCGAAGGCCAGGATCTCGTTCTCGCCGATGATGCGCGGCCCGGATTCCTGAAACCACGGGTTGGTGCGCGGGCCGGAGGCGAGCAGCCGCGTCTCGATCCATTCGCCGCCACGGCGGATATTGCCGGCGTGCAGCTCGGCCCAGACATCATCTTCGGACACAGTGCCGCGCGGGATTTCCTGGCGGGCAAAGCGCTCCATTTCCACGATCGCGGCCTCGCAGGCGTGGTGGGCGGCGCGCATCGCGGTGATCTCGTCGGGGCCCTTGATTGCGCGGGCGCGCTCGGTGACCTCTTCGCCCTCCATGACGGCAAATCCCGTCCGCTCCAGCGCGCGCAGGCCGTTGATCATGATCTTGTCCACCGCAAGGCGCCGGTTCGTGCCGGCATGGGCGCGCATCACCTCGTCCACCTGCGCGGCAAAGGATGTCGCATCCTCGGCGACGCGGTCGCCGCAGACATTGTAGAAGAACGAGGCGCCGCTGCGCCGTTCCGTCACCAGCGGGTTGAAATCCGCGAGAAACGGCGCCTGCTTGTAATCCCACAGCACCATATGCCCGTCGGCGCAGACAAGGCAGGCGCGAAACGGGTTATGGCTGTTCCACAGCTGCATGTTGGTGCTGTCGGTCGCGTAGCGGATGTTGAGCGGGTCGAACATCAGCACGCCGCCATAGTCGCGCGCGACCAGCGCCTGCACCAGCCGCGCGTGGCGATAGGTGCGCATCGCGGCCAGGTCGGGCAGGGCGAGCCCCGCCGCCGCCCATTCGGCAAAGGCCAATTGCGTCGGCCCGATCTCGACCCGGTCATTGTCATTGGGGGTGCCGTCGCCGAGGGTTGCGCCGCGCGTCGGGTCGATCTTGCGGATATGGGCGTAGGCTGGTCGGTCCATCGCGGCCTCCTGCGGATTGTGCGATGGTCGGGGAGGGGGGCGCGACTGTCCTGCCGGGATGCGACATTTTCCGGTTAAGTTCGGTCGCCGGGCGCGCTAGACCAAGCCTCATGGATGATGATGTGATCCTGCAGCGGGAGATCCCCGAGGACCAGCGCGCACAGGCGATGGCGCGGCTGCCGGCGATGCAGCCGGTGCGGCCCGGCGCGTGGTTGCAGGTCGATGAGGCCTATGCCCCGCAGCTCGCGCTCAAGGCGCGGTTGCTGGCGACCCGGCCGGGCGACGTGCTCGCGGTGCTGCCGGGGGCCGAGGCGGCCGCGGACGAATTGCTCGATGTCGTGCTGGCAGAGGTTGCGGAAATCGCGGGTTTTGAGGTCGGCGCGCAAGCGGTCGCGCGGCCGGATGGCGTGACGGTTGCCCTTGACCGCAGCGCGCCCCTCGTCACCCTGTCGCGACTGGTGCAGGAGGATCTGTGCATCCTGCACAAACAGGGGTCCGAGCATGTGCTGACCGCTGCACTCCTGTGCTTTCCCGCCGCCTGGACGCTGGCCGAAAAGATCGGCCGCCCGCTGGGGCGCATCCATACCCCGGTGCCGCGCTATGATGCGGATGTCGCGGCGCGGGTGCAGCGGATGTTCGACATGGTGGGCGGGGGAAGGGTGCTGTGGCGGGCCAATCTGCTGCGCTATGACGACCCCGCGCTCTTTCAGCCGCATACCGAGGCCGCGCCGCGCGCTGTCGGGCATGAGGGATCGCCCTATGAGCGCAGCGAGCGGCAGACGATCCTGCGGCTGCCGCAGACGGGGGCGGTGATTTTCTCGATCCACACAAAAATGATACGCCGGCGCGACGCAACCGTGCCAGACGCGCGCTAAAGTCGTGGCGTCCCATCCCGCGCAGGCGGTGCGGGCCATGGCAGCGGCGCCATTCAGGCGCCGGCGGCGAGCCAGACGCTGGTCGATTTCCCTAGCGGCGTGTTCGCGCGCTGAGGACGGTCTGCGCAACGGGGTCAGGCCTGTTGCGCACGGTCTGCCAGCGGGTGGTGGCGCGGCAGGTTGCGCAGCTTGCAGACCGCCGATCTTGCCCCGGCGCGCAGGGTCATGATGACCTCGGTCGCGCTGGGCTTGCGCGGCGCGGCGGGTTGGCTTTGGCCGGTGGCGAGTGTGGCGCCGAGCCGTGCCATGACGTCATCGTCAGAGGTAGCGATGACATCGGTCATCTGGTCGATCAGATCGGTGGTCACGACAGCGGGAAGCACGTGCCAGACCATGCGCGTGATCGGGTGTTTGCGCGCCAGGCGTGTCGTGATCGTCTTGCAGATCGCGTCGTGGCGAAGGGTGGTCAGGCTGCGGCCTGATCCGGGCCCGTCACCGACGGCGACGGTCAGGCAGGTCTGTTCGGCGCGCCGCAGGCCGGATGCGATGGCCAGCGTGATGCGCAGCGGGCCAAAGTCGAGCATGGCCACATCGTCATGATCCCAGGTCAGTTCCGGCAGCAACCCCTGGCTGAACGCGCGAGCGAGGGCTGCGACCTCGGACGTGAAGTCGAGGTCGGGCGCGTCTGCGAAAAAGAGCTGCGCGAGGGTGCTGGTCGGTTCACTGGTCATCACATGTCTCCGTTCTGGGCATGAACCGACTGTGATCAGGCATTATGACGCCATTTGGGGGGTATTGTGGAATGTGCGTGGCCAATCACGGGAACCGGCCTTGTTTCTGCCTTGATTACAATCGGGCCAGTTCGCACCGACTGTTTCCAGAGCGCTGACGTCATGCGGCGCCTGCCCGCAGGTGAGCCAGTGCAGCGCGGGCCGCGCCGGCTGGCTGCGTCAGGTGGCTGCGTCAGGTGGCTGTGCCAGACAAAAGGGGCGCCCCGAAGGACGCCCCGCCTGTGGTCTGGTCTGCCGAAACGGCTTAGCAGGAATAGTACATCTTGTACTCGACCGGGTGCGGCGTGTGCTCGAAGGCATAGACCTCTTCCCACTTGAGCGCGATGTAACCCTCGAGCTGGTCCTTGGTGAACACGTCGCCTGCGAGCAGGAAATCGTGGTCTTTTTCCAGCTCTTCCAGCGCCTCGCGCAGCGAGCCGCAGACCGTGGGGATCTGCGCCAGTTCTTCGGGCGGCAGATCGTAGAGGTCCTTGTCCGACGCGGGGCCTGGGTCCATCTTGTTCTTGATCCCGTCGAGGCCGGCCATCAGCAGGGCGGCAAAGGCCAGATAAGGGTTGGCCGAGGGATCGGGAAAGCGCGCTTCGACGCGCTTGGCCTTGGGGCTTTCCGACCACGGAATGCGGATGCAGCCAGACCGGTTGCGCGCGGAATAGGCGCGCAGGACGGGGGCTTCGAAGCCCGGGATCAGGCGCTTGTAGCTGTTGGTGCTGGGGTTGGTGATCGCGTTCAGCGCCTTGGCATGTTTCAGGATGCCGCCGATGAAATAGAGAGCCTCCTGGCTGAGGTCGGCGTATTTGTCACCGGCAAAAAGCGGCTTGCCGTCCTTCCAGATCGACATGTTGACATGCATGCCCGATCCGTTGTCGCCATAGATCGGCTTGGGCATGAAGGTCGCGGTCTTGCCATAGGCCTGGGCCACGTTGTGGATGACGTATTTGTATTTCTGGATCTCGTCGGCCTGCTTGGTCAGCGTGCCGAAGATCAGGCCAAGCTCGTGCTGGGTCGAGGCGACCTCGTGGTGGTGCTTGTCCACCTTCATGCCCATGCGCTTCATCGTCGAAAGCATCTCGGAGCGCATGTCCTGCGCGTCGTCGATCGGGTTGACGGGGAAATAGCCGCCCTTGACACCCGGCCGGTGGCCGGTGTTGCCGCTTTCGTATTCGGTGTCGGTATTCCAGGCGGCATCGACGCCATCGACCTGATAGGACACCTTGTTCATCGTGACCGAATAGCGCACGTCATCAAAGATGAAGAATTCGGCCTCGGGGCCCATATAGGCGGTGTCGCCGATACCGGACGCCTTGAGATAGGCCTCGGCCTTGACGGCGGTGCCGCGCGGGTCGCGGTCATAGGCCTCGCCGGTGTCGGGCTCGACCACGTTGCAATGGATGCAGAGCGTCTTTTCGGCATAGAACGGGTCGAGATAGGCGCTGGCGGCGTCGGGCATCAGTTTCATGTCGGACTGGTCGATCGACTTCCAGCCGGCGATGGACGAGCCATCGAACATGAAGCCTTCTTCGAGAAAGTCCTCATCGACCAGATCGGCTATGACAGTCACATGCTGCAATTTGCCACGCGGGTCGGTAAAGCGGATGTCGACGTATTCGACATCTTCGTCCTTGATGGTCTTGAGAACATCAGCGTTGTTCATCTGCGTTGTTTCCCCTTGGAGTAGGCGTAAAACTGGAAAAGCGTCAGAGGGCGTCGTCGCCCGTCTCGCCGGTGCGGATACGGATCGCCTGTTCGACGGGCGACACAAAGATCTTGCCGTCGCCGATCTTGTCGGTCTTGGCCGCGGCAATGATGGCGGCGATGGCGCCATCGACCTGATCGTCGGACAGGACGACCTCGATCTTTACTTTGGGCAGGAAATCAACGACATACTCGGCACCACGGTAAAGCTCCGTATGGCCCTTCTGGCGGCCGAACCCCTTGACCTCGACAACCGAGAGCCCCTGGACGCCCACTTCCTGAAGCGCTTCCTTGACCTCGTCGAGCTTGAACGGCTTGATGATCGCCTCGATCTTCTTCATGGCCAGCGACTCCCTTGCTTTCCTGATAAAGGGCGTGAGACCATTTCTGAGGGGTCTCCACAATTGACGTGACCTGCCTTTGACATGCAGGCGGAGACAAATCCAGAGCATGCGGTGAGGATTTGTGCGGATTGCCCAATAAATGTGCGATCCGGTAACGCGGGGGAGCGACCGATGACCGAACTGCTCAGCGCTGCCCAAATGCGCAGCATCGAAGAGGCGGAAATCGCCGCAGGGCGGGTGACCGGGCGTGACCTGATGGAGCGCGCGGGGCGTGGCGTGGTCGATGCGGTCTTTGCCCAATGGCCGGAACTGGCGGCGGGGCCGTTTCGTGCCGTCGTGCTTTGCGGGCCGGGCAACAATGGCGGCGACGGGTTCGTCGTGGCGCGGTTGCTCAAGCAATGGGGCTGGGCGGTGGAGGTGTTCCTCTATGGCGACGCTGACCGCCTGACGCCGGATGCAAGGCGGAATTATGAGCGGTGGGTGGGGATGGGGGCGGTGCGCCCCTTTCCGCAGGAACGCCCTGATGCCTGGAGTGCCAGGCTGATCGTCGACGCGATGTTCGGCACCGGACTGACCCGCCCGCTGCCCGACGATATTATGGCAGCGATCCTGGGATGCCTGCCCGAGGGCGATCTGAAGGAGGAGAAAGACCCGCCGCATGTGGTTTGTGTCGATCTGCCCACCGGCCTTTCTGCGGATACCGGCGCGCTCCTTCCGGCCGCGGTCTGCGCTGACCTGACGGTGACCTTTCACGCAATAAAACTGGGGCATGTTCTGGGCCGGGGGCCGGAGTTTTGCGGCAGGCTTGCGCTGGTCGATCTCGGCATCGGTGCGCAGCCTGATCGCGGGCTGGTCGGCCGCTCGCCGGATTCTGTCGTCCGGCTGATCGACAGCGTGCCCCCTCTTGGCAAGCGGGGCGGGGGGCACAAATTTGGCTACGGCCATGCCCTGATCCTCTCCGGTGGTCCCGGCAAGGGCGGGGCCGCGCGCATGGCGGCGCGCGGCGCGTTGCGGATCGGGGCGGGACTGGTCAGTTTGGGCGTGCCGCCCGCCGCGTTGCAGGAGAATGCGGCGCGGCTGGATGCGGTGATGCTGCGGTCAGTGAAGGATGCAGATGCGCTGTCGGCTTGGTTGCACGAGGATGCGCGGATCAATGCGCTCTGTATCGGGCCAAGCTTTGGCACCGGCCCGCGGCATGGCGCATGGGTCGGGGCGGTGCTGGATGCGAGGCGCCCGACTGTGCTGGATGCGGATGCGCTGACGCTGGTGGCGCAGGACGCGGTGCTTTTTGGCAAGCTGCACGAAGGTTGCGTGCTGACCCCGCATGGCGGCGAATTTGCGCGGCTGTTTCCCGATATCGCGGCGCGCCTTGCCGCACCTGCGACGCGCGGGCCGGCCTATTCAAAGGTGGATGCGACACGCGACGCGGCGCGGCGTGCGGGCTGTGTGGTGCTGTTCAAGGGGCCCGATACCGTGATCGCTGACCCGCAGGGGCACTGCGCCGTCAATTCCGCGCATTACGGACGCGCGGCACCCTGGCTTGCGACGGCGGGATCGGGCGATGTCCTGGCCGGGTTCATCACCGGGCTGCTGGCGCGGGGGTCTGACCCGATGAAGGCGGCCGAGACGGCTGCCTGGCTGCATGTGGAATGCGCCCGCAATTTCGGCCCCGGCCTGATCGCCGAAGACATTCCCGAAACGCTGCCCGCTATCCTTCGCGCGCTCGGGGTCACCTGACGGGGGGATCCGGCGGGGGGATCCGGCGGGGGGATCTGGCGGGGGGATCATCCGGACCGGTGCGTGGTTTGTCCTTCATTCAGGGTCGGATTGTCCCGCCAGGGATCAAGTAGGGCCTCGCTTTGATGGCTGGCTAGAGACCGGTGCCGATCTCGACCCCGTCGCAATAGATGATGTGGGGCGCGTCGAAGGTGAGGGTGTGGACCCGCATCCGGCAGCGCGGCTGTTGCGCGACGAATTCGCCGTCGATCAGGCGGCTGGCCGGCACCAGAGCGTTGAGGCGGCCGAACAGGGCCATGGCGCGCCAGTCGCGCAGATGAAGCTGTGCATCGGGCAGCACCGTCATGTCGCGGTCGGGACGGGTATGGCCGAGCGAGCCGGCGAGGATGCGGATCGGATTGACCTCGACCTCGGTCACTTCGATGGCGCGCAGGACGGCCACGCCGCTGTCGCGCGTGATGACCCGGTCGCCTGTGACAAGATCCTCGACAGGGATTTCCCCCCGCAGCGTCAGGACCGACGTGCCGCCACACAGACCGCCCGGGGCCGGTGCGACCGCGACCTTTTCCGCGGCGTCGATCGACAGTTGCTGATACATGGCGTTTCTCCCGCGCGGCCTGACTGATCGGGATGAGTATCTCCTCAAATGTGGCAAGAAAAAGTTAGCAAGGGGCCTTTTTCCGGATCATCTTTTTCCCCTCGCATCCCGCCGTCCCCTTTGCTAGAAGCCATCCAACTTTGGGGGCGGGCGGCAGGGACGCCGTCTGTTCCTTTTGCACATGCGGGTGTGGCGGAACTGGTAGACGCACCAGATTTAGGTTCTGGCGCCGCGAGGCGTGGGGGTTCGAGTCCCTTCACCCGCACCAGACTGGATGAAAGAAGGACAACAGATGCAGGTCACCGAGACCCTTAACGACGGCCTCAAGCGCGGCTACTCGATCACCCTGACGGCCAAGGAACTGGACGCCAAGGTGCAGGAAAAACTGCTGGAGGCGCAGCCCGAAATCGCCATGAAGGGCTTTCGCAAGGGCAAGGTGCCGATGGCGCTGCTGCGCAAGCAGTTCGGCCAGCGCCTGATGGGCGAGGCGATGCAGGAGACGATCGACGGCGCGCTCAACAGCCACCTCGAGACCTCCGGTGACCGCCCCGCCGCTCAGCCCGAGGTCAAGATGACCAACCCGGACTGGAAAGAGGGCGATGATGTCGAGGTCAGCGTGGCCTACGAGCGTCTGCCCGAGGTGCCGGCCGTCGATTTTGCGGCAATCAGCCTGACCCGTCTGGTGGTCAAGGCCGAGGACAGTGCCGTGGACGAGGCGCTGGGCAATCTCGCCGGCACCGCCAAGAACTTCGAGGACCGCAAGAAAGGCTCCAAGGCCAAGGACGGTGATCAGGTCGTGATCGACTTTGTCGGCCGCGTCGATGGCGAGGCGTTCGAGGGCGGGACGGCTGAGGATTATCCGCTGGTGCTGGGCTCGAACTCGTTCATTCCCGGTTTCGAGGCGGGTCTGGTCGGTGTGAAGGCCGGCGAGGAAAAGGACGTCGAGGTGACGTTTCCGGACAATTACCAGGCCGAGACGCTGGCCGGCAAGGCCGCGGTATTCACCTGCACGATCAAGGCGGTGAAGGAACCCAAGCCGGCCGAGATCAACGATGATCTGGCCAAGCAGTTCGGTGCCGAGGATCTGGCTGCGCTGAAGGTCCAGATCGCAGAGCGGCTCGAGGCGGAATACAACGGTGCGTCGCGGGCTGTGGCCAAGCGCGCGCTTCTGGATGCGCTGGACAAGTTGGTGGATTTTGACCTTCCGTCGAGCCTGGTGGATGCCGAGGCCGGCCAGATCGCCCATCAGCTGTGGCACGAGGAAAACCCCGAGGTTCATGACCACAACCACGCGTCGGTCGAGACGACGGACGAGCATCGCAAGCTCGCCGTGCGGCGGGTCAAGCTGGGGCTGCTGCTGGCCGATATCGGCCAGAAGGCCGAGATCAAGGTGACGGATGCCGAACTGACGCAGGCGATCCTCAACCAGGCACGCCAGTATCCGGGGCAGGAGCGCCAGTTCTTTGAATTCGTGCAGCAGAATGCGCAGGTGCGCCAGCAGATGCAGGCCCCGATCTTTGAGGACAAGGTCGTGGACCATGTCTTTGCGCTGGCCAATGTGACCGACGTCGAAGCGACGAAAGAGGACTTGCAAAAGGCCGTCGAGGCGCTGGAAGAAGAATAAGCCTTGCCAGGGTTACGGTGAGGGAAAAAGGGTCGCCGGTTGGCGGCCCTTTTGCTTTGGCGCGCAGGGTCTGGCGATCAGTCCGTGGTTTTGGGCCTGGCTCTGCATCACAAGGCGACCTGTCGGATTGTTGCGGAACCGGGCATCTGACTGGAGAGAGGCTGTTTGCCGCAGTGCTGCGTTGTGATGGGTTTCGCGCATGTCGGGCAAGGGCGCAAGCGTGCAAGGCATTGAATTGACGAGACCAGAGGGCGGTTTGGGTTGCCACGATCGGTCTGCCGATTTTTGGCGCCGCCTGCAGAACCGGTCGCACGGGATCAAATCTGGCCTGCGGTCTATGCCTTCTGCCGCCGATCTTTGGCAATCCGGCCCAAGACCCGTCGCCTGGCGCTGTTGACCATTCTGGTGGTGCCACCAGCCGCCGCAGATGAACAAAGGGCCACGCCTTGCGGCGCGGCCCTTTGGCTTGGCGGTTGAGTTCGGATCAGAGGTCTTCACCGTCCTGGGCGGCGCCCATTTCGTCGAAGAGTTCCGCGATTTCGAAATCGGCGGCAGCTTCGGCTTCGGCGGCAAGTTCCTGGATGGATTTGCCGGCGGCCTGAAGCTCTGCCTCTTCGGGCGAGCGGGCGATGTTGAGCTGGATCGTTGCCGAGACTTCGGGGTGCAGCACGACGGTCACGTCATGGATGCCCAGATCCTTGATCGGGGCGGTCAGGACGACCTGGCGCTTGTCCACGCTGAAGCCGTTGGCGGTGGCCGCATCGGCGGCGTCGCGGGTCGTGACGGAGCCGTAGAGCGCGCCGCCGTCAGAGGCGGAGCGAATCAGCACGAAAACCTGACCATCGAGCGTTTCCGCGAGAGCGGCCGCTTCTTTGCGGGTTTCGAGATTGCGGGCTTCGCGTTGCGCCTTTTCGCCTTCGAACTTGGCGATATTGGCAGCATTGGCGCGCAGGGCCTTGCCCTGGGGCAGCAGGAAGTTGCGCGCATAGCCGTCTTTGACTTTGACGACTTCGCCCATCTGGCCAAGCTTGGCCACGCGTTCGAGAAGGATGACTTGCATCTGGTTTGCTCCTTACTTCACGGCGTAGGGCAGCAGGGCGAGGAACCGGGCGCGCTTGATCGCTCGGGCGAGCGCGCGCTGGTTCTTGGCACCGACGGCGGTGATGCGGGACGGGACGATCTTGCCCCGCTCGGAGATGTAGCGTTGCAGCAGGCGCGTGTCCTTGTAGTCGATGGCGGGTGCGCCTTCGCCTTCAAAGGGGTCCGACTTGCGGCGACGGAAAAACGGTTTGGTAGCCATGATGATATGTCCTCAGGTCAGATCAGAAACGACGTTCGGGCCGGGGGCCGTCACGGTCGGGGCGGGGGCCGCGGTCTTCACGCGGGCCGCGATCTTCGCGGGGGCCACGGTCGCCGCGATCAGAGCGTTCGTCACGCTTTTGCATCTGGACCGAGGGGCCTTCCTCATGCGCATCGACCTTGATGGTCAGCACGCGCATCACGTCATCATGCAGGCGCATCAGGCGTTCCATCTCGAGCACGGCCGGCGCGGGTGCGTCGGTGCGCAGGAAGGCGTAGTGGCCCTTGCGGTTCTTGTTGATCTTGTAGGCCATCGTCTTGACGCCCCAGTATTCATTCTCGAGCACCTTGCCGCCGTTGTCGGCGAGCACGGTGGAGAAATGTTCGATCAGGGCTTCGGCCTGCGCGTTGGACAGATCCTGACGCGAGATAAAGACATGCTCGTAAAGCGGCATGTGCACTCCATTCATTTCCGGGCGCATTTCATAGGGAGGGGCATGTGTCCTTCTGCACCCCACCCACGAGAGACTGCGCGGTTCATAAGCCATCGCAGAAGGATGGGGTCTTATACAGAAGGTGCGGCGGCAGGCAAGGGTCAATGCACGGCGTCCCGGCGGCGCCGGTGCGGCAAGATCTGCATCCGGCAGGACGTTTAGCGAAAAACCCGGTCCCGGCCGCAACCTTGCCCTTGTTATGCCCTTATTTGCCGCAAGGCTTAAGGAAAGATGAAACGTCCCTGCATCGAGATGGAGCCTGCATCATGACAGCATTTGTGAACCTCGACGACAGTGTGATGTCCCGCGGGACGTCAGCCGCCAGACCCGGACCGCAGCATTTTGTCGTGGACGAGGCCTATTGGGGCTATGTGGTGCGGCAGGCGGATGAGGATCCGCTCAGCGTGCGGATCCTGATGGGGCTGGCCTGGGGGGCAGGGATCGTGTTCGCGGTCGGGGCGCTGGGGCTTTGGCTGATGCCCCAGAGCGTCATCAGCGCGGACCTGATCGGGATGAAGATGGGCGCATCGGTCCTGATGGCGGGGTTCGCCGCGTTTTTCCTGTGGTATGCGAGCCGGGGAACCAGGACGGAATTGCAGGTCGATACCTCGCTGGGCGAAGTGCGCGAGGTCGTGCGCAACCAGACGGGCAAGCCGAGCCTTGTCGGGCGCTACGGGTTCGACGCGATCGGTGGTGTTTACCTCGAACGGGCGGCCGGCGGGCCGGGCGACACCTGTCTGGTGTTGCGTCATGGCAATGGCGGGCAACTGCTGCCGGTGGCCTGGGGGCACGAGAGCCAACTGGTCGCGCTGCGCGACCGGATGGGGCACGACATGATGGTGCGCCCGCAGAACACGCTGCGCCAGCCGTTCGCTGTCGAACAGTCGGGCGCGCAGGCGATTCTCACCTGAGACAGGCGCGCTGCCGATCTGCGGTCCAAAGGCCAGGCGGCGCGCAGGTGCCGCCTGATTGCTTTTGGTGGTGCGGGTCTTGTTGTGATTGCGGCCCTGATTGGGTAATCGGGTTCAGCACAACGGGAGAGTGGTGATGCGGGCATTCGTGTTTCCGGGGCAGGGCGCTCAGACGATCGGCATGGGCAAGGCTTTGGCCGAGGCCTATCCGGCGGCGAAGGCCGTGTTCGACGAGGTGGATGAGGCCCTCGGAGAGCGGCTTTCGACCTTGATCTGGGAAGGCGACATCGAGACTCTGACGCTGACGCGCAATGCCCAGCCCGCGCTGATGGCAACCTCGATGGCGGCGCTGCGCGCGCTCGGGGTCGAGGGGGTCGGCGTCGGGGCGGCGGCCTATGTGGCGGGGCATTCGCTGGGCGAATATACGGCGCTTTGCGCGGCGGGGGCGATCGGGCTTGCCGACACGGCGCGTTTGCTGCGCATCCGGGGGGAGGCGATGCAGGAGGCGGTCCCCGTGGGCGTGGGGGCGATGGCCGCGTTGCTGGGGCTCGATTTCGATGCAGCGCAGGCGGTGGCAGAGGCGGCGGCGCAGGGTGAGGTGTGTCAGGCGGCCAATGACAATGACCCCGGACAGGTGGTCGTGTCGGGGCACAAGGGGGCAATCGAGCGGGCGCTCGAGATCGCCAAGGCGCATGGGGCGAAGCGGGCGATCCTTCTGCCGGTCAGCGCGCCGTTTCATTCCGCGCTGATGGCGCCCGCGGCCGAGGTGATGCGCGCGGCGCTGGCCGATGTCGTGATCGCTGCGCCGCAGGTTCCGCTGGTGGCCAATGTGCGGGCGCAGGCCGTGAGCGACCCGGACGAGATCCGGGCGCTGCTGGTGGCGCAGGTCACGGGGTCGGTCCGCTGGCGGGAAAGCGTGATGTGGATGGCGCAGGCGGGTGTGGGTGAGGTCTGGGAGATCGGTGCGGGCAAGGCGCTGTCGGGGATGGTGCGCCGGATCGTCAAGGAGATGGATGTGCGCAACGTCGGCACGCCCGACGATGTGGTTGCGGCGGTGGCTGCGGTCTGAGGGGGGCTGTCTGCCCCCCGCGCCTGCGGCGCCCCCCCGAGGATATTTGAGGCCAAAAGATGGGATGGCGGCCGCTCAGGGTCGTTGTGGAAACGAGGGAATGGACATGTTTGATCTGACGGGCCGGACGGCCCTTGTCACGGGCGCCTCGGGCGGTATCGGCGCGGCGATTGCGCGGGCGCTGCATGGTGCGGGAGCGGCGGTTGCGCTTTCGGGCACGCGGGTTGCGCCGCTCGAGGCGCTGGCCGCGGAACTGGGGACGCGGGTGCATGTGCTGCCTTGCGACCTGTCTGACGCGGCGGCGGTGGCAGCGCTTGGGCCGCGGGCGGTGGAGGCGATGGGGGCCGTGGACATCCTGGTCAACAACGCCGGGATCACGCGCGACAACCTGTTCATGCGGATGTCGGACGAGGACTGGGCGGCTGTCCTGGAGGTCAACCTGACCTCGACGATGCGGTTGTGCCGGGGCGTGGTGCGCGGGATGATGAAGGCCCGTTGGGGGCGGATCATCAACATCTCGTCCATTGTCGGGGCGACCGGCAACCCCGGGCAGGCGAATTACGCGGCGGCCAAGGCGGGGCTGGTGGGCATGTCGAAATCCATCGCCCATGAGGTCGCGTCGCGCGGGATCACGGTGAATTGCGTGGCGCCGGGATTTGTTGCCACGGCGATGACCGAGAAGCTGAACGAGGCGCAGAAGGCGGCAATCCTGGCGCAGGTTCCTGCCGGGCGGATGGGGGAGCCGGACGAGATCGCCGCGGCGGTGCTTTACCTTGCCAGTCCGCAGGCGGGCTATGTCACTGGCGCGACGCTGCACGTCAATGGCGGGATGGCGATGATCTGACGCGGGATCCGGTGCGACCGGGGCATTGAAAGCGGTTGCCTTGATCCAAATATCTGCTATCAGCGCGTTCAGATTTGCCGCAGGTCTCTGTCCGGAGGGCTGTCGGTCTTGCCCCTGCGGGGGCAGATGAGCCGCCCTGCGGGGCAAGCAAGAGCGGGTGAAAGCCCAGAAAGACAAGAGGGATTAACATGAGCGACGTCGCAGTCCGCGTCCGCAAGATCGTGGTGGAGCACCTTTCGGTGGAAGAAGACAAGGTGACCGAGAATGCGTCGTTCATCGACGATCTGGGTGCTGACAGTCTTGACACGGTCGAGCTGGTAATGGCGTTCGAGGAAGAATTCGGGATCGAGATCCCCGATGACGCCGCCGAGACGATCCAGACCTTTGGCGATGCGGTGAAGTTCATCTCTGCTGCGCAGTAAGCAAGGTCCGGTGTGACCGACCTGGCGGCACCCTCTGGGGTGCCGCTTGCATTTCAGGGGCCGGTCACCGGTTTTGGGCCAGTGCCGGGCGGCGGGCCAGGGTGGGCGCTGGCGTGGTGGGTCTGGAGATGGGCCGGGTCCTGGGCCAGGAAGGTTGCAAGCGCGGCAGGTGACATCTCGGCCGTGAACTGCATGCCGGCGAAATAGCTGTTGCTCCACTTGACTGCGCCTGTGACCCAGCGGCCATTCAGCCGCAGCGCGGCTTTTTGCGGGGTTGCCAGCGGGGTCGGCGTGGAGAGCTTGAGTTTCGCGCCGCGGCGGCTGATGTCGACGACCGTGATCTCGCTCACCTCATTGCCCAGGCGCAGGCTGGTCACGGTGCAGGTCGGAACGCGATGGCCGGCCTCCTCCCGGCGGTCGTGGCGCCGGATCAGGCTGTTGAGTGACCACCACCCGGCGTAGGAACACAAGAGCAGGGCCAGCGCGCCGGCAAAGCCGGAGGCAAGCGACAGCGCGCGCGAAGGGCGGACAGCCTGGCTGGGCCCGAGAGCGCGGCTGTTTGCGCCGGTTTCAGAGCCCGGAGCGGGGTTGTCGCAGTCGAGCCTGGCAAGGAGGAGGCCGGCCTCTTGCGCGCGTCGGCGCGCGACCGGGTCGGCAAGCGCTGTGGCCAACTGACCGGGTGATGTGGCGGTGGCCATCACGGCCTCGGTCTCATCGAGAAACGCCAAAAGCTTGTCCCTGTCGGAGGCCGATGGCAGGTTGCGCAGGGCGTAGCCGGCATTCGCGGCATCGAGCCTGCGCAATTCGGCGGCGAGATAGGCGAGGATGGCGGCCTGATCGCGGGGGCCGGATGCGGCGAGGCGGTCGCGGGCGGCCTGCACCCGTTCCAGCGAGAAAACGATGCCGCAATCCACCTGGGCCGCAAGCGGACCGGCCTGAGACATAACAAGAAGCGTTGCGGTGATGACGGCGCGGAACATGATGGCCAGACCTGCTATCAACCGCGCCATCTTGGTCACGCTCAGGCTAACACCGGGTTAATGCGCGACAACCGGGTCGGGCCATGTGGCTGCGCCGGCCAGCCCCCCTTGCCCCTTTGACGGGGCCTGCGCTATCAGGGACGCAGTCGAAAGAGAAAGTTGGGGGCTGCCATGCGTCGTGTCGTGATTACCGGACTGGGTCTTGTGACACCCTTGGCCGATGGGGTCGAACTGACCTGGCAGCGGCTTTTGGAGGGGCGGTCCGGGGCGGGGCGGATCACCTCGTTTGATCCGGGCCACCTTGTGACCGACTATGCCTGCGAGGTGCCGCGCGGCGATGGCAGCGACGGCACCTTCAACCCCGACGCCTATATGGAGCCAAAGGAGCAGCGCAAGGTCGATACCTTTATCCTGTTCGGGATGGCGGCGGCGGTGCAGGCGGTGCGCGATTCCGGCTGGGAGCCGCAGACCGACGAGGACCGTTTCCGCACCGGCGTGTTGATCGGATCGGGGATCGGCGGGCTCAATTCCATCGCCAACACGGCGGTGATGATGAAGGAAAAGGGGCCGCGCCGGGTGTCGCCGTTCTTTGTGCCCGGCGCGCTGATCAACCTGATCTCGGGGCAGGTCGCGATCCGCTATGGGTTCAAGGGGCCGAACCATTCGGTCGTGACGGCCTGTTCGACCGGGGCCCATGCGATCGGCGATGCGGCGCGGCTCATCAAATATGGCTCGGCCGATGTGATGATTGCCGGCGGCGCCGAGGCGGCGATCTGCGAGATCGGGATGGCGGGCTTCAATGCCTGCAAGGCGCTGTCGACAAAGTGGGCGCATGAGCCGGAAAGGGCGAGCCGCCCCTATGACGCGGCGCGCGACGGGTTCGTGATGGGCGAGGGGGCGGGGATCGTCGTGCTCGAGGAATATGAGCATGCCAAGGCGCGCGGTGCGCGGATCTATGCCGAGGTGCTGGGATACGGGATGTCGGGCGACGCCTATCACATCACCGCGCCATCCGAGAGCGGCGAGGGCGCCGAGCGGTCGATGCGCGCGGCGGTGGCCGATGCGGGGCTGGAGCCGGCGGACATCGACTATATCAACGCCCACGGGACCAGCACGATGGCCGATACCATCGAACTTGCGGCCGTAGAGCGGCTGATGGGCGATGCGGCGGGCAAGGTCACGATGTCTTCGACCAAATCCATGACGGGGCATCTGCTGGGTGCGGCGGGCGCGATCGAGGCGATCTTTTCCGTGCTGGCGATCCGCGATCAGGTCTGCCCGCCGACGATCAACCTCGACAATCCGGCGGTGGAAAGCCCGGTTGACCTTGCGCCCAATGTCAAGCGGGTGCGCAAGGTGGACGTTGTCCTGTCGAACTCGTTCGGGTTTGGCGGGACCAATGCGAGCGTCGTGTTCGGAAAAGTCCGCTGATGTGGCGCCACATCGCGTCTAACGCGCTGACATTCTTCATCATCCTGCTGTTTCTTGCGGCGGGCGCGATCACATGGGGGGTGAACCAGTATTCCGCGCCCGGCCCACTTGCGCAGGCGATCTGCGTGCGGGTCGAGAGTGGCGAGACGATGCGCGGGGTGAGCGAGGATCTGCTGGCGCAGGGGGCCATCACGTCTGGCGCGCTGTTCCGGATGGGGGCGGATTATGCGGAACGGTCCTCGCAGCTCAAGGCGGGGAGCTTTCTGCTGCGCGAGGGGGCGTCGATGCGGGACATCGTCGATGTCGTCACGCGGGGGGGGGCGAGCACCTGCGGCACCGAGATCGTCTATCGCATCGGCATTGCGCGCACGCTGGTGAATGTGCGCCAGCTTGACCCGGTGACAAGCCGGTTTGTGGAAATGGCGCAGTTCGACCCGGCGCAGGAGGAGGCGCCCGCCGCCTACGCCGAAGTCAAGGCGCGGCCCGACACGCGGTTGCGCATCGCGGTGGCCGAAGGGCTGACAAGCTGGCAGGTGGTGGAGGGGCTCAATGCGCTCGACGTGCTCGAAGGCGATGTGACCGACATTCCTGCCGAAGGAACGCTTGCGCCGGACAGCTATGAGGTGACGCAGGGCACGCAGGTGGCGGCCGTGCTGGAGCGGATGACCTCGGCACAGGCGGCGATCCTGGCGGGCGCCTGGGCTGAACGGGTGGAGGGGCTGCCGATCGACACGCCGGAGGAGGCGCTGATCCTCGCCTCGATCATCGAGAAGGAAACCGGCGTGCCGGGCGAGCGCGGGCAGGTGGCGAGCGTGTTCGTCAACCGGCTGCGGCAGGGGATGAAGCTGCAGACCGACCCGACGGTGATCTATGGCGTGACCGAGGGGCGCGGTGTGCTGGGGCGCGGCCTGCGGCAGAGCGAATTGCGCGCGGCGACGCCGTGGAACACCTATGTGATCGACGGGCTGCCGCCGACGCCGATTGCCAATCCGGGGCGGGCAAGCATTCTGGCGGCGCTGAACCCGGATACCACGGATTTTGTGTTCTTTGTGGCCGATGGCACCGGCGGACATGCCTTTGCGAGCAACCTTGACGATCACAACCGCAATGTGGCGCGTTGGCGCGAGATCGAGGCGGAGCAGGCCGCCGCTGCCGCTGCCGCCGCTGCCGCTGCCGCGGCGGAGTGAGATTAGGAATTTCTTAATCGCTGCGTGCGGTTACGGGGCGGTGCTGATGCGTCAAACTTGACTTTGCGCGCGCTCTGCTGTAGGGTTACCCTACGCTAGAAGAAGTGTGAACACGGCCCGGGGGCGACCCTTTGGGCCGTGTTTTCGTTTCGCTCGCCTGTGACGGAGCCCGCATTTTTACAGGCAAAACAAACAAATGGATGACACGACGTATGCCGTCCCCGGCCCAGAGGCAGGGCCAAAAAAGCTGTTTGACGATTGTATGTTGTTGCTCACCAGCGTCAGGAGCACGCTCGCCGACCTCTTGCGCGAGGTGCGGGAGGGTGATGGCAACACCCTGCGCCAACTGGTTCTGACCCAAGCCGAACTTGAAATCGCGCTGCGGCGCGCCATTGAGACGGAGCAAAAATTCAATGTCTGGAATGAAAAGAACGTGGCCACGGGCCAAGCCGCCGGCAAGAGTGGAGCCGGGGGCGGAGCCGGGTCCGGGGGCGGCGAGATCGACCTTGACGCCGTCCGATATGACATCGGGTGCCGCCTGGCTCGCCTGCGCGCCTGTTGCGATACAGACTGAGTTTCTCGAGGGTTTGGGCGCGCAGGAATTGCGCGCCCTTCCCTATCTGTTCGAGTTCTGGGCGCTGCCGCACCAGTTGCCGCCGCAAGGTGACTGGCGGACCTGGGTCATTCTGGGCGGGCGCGGCGCGGGCAAGACGCGGGCCGGGGCAGAATGGGTGCGCGCGATGGTCGAAGGGGCGCGGCCGCAGGACCCCGGCCGCGCGCGGCGGGTGGCACTGGTGGCCGAGACGATCGACCAGGCACGCGAGGTGATGGTCTTTGGCGACAGCGGGATCATGGCCTGTTCGCCCCCCGACCGCCGCCCGGTCTGGATCGCGACGCGGCGGATGCTGCAATGGCCCAATGGGGCGGTGGCGCAGATCTTTTCGGCACATGAGCCCGAGGCGCTGCGCGGGCCGCAATTTGACGCGGCCTGGGTGGATGAGCTGGCCAAGTGGAAAAAGGCGCAGGATGTCTGGGACATGCTGCAATTCGGGCTGCGGCTGGGGGAACACCCGCGCGCGGTCGTCACCACGACGCCGCGCAATCAGGGCACGCTGCGTGATCTTCTGGAGCGCGAGGGAACGGTTGTCACCCATGCGCCGACCCAGGCGAACCGGGCCAATCTGGCGGAGGGGTTCCTCGAAGAGGTGCAGCGGCGCTATGCCGGGACCCGGCTGGGGCGGCAGGAGCTCGACGGCATGGTGCTGGCGGATACCGAGGGCGCGCTCTGGCCTGCGGTGCGGCTGGCGGGCTGTGTGGTCGATGACGTGCCTGCGCTGGATCGGATCGTGGTGGCGGTCGATCCGCCGGTGAGCGGACACAAAGGGTCGGATGACTGCGGGATCGTGGTGGCGGGCGTGGTGATGCGCGGGGCGCCGCAGGAGTGGAAAGCCTTTGTGCTTGAGGATGCGACGGTGAGCGCGGCCTCGCCGCTCGACTGGGCGCGCGCAGCGATTGGGGCGATGGAGCGGCATGGGGCGGAGCGGCTGGTCGCCGAGGTCAACCAGGGCGGCGCGCTGGTCGAGAGCGTGATCCGGCAGGTGGATCCGCTGGTGCCGCTGCGCGCGGTGCATGCCACGCGCGGCAAGGTGGCGCGGGCGGAGCCTGTGGCGGCGCTTTATGAGCAGGGGCGGGTGTTTCATGTGCGGGGGCTCGCGGCGCTTGAGGCGCAGATGGGGCAGATGGCGCTGCGCGGCTATGAGGGGCGGGGGTCGCCGGACCGGGTGGATGCGCTGGTCTGGGCGCTGCAGGATCTGCTGATCGATCCGGTGGCAAGCTGGCGGCGGCCGCGATTGCGGGTGCTGGGGTCCTGAAGGCGTGCGGGGTGTCGGGTGCGGAGCCTCCGGCGGGAGTATTTGGGGCACAAAGAAGTCGGGGCGGGCGTCGCCTGTCGCCCGGCGCAGCCCTGAACAGGCAAAGCCGGCCGTGCGTTGCGCTGTTGCGGTGGCGGGCGGGGCAGCGCGCGGTGGGGTCGCAGGGTATTAGCTTGTGCCTGTCAAAGTCGCTTTCGTGGACCCGGAGACGGTCAGCGGGATCGAGGAGAGGCGGATGTTTGATTTTCTGAAGCGGCCGGATGCCGGGCGGGCAGCGCCACCGGAAGCCAAGGCCTCGGCTGCGGGGCGGGTGATCGCCTGGCAGGGGGCGGGGCGCGTGGTCTGGAGCCCGCGTGACGTGGTATCGCTGACGCGGGCCGGGTTTCTGGGCAATCCGGTGGGCTTTCGCGCCGTTCGGCTGATCGCGGAGGCGGCCGCGGCGCTGCCGCTGGTGCTGCAGGACCGCGCGCGGCGCTATGAGGCGCATCCGGTGCTCGACCTGCTGGCGCGGCCCAATGGGGCGCAGGGGCGGGCGGAGCTGCTCGAGGCGGTCTATGGGCAGATGCTGCTGACCGGCAACGCCTATGTCGAAGCCGTGGGCGCCGAGGGCCTGCCGCAGGAGCTGCATGTGCTGCGCTCGGACCGGATGTCGGTGGTGCCGGGCCCGGATGGCTGGCCGGTGGCCTATGAATACCATGTCAATGGGCGCAAGCACCGCTTTGCCGTGGGCGAGGGGGTGTCGCCCGTCTGTCATATCAAGAGCTTTCATCCGCAGGATGACCATTACGGATTTTCCGCGTTGCAGGCGGCGGCAAGTGCCATCGACGTGCACAACTCTGCGAGCCGCTGGTCCAAGGCGCTGCTCGACAATGCCGCGCGGCCGTCGGGCGCGATCGTCTACAAGAGCGCGGACGGGCAGGCGGGGCTGAGCCAGGACCAGTATGACCGGCTGGTCAGCGAGATGGAGAGCCAGCATCAGGGCGCGCGCAATGCCGGGCGGCCGATGCTGCTGGAAGGTGGGCTCGACTGGAAGCCGATGGGGTTCAGCCCGTCGGACATGGAGTTCCAGAAAACCAAGGAGAGTGCGGCGCGCGAGATCGCCGTGGCCTTTGGTGTGCCGCCGATGATCCTCGGCATTCCGGGGGACGCGACCTATGCCAACTATCAGGAGGCGAACCGGGCCTTTTACCGGCTCACCGTGGTGCCGCTGGCGGCGCGGGTGGCGAGTGCGATTGCCAACTGGCTGGAGGATTTTACCGGCGAGGAGCTGGACCTGCATCCCGACCTCGACCAGATCCCGGCGCTTGCCGAAGAGCGCGAGGCGCAGTGGCGCCGCATCAGCGCTGCGGCGTTCCTGAGCGACGCGGAGAAGCGCGCGCTTTTGGGGCTGCCGGTGCAGGAGGTGGGCGATGCCGGATGACAAGTCGCGCTATGGCGCGCCTTTTGCCTGCGCGCCGGGAATGCGGATCGAGGCGCAGGAGCGGCTCTCGGCGTTGCAGTTCGCGCAGCTCAACACGCAGCTCGGCAAGATCGAGGTGATGATGGAGCGGTTGGAAAGGCGGCTGTGGCTGACGGTCTATGGCGTGGTGGCGGTGATCCTCGCGCAGGCCTTTCAGTCGATTTTGAACGTGGCACCGTGAGGGGGCGATGATGGAACTGGAACACAAATTCAGCAGGCTGGGCGGCGATGTGACCGTCACCAGCGGCGAGGCCGGCACGGTGATCAGCGGCTATGCCTCGCTCTTTGGCGCGCTGGACCAGGGTGGCGATGTGGTGGCGGCGGGGGCCTATGCGGCGTCTCTTGCGGCACTCAAGGCGCGGGGGGGCACCGTCAAGATGCTGTGGCAGCATGACCCGGCGCAGCCCATCGGCGTCTGGGACGAGGTGCGCGAGGATGCAAAGGGCCTCTGGGTCAAGGGGCGCATCCTGACCGATGTCGCCCGGGGCCGCGAGGCGGTGGCGCTGATTGCGGCGGGGGCGATCGACGGGCTGTCGATCGGCTATCGCACCCGCAAGGCCACCAAGGAGGCCAGGGGCGGGCGCCTGCTGGCAGAGCTGGAGCTGTGGGAGGTGTCGCTTGTCACATTCCCCATGCTTCCCGAGGCGCGTGTGGCGGCCAAGGGGGACGACCCCGAAGCGGCGATGCTGCGTGAACTGGCAGCGGTGTTTCACGACGCGCGCGGCCTGCTGGTCTCGGATTAGAGCCGGCGATCAACCCTAGGACATGAGGACCAAATCATGAGCGAACCCGAGACCAAGGCTCGGGCCGGGGAGGGCTTGTCCCCGGCGGAGGAGCTGAAGACCGCAGTTGCGGTGTTCATGCACGATTTCAAGCACTTCACGACCGACATTCACGCCAAGTTGCAACATCAGGAAGAACGGATGACCAAGATGGACCGCAAGACCATGTTCGCGGGCAAGCGCCCGTCGCTCGCTGCCACCGCCGAGATCGAGGCCCCGCATCAGAAGGCGTTTGACGCCTATCTGCGCTCGGGTGACGACGACGGGCTGCGCGGGCTCGAGATCGAAGGCAAGGCGATGAGCACGGCCGTGGCGGCCGATGGCGGCTACCTCGTCGCGCCGCAGATGGCCGACACGATCAAGACCGTGCTGCAAGGCGCCGCATCGATCCGCGCCATCGCCAATGTCGTCAATGTCGAGGCGACGTCCTATGACGTGCTGATCGACCGGGCCGATATCGGCGCGGGCTGGGCCACCGAGACCGCCGCCACGACCGAAACGGCGACCGGCGTGATCGAGCGCATCACCATCCCGCTGCACGAGCTCTCCGCGCTGCCCAAGGCGTCGCAGCGGCTGCTCGACGACACGGCCTTTGACCTCGAGACCTGGCTTGCCGGTCGCATCGCCGAGAAGTTCAACCGCGCCGAGGCGGCCGCCTATGTCAGCGGCAATGGCGTGGACAAGCCGCGCGGTTTCCTCGACTACACCAAGGTTGCCAACACCGCCTGGACCTGGGGCAATATCGGCTACATCCCCTCGGGTGCCGCGGCCACCATCACCAACACCGATCCGCTGGTCGATCTGGTCTATGCGCTGGGCGCGCAATACCGCGCGGGTGCGAGCTTTGTGATGAACTCCAAGACCACGGCGATCATCCGCAAGCTCAAGGATGTGGATGGCCGCTACCTGTGGTCGGACGGTTTCACCAACGGCGAGCCCGCGCGTCTGCTGGGCTATCCGGTGCTGGTTGCCGAGGACATGCCTGACATCGCGGCCAATGCCTTTCCGGTCGCCTTTGGCAACTTTGCTGCCGGCTACACCATTGCGGAGCGTCCCGACCTGCGGGTGCTGCGTGACCCGTTCTCGGCCAAGCCGCATGTGCTGTTCTACGCGACCAAGCGCGTGGGCGGGGCGGTGAGCGATTTCGCCGCGATCAAGGCCCTGCGCATCGCGACCAGCTAAGGCGGGTCGTGAGAGGGTGTCGTCGGTCAAACGGCGGCGCCCGCCCGGACGCGCATGACGACCACGCATTGTCTAGCTGCTCCCTTCCGTCCGAGCAATGCGGGGGTGCGCGTCCGGCCTGACGGAAACAGAAGCGGAAATCGGAGTAATTCCATGATGTTGGTCGAAGAGACGACGGTGCCGCAAGCGGCTGTTCCCGTCGCGCAATTCAAGGAACATCTGCGGCTGGGCACGGGGTTCTCCGATGACGGCTTGCAGGATGTGGTGCTGGAAGGGTTCCTGCGTGCCGCCATGGCCGCAATCGAGGGGCGCATCGGCAAGATCCTGATCGAGCGCGCGTTCTCATGGTCGCTGACGGCCTGGCGCGAGACGGACCGGCAGGCGCTGCCGGTGGCGCCGGTCAGCGCGATCACGGAGGTCGTGCTGGTCGATAGCGCGGCGGGCGAGACGGTGCTGCCGCCGGCCAGCTACCGGCTGGTGCCCGACATGCAGCGGCCGGTGCTGCTGGCGCTGGGCGGCGCGCTGCCCTCGGTGCCCTATTATGGCGCGGTGCGGATCGGGTTTCTGGCGGGTTTTGGCCCTGAATGGTCGGACCTGCCTGCGGATCTTGCGCAGGCGGTGATGATGCTGGCTGCCCATTACTACGAATATCGCAGCGACACGGCGCTGGGCGCGGGCTGCATGCCCTTTGGCGTGACGGCGCTGATCGAGCGCTACCGCACCGTGCGCCTGTTCGCGGGGGGCCGGTGATGGCGCGGCCGAATCTGACGCGCAGCCTGCTGCTCGAGGCGCCGACGCGGGTGCCGGATGGCGCGGGCGGCTACAGCGAAGGCTGGGTGCCGCTTGGCCGGCATTGGGCCGAGGTGCTGGCGGGCGCGGGGTCCGAGGCGGCAGGTGTCGCCACGGTGCTGTCGCGGGTGCGCTACCGCATCACGGTGCGCGCGGCGCAGGTGGGGTCAACCGCGCGGCCGGTGGCGGACCAGCGCTTTCGCGACGGCACCCGCATCTTTCGCATCCTCAGCGTGGCCGAGCGCGACCCCGGCGGCCGCTATCTGGTCTGCCTGAGCGAAGAGGAGACGGCGACATGAGCTATGGCGTGGCATCCGCCCTGCAGACGGCGGTCTATCAGCGGCTGAGCGGCAATGCGGCGCTGACAGCGCTGGTCGGGGGCGACATCTATGACGCGCTGCCCGCCGGGCCGCTGCCCGCGCTTTATGTGGCGCTGGGGCCCGAGGTGGCGCGCGACAGGTCCGACAAGACCGGGCACGGCGCCGAGCACGAGTTCACCGTTTCGGTGGTGACCGACACGGCGGGATTTGCCACCGCCAAGACGGCCGCGGCGGCCGTGTCGGATGCGCTGGTCGATGCGCCGTTGATCCTGACGCGCGGGCATCTGGTGGCGCTCAACTTTTACCGCGCGGCGGCGGCGCGGGTCGGCACCGGTGATGTGCGCCGGATCGACCTGATCTTTCGGGCGCGGGTCGAGGACGACTGAGGCGCCGCGGCGGCGCAGGATTTTCACAGCAATCACGGAGGCTTCGCCATGGCGGCCCAGAACGGAAAAGACCTTTTGATCAAGATCGACATGACCGGCGACGGGCTGTTCGAGACGGCAGCGGGCCTGCGCGCGACGCGCATCAGCTTCAACGCCGAAAGCGTCGATGTCACCAGCCTCGAGAGCCAGGGCGGCTGGCGCGAGCTGCTGGCGGGCGCCGGGGTGAAGGCCGCGACGATCTCGGGCTCGGGTGTGTTCAAGGATGCGACCACGGATGAGCGGGCGCGGCAGATATTCTTTGACGGCGAGACGCCCAATTTCCAGGTCATCATCCCCGCTTTCGGCGTGGTGGAGGGGCGGTTCCAGATCACCTCGATCGAATATGCCGGGTCTTACAACGGCGAGGCAACCTATGAGTTGAGCCTCGCGTCGGCCGGGGTGCTGGCCTTTGTGCCGGATGCGCCGTGATGGTGAACCCGCATGCGGGCGAGGTGGCGCTGGTGATCGAAGGGCAGCGCCATGTCTGCAAGCTCACGCTGGGCGCATTGGCCGAGCTTGAGGCGAGCCTCGGCGCGGGAACGCTCGTGGACCTTGTGGAGCGCTTCGAGGGCGGGGCGTTCTCCAGCCGCGACGTGCTGGCGCTGGTCGTGGCGGGGTTGCGCGGCGGCGGCTGGCGCGGCACGGCGGACGATCTGCTGAGCGCCGATGTCGCCGGCGGTCCGGTGGGGGCTGCGCGGGTGGCGGCAGAGCTGCTCGCGCGCGCCTTTGCGGGGCCGGCATGACCGGCGCCACGATGACCGAGGGTGGGCGCGGCTTTGACTGGGGGGGGCTGATGCGCGCGGGCCTTCATGGCCTGCGGCTGACGCCCGCGCAGTTCTGGGCGCTCACCCCCGCCGAACTGCTGATGATGCTGGGGGTCGATGCGGCCTCGGCCCCCATGGCGCGGGCGCGGCTCGAGGCGTTGAGCCGCGCCTATCCGGACCGGCCAAAAGGCCAGCAAGAGGAGAGATGCGATGAATGAGATCGACAGGCTGGGCGGCCTTGGCGAACAGATCGGCGGGCTCGAGCGGGACATGGGCGACGCGACGGCCGTCACCGCGACCTTTGCGGCCGAATTGCGGGGGATGCGCGGCACCCTGGGCGACACGGCGCGCGACCTCTCGAACCTCGAACGCGGCTTTTCCGGCGGGCTCAAGCGCGCCTTTGACGGGCTGGTGTTCGACGGGATGAAACTGTCGGACGCTCTGGGCTCGGTCGCCCGCGCGATGGTCAACACGACCTACAATGCGGCGCTCAAGCCCGTGACCGACCATTTTGGCGGGCTTCTTGCCGATGGTGTCAATTCTTTGGTGACGGGGATGCTGCCCTTCAAGGATGGCGCGCCGTTCAGCCAGGGCCGGGTGATGCCCTTTGCCATGGGCGGGGTGGTGAGCGGGCCGATGGCATTTCCGATGCGCGGCGGCACCGGGCTGATGGGCGAGGCGGGGCCCGAGGCGATCATGCCGCTGTCGCGCGGCGCGGACGGGCGGCTGGGCGTGCGCGCGCAGGGTGGCGCCACCGTCAACGTGACGATGCATGTGAGCACGCCCGACGTGCAGGGGTTCCAGCGCAGCCAGGGCCAGATCGCGGCACAGATGGCGCGGATCATGGGGCGCGGCCAGCGCAACCGGTAAGGGAGAAGGCAGATGTCATTTCACGAAGTGCGGTTCCCCGCCTCGCTCAGTTTCGGCTCGATCGGCGGGCCCGAGCGGCGCACCGAGGTGGTCACGCTGGCCAACGGGTTCGAAGAGCGCAACGCCCCCTGGGCGCATTCGCGACGGCGCTATGACGCGGGGCTGGGGCTGCGCTCGCTCGACGATGTGGAGACGCTGATCGGCTTCTTCGAGGCGCGGCAGGGGCAGCTATACGGGTTTCGCTGGAAGGACTGGGGCGATTTCAAATCGGCGCTGCCCTCGGCCGAGATCACGCCCTTTGACCAGCATATCGCCGATGGCGACGACGTGACGGCGAGCTTTGCGCTGCGCAAGCGTTATGGCTCGGGCGGGATCGACTATTTCCGGCCGATCACCAAGCCGGTCGAGGGCACGGTGCGCATCGCCATCAGCGGCGACCCGCAGCAGGACGGTATCGACTATGTGGTCGATACCGCGACCGGCATCGTCACGCTTGCCGCGCCGCCCGTCACCGGCGCGGTGATCACGGCGGGGTTCGAATTCGACGTGCCGGTGCGGTTCGATATCGACCGCATCCAGACCTCGGTCGCCTCCTTTCGGGCGGGTGATGTGCCGACCGTGCCGATCGTCGAGGTGCGGATATGACTGCCGCCGCGCTGCGCGCGCATCTGGCGACAGGGCTCACGCATGTCTGCCGCGCCTGGGCGATTACCCGGGCCGACGGGTTGGTCCTGGGCTTTACCGACCACGACCTGCCGCTGCACTTTGACGGCATCACCTTTCGCGCCGATACCGGCATGTCGGCGCGTGCGCTGGTGCAGGGAACGGGCCTTGCGGTGGACAATACCGAAGCCATGGGCGCGCTCAGCGACAGTGCCATCACCGAGGCCGATATCGAAGCCGGGCGCTATGACGGCGCCGAGGTGCGGGCCTGGCTTGTCAATTGGCAGGAGCCTGCGCAGCGGATGCTGCGCTTTGCCGGCACGATCGGCGAGATCCGGCGCGGGGCAGGGGCCTTTCATGCGGACTTGCGCGGCCTGACCGAGGCGCTCAACCAGCCGCAGGGGCGGGTCTATCAGCGGCCCTGTGCGGCGGTGCTGGGCGACGGGCAGTGCCGGTTCAACCTCGCGGCCGTGGGATACAGCGAGACGCGCGCGGCCGAGACCGTGACGCGCGGGCAGGTGTTCGGCTTTGACGGGCTCGACCTCTACGATGACCGCTGGTTCGAGCGGGGGATGCTGCGCGTGCTCACCGGGGCTGCGGCGGGGCTCGCCGGTGTCATCAAGCATGACCAGATCCGCGCGGGTGGCGCCCGCGTGATCGAGCTGTGGGAGCCGCTGCGCGCGGCCGTCGCGCCCGGCGACATGCTGCGGCTAGAGGCGGGCTGCGACAAGCGGGTGGAAACCTGCCGGCTCAAGTTCAACAACCTGCTGAATTACCGTGGCTTTCCCTTCATCCCTGGCGAGGACTGGCTGCTCGCCATCCCCCGCGCCGGCGGCGACAACGCGGGCGGGAGCCTCGCGGGATGAGCGCGCGCATCGTGGCTGCGGCGCGCGGCTGGATCGGCACGCCCTACCGGCATCAGGCCGCCACGCGCGGCGCGGGCTGCGATTGCCTCGGCCTCTTGCGGGGGGTCTGGCGCGAGGTGCTGGGCGCGGAACCCGCCCCGGTGCCGCCCTACAGCCAGGACTGGGGCGAGCCGCAAGGCGACGAGGTGCTCTTGCGCGCGGCGCGGCGCTATCTGGTCGAAAAGCCGCTGGACGCCGCCGCGCCGGGTGATGTGCTGCTCTTTCGGATGCGGGCCGGGGCCATTGCCAAGCATCTGGGGATTCAGGCCGAAACCGGGCACAGGGCGAGTTTTGTCCACGCCTACAGCGGTCATGGCGTGGTCGAGAGCGCCCTGACCCCCCCCTGGCGCCGGCGCATTGCCGCGCGCTTTGCATTTTCGGAAAGGGTGCTCTGATGGCAACCATCGTTCTCTCGGCCGCAGGCATGGCGCTGGGCGGCACCATTGGCGGGTCGGTGCTGGGCCTGTCGATGGCCACCATCGGGCGGGCCACCGGCGCTGTGCTCGGCAGCCTGATCGACCAGCGTCTGCTCGGCTCGGGCAGTGCCCCGGTCGAGACCGGTCGTGTGGACCGCTTTCGCCTCACGGGCGCGAGCGAAGGCGCGCCGGTAGGGCAACTCCACGGCCGGTTGCGCGTCGCGGGGCAGGTGATCTGGGCCTCGCAGTTCCAGGAGAGCGTCGCCACTTCGGGCGGCGGCAAGGGCACCGGCGGCGCAACGCGGACGACCGACTACAGCTATTCCGTCAGCCTCGCCGTGGCGCTGTGCCAGGGCGAGATCACCCGCGTCGGCCGCATCTGGGCGGACGGTGTCGAGGTCGGGCGCGACGACCTCAATATCCGGGTCTATGCCGGCACCGAGTCCCAGCAACCCGACCCCAGGATGGAGGCGGTCGAGGGGCCGGGGCAGGTGCCCGCCTATCGCGGCATCGCCTATGTGGTGTTCGAGGATCTCGACCTCGGCCGGTTCGGCAACCGGGTGCCGCAATTCTCGTTCGAGGTATTCCGCCCGGCGGCCGCGCGCCCGGCGGCCGAGGCCGAGGACATCGCGCGCCTTCTGCGCGGGGTCGCGCTGATCCCCGGCACGGGCGAATATGCGCTGGCCACGACGCCGGTGTTCCTGTCGCAGGCCTATGGCGAAGAGGTGCCGACGAACCTCAACTCCCCCTCGGGCAAGACCGATTTCCTCACCTCGCTCGAGGCGCTCGACGAAGAACTGCCCAATTGCGGCTCGGTCAGCATGGTCGTGTCCTGGTTCGGTGACGACCTGCGCTGCGGCGACTGCACGCTGCGCCCCAAGGTCGAACAAAAGGACGTGGACGCCGCCGCGATGCCCTGGCGTGCGGGCGGGATCGGGCGGGCGGCGGCAGAGCTTGTGCCGCAGATCGACGGCCGGCCGGTCTATGGCGGCACGCCCGCCGACATGTCTGTGATCGAGGCGATCCGCGCGATGGTGGCCGCGGGCAAGGATGTGGTGTTCTACCCCTTCATCCTGATGGACCAGCTTGCCGGCAACAGCCTGCCCAACCCCTGGACCGGTGAACCGGGCCAACCGCCGCTGCCCTGGCGCGGGCGGATCACGACGAGCCGCGCACCCGGTGTCGCGGGCTCTCCCGACGGCACGGCAGCGGCAGCGGCGCAGGTCGCGGCGTTTTTCGGCACCGCGCAGACCGGCGACTTCACGCAGACAGCGACCGGCGTGTCATATGGTGGCCCGGATGAATGGTCGATGCGCCGCTTCATCCTGCACTACGCGCATCTGTGTGCCGTAGCCGGAGGCGTCACCGCCTTTTGCATCGGGTCCGAGATGCGCGCGCTCACGCAGATCCGGGGCGCGGGCGGCACATTTCCCGCCGTCGCCGCGCTGCGCCAGCTTGCGGGCGAGGTCAAGGCGATCCTCGGTCCGGGCTGCAAGATCGGCTATGCCGCCGACTGGTCCGAGTACCATGGCTATCAGCCCACGGGTTCGGGCGACAAGCTCTTCCACCTCGACCCGCTCTGGGCCGATCCCGCGATCGACTTTGTCGGCATCGACAATTACATGCCGCTGTCCGACTGGCGCGACGGGACAGAGCACGCCGATGCCGCCTATGGCTCGATCTACAACCTCGACTACCTGACCGGCAATGTCGCGGGCGGCGAGGGCTATGACTGGTTCTACCATTCGCCCGAGGCGCAGGAGGCGCAGATCCGCACGCCGATCAGTGATTTCTGGGGCGAGGACTGGGTCTGGCGCTACAAGGATATCAAGGGCTGGTGGTCGAACCCGCACCACGACCGCATCGGCGGCGAACGCGCCGCCACGCCCACCGCCTGGGTGCCGCAGAGCAAGCCCGTCTGGTTCACCGAGATCGGTTGCGCCGCCATCGACAAGGGCGCCAACGAGCCCAACAAGTTTCTCGACCCGAAATCGTCCGAGTCGTTTCTGCCGCGCTATTCCAACGGGTTGCGCGACGATTTCATGCAGATGCAATACCTGCGCGCGGTCCATCGCCACTTTGCCGATCCGGACGCGAACCCGGCTTCGGACGTCTATGCCGGGCGCATGGTCGATATGGCACGCACCCATGTCTGGGCCTGGGACGCGCGGCCCTTTCCGCAGTTTCCCGCCAACTTCGCGCTCTGGTCCGACGGTGGCAATTACGCACGCGGCCATTGGCTCAACGGGCGCAGCACGGCGCGGTCGCTCGCTTCGGTGGTGGCCGAGATCTGTGCGGCGTCGGGCGTGACCGCCATCGACACGACCCGGCTTTACGGCCTTGTGCGCGGCTATCGTCATGACAGCACCGACACCGCGCGCGCGGCCCTGCAACCGCTGATGCTTGCCTATGGTTTCGACGTGGTGGAACGCGACGGCCTGCTGGTGTTTACCACCCGCACCGGGGTGGCGCAGGCGGTGCTCGACCCCGGTCTGCTGGCCGTGGAGCGCGACGCCGAGAGCACCATCGAACGGATGCGTGCCCCTGCGGCCGAGGTCGCGGGCCGCGTCCGGCTCGGCTTTGTCGAGGCCGAGGGCGACTATGAGATGCGCGCGGCCGAGGCGATCTTTGCCGACGAGGCGAGCTTTGGCGCGGCGCAATCCGACCTGCCGTTGGCCCTCACCGGGTCGGAGGGGCGCCGCATCGCCGAGCGTTGGCTGGCCGAGGCCCGCGTTGCCCGCGACACCGCGCGCTTTGCGCTGCCGCCCTCTGCTGCGGGACTGGGTGCGGGTGATGTGGTCGCTCTGCCCACGGCGCAGGGCGACACGCTCTACCGCATCGACCGGGTGGAGCAGACCGAGATCATGGCCATCGAGGCCGTGCGGGTCGAGCCCGAGGTCTATCTGCCGCAGGAATCGGCCGAGGATACCGCCGGCACCCGCGCCTTTGTGCCGCCGGTGCCGGTCGCGCTGACTTTTCTCGACCTGCCGCTCTTGCGCGGCGATGAGGTGCCCCATGCGCCCCATGTCGCGGTCACCGCGCGGCCCTGGCCGGGGTCGGTTGCACTTTATGCCGCCGCACAGGACAGCGATTACGCGCTGAGCAAGATCATTCCGCTGCCCTCCGTGATCGGTGTCACGCAGACGCCGCTCTTGCGGGCGGGGGCCGGCGTGATCGATCGGGGGCCGGCCTTGCGGGTGCGGCTGGTGCGCGGCGCCCTGCAATCGGTGAGCGAGGTGGGCCTGCTCTCGGGCGCCAACCTCGCCGCGATCGGCGACGGCACGACCGACGCCTGGGAGGTGTTCCAGTTTGCCCAGGCCGAGCTTGTCGGGCCGCGCACCTATGACCTGCGGTTGCGGTTGCGCGGTCAGGCGGGCAGCGACGGGATCATGCCCGAGGACTGGCCGGTGGGCTCGCGCTTTGTGCTCCTCAACGGGGTGCCGTCGCAGATCGACCTTGCCGACAGCGCCCGCGACCTGCCGCGCTACTTCCGCTTCGGTCCGGCGTTGCGCCCGATCGACGACGCGACCTGGCGCGCCCGTGTCGCGACGTTCCGAGGCAACGGGCTGCGGCCCTATGCGGTGTGCCATCTGCGCGCGACGGGTGACGGGGCCGGGGGGCATATGTTCGGCTGGATCCGCCGCACCCGGATCGACGGCGACCCCTGGACCGCGACCGAAGTTCCGCTGGGCGAGACGAGCGAGGCCTATCTGCTGCGCCTGCGGCACGGCGGCGCGATCCTGCGCGAGGTGACGCTGACCCAGCCGCACTGGACCTACAGCGCGGCCGAGCACGCGGCGGATGGCGTGACGGGGCCGTTTCTGGTCGAGGTGGCGCAACTGTCAGAGCGTTTCGGGCCGGGGCCGTTCCGCGCCATCGGGATTGACAGCTAGGGCGGCGGCGATGCGCCCCCTGCTTCCCGGTGATCTCGATGCCGCGGTGCGCGCCCTTCTGGCCTGCCCGCCGGCCGCACGCGCGGCGCTTGCAGATGCGATGCTGCGGCAGGCCGAGGAAGCGGACCGCCATCGCCGCCAGACCGGCCTGGCCCATCCGCGCTATGGCACCGGGTCGCTGATGGCGGCGGCGCTGCGCCATCCGCTGGCGCCCTTGCCCGATCAATGCGACACCGCCTATTGCGGCTGCCTGCTCCTGCTTCTCGATGCAATCCTTGCGCCTGCCGGTCGCTGATTTTCCGGCTGCGGGCTTTCATCTTGGCGCGGGCGGCTTATCTGCGTTAGGATCACGGAGAACCTGCGGGAGCGCGGATATGGCCAAACCAAGAGTGAGCATAGCAGAGGTCGATCCGGTCTGGCATCGCATCTGCGAAGAGGCGCAATCTGCGATTGCCGCCGAGCCGCTGATGGGCGGCCTGATCCATTCGGGCGTGTTGCATCATGCGACGCTGGAACGCGCGCTGGCCTATCGCATTTCGCTCAAGCTCGCCTCGGGCGAGATGTCCGAGCAGATCCTGCGCGAGATCGCGGATGAGGCCTATCTCGACGACCCGCAGCTTTCCGCCGCGGCGCGGGCCGACCTCGTGGCGGTGCTCGACCGTGACCCCGCCTGCCACAGGCTCTTGCAACCCTTGCTGTTCTTCAAGGGGTTCCAGGCGGTGCAGGCCTATCGCGTCGGCCATTGGCTCTGGCAAAAGGGGCGTCATGACCTCGCCTATTTCATGCAGATGCGGGTGAGCGAGGCTTTTGGCGTCGATATCCACCCGGCCGCGGTGATCGGCAAGGGCATCATGATCGACCACGCCCATTCCATCGTCATCGGCGAGACGGCGGTGGTCGGCGACAATGTGTCGATGCTGCATTCGGTGACGCTGGGCGGCACCGGCAAGGAAGAAGAGGACCGCCACCCCAAGATCGGCAATGGCGTGCTGATCGGGGCGGGGGCCAAGGTGCTGGGCAATATCCGCGTTGGACATTGCTCGCGGATCGCGGCGGGATCGGTCGTGCTGGAAGAAGTGCCGCCTTGCAAGACGGTCGCCGGTGTGCCCGCTCGCATCGTGGGCGAAGCGGGCTGCTCCCAGCCGGCCGTGGCAATGGACCAGATCCTGCAGAGCGTCGCTCAGGCCTAGGGACAAGAATTTTCGTACGAAAATTCTTTGAGGATTTTTCGTACGAAAAATCCTTTCCCCCGGTCCGCGCGGCGTTTACGCGGTGAGGTGATCGAAGGCCTGCAACGCCTTCACCCCATACATGTAGGCGGGCCCGCCGCCCATATAGACCGACACAGTCACAACCTCGGCAACCTCGTCGCGAGTGGCGCCGGCCGCGATCGCCGCCTTGACGTGAAAGCCGATGCAATCGACGCATTGCCGCACGATGCCGATGGCAATGCAGATCATCTCTTTCTCCTTGGTGCCGATGTGGCCCGGACCCATCGCCGCCTTGTGCATCGCGGAAAATCCGGCCGCCCCTTCCGGCGAGGCCCGCCTATAGGCAGCGAGGTTGCTGTTGGCTTCGGCCAGTTCGTCTTTCCAGTCCATGACAGGCTCCATGTCTTTGCATTCGTCCTGCCTGCCGCACCCCTCGTGCCGCGACCTTGCGCCAGATCAAGTCACATGACGAAAGAGCCCCGCTGTCGCCAGGACAACGGGGCTCCAGGCTGTCTCTGCGGGCCTGTGATCAGGCCAGCATCACCATCGGGTTCTCGAGGTTGGCCTTGATCGCGTTGAGCAGGTTCGCCCCCAGCGCGCCGTCGATCACCCGGTGATCCACCGAGAGCGTCACCGACATCACTGTGGCGACCTTGATCTCCCCATCGCTGCCCACCACGGGTTTGGCAACGCCCGCGCCCACGGCAAGGATCGCGCCATGGGGCGGATTGATGACGGCATCGAAATTGTCGATGCCGAACATCCCGAGGTTCGAAATGGCAAAGCTGCCGCCCATGTATTCTTGCGGCGCGAGCTTGCGGTCGCGGGCGCGGGTGGCGAGGTCTTTCATCTCGGCCGAGAGGGCAGAGAGCGACTTCTTGTCCGCATCCCTGAGCACGGGAGTGAAAAGCCCGCCTTCGATGGCCACCGCGACCGCCACATCGGAGGGCGTCAGCCGCAGGATGCGGTCGCCCGCCCAGACGGCATTGGCGTCAGGCACCGCCTGCAGCGCCAGCGCGCAGGCCTTGATGATGAAATCGTTGACCGACAGCTTCACGCCGCGCCCTTCGAGCTGCTTGTTGAGCTGGCCGCGGAACCTGAGCAGCGCGTCAAGTTCGATATCGCGGCGCAGGTAGAAATGCGGGATCGTCTGCTTGGCCTCGGTCAGCCGCGCCGCGATGGTCTTGCGCATCCCGTCGAGCTTGACCTCGGTATAGGCGCGGTCGGCATAGGTCTTGAGCACGGCCTCGGTCGAGGGGCCGGCGGCGGGTGCGGCGGCTGGTGCAGGCGTGGCTGCGGCAGCGGCAGCGGGGGCCGCCACGGAGGACGGTTTGACCTGCGGCACTGCGCCGTCCACGTCGGCCTTCACGATCCGGCCATGCGGGCCAGAGCCCGCGATGGCGGCGAGGTCGAGCCCCTTGTCCGCTGCGATGCGCCGCGCGAGCGGTGAGGCAAAAACGCGGGTGCCGTCGCGGGCAGGGGCCACGGGGCCAGAGCCTACGGGGCCAGAGCTTACGGGGCCAGAGCTTACGGGGCCGGCCGTCGTGGCAGGGGCCGCCACCGCGACCGCTGGCGCGGCGGCGGCATCAGGGGCCGGTTTCGCCACGACCGGCGTATCGGCGCTTTCGCCCTCGGCCAGCAGAACGGCGATGGCGGTGTTGACCTTCACGCCCTCGGTGCCAGCAGCGATCAGGAGTTTGCCGATCACGCCTTCATCGACGGCCTCGAATTCCATCGTGGCCTTGTCGGTCTCGATCTCGGCCAGAAGGTCGCCGGATTTGACCGTATCACCTTCCTTGACCAGCCATTTCGCCAGCGTGCCTTCCTCCATCGTGGGGGACAGGGCGGGCATCAGGATTTCCGTGGGCATCGCGCTGTCTCCTTACCGGTAGGTCACCTGGTGCACAGCGGCGATCACATCCGCCGTCGTCACCAGAGCCAGTTTCTCGAGGTTGGCCGCATAGGGCATCGGCACGTCCTTGCCGGTGCAGTTGATCACCGGCGCATCGAGGTAATCGAAGGCCTGCTGCATGATCACCGAACTGATGTAATTGCCCACCGATCCCTGCGGCCAGCCTTCCTCGACCGTCACGCAGCGGTTGGTCTTGCGCAGGCTTTCGAGCACGGTGGCCGTGTCCATCGGGCGCAGGGAGCGCAGGTCGATCACCTCGGCCTCGATCCCGTCTTGTGCAAGCTTTTCCGCAGCTTCCATCGCATAGCTCATCCCGATGCCAAAGCTCACGATGGTCACGTCGCGCCCGGACCGCGCGATGCGGGCCTTGCCGAAGGGGATCGTGAAATCGTCGAGCACCGGCACCTCAAAGGAGCGGCCGTATAGGATCTCGTTCTCGAGAAAGATCACCGGATTGTTGTCGCGGATCGCGGTTTTCATCAGACCCTTCGCATCGGCGGCGGTATAGGGCATCACCACCTTGAGACCGGGGATCTGCATGTACCAGGCCGCATAGTCCTGGCTATGCTGCGCGCCGACGCGGGCGGCAGCCCCATTCGACCCGCGAAACACCATCGGCGCGCCCATCTGGCCGCCCGACATATAGAGCGTCTTGGCGGCCGAGTTGATGATGTGGTCGATGGCCTGCATGGCAAAGTTGAAGGTCATGAACTCGACCACAGGCCGCAGCCCGCCAAAGGCCGCGCCCACCGCAATGCCGGTAAAGCCATGTTCGGTGATCGGCGTGTCGATGATCCGCTTGGGGCCGAATTCGTCGAGCATCCCCTGGCTGATCTTGTAGGCGCCCTGATATTCGCCGACCTCTTCACCCATCAGGAATACCGTCTCGTCGCGGCGCATTTCCTCGGACATCGCCTCGCGCAGGGCCTCGCGGACGGTCATCGTCTTCATCTCGGTGCCGGCGGGCCAGTCGGGGCTGGTGTCGGCCTGCGCCACGGGCGCTGGGGCAGGGGCAGGGGCAGGGGTGGCGACTGCGGGGGCCGCCATGGCAACCGGGGCCGGGGCGGCAACCGGGGCCGGGGCGGCAACCGGGGCCGCCGCAGAGGCATCCTCGCCCTCGGCCAGCAGCACCGCGATTGCGGTGTTCACCTTGACGTTTTCGGTGCCCGCCGCGATCAGCAGTTTGCCGATCACGCCCTCATCGACAGCCTCGAACTCCATCGTGGCCTTGTCGGTCTCGATCTCGGCGAGGATGTCGCCGGATTTGACCGTATCGCCTTCCGCGACCAGCCATTTGGCCAGCGTGCCCTCTTCCATCGTCGGACTCAGGGCCGGCATCAGGATCTCGATCGCCATGGCTCAGGCCTCCTCGTGCGCGTAGATATCGGTCCAGAGCTCCGCCTCGGCGGGCTCGGCGCTCTGTTTGGAGTATTCGGCCGCCTCGTTGACGATCTCCTTGATCTCCTTGTCGATGGCCTTCAGGTCATCCTCGGTCGCGTGATTGCCGGTCAGGAGGATCGACCGGATCTGTTCGATCGGGTCGCGCTCGTCCTTCATCTTCTGGACTTCCTCACGCGTGCGGTATTTTGCCGGGTCGGACATCGAATGCCCGCGATAACGGTAGGTTTTCACCTCGAGGATGTATGGCCCCTTGCCGGCGCGGCAATGCGCGACCGCGCGTTCGCCGGCTTCCTTGACCGCCAGCACCGACATGCCGTCAACTTCTTCGCCGGGGATGCCATAGGCCGCGCCGCGCTCCCACAGCGAGGGCGACTTGGTCGAGCGCTGCACGCTGGTGCCCATCGCATACTGGTTGTTCTCGATGACAAAGATCACCGGCAGCATCCAGAGTTCGGCCATGTTGTAGGTCTCATAAACCTGGCCCTGGTTCGCCGCGCCATCGCCAAAATAGGCGAATGTCACGCGCCCGTTGCCGAGGTATTTGTCGGCAAAGGCCAACCCCGCGCCGAGCGGGACCTGTGCCCCCACGATGCCATGGCCGCCGTAGAAATGTTTCTCCTTGGAGAACATGTGCATCGAGCCGCCTTTCCCTTTGGAAAAGCCGCCCTCGCGTCCGGTCAGTTCCGCCATGATCCCCTTGGGGTTCATGCCGCAGGCGAGCATGTGGCCGTGGTCGCGGTAGGAGGTGATGCGCTTGTCGCCCTCTTCCGCCGCGGCCTCGAGGCCGACCACAACCGCCTCCTGCCCGATGTAGAGGTGGCAGAACCCGCCGATCAGCCCCATGCCGTAAAGCTGGCCCGCCTTTTCCTCGAATCGCCGGATCAGCAGCATCTCGCGGTAATGGCCCAGCAATTCCCCAGCAGAGACATTGGGTTGTGCGGCAGGTTTCGCGGTTGCGGTGGGTGTCGCTGTCTTTCTGGTCGCCATTGGTCCTCGCCCTTGCTGGTCCAAGATAGTTTAGCCTTAAACTATCTTTTAGCGCAGCCGGGACGCAAAGGCGAGGGGCAATCTGCCGTTGCGGCAGGCAATGGCTGCATGGCAGCCCTGCGCGGCGGGAAAGGCTTGGTTAACGGATCACGATCTCGTCCGCGCGCACCATGCCCAGCACGTCGCGCGCCTGCTGGTCGAGCAGGTCGAGGTCGAGGTAGCTGTCCGACAGCCGCCGGGTGAGGTTTTCCATCCGCGCGACCTCGACCGCCAGCGCGTCACGCTCCTCGGCCAGCACGCGCGCCTCGGCCAGAACTTCGGCGCGGCGAAACACGCCGTAGTCGCCCTGCACGGCGGCAAAGGTGAAATAGAGGCCGAGCAGGATCATCCCCATGATGAACATGAGCGATCCCAGGGCCGGTCGGTTGCGACGGATCATGCCAGATGCCTCGATACCGCCACTTGCGGGCGATTTCCGCCAGAATCGCACAAACGAATCGCCTTGTGAATCCCAAATCGCCCTAAACAGGCCGATTTGCAGCGTTTTCTCTGCAAATCGGCCGGGTTCTGGCCTATCCCGCGACCGAGGCGTCGTAGATCGACCCGATCGCCGCGTCGAGCGTTGCGTCGAACTCCGCCGGGGTCTGCTGCGCCGACAGCCCTTCGGTCAGCGCCCGGCTGAACGACGCGATGATCCCGGTCTGCCGTGCGAGCACCGCATTGGCCGCCTCGCGCGAATGCCCGCCCGACAGCGCCACAACCCGCATCACGCGCGGGTGCTGCACCAGCGGCAGATAGAAATTGTCCACGCTCGGCAGGCTGAGCTTGAGCATGACCTGCGCCTCGCCCTGCATCGCGTCCAGATGCGCCAGAAGCGCCGTGCGCAGCAGCGCCTCGGCCTCGGCCTTGTCGCTGATCGAGATCGTGACCTCGGGCTCGATGATCGGCACCAGCCCATGCGCGAGGATCTGCGCGCCGATGTCGAATTGCTGCGCCACCACGGCTGCGATCCCGGCCGCGTTGGCCGCGCCGATCACCGAGCGCATCTTGGTGCCAAAGATCCCCGCAGCGACCGCGCGGGTCAGCAGCGTGTCAAGACCGGCGATGTCCTTCATCAGTTGGCAGCCGTCAACCTCGCTGGCAAGCCCTTGGTCCACCTTGAGAAACGGCACGACCTGCTTGACCTGCCAGAGGAACTGCGCGGCGGGCATCCCGGCAATGGCGCGGTCCATCGTCATCTCGAACAGGATCGCGCCCAGCACCCGGTCGCCGCCAAAGGCGGGCGAGGTGCAGATGCGCGCGCGCATCGCGTGGATCTGGTCGAACATTTCCGCATCGTTCGCATAGGCGTCCTTTTGCACGCCATAAAGTGCCAGCGCCTTGGGGCTCGATCCGCCCGACTGGTCGAGCGCCGCGATGAACCCGCGGCCGTGCCGCATCTTTTCGGTCTGTGCTGCCAGTGCCATGCCGGTCTCTCCTGTAGGGGGGTAAAGTCGGAGAACTTATGGCCGCATGTGGCGCAAAGCGCAATTGTCATGCGCAGACCCCGCAGCCACAGGGCCGCGGGGTGAAATGACGCTTTCTTCGCGGCCTCAGTTGCGGAAATAGCGGTTCGCGAGGCCTGTTTCGATCCAGTCATTCAGGGCGCGCGTCTGCGCCTGCGCCGCCACATCGCGCCAAAGAGCTGCCACCTCGTCGCCGCGCCCGGCAAAGCGCGCCTCGATCGACGCGCGCAGCGTCGGTGCGCCCACATCGCCCGCCGCCTCAGCGAGCAGGACAAGGTAATAGGCCTGCGCATAGGACCGCGCCGCGCCGGAGCCCGTCATATGCGCCAACGCGGCCTTGCGCAGCGCGCGCGGATCGTCGCCGGCGATACTGTCGAGCGTGACCACATTGCCGGGCTGCGCGACATAGGCCGCCTGCGCCGCGAGCACCGTTTGCGTCGTCATCCGCGCCTCGAGCCGGTCAAGCTGCGCGATGCCGCCACCGCTCGCCCCTGCGGCAAGCGCTGCGGCATAGGCCGCGGCCGGGTCGCTGTCCTCGATCGCGCGCGACAGCAAGGCAGAGGCTGCCCCCGCATCCGCGCCGCCCGCCGCGATCACCGGGGCGAGCAGATCGGGCACCAGCGCCGGTGCGCGCGGCACGCCAAGCCCGTCGAGCAGCGCCGCCGCAAGCGCCACGCGCTGCGCATCGCTGATGTCGCCATCGACCAGACCCGCCAGCGTCGCGCTGTCGATGATCTGCGCCCGTGCACGCGGCGCCGTGCGCGCCTCGAGTGCCAGCGCGGCGATCAGGCTGCCCGCGTCGGCATACATGTCGGGCTCGACCAGGATGCCGCCGGCGGGCAGGTTGGCCTCGATGGTGATCTCGCCCGGATCGGCGACAAAGGCCGCGACCTTGTCCATCAGAGCGTTGACAAAGTTCCGCTCGACCGCGCCGGGCGCGCGAGAAACGCCGTTTGCGTCGAGGGACATCAGCTCTTGCATGATGAATTCGGTGCCCATCTGCCGCACCGCCTCGGGATCACGCAGATTGGCCGGCAGCATGGTCGAAAACGCCGCCCAGCCGCCCGCATCCTTGAGGCTGAGCACGGCCCGGCTCACCCGATAGGCGGGCTCGCGGGTATAGCGATAGGGGTCGTAGTGCGGCAGGATCGTCGCCGCGCCGGAAAAGTCGAGCGTGGCCAGCCCGTTGACGGCCAGCGTCGCGTCGAGCGCGGTCTCCCCGGTGGCATAGACGTAGCCAACCTGCGCGCGCGCCTGATCGAGGTTGATCTCGTTGAACCCGGCCGAGCGCAGCATCAGCGCCGCCTCACGCTCAAGACAGGTCAGCGTCGCCTGCGCGCCGACCAGGTCGAGCGTGAGCTCGCTCTGCGCCTCGAACGGCGCGGCGAAATCGCTGCTCATCGTCACGCGGTCGATGGTGATCGTGCATTGCCCGGCCTGATCATAATTGAGAGTCGGGCGCAGCGTGACGCCCGAAATCGACACCGTCCCGCGCATGATGTCGGTGGACATGTGGTCGTATTGTACTTCCATCTCGGTGCGCAGCCCGGCGATGGCCAAATTGGCGAGGAAGGTGGCAAGCCGGTTCGGTGCCAGCAGGTCGCTGAATGCGGGCAGCGGGTCGGTCTCGACTGCCTGCACCGGGGCCGCGGTAAGCGCGGTGGCGCAGAGAAGGGCGGCAAGGGTGGTCTGACGGCACAGCATGAGAATTCCTTTCATGAACGGCGTTCAAGGCAAACATCATCGAAGTCAGGCCGCGTGGCCAGTAGGGAATACCCTACCTCGCCGCCTCCCGATCAGCCAAGCGCGGCGACGCCGGGCAGGATCTTGCCCTCCATCCACTCCAGAAACGCGCCGCCGGCGGTCGAGACATAGCTGAAGTCCTCTGCCGCCCCCGCCTGGTTGAGCGCCGCGACCGTGTCGCCGCCACCTGCGACCGACACCAGCCGCCCGGCGCGGGTCAGTTCTGCCGCATGGCGCGCGGCGGCGACGGTGGCCATGTCGAAGGGCGGGATCTCGAAGGCACCAAGAGGCCCGTTCCAGACCAGCGTCTTTGCCCCCTCCATCACCTGCGCGATATAGGCGACAGTCGCGGGGCCCGCGTCGAGGATCATCGCATCGTCGGGGCAGGCGTCAGGCGCCAGCGTTTCGCTCGCCGCACCCGCCTTGAATTCGCGCGCCACCACGATGTCGCGCGGCAGGATCACCTCGCAGCCCGCCACCTTCGCCTTGGCGAGGATGTCGCGGGCGGTGTCGGCGAGGTCATGTTCGCAGAGCGATTTGCCCACGCCGATGCCCTGCGCGGCGAGAAAGGTATTGGCCATGCCGCCGCCGATCACCAGATGATCGACGCGGCCCACGAGGTTGCCCAGGAGGTCGAGCTTGGTCGAGACCTTAGCGCCGCCCACGACGGCCATCACCGGGCGGTCAGGGGTGCCCAGCGCACGCTCCAGCGCGCCCAGTTCCTCGGCCATCAGGCGGCCCGCGCAGGCAGGCAGCAGATGCGCGAGCGCCTCGGTCGAGGCATGGGCGCGGTGCGCGGCGGAAAAGGCGTCGTTGCAATAGATGTCGCCGAGGCTCGCCAGGCGGGCCGCGAAATCGGCATCGTTCTTTTCCTCGCCGGGGTTGAAGCGCAGGTTTTCGAGCAGCATCACCTCGCCCGGCGCCATCGCGGCAACGGCCTCGCCATAGGCGCCATCGACAAAGGTCACGCTCTGCCCCAGCGCGGCCTCGAGCGCGCCGACGACCTGGCGCAGCGACATTTCCGGCACCACCTTGCCCTTGGGCCGGTCGAAATGCGCCATCAGGATCGGCTTGCCGCCGGCTGCCAGGATGTCGCGGACGCTGGGCACGATCCGGTCGATCCGCGTGGCATCGGTGACGACGCCGTTTTCCACCGGCACGTTGATATCGACGCGCAGCAGCACACGCTTGCCCGCGAGGTCCATGTCATCGAGTGTCTTCCAGGCCATCGGTCCCGTCCTTGCTTGCTGTGGTGCCCGCTGCACCGGTTGCAGAGGTGATGCCCCAGCCGACCGCCGCTTGGCAAGCGCGGCGTCACGCCTTAGGTAGGGCAGGGAATGCGACATGAGGAGGGCCCGATGGCCGACAGCACCGATCTCGACAACACGATCATCATCACGCTCAGGGACGGGCCGGTGACGATCCAGCTCTTGCACGATGTGGCACCGCTGCATTGCGCCCGGATGAAGGAGCTCGCCCGCGCCGGGGCCTATGACAACGTGGCCTTCCACCGGGTGATCGACGGCTTCATGGCCCAGACCGGCGATGTCGAGAACGGCAATATGGAGAAGGATTTCAACATCCGCCGCGCCGGCACCGGCGGGTCGGACCTGCCGGACCTGCCGGCCGAGTTCTCCAAGCTGCCGCATGACCGCGGCACGCTGGGCGCGGCGCGCTCGTCGAACCCCAATTCGGCCAACAGCCAGTTCTTCATCAACTTTTCCGACAACCATTTCCTCAACGGGCAATACACGGTCTATGGCCGCGTGGTGTCGGGGATGGAGCATGTGGACAAGATCACGCGCGGCGAGCCGCCGATGAACCCGGACCGGATGATCTCGGTCAAGGTGGCCGGCGATGCGTAGCCTGGCTCTTGTGATGGCGCTCGCGGCCGGCCCGGCTGCGGCCGTGGGCCTCGAGATCGACGTGGCGGGCGAGGCCAATGGCACGATCGTGATCGACCTTTTCGAAGATGTGGCGCCCGCGCATGTGGAACAGATCACCGCGCTGGCGATGGCGGGGGCCTATGACGGCGTGGTGTTCCACCGCGTCATCGACGGCTTCATGGCGCAGACCGGCGATGTGGAGTTCGGCCGCATGGGCGACGACATGTCGCGGGCGGGCATGGGCGGGTCGGACCGCCCCGACCTGCCGGCCGAGTTCTCGGACATCCCGTTCCTGCGCGGTGTCGTCGGGATGGCGCGGGCGCAGGACCCCAACAGTGCCAACAGCCAGTTCTTCATCATGTTCGCGCCGGGCGAGTTCCTCAACGGGCAATATACCGTTGTGGGCGAGGTCACGGCGGGGCTCGAGGTGCTGGATGCGATCAAGCGCGGTGCGGGCAACAATGGTGCGGTGATCGGCCGGCCCGATGTGATGGCCGCGGTGCGCGTGACCGAGTGAGCCGTCTCCTGTGACGGTTGCCAAGCGGTCCGCCTGCGGCGGGCCGTTCTTGTTTCAGAGGGGGCTCTGCCCCCGTCGCCGCCTGCGGCGGCGCCTCCCCCGGGATATTTCCGGCCAAAAGATGCTCAGGTGCCGCAGAAGGTCTGGGTCACCCGTTCAGTGTCGGTCGGCGGGCGGCTGAAGGCCGGGTCGGGCTGAGCGGGGCGGGTGACTGCGGCCAGCATGCGGTGGAACGGGGCGAGGTCGCCGGCGAGGGCGGCTGCAATCGTGGCCTCGATCAGATGCGTGCGGGGGATGACCTGCGGGTTGGTCCGCGCCATCAGGGCCGTGTCGGGCGCGCGCGCCTGCCAGCGGGCCTGCCAGGCGGCAAAGGCCGCGCGGTCGGTGAACATATCCTGCGCCTGGGCGGTGGGAAGGGCCGCGAAGGTATTGGTGAAATCGGCGCCATCGCGCGCCATCAGGGCCAGCAGGTCCTCGATCAGGGGGCGGTCGGCCTCGGTCGGTCTGGCGAGGCCGAGCTTGGCGCCGAAGGTGGTGAGCCAGGCGCTGTGGTAGATGTCGGCAAAACGGTTGATGATCTGCGTGTAGTCCTTGACGGCGGCGTCCTGATCGGGGGCGAGGGCTATCAGCGCGGTGGCGAATTGCGCGAGGTTCCACAGGGTGATCTGCGGCTGGTTGCCATAGGCGTAGCGGCCCGCGCGGTCGATCGAGGAGAACACGGCCATCGGGTGATAGCTATCGACAAAGGCGCAGGGGCCATAGTCGATCGTTTCGCCCGATATGGCGCAATTGTCGGTGTTCATCACACCATGGACAAAGCCGAGCCCCATCCATTGCGCGACCAGGCGGGCCTGTCTTTTGGTGACGGCGGCGAGCAGGTCGGCGGGGCCTGTGGCCAGCGGATAGTGGCGCGCGATGGCGTGGGCGGTGAGCGCCGCGAGAGCCTCGCGGTCACCGCTGGCGGCAAAGCGCTGGAAAGTGCCGACGCGGATATGGCTTTGCGCGACGCGGGTCAGGATCGCGCCGGGCAGGGGGCTGTCGCGCAGCACGGTCTCGCCGGTCGTGACGGCGGCCAGCGCCCGGGTGGTGGGCACAGCGAGCGCCGCCATCGCCTCGGACACCAGATATTCGCGCAGCACCGGCCCCAGCCAGGCACGTCCGTCGCCGCCGCGGGAATAGGGGGTGGGGCCCGCGCCCTTGAGCACGAGGTCGCGGCGGATGCCGTCCCGGCCCACCACCTCGCCCAGCAGGATCGCGCGCCCGTCGCCGAGACCCGGGTTCCAGTTGCCGAACTGGTGCCCGCCATAGGCCTGCGCGAGCGGCATCGCCCCGGTCGGGATCCGGTTGCCCGCCAGCACATCGGCGGCGGCGCGCAGGGCAGCGGGGTCCAGGCCGAGGAGCTCTGCGAGGGCGTCGTTGACCACGATGAGGCGCGGGGCTGCCACGGGCGTCGGATGCTGCCGCGTGAAGAGCCGCGCCGGCAGGCGTGCAAAGCTGTTGTCGAACGGGATGTGCAGGTCCATGCCTCGGACATAGCCTGTCCGACCGGCCCGGCAAAGGTGCGACGCGCGCCTGGCCTCTGCGGTCGGTTCAATTTTATCGAACCGGACGGCCTGCATTAACACTCTGTCCATCTCGACCTTGCAGAAATGTGTCAGACAAACAGCAAGGGTCCACAATGGAACGGATCGCGAAACTGATGGCCGATGCGGCGCCGCTTCATGCGCCCCATGACATCATCGACAGCGCTCTGGAAACAGTGCGTCGCCACTTGCGGATGGAGGTGGCCTATCTGAGCGAATTTGTGGGTGATGAGGTTGTGTTTCGGGCGGTGAGCGCACCCGGCCTCGAGGATCTGGTCAAGCCCGGCGACACGCGGTCGGTCGATCAGGTGTATTGCCGGCACATCATCGCAGGTGATCTGCCGCGCCTGATCCGCGATACGGCGGATCATTCGTTTGCCCAAACGATGCCGATCACGACACAGCTTCCCATCGGCAGCCATGTCTCGGTCCCGATCCGGCGCGACGACGGGTCGATCTATGGCATGTTCTGTTGCCTCAGTCCGCGCCCCAACCCCACGCTCAATGATCGCGATCTCGAGGTGATGGAGTTGTTTGCAGAACTGTCGAGCCGGCAGGTCAACCGGTCGTTGCTCGACCGCGCGCGGCGTGGGACGATCGAGGCAAGCACCCGCGACATGATCGACGAGGGTTTGTTTCGCGTGGTTTATCAGCCGATTGTCAATCTCGCGACGGGCGAGACCGTGGGCTTTGAATCGTTGTGCCGCTTCCCCGGCGAACCCTATCGCTCGCCCGACATCTGGTTTGCCGAAGCGGCGGAGGGCGGTCTGGGCGAAGAGCTTGAGATCGCCGTTGCCGCCCGCGCTTTGATTGCGCTCCCCTTGCTGCCCGAACCGCTGTATCTTTCGGTCAACTGCGCGCCAGAAACGCTGGCCAGTGGCGCGATCAGCCGGCTTCTGTCGGGGTGCGACCAGTCGCGTGTCGTGGTTGAGATCACCGAACATGCGTCGGTGGCCGATTACGATGCGATGCTCAAAGAACTGGCATTGCTGCATGACCGCGGGGTGCGGATTGCGATCGATGATGCCGGGGCCGGCTATTCGGGACTGCAACACATCCTGCGGCTGAAACCTGACATCATCAAGCTCGACACGGCGCTGACCCGGTCCATCGACACCGATTACGCCCGGCGGTCTCTCGCCGAGGCGCTGAGCGGATTTGCCCGCGAAACAGGCGCCAAGCTGATTGCCGAGGGTATCGAGACGCGCGGCGAAGCCGATACATTGCGCGAAATCGGTGTGGCGCTGGGGCAGGGTTTCCTGCTCGGGCGGCCTGATACGCTGGGCGCCGCACTGGGCAGACTGACCGTCGCGCCCGCGGCGCGCCTGCTGGCCTGAGGTCAGGCGGTGGCCCGCGCACAGGCTCTGTGCTAGACTTTCGAGACTGCCCGCTCTAAGAGCGCAGGTGACAGCGCGATAGCGCTAACATCAGTTTTGGGGGGCTCATGGTCTCGCGCGTGATTCCGGTCGATCCGTTCGACCTCGTGATCTTTGGGGGCACCGGCGATCTGGCGCGCCGCAAGATCCTGCCGGGGCTCTACCGTCGCTTTCGCGCCGGTCAGATGCCCGAAGGCGCGCGCATCATCGGGGCGGCGCGCAGCGAGATGGACGCCGAAGGCTACCGTCAGCTTATTTCGGCCGCCATTGCAGAGTTCGGCGGCACCGAGGCCGAGGATCAGGCAAGCCTCGCCGCTTTTCTGGGGGGCCTCGACTATGTGACCATTGACGCCACCGGCGATGGCGGATGGAAGGATCTGGCCGCGCTGATGTCGCGCGATGTCGTCCGGGCGTTCTATTTCTCTGTCGCGCCCGCGTTGTTCGGGGCGCTCGCAGAGCGGCTCCACGCGCATGGGATAGCCAATGACCAGAGCCGCATCGTGGTTGAAAAGCCCTTTGGCCGCGATCTGGCCTCGGCACGCAGCCTCAACCAGACGCTCGCGGCCCATTTCGATGAACATCAGATCTACCGGATCGACCATTATCTGGGCAAGGAAACGGTTCAGAACCTGATGGCCGTGCGCTTTGGCAACGTGCTGTTCGAACCGCTCTGGAACAACCACTATGTCGATCACATCCAGATCACGGTGGCCGAGACGGTGGGTGTCGGTGGGCGCGGCAGCTATTACGACAAATCCGGTGCGATGCGGGACATGGTGCAGAACCACCTGATGCAGCTGTTGTGCCTGATCGCAATGGAACCGCCGAGCCATTTTGACGCCGATGCCGTGCGCGACGAAAAGCTCAAGGTGATTCGTGCTCTGCAACCCCTTGATCCGCATCATGTTGTCCGCGGCCAATACGACGCCTCCACCGAAAGCCCGAGCTATCGCGAGGATGCCGAAAACGCGCGGTCCTTTACCGAGAGCTTTGTCGCGATGAAGTGCCATATCGCCAACTGGCGCTGGGCCGGGGTGCCGTTCTACCTGCGCACGGGCAAGCGGCTCAAGGCGCGGTCCTCTGAAATCGCAGTGGTTTTCCAGGACCTTGGACATTCCATCTTTGAAGGAGACGAGGCGCGCCACCGCAATATCCTGTCGATCCGCCTGCAACCCAACGAAGGCATGGACCTGCAGGTCACGATCAAGGAACCGGGCCCCGGTGGCATGCGCCTCATCGACGTGCCCCTCGACATGACCTTTGCCGACGCGCTGGGCGATGATGCGGGCGACGTCACCGATGCCTATGAGCGGCTGATCATGGATGTGATCCGCGGCAACCAGACGCTGTTCATGCGCGGGGACGAGGTCGAGGCCGCATGGGCCTGGACCGACCCGATCATCGCCGGATGGGAGGCGCGCAATGACGTGCCCAAACATTACGACACCGGGTCGAACGGCCCCGAGGATGCCATGATGCTGATGCACCGCGATGGCCGCCGCTGGCGCGAGATCAAGGGATAACGTCACCCTATCAGGAGGTTGTGCGATGGAGTTCATCGAATACCCCGATGCCGAAATGATGATGATGAACCTCGCCAACACGCTTGCGGGCGAGGTGCGGCAGGCCCTGTCCCAGCAAGAGACGGTGAGCATCGCCGTGCCGGGTGGCAGCACACCCGGCCCGGTTTTCGATGCGCTGGCGGCGGTTGACCTCGACTGGGCGCGCGTGCGCGTCATGCTCACCGATGAGCGGTGGGTGCCAGAGACATCGCCGCGGTCCAATACCCGCCTCCTGCGGGCCCGTTTGCTCACCGGGCATGCGAGGGCGGCGACGCTGGTGCCGCTCTACCTCGACGCGCCCACGCCCGAGGAATGCCTGGCAGAGCTTGCCGCGACGATCACGGCCGCGCTGCCCTTACGGCTGGTGCTTCTGGGCATGGGCGAGGACATGCACACCGCGTCGCTCTTTCCGGGCGCCGACCGTCTTCAGGAAGGGCTGACAGGCGACGCGGTGATCCTGCCGATGCGGGCATCCGGCGTCGAAGAGCCGCGCGTGACCCTGACGGCGCAGGTCCTGGGCGGGGCCCTGTCGCGCCATATCGTGATCACTGGCGCCGCGAAACGCGCGGCGCTGGAACGGGCGCGCGGCCTGCCCGCAGAACAGGCGCCTGTCGCCGCGATCCTGAACGGGTCCATCATCCACTGGGCGGAGTCCTAGCCATGTTTTCCGAACTCAAGAGCCACCATGCCGGCATCGCCGGTCGCCGGATCGCTGACAGCTGTGACGGCGCCCGTGCGCGGGCGTTTTCCTTGTCCCTGGGCGAGATGCTGTTCGATTATTCCAAGACCGGGATCGACACGGCCGCGCGCGACATGTTGATCGGCCTGCTCGATGCGGCCGGTGTCGCGGCCAAGCGTGATGCGATGTTCGCGGGCCGGCCGATCAACGAGACCGAGGGACGCGCCGTGCTGCATACGGCGCTGCGCAACCTCGATGGCGGCCCGGTCATGGTGGATGGCGTCGATGTCATCCCCGGCGTGCGCGCGACCCTGGCGCGGATGGAGGATTTCGCGGACCAGGTGCGCAGCGGCACCTTTGCCGGGCAGGGCGGCGCGATCACCGATGTCGTCAATATCGGCATCGGCGGCTCTGACCTCGGCCCTGCGATGGCGGTGCGCGCGCTCGCACCCTATCACGATGGCCCGCGCTGCCATTTCGTCAGCAACGTGGACCCCGCCGATGTCGCGGCCGTCCTGCGCGCCTGCGACCCGGCGACGACGCTGGTGATCGTGGCGTCCAAGACCTTCACCACCATCGAGACGATGACCAACGCCCGCACCGCCAAGGCCTGGATGGGGCAGGCGGTCACCGACCCGGCCGCGCAATTCGCCGCGCTGTCCACCGCGCGCGACAAGACCGCCGCCTTCGGCATTGATCCTGAACGGGTTTTCGGTTTCGAGGATTGGGTCGGCGGGCGCTATTCCATGTGGGGCCCGATCGGGCTCAGCCTGATGATCGCCATCGGGCCTGACGCGTTTCGCGCCTTCCTGCGTGGTGCGCAGGCGATGGACGACCATTTCCGCGCCGCGGCCTGGCACGAGAACATGCCCGCCATGCTCGCACTGGTGGGGCTGTGGCACAACCAGGTCTGCGGCCATGCGACCCGCGCCGTGCTGCCCTATGACAACAACCTCGCGCGCCTGCCCGCCTACCTCCAACAGCTCGAGATGGAAAGCAACGGCAAAGGCGTCAGCATGGACGGCGCCGATCTGCCCTGTGACAGTGGCCCCGTGGTCTGGGGCGAGCCCGGCACCAACGGTCAGCACGCCTTTTACCAGCTCATCCATCAGGGCACCCGTATCGTGCCTTGCGAGTTCCTGATCGCCGCGCGCGGACATGAGGACGCGCTGCACCACCAGCACCAGTTGCTGATCGCCAATTGTCTCGCGCAATCCGAGGCGCTGATGCGCGGCCGCTCGTTTGACGAGGCGCGGGCGATCATGGCGGCCAAAGGGCTGACTGGCGCCGAGCTTGACCGGCAGGCGCGCCACCGCGTGTTTCCCGGCAATCGCCCCTCGGTGACGCTCGCCTATCCGCAGCTCACCCCCTATGTCTTGGGCCAGATCATCGCGCTCTATGAACATCGCGTGTTCGTCGAGGGTGCAGTGCTCGGCATCAATTCCTACGACCAATGGGGGGTGGAACTGGGCAAGGAGCTCGCCACCGCGCTGCAACCCGTGATCGAGGGCGCGCGCGATGCCGCCGACAAGGACGGCTCGACCGCGCAACTGGTGGGCTATCTGCGCAAGAACGGCGCCTGAAGCACGTCAGGCGTGGCTGCGCGCCACGCCCGGCTTCTCTGTGCCCGAAATACTCTCGCCGAAGGCATCCGCACCCGCAGCCCACGCGACCTCAGGTCAGCCGACGGCCGCCGTCACGATGATCTCGACCAGATAATCGGGCGTGGCGAGCTTCGCCTCGCCGGTCCAGCGCGCGGGGCAATGGCCCTGCGGCACCCAGGTATCCCAGACCGCGTTCATCTCGGCAAAGCTTGCGATGTCGGCAAGCCAGATCTGCGCGGTCAGGATCCGGGTCTTGTCGGTGCCGGCAAGCGCGAGGATACGGTCGATCTCGGCCAGCACGTCGCGGGTCTGCGCGGTCACGTCGCCGCCCGGTTTGCCGACCTGACCGGCCAGATAGGCGATGCCGCCATGCACCACGGCCGCGCTCATCCGCGCGCCGCATTCGATCCGGGTGATGTCTGCCATGTCATTGCTCCTGCAAGGTTTCCAATATGCGGAGCGTCTGGAGCGGGTAACGGGAATCGAACCCGTAACTGAAGCTTGGGAAGCTTTCGTGATACCTTTTCACCATACCCGCGCGGGCTTTGACCTAATCGCAGCCCCCGGCAGCGTCAAGATGCAATCGGTCTAGCGCCCCCTGCGCCGCCGCCCGCCGTCATTGCCACCCCCCTGGTTGAAGCTCACATCGGGCAGGCTGACGATGCCCGCCAGATAGGGAAACGGGTCGGTCGCATGCGGGATCGCGTTGGCATTGACAAAATGCTCCTGAAACCGCGGCGCGATGGCGGTCTCGACCTTGGTGATCTTGCGCACCGTTGCCTCGATGGCGGTGCGCGCCGCGACCGAGCAGAGCGCGATGCGCGCGCCGGTGCCCGCCGCATTGCCCGCCGATGTCACCTTGTCGAGCGGCGCATCGGGGATCATCCCCAGCACCATCGCGTGGCGCGGCGAGATATGCGCGCCAAAGGCGCCGGCGAGCGTGACGCGGTCCACATGGTCCACGCCCATCTCGTCCATCAAGAGCCGCGCGCCGGCGTAAAGCGCCGATTTGGCCAACTGGATCGCGCGGATGTCGCCCTGCGTTACCAGGATGCGCGGCCCGCCGGTCGGGCTGGCGTCATGCAACAGGTAGCTGTGCGTGCGTCCCTCGGCGACCATGCGCGGTGAGCCTGTCTGCTCGGCCGATCCGATCAGCCCCTTGGCGTCCACCAGCCCGGCCATGCGCATTTCGGCCACCGCCTCGATGATGCCCGACCCGCAGATGCCGGTGATGCCGGTGGTGGCGGTCGCGGCGTCAAATCCCGGCGCGTCGGACCACAGATCGCTGCCGATCACGCGGAAACGCGGCTCCATGGTCACGGGGTCGATCTCCACCCGCTCGATGGCGCCCGGTGCGGCGCGCTGGCCCGCGCTGATCTGCGCGCCCTCGAATGCCGGGCCGGTGGGCGAGGAGCAGGCGAGCACGCGCGTGGTGTTGCCAAGCAGGATCTCGGCATTGGTGCCGACATCGACGATCAGCACGAGGTCCTCCGACATCTCGGGCGCTTCCGCCAGCGCGACGGCGGCGGCATCGGCGCCGACATGCCCCGCGATGCAGGGCAGGATGAACACCCGCGCCGCGGGGTTAAGCGCGGTGAGGTCAAGCTCGGTCGCGTCCAGCGACAGACTGTTTGACGTGGCCAGTGCAAAGGGTGCCTGACCTAGTTCCACCGGGTCTATGCCCAAAAGCAGATGGTGCATCACCGGGTTGCAGACAAAGACCACCTCCATGATGTCGCGCGCGTCGATCTGCGCTTCGGTGGCAAGCTCCACCGCCAGCGCGTCGATCGCCTCGCGCACCACGCGGGTCATCTCGATATCGCCGCCGGGGTTCATCATGGCGTATGACACGCGGCTCATCAGATCCTCGCCAAAGCGGATCTGCGGGTTCATCACGCCGGCACTGGCCTTGACCGTCCCGTTGCGCAGGTCGGTCAGATGCGCGGCGATGGTGGTCGAGCCGAGGTCGATGGCGAGGCCATAGATCCGCCCTTCGTAAAAGCCCGGCCAGATATCGAGAATGCGGTGCGCTTCGTCCCGATGGCCCTTGTGCAGGGCCACGGTGACAGCCCAGCCGCCCTTTCGCAGCGCCGGTTGCAGGCGGCGCAGGACGGGCAGGGGGGCGGTCACGCGGTCCACACCCCATTGATCGCGCAATGCAAAACCCAGACGTTCAAAGTCGCCGGTGGGCTCGTGCATGTCAGGCTCGGCCACCTCGACATAATAAAGATGCGTCGCGGGGTCCATCACGATGGTCCGGTCCGACGCCGCCTTGCGCACCACCTGCCGGTGCACCTGGCTCTCTGACGGCACGTCGATCACCACGTCGCCCTGAACGCAGGCCTGACAGCCCAGCCGCCGCCCCTTGGGCAGGCCCCGGATGCGGTCATAGCGGTCTTCGACGCTGTTCCAGTCGCTCAGCGCATCTGCGGCGACATGCACGCCGTGTTTGGCAAAATCGCCATAGGCCGGGGTGATCTGGCATTTCGAACAGATGCCGCGCCCGCCACAGACAGAGTCCAGATCGACCCCCAATTGCCGTGCGGCGGTAAGAACGGGCGTGCCCACAGGAAAATGCCCGCGCTTGCCCGAAGGCGTAAAGACGACGAGCGGATCGGCGGCAGTATCGGCGGGCATGGCAGCGGCCTGTCTGGTTCTGGCAAGGGTTCTTCGAGGCCATAGATAGAGGTTTGCCGCGCCGGGGAAAGGACGAACCCGCCGCATTCTCGGCGCTTTTCGCCATCACCGCGCCCGGTCGCATCACAAAATGCGGTAGGTGCGGCAGCGTCGGCCGCAATTTGGGCTTTTGCCGCCCCGGCATCCATGCAATAGCGACGCGCCAAACGCCGCCATCCGCAGGAGTAGTCCGATGGAGATTCGCGAGGCCCTCACCTTTGATGATGTTCTGCTGGTGCCGGCCGCATCAAGCGTGCTTCCCTCGACCGCAGACGTGCGCACCAAGGTCACCCGCAGCATCGCGATGAACATCCCGCTGTTGTCGAGCGCGATGGACACCGTGACCGAGGCGCGCATGGCCATCGCCATGGCGCAGGCCGGCGGCATCGGGGTGATCCACCGCAACCTGAGCATCACCGAACAGGCCCGCGACGTGCGCGCGGTCAAACGGTTCGTCTCGGGCATCGTCTATAACCCGGTCACGCTGACCCCCGACCAGACGCTCGCCGACGCCCGCGCGCTGATGGACCGCTACCGCATCACCGGCTTTCCGGTGGTGGGGCCCGACGGGCGGATCGTCGGGATCGTGACCAACCGCGACATGCGTTTCGCGCAGGATGACCGCACGCCGGTCAGCGTGATGATGACTTCGGACAACCTTGCAATGTTGACCGAACCCGCCGATCTGGACGAGGCGCGCAGCCTGATGCAGGCGCGCCGCATCGAAAAGCTGCTGATCACCGACGGCCAGGGCAAGCTCACCGGCCTCCTGACGCTCAAGGACAGCGAGCAGGCGGTGCTGAACCCGCAGGCCTGCAAGGACCAGTTGGGCCGGCTGCGCGTCGCCGCCGCCTCGACCGTGGGCGATGCGGGGTTTGAACGCACCGCCGCCCTGGTCGAGGCGGGGGTGGACCTCGTGGTGATCGACACCGCGCATGGCCATTCCGAAGGGGTGGCACGTGCGGTCGAACGGGCCAAGACCCTGTCGAACGAGGTGCAGATCGTGGCCGGAAACATCGCCACCGGCGAGGCTGCGCGCGCGCTGATCGGGGCGGGGGCGGATGCGGTCAAGGTCGGCATCGGGCCGGGGTCGATCTGCACCACGCGGATGGTGGCTGGCGTCGGCGTGCCGCAACTGACCGCGATCATGGATACGGCCGCCGCCGCCGGTGACGTGCCGGTGATCGCCGATGGCGGCATCAAGTTCTCTGGCGACTTTGCCAAGGCGATTGCCGCGGGCGCCTCTTGCGCCATGGTCGGCAGCATGATCGCGGGGACGGATGAGAGCCCGGGCGAGGTGATCCTCTATCAGGGCCGCAGCTTCAAGGCCTATCGGGGCATGGGCAGCCTCGGCGCGATGGCGCGCGGCTCGGCCGACCGCTATTTCCAGAAGGACGCCGCGAGCGACAAGCTGGTGCCCGAAGGGATCGAGGGGCAGGTGCCCTACAAGGGGTCCGCCCATGCCGTGGTCCACCAGCTTGTCGGCGGCCTGCGCGCGGCGATGGGCTATACCGGCAATGCCACGATCGAGGAGATGCGCCACAACTGCACCTTTGTGAAGATCACCGGCGCGGGCCTCAAGGAAAGCCATGTGCATGATGTGCAGATCACGCGCGAGAGCCCGAATTACCGCGTTGGTTAGGTATTTCAAAGTCTTGCGCGGCGATGCTGATGTAAATGAGGTGCGCCCGTGACCCCGGCCGCCCGGGTCGCGGCCGCCATCGACGTGCTCGACGCGATCATTGCAGGGGCGGCCGCCGAAAGGACACTGATCCAATGGGCGCGCGGCAATCGTTATGCCGGTTCAGGAGACCGTGCCGCAATCCGCGATCATGTGTTTGATGCCTTGCGGCGGTTGCGGTCCTTTGCGGCGCTTGGCGGAGGGGCGATGACCGGCCGCGCCGTGATGATCGGTGCGCTGCGCCACGCGGGCCTCGACCCCGCCCGCCTGTTCGACGGCCAGGGTCACGCCCCGGCACCCCTCACCGCCCCGGAACTGGCCGTGCCCGACCTCTCGGACCAGCCTGACGCCCTGCGTCTTGATATGCCCGACTGGCTGTTCGAACGTTTCGTGGCCGGGCTGGGGATTGCCACGGCCACAGCCGTCACGACGGCGCTGCAAGATCGCGCGCCGGTGTTTCTTCGCGTGAACCTGCGCAAGGGGACTGTCGTGGATGCGCTGGCTGTGCTGGCGGCGGATGCCATCGGCGCGGTGCCCCTTTATCACATCAAGACCGCCGTCAAAGTGACTGATAACGCAAGAAAAATAAAGCGATCGAGAGCCTATGCCGACGGTCTGGTCGAACTGCAGGATGCGGCGTCACAGGCGGCCGTGCTGCGGTTGCCGCTGCGGGCCGGGATGCGTGTGCTTGATTATTGTTCGGGCGGTGGCGGCAAGGCGCTCGCGGTGGCGGCGTTGCATGACGGCGAGGTTGTCGTGCATGATATCGACGCCGGACGGATGGCCGACATTCCCACGCGCGCAAAGCGTGCGGGCGTGACTTTGCCGGCGCTGCAAACCGCGGCGCTTGCTGGGGCAGGTGGCTTTGATTTCGTGATGGTCGATGCGCCCTGTAGCGGAAGCGGCACCTGGCGGCGGGTTCCTGATGCCAAATGGCGGCTGACCCCGAAAGACCTCGCGCAGTTCTGCAGGCTCCAGGCCGAGGTTCTCGATGCCGCGCAAGGCCTCGTGCGACGGGGCGGTATTCTGGCCTACATGACCTGTTCGGTGCTGAACGAGGAAAACGGCGCCGCAATCACGTCGTTTCTCGCCCGGAACCCCGGATTTTCCCGCGGCGAAAGCTGGCAATGGTTGCCGGGTGCGGATGGGGATGGTTTCTATCTTGCAACGCTTTGCAGGGGTTAGGGACAACCCTCAGTTGCAATTCCCTTTCGCGAGGTTAACCTCCGCCTGAGGTTCATGGATTGTTAGGTTTTTTGCGGTCCGTTAGAGCCTAGCGAATCGAAGGGGCGGGCCGTGTCTCAGGTAGAATTGGCGGTGCACACCGCGCCGGTCTCGGGCAAGCGCAGCATGCCTTTGGCGGGCACGATCCTCATATTGGGGCTCATCGCGCTCGCCATGGGCGCTTTTGTGGGCCTGCCCGCCTTTTCCTGGGCGTTTACCGCTTTTGGCGCAAGCCTGCTGATCGGGGCGGCGGCGATCACTGGTCGCAAGATCTACCTCGCAGCGCAGCTCCGCAAGCTGATGACCGCAGTCGCAGGTCTGGTCGAACATGACGCCTGGGCGAGCTTTGTCACCGATGCCGAAGGAGAGATCCTCTATCGCAACGCGGCCGCGCAGGACCGGTTCCAGGACCGTCATTTCCAGACCCTTGCGGCGGCCTTCAACGAAATGCTGGCCAACCCCGGCGCCGTGCTGTTCCGCCTCCAGGGCAAGGCGCAGGCGATGGGCGTGGCGCGGGAGGATATCGTCACGCGGCGCGGTCACCTGCGGCTGTCCGTCCATTTTGTCGAACAGCGGGCCTACCTGTGGCGGGTCGAGGATCTCAGCGACCGCAGCGGTGCGGGGCGCGGGGCGGATCACATGAGCTTGCCCATGCTGACGACAGGGCCGACAGGAACGATCCTCTTCATGAACGAGGCCTTTCGCCGCCTTGCAGGCGGGCGGGCGCGCACGCTTGACCGGGTGTTTCGTGATCTGCCGCTCGTCTCGGGCCAGATCCATCAGGTCGAGGGTGCGGACGGGCCGGTCGATTGCCTGGTGGCGACGGTTGCGGGCAGCGGTGGGCGCAAGGAAATATATCTGCTGCCAGCCGACGCAGCGTCGGACAGCCGAACGCGGGGTGCGGGCTGGGATGCGATCGAGGATCTTCCGGTGCCGCTGCTCAAGATTGCGCCGTCCGGCGAGGTTCTTGGCATCAACCGCGAGGCCCGCGCGCTCCTACCGATGCCGGTCGGGCGCGGCACGCGACTGTCGGACCTGCTCGAAGGTCTGGGGCGGCCGGTGATCGACTGGATCACCGAAACGGCAGAGGGGCGCGGCAGTGGCGCACCGCAATTCCTGCGCGGCACCGGCGCCCATCAGGACACCTTTCTGCGTGTGGCCCTCAACCTTGCCGGCCCGCCGGAGGATCTGCATCTGATTGCCGTTCTCAACGATGTCACCGAACTGAAATCGCTGGAGGCGCAGTTTGTCCAGAGCCAGAAAATGCAGGCCATCGGGCAACTGGCAGGTGGTGTCGCCCATGACTTCAACAATCTGCTCACCGCGATTTCGGGCCATTGTGACCTCCTGCTCCTGCGGCACGATCAGGGAGATCAAGACTATGCGGACCTGATCCAGATCCATCAGAACGCCAACCGCGCGGCGAGCCTTGTCGGGCAACTTCTGGCCTTCTCGCGCAAGCAGAACCTGATGCCCGAAGTGCTGGATCTGCGCGATACCCTGTCTGACCTCACCCATCTGCTCAACCGGTTGGTCGGTGAAAAGGTCACGCTCACGCTCAACCACGACCCGTCGCTGTTGCACGTGCGTGCTGACAAACGGCAGCTTGAGCAGGTGATGATGAACCTGGTGGTGAACGCCCGGGATGCGATGCCGCAAGGCGGAGAAATCAGGATCGAGACCGAAAACCGGATCCTTCCAGGCCCGATCGAACGGGATCGCGCCACGGTTCCGGCCGGATCCTACGTCCTGGTGCGGGTCATCGACGAGGGCAAGGGCATTGCGCCCGAAAAACTGCCCAAGATCTTCGAGCCATTCTACACCACAAAGCGGCCGGGCGAGGGGACGGGGCTTGGCCTGTCCACCGCCTATGGCATTATCAAACAGACCGGCGGCTTCATCTTTGCGGACAGTGAGGTTGGCAAGGGAACCGTTTTCACGCTCTATTTCCCGAGCCATGACAAGCCTGCCGAAATTGCGGTTCCGGTGCCGGCGCCTGAACCGCTGCTCAGCAACCGCAAGGCGGAGGGTGTCGTGCTGCTTGTCGAGGATGAAGCGCCGGTCAGGGCCTTCGCCTCGCGCGCCTTGCGGCTACGCGGCTACAGCGTTCTTGAGGCTGACAGCGCAGAGGCCGCCCTTGCGATGCTGGCTGATCCGTCGCTCGTGGTGGATATCTTTGTCACAGATGTGATCATGCCGGGCAAGGATGGTCCGACCTGGGTGCGTGAAGCGCTTGCCGAAAGGCCGGCCACCAAGGTGGTTTTTGTTTCGGGATATGCCGAGGACGCATTTACCGAACATCAGGGCCTGATCCCGAATTCCGTCTTTTTGCCAAAGCCGTTTTCGTTGACCGACCTCACGGCTACCGTGCAACGGCAATTGCATTGATCAAGGGTGCGCCCCAGCCCTGACCCGATGGACTTGAGCAAAAGGATCTGAGCCAAAGAAACTGAGCAGGAAAACCTGAGCCAAAAAAGTAATTGCGATAGAACTTGGACGAAAGGCGTAGACGAAAGTCGTACATGGGGATTGCGATTCCACGGTTTGGCAGACATGGCCCTTGAGCATCGGATCAGGTAATCAATCAGCCCTGACATGCGCGCGGCTGAGGAGTGGCATCATGACTGATCGGGCCGGTTTGTGGCCAAACGCCGCTGGGTGGAAAGTCCGGCTCCCGCAGGACCTGCCATTGCCGCGACCACCAACTTTGGCAAGGCACGCCTCTGTATGGTAGCGGTCTGGACTTTCGTTGGTCAGCCCAGCATTGCCACCAGATGCGCGGCGCAACCTGTGAGGGCGGCATAGTCATCCTCGATCACGCCCACCCCGAAGTTGCCCATGAACCCGGCAAACCGTCCCTTGTCGAGAAACGCGCCGACAAACCCGAAATCATTGAGATAGGGCGCAAAGGCCCGTGCCACGCCGCCGACCAGATACACGCCGCCAAAGGGCAACTGGATCAGCGCGAGGTTGCCCGTCACCGTGCCCAGCATCCGAGAAAAGACATGTGCGGCCTCGGTCGCGCGCGGATCCGATCCGGCGGCACAGGCCGACATGATGTCCTGGGCCGCAACCTCACGCGGTGTCCCGGCCTCGTCGCAGAGCCAGGCATAAACCCGTTCCAGCCCGCGGCCCGACAACACATCCTCGACGGCCGGAAATCCATGCAAGGTCTCGATATAGGCGCACAGGCGCAGGTCGGTCGCGTCCCGGACCGGCAGGTTCACATGGCCCGACTCCGATGCGGCGACCAGCCGTCCCGTGGGGCCGTCAAACACCGGCGCCGCGTTGAACCCGGTGCCCACCCCCACAACCAGCCGCGTGGCGTTCGGCTGGGCGGCAGGAAACGGGATGATCGTGTGGATATTGGCCGGGTCGATATGGCCCAGCGCATGGCCCTGCGCCTGCAGGTCATTGAGGATATCCACCCCCTCGGCCCCGGTCGCGCGGCGCAGCGTGTCCTTGTCGATCGCCCAGTCCAGGTTGGTCATCGTGGCGCGCCCGTCGCGCACGGGGCCCGCCACCGCAACGCAGGCCGCGCGCGGATCGACGCCGCCTTCATCCGCGATATAGCGGCGCAGCACCGTCTCGAGGCCCGGAAAATCGGCGTTGGAATAGCGCCGCACCGTGCCTTCGACCAGCTTTCGCCCCTCGGCCAGGGCCACGCGCGTGTTGGTTCCGCCGATATCGGCCACCAGCGAATAGAGATTGGCGGGATGCTGCATGGTCGTGTCCTAGCGGGCGAGGGCTGTCTTGAGCGCGTGATAGGACGCTTTCGGCGTGCGCTTCAAGGTTTCAAAATCGACATGCACGATGCCGAAGCGTTTTTCATAGCCCAGCGCCCATTCGTAATTGTCCAGCAGAGACCAATAGAAGAACCCCTTTACATTTGCGCCATCCGCAATCGCCTGCCGCGTCGCTTGCATATGTGCTGCGACAAAGGCGATCCGGTCAGGGTCATAGACCGCTCCATTCTCGATCACGTCGGGCCAGGCCATGCCGTTTTCGGTGACATAGATCGGCAGGTCGCCCACATAGTCGCGCGCCATGCGGGTCAGGAAATGGTGCAGGCCGTCGGGAAAAATCTCCCAGCCCATCTGCGTCTTGGGCAAGGGGCCCGGCACCGGTTTGATCGAAGGCCAGGGAATCGTCGGGTCGGGCAGGTAGAGCCCGCGCGTGTAATAGTTGACCCCGAGCCAGTCGAGCGGCTGGTGGATGCGGGCGAGATCATCCTGCCATCCCGCAGGCATGTGCGGTCCAAGGCCGGCCAGCACCTCGGCCGGATAGCTGCCCTTCGTGATCGCCTCGATGAACCAGCGGTTGAAGATCGCATCCTGCACATTCGCCGCCGCCGCTGCCGCCGGTGTATCATCGGCGGGCAGGGCGCGGTCAAAGTTCAGCACGATGCCGAGGTTCTTCTGCCCCAGCCCACGCAACCGCTCCATCGCTGCCGCATGACCGAGCAGGACATGGTGCATCGCACGGGCGGTGGCGCGGATATCGCGCTGGCCCGGCGCGTGGTGCCCGAGGAAATGCGACAGGAAGGACACGCACCAGGGCTCGTTGATCGTGGCGACCGAATGGACCCGGTCTCCGATCCGCCGTGTGATCACCTCGGTGAAATCGGCAAACCAGTCGGCCACGTCGCGGTTCGTCCAGCCGCCGAGATCGGCCAGCGCCGAGGGCATTTCCCAGTGGTAGAGCGTCTGGAACGGCTTGAGCCCGCGGGCAAGCATCGCGTCCACGAGCCGGTCGTAATAGTCGAGCCCCTCGACATTCACCGGGCCGCGCCCTTCGGGCATGACCCGCGCCCAGGAGGTGGAGAAGCGATAGCCATCCATCCCGGCCTCTTGCAACAGGTCGAGGTCTGCCTCATAGCGGTGATAATGGTCACAGGCCAGCGCGCCATCCTCGGCCCGCACGACATTGCCCGGCGTGGCGGCGAAGGTGTCCCAATGCGTAGACCCGGCCCCGCCGAACTTGTGCCCTTCGATCTGGTAGGCGGCAGTCGCAGCCCCAAAGACGAAATCGTCGGGAAAATCGGAGCGGGTGAAGTGCATCATCTAGTCCTTTGCGGAGTTTGGCAGGGCGGGGGTGGCCAGGGGCCCGGTCGAGCGGCCGACCATCAGTTCGGCCTCGAGCAGAATGTGACCGGGTGGGGCTGTGGTATCGCTGATCCGGTCGAGCAGCAACTCGGCAAGCAGACGTCCCGCCTCACGGACGGAGGACCGCGTTGCGGTGAATATCGGCACATCGCCACCGTTCTGCAGATAGGATAACATGTCATCATGGGTCACGACCGAAATGTCGCGGCCGAGCACATGACCGGCCTCCTCGATGGCGCGCCGCACGCCGAGCGCGCAGATCATCGACGCGACAAGGTAGGCGGTGGGCGGTTCGGGCCGGGCCATCATCTCGACCGCCGAGCGATAGCCAAAAACCTCTGTCATCTCGTCCGAGCGCATCAGGGCGGTGTCGATGGGCACCCCGCGCGCGCGCAGGGCATCCTCGTAGCCGCCGCGCCGCCTGTGGGCGAAATCCATGAACTCCAGCCCGTTGACCAGCGCGATGCGGCGATGCCCGAGGTCGAGGAGAAAATCGGTCGCGCGCCGAAAGGCCGAGCGGTTGTTCACGTCGAGCCAGCAATAGGGCGTGTTGATCCCCGACGCGCGGCCATGCACGCCATAAGGCAGGCCGATCTCGTCGAGCAGCGGGATGCGCGGGTCGTTCATGCGCGGTCCATGCAGGATCACCCCGTCGATGGTCCCGCGCGCCTTGAGGTTGCGGTAGACCTGCGCCTCGTCGCCGTCATCGACGACCGAAATCACCATGTCATAGCCGTTGCGCGCATAGGTTTCCCCGGCGCCGGCGATGAAGTCGGCAAAGATCGGGTTCACCATCTCGTGCTTGGTCGCCATCGGAATCACATGGCCAATCGCCAGGGCGCGGCCGGTGGCCAGCCCTTTGGCACGGGTGTTGGGGCGGTAGTTGTGCTGCGTTGCAGCGACGAGAACACGCTGCCGCGTGGCCTCGTTGACCTCGGGGTAGCCGTTCAGCGCCCGGCTGACCGTGGTCTGGCTCAAGCCCAGAATGGTTGACAGTTCCTTGAGATTCATCCGGTTCCGGTCGTCAAAGCGCTTTTAATCCGCGTCAAACTCTAGCTATGCAACGCCACCGCGTCAAAGGGTCTGTCACAGGTGAAAATGCTGCACCTGCGAAATGACCATTGTATTTCCGGGTCTTAGCGACGACAAGATTGACTTGTCACCCGGATTGCGCAAGGTTGTCGGTCATCCAAAGCGCTTTGAAGATGATTCCAGAGCGCGGAAGATGGCAATGGATGCGCGACTTGTCGCGCGAACGGGAGGAACATCCATGAACAAGAGACTTTTCGCCGGTGTGGCCCTTGCGGCCCTGACCGCCGGTGCGGCGCAGGCGCAGGATCTGAAATTTCCGGTGGGCGAGGGTGCCTTCAACTGGGACAGCCTGGCCGCCTTTGACGCGGCCTATGACCTCGAAGGGCAGACCGTCACGGTCTTTGGCCCCTGGCTTGGCCCTGACCAGGAACTGGTCGAGAGCGTGATTGCCTATTTCGAGGCCGCGACCGGCGCCGATGTGGCCTATGTCGGCTCCGATGCCTTCGAGACCCAGATCATGATCGACACCGAGGCGGGCTCTGCCCCCAACATCGCGATCTTCCCGCAGCCGGGTCTGGCGCGCGACCTCGCCTCGCGCGGGTTCCTGACGGCTCTGGGCGCCGAGACCGCCGACTGGGTGCGCGAAAACTACGCCGCCGGCCAGTCCTGGGTCGATCTGGGCACCTACAACAGCCCCGAGGGCAACCCCGAGATTTACGGCTTTTTCTACAAGGTCGATGTGAAGTCGCTGGTCTGGTACAACCCCGAGAACTTCGAGGATGCCGGCTACGAAGTGCCGACCACGATGGAAGAGCTCAAGGCCCTGACCGACCAGATCGTCGCCGATGGTGGCACGCCCTGGTGCATCGGTCTGGGGTCGGGCGGCGCGACGGGCTGGCCGGCGACCGACTGGGTCGAGGACATGATGCTGCGCACCGCGTCCCCCGCCGACTATGACCGCTGGGTGTCCAACGAACTGGCCTTCAACGACCCGATCGTGGTGAACGCGATCGAAGAGTTCGGCTATTTCGCCCGCAACGACGCCTATGTCGCCGGTGGCGCCGGTGCCGTGGCCACGACCGACTTCCGCGACAGCCCCAAGGGCCTCTTCTCCTCGCCGCCGCAGTGCTACATGCACCGTCAGGCGTCGTTCATCCCCTCCTTCTTTCCCGAAGGCACGGTGATCGGCCAGGATGCGGATTTCTTCTACTTCCCCGCTTATGAGGCTGCCGATCTCGGCTCGCCGGTGCTCGGCGCCGGCACGCTGTTCGGCATCACCAAGGACAGCGAAGCGACGCGCGCCTTCATGGCCTTCCTGCAAACGCCCATCGCGCACGAAGTGTGGATGGCGCAAACCGGCTTCCTGACCCCCTTCAGCGGCGTGAACACCGACCTTTACGGTGACCCGACCCTGCGCAAGATGGGCGACATCCTGCTGGGCGCCTCGACCTTCCGCTTTGACGGGTCGGACCTGATGCCCGGCGGTGTCGGCGCCGGGTCGTTCTGGACGGGGATGGTGGACTATGCGGGCGGCAAGGATGCGATGGCCGTGGCCACCGACATTCAGGCTAGCTGGGACGCGCTGAAGTAAGCTACGCTGCGCGTTACAATCAGGCGGTTCGGGGGGCAATCCCCCGGATCGCCGACAACAAAAGAACCAGGGACCGTACCAGGGGAGGGGGAAGGGCCATGAACCCAGCACTACAGGGTTTGATCACCATCATCATCGGCGTCGGCGGATGTGTGGGGTATTTCTACTTCTCCAACGTGTTTCTGGACAAGGTGCTGTTCCCCGCGCGCGGTCCGCAGGCGGGGCGCAATATCAACCGCGCCAACATGATCCGGCCCTGGCTGTTCCTGTTTCCGGCGCTCGCGGCCCTCGGCCTCTACCTCGCCTATCCTGTCGTCGAGACGCTGCGCCTGTCGCTGACCAAGCGGCTTCCGGGCGGTGGCTCCGAATGGGTCGGGCTTGCCAATTACAACCAGATGTTCGCCGAACCCAAGTTCTGGGAGGCGTTGAGCAACAACATGATGTGGCTGATCGTGGTGCCCGCCGCCGCGACCGCCTTTGGCCTGCTGGCCGCGCAACTGACCGACCGGATCAAATGGGGCGCGGTGGCCAAGTCGCTGATCTTCATGCCGATGGCGATCTCCTTTGTCGGCGCGGCGGTGATCTTCAAGCTGATCTACGACACCCGCCCGCTCGATCAGGCGCAGATCGGCGTGCTCAATGCGGTCTGGCTGCAGTTCAACGGCGGGCCGATGTCGTTCTTTGTGCTGCGGATCGTGCCGGCGGTGCTGCTGGTGGCCTTTGCCGGCATCGTGGCCTATGTCGGGTGGTTGTTCGTCAAGCCGATGATCCAGCCCGAAGGCGGGCGCAAGGTGCCGGCCGCGACCATGCCGCTGCGCGTGCTGGTGGGGCTGGCCGCGATCTGGCTGGTGTTCCTGTCGCTGCGCTCGGTCATCGGGGTCTTTGGCTACCAGTTTCCCTATGGCGTGGCACAGAACTGGCTGACCATCCCGTTCTGGAACAACTTTTTCCTGATGGTCGTGCTGATCTGGATCCAGACCGGCTTTGCCATGGTGATCCTCTCGGCGGCGCTGCGCGGCATCCCCGAGGAAACGATCGAGGCGGCCATCGTGGATGGCGCGAACCCGTTCCAGATCTTCTTCAAGATCAAGATGCCACAGATCATCGGGACCATCGTGGTGGTCTGGACGACGATCACCATCACCGTGCTCAAGGTGTTCGACATCGTGTTCGCGATGTCCAACGGGCAATGGCAGACGCAGGTGCTTGCCAATTACATGTATGACAAGCTGTTCCGCGCGCTCGACTGGGGCGTGGGGTCGGCCAGTGCCATGATCATCATGCTGCTGGTGAGCCCCATCCTCGTCTGGAACGTCTACACCGCCCGCAAGGAGATGCGCTGATCATGGACAATATCGCTGGTAGCAAATCGTCGCTGTCCTGGGCCGTGCAGATCTCGGTCGTGCTTCTGGTGGCGCTCTGGATATTCCCGACGCTGGGCCTGCTGATCTCGTCCTTCCGCACGGCGGACCAGATTTCGAACTCGGGCTGGTGGTCGTCGCTGACCACGCAGGTCAAGCAGAACCCGGCCATCCGCGTGGCGGGGGTCGAGGTCGAACAGGACGGCGTTTTCGTGATCGAGGGGCGGCTCTTTACCGCGGCGAACGTGGTCATCGAGGCCTGGGGCAACAACGCCAACCGCCCGCAGGAGTTTGCGCCGGGCGATGTGGCCGACCTGGGCGACGGCGTCACGCTGACGGTGGCCGAGGATGGCGCCTACCGCCTGGCGAGCCCGGTGTCCCTCGGCGATGGCCGGCTTCCGCGCGTGTTCACCACGGCTGCGACCCCGCCCGAATTCACGCTTGGCAATTACGAGAACATGCTCTTCAACCCCGCCAATATCGAAGGCATGGCCAAGGCGTTCTTCAACACGCTGACCGTGACCATTCCGGCGACGATCATCCCGATCCTGGTTGCGGCCTTTGCGGCCTATGCGCTGGCCTGGATGGATTTTCCCGGTCGCGCGCTGCTGATCGCGGCCATCGTGGGCCTGCTGGTGGTGCCGCTGCAACTGGCGCTCATTCCGCTGCTCAAGTTCCACAACCAGATCGGCATCGGCAAGGGCTATCTGGGGGTCTGGCTCGCGCATACCGGCTTTGGCCTGCCGCTGGCCATCTATCTGTTGCGCAACTACATGGTCGGCCTGCCGCGCGACATCATCGAGAATGCCAAGGTCGATGGCGCGACCGACTTCCAGATCTTCACCAAGATCATCCTGCCGCTGTCCTTTCCGGCGCTCGCCTCATTCGCCATCTTCCAGTTCCTCTGGACGTGGAATGACCTGCTCGTCGCCATGGTGTTCCTGATCGACAGTTCGGGCGAGACGACCGTGATGACCAAACAGATCATCGAGCTTCTGGGCACGCGCGGCGGCAATTGGGAGATCCTGGCGACAGCCGCCTTCGTGTCGATCGCGGTGCCGCTGGTGGTGTTCTTTGCGATGCAGAAATACCTCGTGCGTGGTCTGCTGGCAGGGTCGGTGAAGTGACCATGGCGCAGGCGAATGCGCCGCGTCTCGCGGCGGACCCGGACTGGTGGCGCGGGGCGGTCATCTATCAGATCTACCCCCGCAGCTATCAGGACAGCAATGGCGACGGCATCGGTGACCTGCGCGGCATCGTGCAGCGGCTGCCCTATGTCGCGAGCCTCGGCGTTGATGCGATCTGGATCAGCCCGTTCTTCACCTCGCCGATGCGCGATTTCGGCTATGATGTGAGCGATTATTGCGGCATCGACCCGATGTTCGGCACCATGGCGGATTTCGACGATGTGGTGGCGACCGCGCATCGCCTTGGTGTGCGGGTGATGATCGACCTCGTGCTGAGCCACACCAGCGACCAGCATCCCTGGTTCGCCGAAAGCCGGCGCGACCACACCAACCCGCGCGCCAACTGGTATGTGTGGGCCGATGCGAGGCCCGACGGCACCCCGCCCAACAACTGGCTCTCGGTGTTCGGTGGGTCTGCATGGGCCTGGGATGGCAAGCGGATGCAGTATTACCTGCACAATTTCCTCACCTCCCAGCCCGACCTCAATCTGCACGAACCCGCCGTGCAGGAGGCGCTCCTCGATGTCGAACGCTTCTGGCTGGCGCGGGGCGTGGATGGATTTCGGCTCGACACGATCAACTTCTACTTTGCCGACAAGCTTTTGCGCGACAACCCGGCGCTGCCGCCCGAGCGGCGCAATGACAGCATCGCGCCGAGCGTGAACCCCTATAACTGGCAAGAGCACATCTACTCAAAGAACCAGCCGGAAAACCTTGATTTCCTGCGCAGATTCCGGGCCGAGCTCGAACCCTGCGGCGCCGCTGCCGTGGGCGAGGTCGGCGATGCGCAGCGCGGGCTCGAGATCATGGCCGAATATACCTCGGGCGGCGACAAGGTGCAGATGTGCTACCCGTTCGAATTGCTGCAACCGACCCGCGCCACCGCCACGCTGCTTGCCCAGGCCTTTGACCGGCTCGCGGCGGCTGCGCCCGACGCCTGGCCCTGCTGGTCCTATTCCAACCACGACACCGTGCGCCACGTCACGCGCTGGGGTCTTTCGCAAGATGCAGCAAGGGCTTATGCGACGCTGTTGATGTGCCTGCGTGGCTCTGTCTGCCTCTATCAGGGCGAAGAGCTGGGCCTGGCCGAGGCCGATCTCGCCTTTGACGACCTGCAAGACCCCTACGGCATCCAGTTCTGGCCCGAGTTCAAGGGGCGCGATGGTTGCCGCACGCCGATGGTCTGGGAACCCTCCAATCAGGCGGGTGGCTTTTCGACCGGCAAGCCCTGGCTGCCCGTGGCACCTGAACACCTCGCCCAGTCGGTCGCGGCACAAGAGGCCGACAGCGGCGCGATGTTGCATCACTACCGCAACGCCGTCGCTCTGCGCCGCGACCATCCGGTGCTGGCGCAAGGCGCGCAGTCGCCCATGCAGGTGACCGGCGATGTGGTGCAGTTCACCCGGGGCGAGGGGCGCGATGCGATCCTGTGCCTCTTCAATCTCGGCGGGACGGCAGCGCAGCATGACCTGCCCGCCGGCTGGCGCCCCATCGGCGCCACGGTCGGCGCGGTTGCGCCGGATGCGGACGGGCATCTGGTGCTGGGGCCATGGCAAACATGCCTGATGACAAGAATATGAATGGTTTAGGGGGGACAAACCCATGGCGGATCTGAAACTGACGAATATCGCCAAGGCCTATGGCGGCACGGTCGAGGTGCTCAAGGACATCAACCTCGACATCACGACCGGCGAGCTGATCGTCTTTGTCGGCCCCTCGGGCTGCGGCAAGTCCACGCTCCTGCGGATGATCGCCGGGCTGGAAAAGATCACCGGCGGCACGCTCGAGATCGATGGCACCGTCGTCAACGACGTGCCCCCCGCGCAGCGCGGCATCGCCATGGTGTTTCAGAGCTATGCGCTCTATCCGCACATGACCGTGCGCGACAACATGTCCTTTGCCCTGAAACTGGCCAAAAAGACCCCGGCCGAGATCGACGCCGCCGTGACCAAGGCGGCCAGGGTCCTGCAACTCGAGCCCTTCCTCGACCGCCTGCCCAAGGCGCTGTCGGGCGGGCAGCGCCAGCGCGTGGCCATCGGCCGCTCGATCGTGCGCGACCCCAAGGTCTATCTGTTTGACGAGCCGCTCTCGAACCTCGATGCCGCGCTGCGGGTCGCGACCCGGATCGAGATCGCGCAACTCAAGGAATCGATGCCCAATTCGACGATGATCTACGTCACCCATGACCAGGTCGAGGCGATGACGCTCGCCACCCGCATCGTCGTGCTCGCCAACAAGGGCATCGCCCAGGTCGGCACCCCGCTCGAGCTCTACGAGCGGCCCGAAAATGAGTTCGTGGCGCAGTTCATCGGCTCCCCGGCGATGAACCTGCTCTCGGGCGAGATCGTGGAGACCGGCGCGCGCACGACGGTCAGGCTGCACTCCGGCGGCGTGGCTGTCTCGGCCGTGCCCACGCAAAGCGCCGACAAGGGGCTCAAGGTCAATGTCGGCGTGCGCCCCGAAGATCTGGTGGCGACCACGGGCGATTGCATTTTCGAGGGCACGGTGAACTTCACCGAAGCCCTGGGCGAGGTGACCATCCTCTATTTCAACAAGCTCGGTGACAATGACGCGGTGATCGGCAAGCTGCCCGGCATCCATGCTGACCTGCGCGGCAAGTCGGTGCGCATGACCGCCGACCCCGCCAAGGTGCAGATCTTCAACAACGGCCGCTCGCTCTACTACCGTTGACGCCGTCGCGCGCGGCCGGTCCTGCTGCGCCGCGCGCGACTTCTCTGTGCCGGAAATACTCCCGCCGGAGGCTCCCGACCCTCCGCAGGCGCCTGCTCTCAGTAGGGCGCGTCCTCGAGCGTGCCATCCGCGCTCATCTGCGCATAGAGCAGCCCTTCGCGCAGGCCACGGTCCGCGACCGACAGCCGGTCGGTGGGCCAGAGCCGCATCAGCGCCTGCAGTATCGCCGAGCCCGACATGATCAGCGCCTGCCGGTCGCGCCCGATCCGCGGGTCGAGCCTGCGGCCCTCGGGGCCGAGCGCGAGATAGTCGCGGATCACCGCGTCGATCTGGTCGCTGGTCATGCGCAGCCCGTCCACCTTGGTCCGGTCATAGCGCTTGAGCCCCAGATGGCTCGCGGCAACCGTGGTCACGGTGCCCGAGGTGCCGATGATCTGGAACCCCTCGCGCGCCTGTTCGGCGGCCGAAGGCGCAAAGGCCGACAGGTTTTCCTCGAAAAACCAGCTCATCAGCGCGAATCGCGCGCCGTCGTCCTCGACGTCCTGGAACTGGTCGCGCAGCGTGGCGACCCCCAGCGGGACCGAGATCCAGTCCACCACCTTTGCGGCGGGAAACGGGCCGGGGTCCTGGCGGAACCCGCCATGCAGCCGCATGATCGCGCGCGGCCGGTCGCGGCGCGGCACATTGGTAAGGTCGATCCAGACAAGCTCGGTCGAGCCGCCGCCGATATCGACGACCAGCAACTGTTCGGTCCGCGTCGAGACCAGCGGCGCGCAAGAGATGACGGCGAGCCGCGCTTCCTCTTCCGGCGTGATGATCTCGAGCTCGAGCCCCGTCTCGCGCCGCACCTGCGCGAGGAACGATGCGCCATTGCGCGCCCGCCGGCAGGCTTCGGTCGCGACCAGCCGCATCCGTTTCACGTCATGGCGGGCAAGCTTCTGCCGGCAGATCCGCAGCGCCCCCAGCGTCCGCTGCATCGACGCACGCGACAGTTTTCCCGATGCCTCGAGCCCATGGCCGAGCTGCACCGTCTTGGAAAAGCTGTCCACCACATGAAACTGGCTGCCCTTGGGTTGGGCAATCAGCATGCGGCAGCTATTGGTTCCGAGGTCCAGCGCCGCATAGAGCGTCGCCGGGTCGGGTGGTTGGGGCGCGGGGCTTTCGACCGCTTTCGGGAACGCGCCCGCGCTCACGGGACGCTTGGGCGCCATCGACACGCCCTCCATTTCGAGTTGTTACAAAGGTAGGCATCGGCGGGCTTCCGCGCAAGCGTCCTGATCGCTTACCTGACGCAAAGATGACAATCGCCCGCATGACCGTGATGAGAATTTCGACGATCCGCCGCCCTGTCGGCCGCTTCCGGGGTCTGGCATAGAGACGGCGGGGACTTGCCCGTCGCTCGCGCCCCGCACCATGTCGAAAACCGACCCTGCCGCGGACGCGAGCCCGCGTAGAAGCGGGGCAAGAGGAATGAGGAATCACATGCCTGACGTCACCATCGTCTATTGGCGCGATATCCCGGCGCAGGTGATCGTCGGCAAGGGCCGGCGCGGGTCCAAGGTGCAGCTTTCCGAACGATTCGAACAGGCGATTGACCGGGCCGCCATGAAATCGGGCGCTGCCGGCACCGACGACTACCTCGCCGAATGGCGCAAGGGTGAACCCTACGAGGTCGCAGGCGAGCCCGAAGAGGTCGCCGCAGCCGAGGCCGCGCGCATCGAGGCGGATTACGACAAGGCGCGCCTGATGGCGCTGATCGACACCGACGGCCGCGCCTGAGCGTTCAGGGGCCGCCCATATGACCCGTCTCAAGGAGGCCCTGATGTCGCTGATGCCGTTTCTCAAGCGCAAAGCCGCGCCTGTCGTCGACACCGCCGGGGCCATGGCCGATTTCCTGACCGGCTATTCCATCGAGGTGATGCCGCGCACCGCCGAAAAGGTCGCCGATTTCCGTGCGATCCTGCCTGTCGGCACCCGGGTCTATATCGCCCATATCGACGGCACGCCGATCGAGGACATGGTCGCCACAGCGCGCCGCCTTGCAGGCGAAGGCTTTGACGTCATGCCGCATATGCCCGCGCGCATCATTCATGATGCGGCGATGCTCGCCGACTGGATCGCGCGCTATCAGGGCGAAGCGGGGGTGACGCAGGCGCTCTTGCTCGCGGGCGGGGTCAAGCAACCGCATGGCGCCTTTCACTCTTCCATGCAGCTTCTCGAAACCGGGCTCTTTGACAAGGCCGGCTTCACCCGGCTGCATGTCGCCGGCCACCCCGAGGGCAACCGCGACATCGACCTCGATGGCAGCGACCGCGTGGTGATGGAGGCGCTGCGCTGGAAACAGGCGTTTTCCGCCCGCACCGACGCGCGCATGGCGCTGGCCACGCAGTTCTGCTTTGAGGCCGCGCCGGTGATCGACTGGGTGAACCGCCTGCAAACCGAAGGGATCGACCTGCCGGTGCATATCGGCATCGCGGGCCCGGCCAAGCTGCAAACGCTGATCAAGTTCGCGATTGCCTGCGGCGTCGGCCCCTCGCTGCGGGTCTTGCAGAAACGCGCCATGGATGTGACGAAGCTCTTGCTGCCCTATGAGCCCACAGAGGTGCTGACCGACCTCGCCCGGCACAGGGCCGCGCATCCGGGCTTTGGCATCGCACAGGTGCATTTCTTTCCGCTGGGGGGTATCACGCCCACGGCGACATGGGCCAATGAACAGGGGGGCCGCGCGACGCGCCCCGCTGCCGCACAAGGATAAGTCATGACGCGCACCATCGTTGAATCGAAAACCAGGACCGCCATCATCGGCTTTGACCAGCCATTCTGCGTGATCGGCGAGCGGATCAACCCGACCGGCCGCAAGAAGCTCGCCGCAGAGCTCGAGATGGACGATTTCTCGACTGTCGAGGCCGACGCCATCGCGCAGGTCGCCGCCGGGGCGACGGTGCTCGACATCAATTCGGGCGCGGTTTTCACCAACAAGATGGCGACCGACCCGCGCTATGCCGACAACAACTTTGTCGAGCCGCCGCTGATGCGCGCCCTCATCGAGCGCGTGCAGGCCATCGTCGATGTGCCGCTGTGCATCGACAGTTCGGTCCCCGGCGCGCTCGAGGCGGGGCTGGCGGCCTGCGTAGGGCGGCCCTTGCTGAACTCCGTGACCGGCGAGGAAGAGCGGATGGAGATCGTCCTGCCGCTGGTCAAGAAATACAACGTGCCGGTGGTGGCGATCTCGAATGACGACACCGGCATTTCCGAAGACCCCGAGGTGCGCTTTGCCGTGGCGAAGAAGATCGTGCAGCGCGCGGCCGATTTCGGCATCCCGGCCCATGACATCGTGGTCGATCCGCTGGTGATGCCGATTGGCGCGATGGGCACGGCCGGTTTGCAGGTGTTTGCGCTGGTGCGCCGCCTGCGCGAGGAACTGGGCGTGAACACCACCTGCGGCGCGTCCAACATCAGCTTTGGCCTGCCCAACCGGCACGGGATCAACAACGCCTTTCTGCCGATGGCGATGGCCTCGGGCATGACCAGCGCGATCATGAACCCGGTGGCGCTTCCCGTGACGCAAAAGGCGATTGCCGAGAAGAAGGCAGAGGTCGCGGCGGCCGGCATCGTGCTGCCGCCCGACATCGACGACGAGACGTTTGTGGTGCTCTTTGGCCTCGGCTCGACCCGTCCACGCCCCGGCAAGGAGATGGAGGCGATCCGCGCCGCCAATTTCCTCACCGACAATGACCCGTCGGGCGGCGAATGGATCCGCTTCAACCGCGCGCCGGTCGCGGCGGGCGAGGGCCGCGCGCGCACCGGACGCCGCAGCCGGGGCTGAGCCGGCTTGCATCGCCCCCGCGCTTGGCTGTAGTCAGGGCCATGGCCAAGCCCCCCACCAAGAACACCTCCGGTCGCGGGCAGCGCGACCTCACCGTCAAGGTCAAGACCGCGCGCGGGCGCAAGATGTCGTCCACGCTCTGGCTGCAACGGCAATTGAACGACCCCTATGTGCGCCGCGCCAAGACCGATGGCTATCGCGGCAGGGCGGCCTACAAGATACTGGAACTCGACGACAAATTCCGCTTTCTGGTGTCCGGCGCGCGGGTCGTGGACCTCGGCTGTGCGCCGGGCGGGTGGTGTCAGGTCGCGGTGGGCCGCGTCAATGCGCTCGGTGAGAAAAAGGGCAAGGCGGTGGGCAAGGTGCTGGGCATCGACCTGCAAGAGGTCGAGCCGATCGCCGGGGCCGAGATCCACCAGCTCGATTTTCTGGCCGATGGCGCCGACGACCAGGTCAAGGCCTGGCTGGGTGGCCCCGCCGATGTGGTGATGTCGGACATGGCCGCCTCGGCCTCGGGCCACAAGCAGACCGACCATATCCGCATCATCGCGCTCTGCGAGGCGGCGGCCCATCTCGCCTTTGACGTGCTGGTGCCGGGCGGGACCTTCGTGGCCAAGGTGCTGGCCGGGGGCGCCGAGGGCGAGTTGCAAAAGCTGCTCAAGCAGAAATTCACCAAGGTCGAGAACGTCAAACCGCCGGCCTCGCGCGCGGACAGTTCAGAAAAATTCGTTGTGGCGACAGGGTTTCGCGGGCAAAGCTCAGGTGAGTTGGATGGCGGTGCCCCAGTCGGCACAGGCCATGGCGAGCCGCTCTGACGGCAGCGCGTCGGTGACAAAATGATCGACCTCGGCCAGGGTGCCGATCCGCACGGGCGCGCGGCGGGTGAACTTTGACGCATCGGCCACCAGCACCGACAGCCGCGCCGCATCGAGGATCGCACGGCTGACGCGCACCTCGTCGGCGTCGAAATCGAGGATATCGCCCCCCGCGTCGATGGCAGAGGCGCCGATCACCGCAATATCGACCTTGAACCGGGCGATGGCCTGCACCGCGAGGTCGCCGGTCAGCCCGCCATCCGACCGCCGCAGCCGCCCACCCGCAACAATCACCGTGCAACTGCGGTTTTCGGCGAGGATATTGGCGACGTTGAGGTTGTTCGTGACCACCATCAGATTGCGGTGGCGGTGCAGCGCGCGGGCGACGGCCTCGGTCGTGGTGCCGATGTTGAGAAACAGGGACGCATCGTCGGGGATCAGCCGCGCCGCCCGAGCGGCGATGCGCGCCTTGGCCTCGCGGTTCAGCGCGCGGCGGTCGCCATAGCCGATGTTGCTGACGCTCGACGGCAGCACCGCGCCGCCATGCACCCGTTCCAGCAGGCCCGCAGCGCAAAGGGCGCGCAGGTCGCGCCGGATGGTCTGCACCGCGACACCCATCTGCACGGCGAGGGGCGTGGCGCGCACCAAACCGGTCTCGCGGGCGCGGGTGAGGATGGCCGCGTGGCGCTGGACGTAGTTCGTATCCTTTTCCATACGAACAATGCTAGACGCGACAGGGCCGACAGAGCAAATCAAATCAGTGCATTGAGGCACGATCCTGACTGTTCGTATGTATTCGCCTCAAGTCTCGCGAACATCGTTGCGCCTTGCGCTTGCGTTGCGTCATCGGCCGTCGGATGACAGAGGCAATCTTGAGGGAGAGGCCAGACATGACCCCGGATTTCGACCTTTTCGTCATTGGCGGTGGCATCAACGGATGCGGAATCGCGCGGGACGCTGCCGGGCGCGGCCTGCGCGTGGGCCTGGCCGAGATGAACGACCTTGCCTCGGCCACCTCCTCGGCTTCGACCAAGCTCTTTCACGGCGGTCTGCGCTATCTGGAATATTGGGAGGTGCGGCTGGTCCGCGAATCGCTGATCGAGCGCGAGACGCTCTTGCGCGCGATGCCGCATATCAGCTGGCCCATGCGCTTTGTGCTGCCATACCACGCCGACATGCGTTTCGAGGGGCAGACGCCGACCTCGCGGGTGCTGGGTGTCGTCATGCCCTGGATGCGCGGGCGGCGGCCGGCCTGGCTGATCCGGTTTGGCCTGTTCCTTTATGATACGCTCGGTGGGCGCAAGATCCTGCCGGGCACGCGCACGATCAACCTCAAGACCGCGCCGGAAGGCATTCCAATCAAAGAGAAATTCGAGAAAGCCTATGAGTATTCGGATTGCTGGATCGAGGATTCGCGCCTCGTCGTGCTGAACGCTCGGGATGCGCAAGCCCGCGGCGCGCAGGTGATGGTGCGCACCCGTGTGACGGCTGCCAGCCGCGCCGATGGTCACTGGGACATCACGCTCGACGGGCCCGACGGCCCCCGGCAGGTGAGCGCGCGCGCGCTTGTCAATGCGGGCGGGCCCTGGGTCGAGGATGTGATCCGCAACACCGTGCGCATCAATTCGACCGAAGGCGTGCGGCTGGTCCGCGGCAGCCATATCGTCGTGCCGCGCCTCTACGACCACGATAAATGCTATTTCTTTCAAGGGCAGGACGGCCGCATCATCTTTGCCATCCCCTATGAGACCGACTTTACCCTGATCGGCACCACCGATCAGGAACATACCGACCTCGCCGTCAAACCCGTCGCGACCGAGGCCGAACAGGACTATCTGTGCCAGTTCGCGAGCCAGTATTTCCGCAAGCCCGTCACCCGCGACCAGATCGTCTGGACCTATTCCGGCGTGCGCCCGCTGTATGACGACGGGGCCAAATCGGCGACGGCGGCGACGCGCGACTATGTCCTGTTGCTCGATACCACCGGCGCGCCGCTTCTCAACGTCTTTGGCGGCAAGATCACGACCTATCGCCGGCTCGCCGAACATGCGCTGCAAAGGCTCACGCCGCTGATCGGCGGCAGTGGCGACTGGACGGCGGGTGTGGCGATGCCGGGGGGCGATTTCGCGGTGGGCGACCGGGACCGGCTGGTGGCTGATCTGGAGCGCGACTATCCGTTCCTGACGCCGCAATGGGCGCTGCGCCTGATCAAGGGCTATGGGACCGAGGCGCGGGTCATCCTCGGCGCGGCGCAAACCGCCGCCGATCTGGGGCGCGATTTCGGCGCGACCTTGACGCAGGCCGAGCTTCGCTGGCTGATGGAGCGCGAATATGCGCGCCGCGCCGAGGATGTCGTCTGGCGGCGCAGCAAGCTGGGGTTGCGGCTGGACGCCGATCAGATCGCGGCCATCGACGACTGGATGCAGGCCGAGGGAGGGCGGGCATGAGCCATATTCTGGCGATAGATCAGGGGACGACATCGAGCCGGGCGATCGTCTTTGACAGCGCCCTGGGCGTGGTCGCCTCTGCGCAAGAGGAGTTCACCCAGCATTTTCCGCAGTCAGGCTGGGTCGAACATGCGCCTGCCGACCTGTGGGACACCGTGCTGCGCAGTTGTCGCGCGGCGCTGGCCAAGGCAGGCCTGACCGCCGGCCACCTGGCCGGGATCGGCATCACCAATCAGCGCGAAACCACGCTGCTGTGGGACCGCGCGACCGGCGCGCCGCTCTATAACGCGATCGTCTGGCAGGACCGGCGCACCGCCGCGATATGTGAGCGGCTCAAGGCTGAAGGGTTCGAGGCCGAGGTGACGCAGAAAACCGGCCTGCTGCTCGATCCCTATTTCTCGGGCACAAAGCTCGCCTGGCTGCTCGACCATGTCGAGGGCGCGCGGGCGCGGGCCAGGGCGGGCGAGATCCTGTTCGGGACGGTGGACAGCTATCTGATCTGGCGGCTCACAGGGGGGCGGGTTCATGCGACCGACGCCACCAATGCCGCGCGCACGATGCTTTACAATATCCGCAACGGCGGCTGGGATGCAGAAATCTGCGCGCGGCTGGATATTCCCATGGGCCTGTTGCCGCAGGTGCATGACTGCGCCGCCGATTTCGGCATGACCGACGCGGGGCTTTTGGGGGCGGCGGTGCCGATCCTGGGTGTGGCGGGCGACCAGCAGGCGGCGACCATCGGACAGGCGTGCTTTGCCCCCGGCATGCTGAAATCGACCTATGGCACGGGCTGTTTCGCGCTGCTCAACACCGGCACAACGCCGGTCGTGTCGCAAAACCGCCTGCTCACCACCATCGCCTATCAGTTCGACGGCCAACCCACCTACGCGCTCGAAGGGTCGATCTTTATCGCCGGCGCCGTGGTGCAATGGCTGCGCGACGGGATGGGGCTGATCGCATCCGCCGCGCAGACGCAGCCTCTGGCCGAACGCGCCGATCCGGGGCAGGAGCTTTACCTCGTCCCGGCCTTTACCGGCCTTGGCGCGCCGCATTGGGATGCGCAGGCGCGTGGCGCGATATTCGGCCTCACGCGCAACTCGGGCCCGGCCGAGTTCGCCCGCGCCGCGCTGGAAAGCGTGGGGTTCCAGACGCGCGACCTGCTCGACGCGATGCGCGCCGATTGGGCCGATGCGGGCGCGCAGGCCGTGCTGCGGGTGGATGGCGGGATGAGCGCGTCGGACTGGACGATGCAGTTTCTGGCCGACATCATCGAGGCCCCGGTGGACCGGCCCGCCGTGGTCGAGACGACCGCGCTGGGTGTGGCCTGGCTCGCCGGGATGCGGGCGGGGGTCTGCCCCGATCAGGCGGGCTTTGCCGCGAACTGGGCGCTCGAGCGGCGTTTCCTGCCGCAGATGGACGCGGGCACCCGCGCCCGGCGCGTGGCGGGCTGGCAGGACGCGGTGACGCGCACGCTCACGCGGTAAGAAGGCGCTGCGCTGCGAAAGCGTGCATGTCGGCGAAGGTGCAATATTCGACCGGGCCGAGAGGGATCGTCGGGGCTGCGGCCGCAAGCGTGGCGAATACCGCCTCTGACAGCGCCTGCACCTGCGCGGCCTCGGCGTCGGTCAGCCAGCGCAGCAGATAGGCCAGCGTGATGTGAAAGCGGTAGCTGGCGTAATCGGCGCGGCGGATGCCGGTCGCCTCGCGCAGCGCGGCGCGCATCTGCCAGAGCTGCGCGGTATCGGCCTCGGTCGCGCCAGTGACCTGCACGGCAAAGCCCGCAAAAACCTCGGTCGGGCGGATCGTGGTCGCAGCGGGCAGAGCGAGCGTTGCGGTGCGCGCGGCAAAGGCGGCGGTCACATCGGGGACGGGCAGGGTGGATGGCATCCCCTCGGGCCAGACATCGGCTTTGCGATGCGCGTCGCAGACGCCTTCGAACACGGTCATATGCAGGCTCGCGGGCGGCAGAAAGGTATAGGCATCGGCGAGCGGCCCGGCCATCAGCGCTTCTTGCGCGGCGACCAGCGCGTCATGGGCCGGCGTCGCAGGCGCGATATGGCAGATGAATGTATTGCCGGCAAAGGGCAGGGCCGTGCCGTCGGCGGCAAACTTTTGCCCGACCGCAGCAGGCCGCGCGCCCGGTGCGGTGCGGCCGGTCATCCAGTCGAAACCCTCTTGCGCGCGGGTCACGCGTTCACCCTGGCCCGCGCCTCTGCGAGGGCGGCGGCGGCGGTCAGGCTCTGGGTGGTCTGCGCATCGAACAGATGCACCGCGACCGGCGGCACCGTCAGCGTGGCGGGCTCGCCGGGGGCAAAGCGGCGCTTTTCGTCGCTATGCACCGTTACCGGCAGATCCTCGTGCAAAAAGTGGTAAAGTCGCCCGGACCCCAGTTCCTCGGCAAAGTCGAAACGCACCGGCAGGCCGCTCTGCCCTGGCGCGGCGATCGCGATCTGCTCGGGCCGCAGACCGACCTGCACCAGCAGCCCGTCATGCCCGAGGGCCGCGGCCGCCGAAATGTCGAGCCGCGCGCCACCTTCGAGCACCACGGCGCGCCCCGCGGTCGAGATGCGGCCGGGCAGGAAATTCATCGCCGGGCTGCCGATGAAACCCGCGACATAGGTGGTGGCGGGGTGGTCATAGACCTCTTCGGGGGTGCCGACCTGTTCGATCGTGCCCTTGTTCATGATGACCATACGGTCGGCCAGCGTCATCCCCTCGTGCTGGTCATGCGTGACGAACACCGAGGTCGCGGCGATGCGGTTGTGGATGCGCCGGATCTCGTGGCGCATCTGCACGCGCAGTTTCGCGTCGAGGTTCGACAGCGGCTCGTCGAACAGGAACACGCGCGGCTCGCGGATGATGGCGCGGGCCATGGCGACGCGCTGGCGCTGTCCGCCCGACAACTGCCCCGGCTTGCGGTCGAGCATCCCGTCGAGCCCGACCGACGTGGCAACCTGCGTCACCCTGGCGATCCGCTCTGCCTTGGCCATACCCGCGACCTTGAGCGCATAGCCGATGTTTTCGGCCACTGTCATATGGGGGTAGAGCGCATAGTTCTGAAACACCATCGCGCAGCCCCGTTCGCGGGGTTCCATCTGGTTGACGACCTGCCCGGCGATGGCGACCTCGCCCGCGGTGATCTCTTCCAGCCCCGCGATCATACGCAGCAACGTGGATTTTCCGCAGCCAGAGGGGCCGAGGATCACGATGAATTCGCCATCGTAGATGTCGAGGTCCACGCCATGCACGACCTCATCCTTGCCATAGGCCTTGCGCACGGAACGGATGGAAATGTCGGCCATATCAGCCCCCTATTTGTCAGTGTTGATGAGACCGCGCACGAACCAGCGCTGCATGAAGATAACGACGAGGATCGGCGGGATCATGATCATCAAGGTCGCCGCCATGGCCAGATGCCAGGTCGGCGTGCCGCCCCCGGTGGTCAGCGAATCGGGCACCAGCGTGCGCAGTTCGACCACCACCAGCCCATAATTCGCCCGGTCCGTGATGACGAGCAGCGGCCACAGATACTGGTTCCAGGCATAGACGAACATGATCGTGGCGAGGGCCGCGATATTGGTGCGCGACAGCGGGATCAGGATATCCCACAAAAACCGCAGCGGGCCCGAGCCGTCCATCTTGGCCGCCTCGACAAGCTCATCGGGGATGGTGAGGAAGAACTGCCGGTAGAGGAATGTGCCGGTCGCCGTGGCGATCAGCGGCAGGATCAGGCCGGTGTAGGAATTGAGCAGGTTCCATTCCATCGCCACGCGGATGCCCGAGGCGCTCTCGATCAGCCAGGTGAGGCCGGTCCAGTCCATCAGCTTCTGGAACGGCAAGAGCGCATTGGCCGCCACAGCATAGGTCGGCACGATGCGCACCTCGAGCGGCAGCATCAGCGTGATGAAGATCAGCCAGAAGATCACCATCCGTAGCCGGTGGTTGAAGAACACGATGCCAAAGGCGGTGATGGCCGCGATGGTGATCTTGCCGATCACGACCGCGACCGCGACGATCAGCGTGTTGACGAATTTCTGGCCAAAGTCGGATTTGACCCAGGCCTCCTGCATGTTGACCCAGAGCTGATTGCCCGGCCAGAGCTCGACCGGGGCGGAATTGACCGCCTGGATCGTGTGCGTGGCCGCGACAAAGGCGATCCAGAGCGGCAGGAACAGCAGGATAAACCCCACCGCAAGAATGAAATGCGTCAGGATATTGAGGACCGGCGTGCGTTCGATCATGGTGCGGGCCCCTCAGGTATAATGGACGCGGCGTTCCACATAGCGGAACTGGATGAAGGTCAGCGCGATCACGAGGCCCATCAGGATCACCGATTGCGTGGCGGCGCCCGAGTAGTCAAAGCCGCGGAAGCCGTCGGAGTAGATCTTGTACACCATCAGGTCGGTCGCCCGCGCGGGGCCACCGCCGGTCAGGGTATCGACGATGCCGAAACTGTCGGTGAAACTGTCGGTGATGTTGATCACGAGAATGAAGAAGAACGTCGGCGCCAGCAGCGGCAGTTGCACGTCGCGCATCCGCCGCAGCACACCGGCGCCGTCCATCGCCGCCGCCTCGGTCAGCGAGCGGGGGATGGATTGCAGCGCCGCCAGGAAAAAGATGAAGTTGTAGCTCACCAGTTTCCACGCGCCGGCGATGATGACCATGATCAGCGCCTGCGTCCCGTTCAGTGTCGGGTTCCAGGTCTCGGGCGCGATGGTGTTGATGAAGGAGAACAGCCCTGCATTCGGATTGAACACGAAACGAAAGGCGAGACCCACGGCAGGGGCCGCGATGGCATAGGGCCAGATCATCCCGACACGGTAGAGCCTGTAGCCGGTGAGCTGCCGGTCGGCGAACAGCGCGAGGATCATCGCCATGCCCATGGCAAGCGCGGTCGAGGCCAGCGCAAAGATGATCGAAACCCGGATCGAGGACCAATAGACCGGGTCGGACAGAACGGTGCGAAAGTTTTCCAGCCCCACCCAGGTATTGCCGCCGCCCCAGGGCTGTTCGAGCGTGAGCGACCAGTAGATCGCCTGGCTGGCCGGCCAGTAGAAAAAGACAAAGATGATGATGAGCTGCGGCGCCACGACCAGTGCCGCGATCCAGTTGTTCTTGAAATAGGCGCGGCGCATTCTTCACCCTCCTGCAGAAAACGTCGGGGGCGACCCGCAGGCCGCCCCCCTGTTGGTATCGGGCCCGGTTACGGAAAGGTCTTGCCGGCATAGGTGCGGGCAAACCGCGCCAGAATGGCATTCCCGCGTTCGACCGCGGTATCCAGCGCCTCTTGCATGGTCTTTTGACCCGACAGGGCGGCGTCGATCTCATTGCTCCATTCGCTGCGGATCTGGATGAACCCGCCCAGACGGATACCGCGGGTCAGTTCGGTCGGCTCGGTATAGGTGAGCGAGGTGATCGCGATTTCACGACCCGCGTAGGGGGCTTCGGCATAGAAGCCTTCGGCGGTGAGCTGCTGGAAGGCCGAGTCCGTCACCGGGATATAGCCGGTGTTCTGCGACCAGAAGCGCTGTTCGTCCGCCGTGGCGAGGAAGGCCAGATAGGCGGCCGCGCCGCGATATTCGGCCTCGGTCTTGCCCGACAGCACCCAGAGCGACGCACCGCCCACGACGCTGTTGTGACGTTCCACACCCTCGTAGGTCGGGATCATCTGCACGTCCCAGGCCAGGCCCTCGGGGGCGATCTTGCCCACGGTGTTGTGGTCGGCGATCGAGGAGAAGAAGATCGAGCATTCGCCCTGCACAAAGCTGTCGCGCGCGTTCATGCCCGACTGCGCCGTGCGGATCTGCAAGAGGCCCTCGTTCACCCAGCGCTGGATGTTCTCCATATGCTTGACGTGCAGCGTGGTGTTGAACAGCAGTTCGGTATCAAGCCCGTCATAGCCGTTGTTGTTCGAGGCAACGGGGATGTTGTGGACCATCGAGAATTGTTCGAGGTCGATCCAGGTCGAGGGGGCATAGGCCATCGGGCAATCGTGGCCGGCGGCCTTGAGCGCGTAGAAGGCGGCTTCCATGCCTTCCCAGGTCAGCGGCGCCTCGGTCAGGCCGGCGTCGGCGAAATGGGCGGTGTTCCAGTAATAGACCGGCGTCGAGGAGTTGAACGGCATCGAGAAGAAATCGCCGTTCGAGGCGGCGTAGTAATTCGAGATGCCGGGGAAGTAGTCGGCCCAGTCGATGGTGATGTCATAATCGGCCATCATCTGGCTGACAGCGTAGAATTCGCCCGACAGCATCAGGTCGGCGGTGCCGGCGTCGAACGACTGCACGATGGTCGGGTGCTGGCCGGCGCGGAAGGCGGCGATGGTGTTCTGCACGGCGGCTTCATAGCCGTCCTGGCTCACACAGTTGATGACATAGTCGGACTGCGAGGCGTTGAAACGGTTGCAGGTCTCGGCGACGACGGCGCCCAGGTCGCCGGTCAGGCCATACCAGTAGTCAAAGGTCACGGGCTGCGCGGCGGCGGCCCCGGCAAACAGGGTCGCGGCGATCGCGACGGTGCTCAGATAATTCGGCTTCATGTCTGACTCCCAAGTGGCATGCGTGGTGTTCCACGATGGTCAGGGCGTAGCGGCGCCGGGTAACACGAACCCGGCACCGGCTTGACAATTATGTTGCGCTTTGGCGACCGTTGTGTGACGGCTCACGCCTCGCGCGGGATGATCCGGCTGTCGTCGATGTAATTGTCGAAATGCACCAGCGTATGCGCCTCATCGGCCAGGATCACCGCCATCTGGGCGGGGCCGGTCAGGCGTTCGGGCTGCTGCCAGGGTTGACCCAGCGGGATCGTCACGTTGTAGTGGTTCCCTGCCAGCGTGGTGAAGGGGATGCCCTGCCAGATCGCTGTCGAGGTATAATGCACATGCCCCGCGATCACCTGACGGATGTCGGAGTGGGTGTTGAGCACATCGGCAAAATCCAGCCCGTTTTCGAGGATGATCCCGTCCACCGCGGTGCGCAGCGGATTGGCGTGGTGGTGCAGCACCACGATCACCGGGCGGTCATCGGCCTCGGTCAGCCGGTCGGCGAGCCAGTCGAGCTGTTCGGGCTCGAGCCGCCCGTCATGCCGGCCAAAGCTGATCGCCGAATCGAGCAGGATCACCCGGTAGCCCTTGGCGTCGATCACCTTGTCGATAAAGCCGGTCTCTGCGGCCTTGTCCGCGCCAAAGACGGCGAGGTAATTGGCGCGGTCGTCATGGTTGCCGATGGTGATATGCACCGGCACCGTGAGCTCGGCGAGGATGTCGCGCAGGCGGACATAGGCATCCGGCTGGCCCAGGTCGGCCAGATCGCCGGCGATGATGCAGAAATCGGCATCGCCATGGCGCGCGTTGATGGCGGCCACGCCGGCGCGCAGCCGTTCGGAGGTGTCGAGACCCAGTGACAATTCGCCCTCGGGCAACAGGTGCAGGTCGCTCAGCACCACGATCTTGAGTGTCATTGGCCCAGCCCCCGCTCTTCGAGATAGCGCATCGAGGCCGGGATGCCCGCCTTGTCGCGCAGTTCCAGGATCAGGCGCGGATGGGCGTCGATGCCGCGCAGCGCGCGAAACACCGACGGCCACAGGATCGTGCCTTCGCCGATGGTCCAGTGCCGGTCGGCATAGCCGTCGGCGTCTTGCAGATGCACATGGTCGAGCAGGCTGCCCGCCGCGATCACGAAATAATCGACCGGCGGCGCGCCGGTCGATCCGCGCGCATATTCGGCGTGGCCGGTGTCGATCGACAGCCGGATCGCGGGGCTGTCAAAGCTTTCGACGAGGCGGCGGCGGTCCATCGGGTCGATGTCCTCGATATTCTCGAGCACCAGCGTCACGCCCTGATCGGCCGCGCGGGCAACGGCGGCGCGCAGCGTGTCATGGGCGGCCTCGATCAGAGACGCACGGCCGGTGCGGTAATTGTCGAGGTTGTTGTAATCCCAGGTCGAATAGGGCGAATGGATGACCATCTGCGTCGCCCCCACGGCCGCACAGATGTCGAGCCCCTGATCCATGCGTTTCGCCACGATGCGGCGCACGTCCGGGTCCTTGGAATGGATGGTGAAACCCCAGAAGGGCCCATGGATGCCCAGCCGGCCGGCATAGCCATCAAGAATGCGGCGCGCGGCCTCGGCATGGGGCTGCCAGTCGCCGCTGATGACGGCCGGGTCGTGAAAAGTCTGCAATTCCAGGTCGCGGTTCTTGTCGAACAGCCAGTCGCGAAAGGTGGCAAGCTCATCAACCGCAAGCGCTGCGCCGATGACGGGAAGGTCTGTCAGGGACATGGGGTATCTCCGATACGGGTGCCGCATCGGGATAGGCATCAGGCATGACGGGCGCATGACCGCAGCGCAACAGAACGGTTACGCGGTGGCGCCAGACACAAAGGGCGCCGCCATCCCTGGCCGCGCCCGTGTCGGTCGGTTGCCGTCAGGCAGCCGCTCAGCTACCCCAGCTGCGCACCGCGCCGCAATCCATATGGACAAAGTTCGAGCCCGAGTAGCGCCCCACGCCCCCGGCATTGCAGGAGGCGGCCGCGCGCGAGATCTGGTTGACAGAACGGCTGTCGAGCCGCAGATCGGCCGCTTGCCCGCGCAGGTGGAGCGAATTGCTGGCCACGCCCGACGAGGTCTCGCGCAGCATCGCATTGGTCTGCGGCGACCGGTAGCCCGAGAGGAGCAAAAACGGTTCGTTGACGTCGAGAAGCCTGTGCGAGGCGGTCATGATGTCTATGGTGCGGCTGTCGATCTGCACCGCGGTTCCGGTGCGCCAGTCGCGCATGAAGAGGCTGATCTCGCGCAGGGCGTCGCCGATATAGTCGCCCTCGATCCAGTAGATCATGTCGAGGCGTTCGCCGGTGCGGCCCGACTGCATCCGGATCCGACGGATGTCGCCGGCGCCGCGCAGAAAGCCCGCCGCGTTGGAATATGTCGGAGCGGCCACCAGGGTCGTTGCCGAAAACGCGCCCAAAAGGCCACGTCTCGTCATGCTCGAAGAGCTGTTCTGTGTCATCTGTTCAGCGCCTGTCCCGTCGCTTGCCTGTAAGCCCGTGTTTGCACGGACAATTTGTCATCGCATCCGCAGATGCATCCTGACTATGCCACAGGTCGATTCTTCAACCAACCCATCATTACGTCGCAGTTGGTGAACAATCGGGTAATCGGCGGGTTTTTGCGCAACGCGTCCAAAATCCGCCAACTGTGGTATTTTTGCCTGTGCAGCGGGGACACACTCGCAAACTCGCCGGCTGATCCGCGGAAATGTGAGTGGACAGAAGTCCTTGCGCCGAAAGAATGCTTGCCAGACCTGACGAAAGGCTCGTTCGTTTCATGATTGTTCTACGCATTCGACACAAAATCAGCGGATATTTCGCCGTCACGGCCATGTTTCTGACCATTTTCCTCGCCGTGACCCCGGCCCAGGCGCAGGTGACCGCCTTTCGCCAGGCGGTGGCCGAGGCCGCCGCGCTGGACGAAGAGCTTGCCGCCTTCTACCGGGCGCGCGATTTCCAGGGCGTCTGGACCGGCGATGACCCGCTGGTGCAGGCGCGCCGCAACGCATTGCTCGCCGCGCTGAGCGAGGCGGCATCGCATGGCCTTCCCGCGGCGCGCTATGATCCCGCGGCCGTCATCGCGATGCTGCGCGACGCGCGCGACGTCACGGCGCAGGCCCGCGCCGAAGTGGCGCTGAGCAGCCTTTTCCTGCGCTATGCCCGGGAAGTGCACAGTGGCGTTCTGGTGCCCGGCCGGGTCATTCCGCTGATCAAGCGGGACGTCGTTTACGCCGACCGGACCGAGACGTTCGAAGCGTTCCTCGCCAGCGCACCTTCGGCCTTTCTGCGCGGACTGCCGCCGCAATCCTCCGAATATGCCCGGCTGATGCGCGAAAAGATGCGGCTCGAGGCGCTTCTCGCCTCGGGTGGCTGGGGGGCGACCGTGCCCGGCGCCGCGCTCGAACCCGGCGCGAGCGGCGAGCGCGTGGTCGCGCTGCGCAACCGGCTGATCGCCATGGGCTATCTCGGGCGCACCGTGACGCAGACCTATGACGCGCAGATCAAGATCGCGGTCGAACGCTTTCAGGAGGCGCATGGCCTCTTTGTCGATGGTGTTGCAGGCGCAAGCACGCTGGACGAAATCAACGTCCCGCTCGATCGGCGGCTGCATGCGATCGTCGTGGCGATGGAGCGCGAACGCTGGAACAACCAGCCGCGCGGCGACCGTCACATCTGGGTCAACCTTGCCGATTTCACGGCCGCCATCGTCGATGACGACCGGGTGACGTTCCGCACCCGCTCGGTGATCGGCGCGCTGGCCGCGGACCGCCAGACGCCCGAGTTTTCTGACGAGATGGCCTTCATGGTCATCAACCCGAGCTGGCATGTGCCGCGCTCGATCATCGTGAATGAATACCTCCCCGCCTTGCAGCGCAACGCGAATGCCGCCGGGCATCTCGAGATCGTGGACCGGGCGGGGCGGCGGGTGAACCGGGCCGCGGCCGATTTCAGCGGCTACAGCGCATCCAACTTTCCCTATTCGATGCGCCAGCCGCCGTCGTCGTCCAATGCGCTCGGCGTGGTCAAGTTCATGTTTCCCAACCCCTACAACATCTATCTGCACGACACCCCGTCGCGCGACCTCTTTGGCCGCGAAGTGCGCGCCTACAGCCATGGCTGCATCCGCCTGAACGACCCGCGCGACTTTGCCTATGCGCTGCTGGCGCGGCAGACTGATGACCCGCAAGGGTTCTTTCAGGAGCGGCTGCGCACCGGGGCGGAAACGCGGGTGGACCTCGAAGTGCCGGTGCCGGTGCACCTCGATTACCGCACCGCCTTCACCAATGTCACCGGCGGCGTGCAGTTCCGCCGCGACATCTATGGCCGCGACGCCCGCATCTGGGAGGCGCTGGCCGCCGAAGGGGTGGCGATTGCCGGCGTTCAGGGGTAAAGCCTGACCGCGAAAGCGGGGATGGCATGACCTTTCGTCTGGGCGATATTGCGGCGGCTCTCGGGGTTGAGGCGCTGGGTGATGGCGACATCGTATTGCGCGGCGCGGCAGAGCCCGCGCTGGCCGGGCCTGACGATCTGGCCATCGCCTTGTCGCCCGCCTGGGCGGCGGGGCTGGCGCAGGGGCGCGCGCGCGCGGCGATCCTGTGGCCGGGGGCGGACTGGCAGGCGCTGGGGCTCTCCGGCGCCATCGCAGCACCGCGTGGACGGCTCGCCGTGGCGCGGGTGACGGCGCTTCTCGACGATGGCCCGGCCATCGCACCTGGCATCCACGCGACGGCGGTGATCGACCCTTTGGCCGAGATCGGGGCAGGGGCCGCCATCGGCCCGCTGACCGTGATCGGTGCGGGGGCAAGGGTCGGCGCCAATGCGCGGATCGAAGGGCAGGTGAGCATTGCGCCCGGCGTGGTGATCGGGGCGGATGCGCTGATCTGCGCGGGTGTGCGGATCGCCCGCCGCGTGCGAATCGGCGACCGGGTGGTCCTGCAACCCAATGTGGTGATCGGCGGCGACGGATTTTCATTCGTCACCGCGACGCCCGCGCATGTCGAGACCGCGCGCGAAACCCTCGGGCGCGGGCCGGTGACGGTGCCTGACGACCCGACCTGGCACCGCATCCATTCGCTGGGTGGCGTGGTGATCGGCGATGATGTCGAGGTGGGCGCGGGATCGACCATCGACGCGGGCACGATCCGCGCCACGCAGGTGGGGCGCGGCACCAAGATCGACAACCTCGTGCAGGTCGGCCACAACGTGATTGTCGGCCAGGACTGTCTGCTCTGCGCGCAGGCGGGCGTGGCGGGATCTTCGAGGGTCGGCGACCGGGTGGTGCTGGGGGGCAAGGCGGGCGTGGCCGACAACCTTGTCATCGGCGATGATGTGGTCGTCGGGGGCGGGTCGGTCGTGCTGTCCAATGTGCCCGCGGGCCGCGTGATGATGGGCTCTCCGGCGACGCGGATGGACACGCATATCGAGAGCTACAAGGCGTTGCGTCGCCTGCCGCGGCTTCTGCGCGACGGGCTGTCACGCCAGAATAAGGTTTCCAACCCCAGTGAGAATGACTAGATCGGCGCTGGAACAGACCATGAGGGGGCTGAGATGGACGTTGCTGCAAAGGTGATCGCGATCATCGCCGAACAGGCCGTGCTGGACCCGTCGGATGTGAAACCGGAAAATACGCTCGAGGATCTCGGGATCGACAGTCTGGGTCTTGTCGAGAGCATCTTTGCCATCGAAGAGGCGTTCGACATCACTGTGCCCTTCAACGCCAATGACCCGCAGGCCAGCGATTTCGACATTTCGTCGGTTGCGGCAATCATCACGGCGGTCGAGGGCCTCGTCGCGGCACAGTCTTGACGGCCGCAGGCAGGCAAGGACAGACAGAAGGCAGATCAGGCATGAACCGCGTCGTCATCACCGGGGCTGGCACGATCAACGCGCTTGGCAATGACGTGCCATCGACCCTCGCCGCGATGCGCGAAGGGCGCTGCGGGATCGGTCCGCTCGAGATCCGCGACATCGAGCGGCTGTCGATCCAGATCGGTGGACAGGTCAAGGGCTATGATGAACAGGCGCATTTCAACCGCCAGCAGATCGCGCTTTATGACCGCTTTACCCAGTTCACGCTGCTCGCCGCCAAACAGGCGATGGCGCAATCGGGGCTGAGCCTTGCCGGGGAACTCGCCGCCAAGGCGGGCGTTGTGCTGGGCACCGCCGGAGGCGGGGTGAACACCTGGGACGAAAATTATCGCACCGTCTATGAAGAGGGCAAGAATCGCGTCCACCCCTTTGTCGTGCCCAAGCTGATGAACAACGCGGCCGCGAGCCATGTCAGTATGGAATACAACCTCAAGGGTCCGGCCTTTACCGTGGCCACCGCCTGCGCCTCGTCCAATCACGCGATGGGGCTGGCGTTTCAGATGATCCGCTCGGGCATGTGCGACGTGATGCTGACCGGCGGGTCAGAGGCGATGCTGTGTTTCGGGGGCATCAAGGCCTGGGAAGGGCTGCGCGTGATGTCGCGCGACGCCTGCCGCCCGTTCAGCGCCAACCGCAACGGCATGGTGCAGGGCGAGGGGGCGGCGACATTCGTGTTCGAGGAATACGAACACGCGCGGGCGCGCGGCGCAGAGATCCTGGCCGAGGTGGTGGGCTTTTGCATGACCTCGGATGCGGCCGATATCGTGATGCCCTCGGCGCAGGGGGCAGAGCGCGCGATCACCGGGGCGCTGGCGGACGCCGGGCTCGACCGTGCAGATGTGGGCTATATCAACGCGCATGGCACCGGCACGGCCGCCAATGACAAGACCGAATGCGCCGCTGTCGCCCATGCCTTTGGGCATCATGCCGACCGGCTGATGATTTCGTCCACCAAGTCGATGCATGGGCATCTGATCGGCGGGACCGGGGCGGTGGAACTGCTCGCCTGTATCATGGCGCTGCGCGACGGGGTGATCGCACCCACGATCGGCTATGAGGAGCCCGACCCGGAATGCGCGCTCGACGTCGTGCCCAATGAGGCGCGCGAGGCGAAGGTCACCGCGGTGCTGTCGAATGCCTTTGCCTTTGGCGGGCTCAACGCCGTGTTGGCGTTGCGCGCCATCTGAGCGGCGGCACTGGCGGCGGGGCAGGCGCCTCCGGCGGGAGTATTTCTTGCACAGAGAAGCCGGGGCCGCGACCTGTGGGCTGGGGGCGGCACGACGCCAGCCCCCGCCCACCGGTAGCAGCTACTGGGCGTTGGTGGTGCCGGTGGTTTCATAGCCGGCGGTGAAGCCGATCAGCGAGATGTCGAGCGTCACGTTCTGGTCGGGCGCCGCTGCCGGCACGAGGCGCAGGGTGGCGCGGGCGCCGCGCTTGAACTGGGTGACTTCGGCTTCGGTAAAGCCGACGCGGGCGACGCAGCCGCCCATGTTGCAGAAGGTGAAGGGATAGCGGCGCGGGGTGCTGCCATCGACGGCGATGGTGAGCTGTTCGGTCAGCAGTGTTTCGAGCGGGGCGACGATGGTGGCACCGGCTGCGGCCTGGCTGCCGGCGGGCAGCGGAAAGAGGCTGATCTCGGCCACGGCATTGCCGTCGGCATCCTCGAGAAGCTGGTAAAGCTGGCAGGGGTCGGCGCCCTCGGGCGCGCGCAGGCAGCGCAGGGCCCAGTCGCCGAAGGTTTCGCGGATATATTGCTGGCCGACCGCGATTTCCTCGTCAACGGGCGTGCCGAGCGAGAGGTTGGATGCGGGGTCGATCGCGGGGGTTTCGGCCGGAGTTTGGGCCGGTGTCTGGGCCGGAGTTTCTGCCGGTGTCTGGGCCGGTGTCTGGG
>Ga0100398_1000059_pt1 | contig 97391 bp, 92 predicted proteins | sample CryGeymeta201522_FD_81568 | JGI IMG/M metagenome (GOLD analysis project Ga0100398, IMG submission 81568) | Groundwater microbial communities from Crystal Geyser aquifers in Utah, USA - Crystal Geyser metaG 2015-22 | ecosystem: Environmental > Aquatic > Deep subsurface > Groundwater | place: USA...
CCCCGCCTTAGTGAGGAGACATGAAGTGGATGTCCTGAACGCCATCGTCGTCCTTGCCAATTTCGTCATCGTGCCAGCCACCGCCTACGGCGCGCAGCTTGCCCTTGGCGCGCTTGGCGTGACGCTTATCTACGGGATCCTGCGGTTCTCGAACTTCGCGCATGGCGACACGATGGCCTTCGGGGCCATGGTGACGATCCTTTTCACATGGCTGCTGCAAGGCTGGGGTGTCACGCTTGGACCGTTGCCGACGGCGCTTCTGGCGCTACCGCTCGGCATCGCGGTCACTGCGCTGCTGCTGATCGGGACGGATCGGGTCGTCTACCGCTTTTACCGCCGGCAAAAGGCCAGGCCGGTGATCTACGTCATCGCCTCGCTCGGGGTGATGTTCATCATGAACGGGCTGGTGCGCTTCATCATCGGAGTCGATGATCAGCGCTTTGCCGATGGTGAGCGGTTCATCATATCGGCCCGCACTTTCCGCGAGATCACCGGTCTGGACGAGGCGCTTGCCATTCGCACGACGCAAGGCATCACGCTTGTCGTGACGATGATCGCGGTGGCGCTGCTGTTCTGGTTCCTTGGGCGCACCCGCACCGGCAAATCCATGCGCGCCTTTTCCGATAACGAGGATCTGGCGCTGCTGTCGGGGATCAACCCCGAAAAGGTGGTGATTGTGACATGGATCATCGTCGCGGCCCTGGCGACCACGGCGGGGGTGCTCTACGGTCTCGACAAGAGCTTCAAGCCCTTCACCTATTTCCAGTTGCTGCTGCCGATCTTCGCCTCGGCCATCGTCGGCGGGCTGGGCAACCCGATCGGCGCCATCGTGGGCGGCTTCGTCATCGCCTTTTCCGAGGTCTCGGTGACCTACGCGTTTCGACGCTTCGCCAGCCACCTGCTGCCCGAGGCGTGGGAACCTGACGGCCTGGTGCAGCTTCTGTCGACCGACTACAAGTTCGCGGTCAGCTTCACCATTCTGCTGGTCGTGCTGATCTTCAAGCCTACGGGTCTGTTCAGGGGGAAATCGGTATGAGCGGGATCAACGTCAAGAACCTCGCGCTGTTCGGGCTTGTCGCGGTGCTGTTCATCGTCACCGGCATCATGCAATCGTGGAACACCACGCTGTCGATCCTCAACATGGGGCTTATTTCGGCGGTGATGGCGCTCGGCGTGAATATCCAGTGGGGCTATGCCGGGCTGTTCAATGTCGGGATCGTCGGCTTCACCGCGCTTGGCGGGCTGGCGGCGGTGCTTGTTTCGATGCCACCGGTGAACGAGGCGTGGGCGGCGGGCGGCCCGCGCGTCCTGCTGGCGCTTGCCATCGGCGTGGCGACCATCGCCGCCGCCGTGCTGTGCTGGACGCGCTTGCCGCGTGGCTGGCTGCGGGTGCTCTTGATGCTCGCCGTGCTGATCGCGGGCTTCACCCTCTACCGGGCGGTGTTCGACCCGGCGCGCGACGCGATCGAGTCGGTGAACCCGGCCGCGACCGGCTATCTCGGCGGTCTTGGCCTGCCCATTCTGCTGGCCTGGCCGGTGGGCGGGCTGTTTGCCGCCGGGGCGGCGTGGATCGTCGGCAAGACGGCGCTTGGCCTGCGTTCCGACTACCTTGCCATTGCCACGCTCGGCATCGCCGAGATCATCATCTCGATCCTGAAGAACGAAGATTGGCTGGCGCGCGGCGTGAAGAACGTCAACGGCCTGCCGCGCCCGGTGCCCTTCGAGGTCGATCTGCAAGCCGCGCCGTGGTTTCTTGAGCTTGCAACCAGCATCGGCGCCAACCCGGTCAGCTTCTCGACCGTGTTCGTCAAGCTTTGCTACGCGGGGCTGTTCACCACTGTCCTGCTGCTGCTGATCTGGCTGACGCAGATGGCGCTGAATTCACCCTGGGGCCGGATGATGCGCGCGATCCGCGATAACGAGGTCAGTTCCGAGGCCATGGGCAAGGATGTGACCCGTCGCCATTTGCAGGTCTTCATCCTCGGCTCCGCCGTTTGCGGGCTGGCCGGGGCGATGATGACCACGCTCGACGGGCAGCTTGTGCCCTCCACCTACAACCCGCTGCGCTTCACTTTCCTGGTCTGGGTGATGGTGATCGTCGGTGGTTCGGGCAACAACTGGGGCGCGGTGCTTGGCGGCTTCCTGATCTGGTGGCTGTGGATCATGGTCGAACCGATCGGCCTGTGGGTGATGGAAAACGTGATCACCGCAGGCATGGCCGAGGACAGCGCCCTGCGCGACCACCTGATCGGGTCCGCCGCGCAGATGCGGCTGCTGACGATGGGGGTGTTCCTGCTGCTGATGCTCCGCTTCAATCCAAAGGGGCTGATCCCGGAACGCTGAGGCGCGGATTACGGCAAGCGCAGCCAATCCACGGCCCCGCCCGGCAGTTGCGGTCGGAAATAGATGATCGCGCGGCCCTCCGGCGGGGCCGTTGCGCCCTCTTGCCACGGCGCCACCCCGTGCAGCACCGCGCGATGCAGCAACAGCGCCTCGCCGGGGCGCGCCGGCAACTCGATGCGGGGGCAGGTCTCGAACGCCTCGGCGCGGGCTTGATGGTAAGCCTCGGTCAGGTCCACATCCGGCCAGGCCTCCTGTGGCTGATCACGCAACACAGCGCCGAGACGCGCGCGCATCACCTCGTGGCTGCCTTCCCAGACCACCAGCGGCGCGGCCCCGGCGCCGCACTCCGTCACCGGCAGGCCGAGAATCCAGGCGTGCGGCTCCCTCAGCATCCGGCACCTCTCCGGCCCGACGGGCAAGAGGCCATCGACATGCGCCGCATCGCGGCGACGGCGATAGCGGACCTGCGCGTCGCTCTCGCCCGCGTCCTGCCTCGGATAGCCGGGATAGGTAACGGAAACCTGCCCGGTATCGAGAGGCAGCCGCCCACTGACCGCCTCTGCCGCCTTGAGCGACGCACACCGCAGCGGCGGCGACCCGGCCACCCGGCCCTCCGCGTCGTTTTCCAGCACGTTTACCCCGGCAAACCACGTCTCCCCGTGGCGCAGCCATGCCGTGCGCATCGCGGCGTCACACGCGCAGGCAAGAGCCACCGGCCCGGCGTGATCCAGCCACTCCAGCACGCCGCGATCCGGCCCGAAAGCCTGGTATCCGGCGGCCCTCCATGTCACAGCCCGACCGCCTTTCGCAGCATGTTGATCGCCATGACCATGATGAAGACGGCAAAGACGCGCTTCAGAGGCTTGGGGTCCATCGCATGCGCAAGCCGCACACCGATGGGCGTGGTGATCAGCGTCATCGCCACGACCACCGCGAAGGCGATCAGGTTGACCTGCCCCACGGTGAACGGCGGCCGCCCCGGCCCCTCGCCGCCGACCATCAGGAAGCCCAGCACCGAGGGCACCGCGATGATCAGGCCAAAGCCCGCCGCCGTCGCCACCGCCCGGTGAATGGGACGGCCGTAGAGCGTCATCAGGGGCACCCCGAAACTGCCGCCGCCGATTCCCATCAGCACCGACAGGAACCCGATGAGCGGCGAGACGACGGCCCGCGCAAGCCCGCCCGGCATCGCGTCACCCAATTGCCAATGCGCCCGGCCAAAGGCGAGGTAGAGCCCGACACACAGCCCCAGCACCCCGAAAATCGCCATCAGCGCCTCGTTGCGCAGGCCGGCGGCTGCCGTCACCCCAAGCACCGCGCCAAGCGCGATCCCCGGTCCCCAGCTCTTCAGGATGCCCCAGTCCACCGCCCCCTTGCGGTGATGCGCCAGAACCGACCGCACCGAGGTCACCACGATGGTGGCAAGCGAGGTCGCAAGGCAGATCTGCATCAATTCCGGCGTGTCATAGCCAAGCGACGAGAACGCGAAGAAAAAGGCCGGCACCAGAATAATGCCGCCGCCCACGCCCAAGAGGCCGGCCACCACGCCCGCGAAGGCCCCGATGAAAAGGATCAGCGCCAGAAGCGGCAGGTATTGGGTGAAATCGGCCATGGTCTTTCCCTCGCAAAGTCGCGCCGCGACTTAAAGCAGAGGGGGCGCGGAATGGAAAGCGCGCTCAGGCGGCAACCTGCGTGACAGCGTTCAGCGCACGGACCACGACCTCGGGGCCGGCGCCCGCCTTGTGCGCCTCCTGCGACAGGATCCGCTTCCAGTGGCGCGTACCGGGGCGCCCCGCAAAGAGGCCGAGCATGTGCCGCGTGACCTGGTTCAGTCGCCCACCCGCCGCAAGGTGCGCCTCGATATAGGGCAGCATCTCCTTGACCACCCGGTGCGCGGTTTTCGGCAGCGCGCGGGTTGCAAAGATGCGCTGATCCGCCTCCAGCAGCACCTCGGCGGGCGTGTGATAGGCCGCCCGCCCGATCATCACCCCGTCCATCCCGGCATCCAGATGCTCTTGCGCTGCGCCCAAAGAGGCAATCGCGCCGTTGATCGACAAATGAAGGTCCGGGAACACGGACTTCATGCGGTGCACCAGCGGATAATCGAGCGGCGGAATATCGCGGTTGTCCTTGGGGCTGAGCCCCTGCAACCACGCCTTGCGGGCATGGATGGTAAAGCGCGAAACACCGGCCTCCGAGACGCGGCGCAGGAAGTCCGGCAGCACCTCTTCGGGCACCTGTTCATCCACCCCGATGCGGCATTTCACCGTCACCTCGATCGGGCTGACCGCGATCATCGCCGCAACGCACTCGGCGACGAGGGCGGGGCGGTCCATCAGCACCGCGCCGAACGCGCCCGATTGCACCCGGTCCGAGGGGCAGCCGACGTTGAGGTTGATCTCGTCGTAACCATAATCCGCTACGATCCGCGTCGCTTCGGCCAGTTGCGCCGGGTCAGATCCGCCAAGCTGCACCGCGACGGGATGTTCCGGCGTACTGAACCCCAGCAGCCGATCCCGATCCCCATGAATAACGGCGGGCGCGGTGACCATCTCGGTGTAAAGCAAGGCCTGCGACGACATCAGCCGATGGAAATACCGGCAGTGACGATCGGTCCAGTCCATCATAGGGGCACAGGATAATCTAGCATGTTGATTTATTTTCATTTTTTGTGTATCTTCAAACTGTTGGCTTTGGGCCCTGCTGCGCTGGAATACGCCCCAATATCCCCGAATTTGCCCCTCTACGACGACTCATTGCACACACAGCGCACACGAAAATGGCCTCCATCACCAAGCTCCCCTCCGGTGCATACCGGGTCCAGATCAGACGAAAGGGCCGCTACGCGAGCGAGACGTTCCTCCGCCGCGACGACGCCCATCGCTGGGCCCGCCAAGCTGAGACCCGGGTCGATCAGGGGCTGGCGCCTACAAGCACGTCCGTCTCCCGCCTGACCACCTTTGGCGACCTCATTGATCTTCATATAACCGATATGTGCGAGGTAGGGAAACCGCCGCGTCGCGAGCCAAGGCCGCGACACTCACCACGCTGAAGCGCGATCTTGGGAAGGAGAAGATCGGGCACCTCGACCGGCAAAAGCTGATCGACTACGGCAAGATGCGGGCTGAACAAGGGTGAGGCGCGTCTTGCAAATCGGTCCGGGGGACCGATTTGAGCGCCGAACGACCGGTGACCCTCGGCATCGATATCGGCGTGATCAAGATGATCATCACCCATGCGGCAGCCGTGCACGGGCTCGACATCTCTCCCGAACCCGTTGATCTGGCGCGCGTCGCGCTCAAGCGGCTTGGACTCATCGGCAAGGGCACGGAGCGGGATCGCTACGCCGGATCGTTGTTCGAAGGACTCGCTCCGTGTTCGCGGATACTCTCCAATAGTTTCAACATATCTCGCGGTCCCGAGACCTTGTGTTCGATTTTCTTCTGATAATTCCCTGCGTCGGGACCCCAATCAAAGTAGATGCCATGATCCTTTTCGGAAAGCTTTCGCGCTTCATCCGGGGTGATTGTCAAGGAAGTCTCGTTCAACTGCGTTGTCCTGCCACCCCCAACTACCTTCCCGAACACCTAAAGTTTGTATTCGCCCGCGTCGAAGCTGAATTCGTTGACGTCAGACGGGGTAAGAAAGTGGTGGTTGGTTGCGACACCCTCTTGCCCGATGATTAGTCCGCTTCCCCGCGCCAAGTCTTTCTCGCCATACACCCAGATGCTGAAATTTTGGCGAGTTTCGCCTCTCGAAATGCGGACGAACAAGTATTCTAGGACCACGCCTCGCTTCGCCGTCGAATACAAGAGCGATCTTAGGAAAACCTTCGATATGCCTTTGTCGCCCCCGTCCGGCCCGAAGAAAATCACAGCCGGACGTGTCATCACGAGCCGTCCGCGCCTTAGATGCGAAAGCCAAAGCGTGATGCCTGAGATGGCCAAAGCCAAAACTGAAATCGGAATCGGAAGATATTGAAGGATCAAGCCGTTTCTCCTAATAATCACCTATATAGGTACGCCGTTCCGCTCAAACACACAAGATATCGATGCCGAGAGGGGCTTTCGTTCCTCCCTGTTGACGCTCCAATAGAGCGTCACCTCTGCCTACGGCAGACCGGTCGTCACCCCGTCGCGGGAGAAAACCCATGAACACCGAAATCATCGATGCCGGGCGTGACATGAGCGGCGGCTACAAGGTGGATGACTTTTCTGCAGCGGGACACAGTGGTGGTGGGGTCGTCGGGCAACTCTTTGTTCTCGTAAATTCTGCCCAATGGGACGTTCGCCAATCGGCACCATACGGTGCCGCCAACTCAGGTTACATCTGTCTGAAATACCGTCTATAATTCCAATATCCGAAGCTCAAGACACGAAACCAAATGATCACGATCGCAGACAAAATCATGAAGCGCTTCCGCGCACGGGGTTATGGCAAATGGGTGCGCGCTGACAGAAATTGCCTTGATCTTGGCGGCCGGGCTGCGGTCGAAAAGGCACTCTCGTGCCGGGCCAAGGCCGCAGACCTGCGACATGCCTTGCCGGACGGCATCAAGGAGGATCTTGCCCTCAACAGTGCAAGTCTGCCTGGCTGGGCCGTCCCTCTCGCGAAAAGCCTTACGGGTTTACAAACGGTGGCCACGTCTTGATCAAGGACTTTGATCGCTTTCTGCAGCTATCCGAGCGGGACCGACGTGACGTGAATTCGAATGAGTAATCGACCAACTGAAGATCGCGGAACAGCTGATTAATGGAGGTCTTCTGGGTTGATTAGATTATGGAGAACAGGAAAGCAGTAATGGCCAGATTCAATCCCCATCAAAAAAGCGCAGCACTTTATCCTGCGATTGAAAATTTTGCGGATCACTGTTTGCTGAACGATGGCTCGCTACTTGAGCCCACTCAAAGCTTATGGACTGCTGAGAACTTTTCGGAGCTGGATCGTACATTTGTTCAAAATCCTGATGAAGGTACGGACAGCTATTATCAGAAGCTCGAACAACAGATTTCTTCCGGCAGCCCAGAGAGCCGTCAGCTTATGGCTGAACTGCACTGGCTCTTGTTTATATTTCCGAGCGACATGGGCGCTGCGACCAAAGCGCAAAGAGTTCGAGAGATTTGGTCCTGGTCTGGCACAGAACTACCCGACGACCTTGTGGCTTTGAACCCTGGCGTTCTCGAAGGCATTGGGCATGCAGGGACAGCCTACAATACCCACAGATGGCGGGAACTGAGCTTCTTGATCGCCTTAGTTCGGGAATGGAAAAAGCTGGCGCCTGACATGCGGGCCAAAAAGCTCAAGAACCATGCAGAGTTTTGCCAATTTCTGGACGATTTGCCCAGTGTCGATGGGCGCCAACTGCGCCAGATCTTACCTCATCTTCTGTTTCCAGATCGTTATGAGCGGATCTCGAGTCCGCGGCACAAGCGCGAAATCTTGGAGGGCTTTGGGTTAGCGACGCGCAAGGACGCCAAAAAAATGAGTATCGCTGCGTTGGACTCGGCGATCTATGATTTGCGCCGCAAGCTCGAAAAAGAGCACGGTCGTGAAATCGACTTCTACGAGCAAGAGATCGAAAGCCAGTGGCGGGAGACTGGAATGACATACCTCGTCAGCTGGAATCCCTCGCGCTGGAACTGGGAAACATTCGAAGAGGATCGAAACTCAACAGCATCTGGTGGCACGGTTGTTCACCGCTGGCGGACAAGCTCAAAGAAACCCAAGCTCGACGACAAAGTATTTCTCCTCCGGACAGGCGACGACCCGCGCGGCATCATCGCACGAGGGCGGGTTGTCAGAGAACCATACTCCGACAAACATTGGGATAGTGATAGGGCCGCCTCCGGCGAAGAGGCGGACTTTATCGATGTCGAGTTCGACGACATTCGAGACCCAAGGCAAGATGCCTACGTCGCGCACTCAACGCTGACGAGCATGATTAGCGGTCAGGATTGGAGCCCACAATCTTCAGGAATACAGATAAAGCCAGCAGCGGCGCGATCACTGAACAAACTATGGGAAGAAGCTGAGTTTACTGCAGCTGGGGCAGAAATGCTTACGAGGACAACCGGACCAATGGCACACAACATTATCCTCTATGGTCCGCCTGGCACCGGAAAGACCTACCGTACGGCGGCCGAAGCCGTAAGGCTATGTGGGGAGGAAGTGCCGGAGGACCGCGACGATCTCATGGCTGTTTACCAAGGACTTCTTGCTGCGGGACGGATCGAGTTCGTCACCTTCCACCAATCCATGGCCTATGAAGAGTTCGTCGAAGGCCGACAGCCGATGACCGGCGCGGATGATGGCGAGGACACATCCACGGCCGGTTTCCGGCTGGAGACGGTGCCCGGTATTTTCAGGCGCATCGCGAAACGCGCGGAGACCAGCCGTGGGCATGCATCCGACGAGGAAACGATACGTGTTGAAGGCCGCCAGGTCTTCAAGATGTCGATCGGCGAGGCGAACAACCCTGAAGACGCGCATCTCTTCGAGGAGGCGATCAAGGGCGGCTACACGAACAGCCAGCAACACGAGGGGCCATCCGAACCCGAACCTTTTGTTCTGATCATCGACGAGATCAACCGCGCCAATATCTCCAAGGTGTTCGGCGAGTTGATCACTCTCTTGGAGCCGGACAAACGGCTCGGCCAACCAAACCAACTGAAGGTGCGCCTTCCGTATTCCGGGGACGAGTTCGGAGTTCCGTCGAACCTGCATATCGTCGGCACGATGAACACGGCAGACCGGTCCATCGCCCTGCTCGACACGGCGTTGCGGCGACGGTTCACCTTCCGCGAAATCATGCCTGATCCGGCTGTTCTGAAGGACGCCGCGGCCCGCACCGGCATTGATCTGCCGACCCTTCTGACGATCATCAATGAACGCATCGAATATCTCTACGATCGCGATCACCAGATCGGGCATGCCTATTTCACCGGCTGCGACACCCGCGCGGATGTGGACGAGGTCATGCGGCACAAGGTGATCCCGCTACTCGCCGAGTACTTCTTCGAAGACTGGGGCAAGATCGCCGCGGTGCTGGGCGATCTGGAAATGCATGACGGGCCGATAGAGGGCGGCTTTCTGAACAGGTCCGTCCTGAAGGCACCTCCGGGGTTCGACAATGGTGAAGCGATGCCGCGCTTTCGGTGGGACGTGCGCGAAGACGGCTTCGATTACGCGCGGCTTCTCGGCTCATGATCCGCCGCACGCTCCGCGAATGGCAGCGCATCGGCCACGGCGATGACGAGACGACCATTCCGCTTACCGAGGCTGATCGGATTGCCGCCGTTGCGGCGCGCTCGAGCTTCGCGGGGCGTGGCGGCGAAGGCGTGCTCGAACACGGCCGCAAAGGGTTGCGGGCGCGCGGCGTGGTCGGCGTGATTGCCGCGCCGGGCTGTCAGCTGGAGATCCTCCCGAAGATCGAGGGCCTGGGAGAACACGAGACCACAAACGAAGCCCTTCGCCGCCGCCTGATCCACATGCTGGCGGTGGTTCACGATCTGCGCATCGATGCGGGCTCGCTGGCCCAGCTCGGATGGCAGAAGGACACCATTCTGGAATTGTTGATCCGGCTGTTTTGTGCGCGCCTGATGGAAGCTGTGCGCATGGGACTGCCGCGCCGGTATGTGGATCACGCAGACGACCTCCCTGCCCTGCGCGGCAGGCTCGATGTCACCCGGCAGTTTTCACGCCATGCGGTGGCGCCGCAAAAGCTGGCCTGTCGCTATGATGACTTGTCCTCTGACATTGCGCTCAATCAGGTGATGCGCGCCGCCGTGACCCGTTTGCAGCGTGTGGCTCAGGCCCCCGACAACCAGCGTATCCTGCGCGAGTTGGGCTTTGCCTATGCGGATGTGACCGAAGTTCCCGTCCCTGCGCTGCGATGGGACCAAATCATACTGGATCGGACCAATCAGCGGTGGCGCGAGCTTCTTTCCTTCGCGCGGCTCCTGCTTGGCGATCGGCATCAGCAGACCAGTGCCGGGGCTGTGGATGGTCATGCTCTCTTGTTCGAGATGAATGCCTTGTTCGAGCAATACGTTGCCAGACTGGTCACCCGTGCTCTGGCCGGAAGCAGCTACCGTGTCGCAGCGCAAGGCGGGCACCGGGACTGCCTGTTCGAAGCGGGTGCGGGCCGGTTTCGGACCAAGCCGGACCTCATCATCCGGCAGGGGGATCGAACCGTCCTCGTCATCGACACGAAATGGAAAAGGATGGCGCCGCGCTTTGACGACCCGAAGCAGGGTGTCAGCCAGGCCGACGTGTATCAATTGATGGCCTATAGCCAGCTCTACCGCTGCCCGGAGGTCATGCTGCTCTATCCACACCACGGTGATTTGCCACCCGAGCCGATTTGTACCCGCTACGCAATCGCCAGCGACGGCGCCGCAGAGACCCTCCAGGTTGCGACACTGGATGTCACCGGCCCTGCGCATGCGCATATCGAAGCCCTGAAACGCCTGTTGGCGCGGACCTTGCCTGCCGCGGTCGCAACCTGAGCTCTTCTGAGGCAAGATACTTGCGCGGCGGCGACGTCTGGTGTGACCCGTCCGTCCCGGAAAAACAATAGCGCCACTCGGAAGACACCGGCCCGTCAGAAAACCTTATCGTCAATGGTGAGCCCGCGCCCTAGAGGCGCCCGGCGATCCGGAGCGCATTGGCCTCGACATGCTCCGCAGTCTGCGCGACATATCCTGCAATTGCACCCGGCAAGGCTGCGACCTCTTCGGTGAGCTCGACGCGGTTGGCCACCAGGCGATCGACAAGCTCCTGTACACGGTTCCGGACATCGGTCGGGCGATAGCCGATCTCGCTGGCGATCGCCTCCCAATGCCGACCCGCGATGCCATCGGCCGTACGCTTCTTGCCCGCGATGTTCTGGGCGAAGGCCTGTGCCACATGGGGCCAGGCCAGCACCGACGAGACATCGTAGAGGGGCGCGAGACGGGGTGGCTCGGCAAGCGGCAGGATCAGCGAATAGTTCTTCGCATGCGCGTCGGTGTTCGCGACGAGGCTGTTGAAGATGACCTGATCGAGCAAGGCCAGCGCATCGCGCGCGCTGACATGCCGCCCGGTCTCGAGAAGGGTTCTCAGATCGAGGCCGGGCAGCGTGCTGCGCTCGTATTTTCGGCCCGGGGGCAGGCCGTTGGCCTGCGCGAAATCTTCCTGGTGGAGGCGCACCAGCTGGCCCTGGCGACCGAGCCTTCGGTCATAGCGCAGGACAGCGATCGCGCTGCGACCCTCGGCTTGCAGGATGGTCGCCTGCGCGGCCTGCAACCCCAGGGCCGCGGCCATCCGAAGGCACCAGACCTCGTTCTCGGTGATGCCGGGCAGGTTGGGGTTGTCCGGCTTCACGATCAGGGTCGAGGGCGCGCCGTGCAGGGGGACGGCCAGGACATCTCCCGGTTCGGGCAGGCGCAGCACCGGCCTGCCATCGGAATCGAGCACCGCCAGCGCGGATTTCTTCTGGCCGCCGGCCAGCGATTGCCGCACGCCCTCCTCCCCGACGAGGAACGGGCGGCTGCCGAGATCCTCGAAATGGCGATCGAGCGCTGCGGCGGGGGTGTCGATGTCGTAGAGATCGGTGAGCGGGCGATAGGCCCAACGGCTGCGGTCGGAGGCCAGCCCGAAGGAAAGCGCGCCGGCCGTATCGCCGCCGATCCGTTCGAGCATGGCCAGCGCATCGGCCTGATCGAGGCCAAGGGAGCGGGTGAGGCTGCGGAGTTGTTCCTCTTCCGGCAAGAGGTTCGCGAGCCAGGGCGAGATGATTTCGGAAGTGTACGGGGCCGCGCGCAGAGGCATCGTGACCGACAGGGGAAACGCGCCCGTCGTCTGCCGCCAGCGGTCCGCGTAGCGCAGCGAGAGCGCGCCATCTGAGGCGACCTCGACATCGGCCACGTGCAGCGCATCAAACCAGACCGGCACGGATCGCGTCACAGGTAGTCCCCGAGATCGTAGCCTTCCGCGGGGACGTCGCCACCGGTGCTGACGGCGTCTGCGGGATCCTCCAGCAAGGTCCTGATCGGCACCCGAAGCGCCGCCGCGATCTTCGCCAGCGTCGTCAGCCGGGCATCGCGCTTGCCCGTCTCGATCAGCGACAACGCGGGCGCGCTGATCCCGGTGAGGCGGGCAAGCTGCTCAAGCGTGAGGTCCTGATCCGCACGCAGCGCCCGGAGGCGTCGCCCGACATCGGCAAGCAGGTTCGGTTCGATCTCCATGGTCACCGCGATATGGCTTACCCTTTTCGGTAAATATACCGGTGGATATCCGGGATTTCAAGCCATCTTATCTTTATCGGTAAAATGGCGTCAGTCTTGCCAAAATCAGACGAGTTATTACCGCATTCGATAAGAAGGATGGTGCCAGTCAGGCCTCCCCACGGCCCAATGGCGCCTTAGTCGTCCCGCGCGGTGCGCGCCGCGCCTTCGCAAATCCGCGATCCGTTGCGATGAAGCGCTCGAGCATGGGGACCACCAGATTCTTCGGTTCGATCGGCCCCTGCCCCGCCTCTTGGCCGAGGATTTCCCCATAGGCGATCAGGTCACGGTGTAGCTGCGTAGGCAGTTCCACGGTCAGATTCACCGGCTTGTCGTCCGGGATCGGTCCGAGTTTCAGCTTGGTCATGTCAGGCTCCTGACGGCGCGAAGACGAGATCGCGCGTGACGATCACGCGGACGGGGAAGCCCGGGCGGATGGTGAGGGTCGGCGGGACCTCAAGCTGGCGCTCCAGTTCCTTGATCCGATCTTTCTCAGCGCTTGTCAGTCCAGCGCGCTGACCGGTGTCGCGTTCGGCCTGCTGGCACCAGACGCGCAGACTGTCCGGTGAACAGCCAAGCTTCGGGCAATCGCCTTATAGGCGGCCGTGTCGCTGGAATAATCGGCACGGTTCTCTCGAAACATCCGAACACCGCGTTCGCGAAGCTCGGCCGGATAGGCGGGGGTATGTCGATTCTTTGTCATAGGGCTCATCCTTTGAGTGTTCTACTCTCCGGTAAACCCGGGGCGGTTCCGTCCGGGGAAAGGAGCATCGCCCCCGTCACCCGATTTGTGCGACAGAGCCCGCCGCCGGTCTCACCGTTCGCGCAAGCGCCGAGAGGATCTCGGCCCCGGTGGGCGTCGTCACGACGACCTCTTCCAACCGGACGCCGAACCGGCCCGGAAGGTAGATCCCCGGTTCTATGGAAAAGACGTTGCCGGCCTGCAACGCGACGTGGGAGGTGGCTGTGATGTAGGGCGGCTCATGCACGTCGATGCCAAGACCGTGGCCGGTCCGGTGCACGAACTGCTCGCCATACCCGGCGGCGGCAATCACGTTGCGCGCGGCGGCGTCGATGTCGCGCGCCGGAACGCCGGGGCGCACGGCGGCAAGCGCCGCCTGAACCGCCTGTTCGACCACCGCGGCCACCTTCAGGAATTCTGTCGATGGCGCGTCACCGAACCAGGCACAGCGGGTCATGTCGCTTGGATAACCACCGATGCGGCAGCCGGTATCGATGAGAACGGCCATGTTCTCCTCGAGAGCCGTATCGCCTGTGTGGTGATGCGGATAGGCGCCGTTGGCACCGAATCCGACGATGATGAACTCGGGTTTTGCGCCATGCGCCTTGTAATGCGCCTCGATCACGGCGGCAATGTCGCGCTCGCTCACCCCGACCTTCAGCGCGGCAAACCCGGCAGCGGCGGCCGCATCGTTGAGACGCGCGCATCGGCGCAGTGCGTCGAGTTCGGCCGCGTCCTTCATCGCGCGCAGATGGCCAAGCGTCTGACCCGAAAAACGACGCTCGGGCGCGTCCATCGCATCAAGCAACAGCAGCGCGAAATCGGCGCGCATCGCCTCGTCGAGTGCGACGCTCAGGCCGAGGCCGGTCGCGTCGCACCGGGCCAGCAGACGCGCCAGCGCCTCTGCCGGTCCGGCGTCGTCGGTCCATGTCTCGAACGGCAGGTCGGTCGCCTGCCGCACCGAATTGGCGTTGAGCGCGGGCATGAGAAACCCGGCGTGGGTCTGGCTGACCAGCAGCATCACCGGGCGTTCATCACCATGCGGGTCGGCACCCGAAAGCCACGCCATGTGGCTGGTGGGGCCAAGCGCCACAAGGTCGGTGGCGGTCTCGGTCATGCGCGCGCGCAGGCGGGTCAGGCGGTCGTTATGAAGGCTCATGATCGGGCTCTTTCAAGAAAGGATCGCCGGCCCCGAAGGACCGGCGAGGTTATCGGTGTGGATCAGCTCTTGTCGACAAGTCGGTAGAACACGAAATCCGACGTTGCCCCGTTCACGTAGCCCGAGACATTGCCCGCCATCGCAACCTGGTAGGCGGCCTGGAACATGATCACGATGGGCGAATTGGCCTGAACCTGGCGTTGCAGGTCGAGATACATCGCTTCGCGCGCCTGCGGGTCGGCCTCGGTCAGTGCCGCCATGGTCAGGGCGTTCATCTCTTCCGGCACAGCCCAGGAGTTGCGCCACGTGGTGGTGGCGGCATAGGCGTCCTGCGCGTTGTCGGCGTTGTAGGCGAAGGCCTTGGCGTTGGAATGGGGGTCCATGAAGTCGGGGCCCCAGTAGAGCAGCATCGCCTCGTGGCTGCGGTCGCGGTAGCGGGTGATGACCTGGCTACCGGTGCCCGGCAGGATCTCGAAATTGATCCCGCCCTCGGCAAAGCTTGCCTGGATGGATTGCGCCATGTCGGTGAAGGGCGCCGAATTGATCACGTCGAGGGTGACGGTGATCGGCAGGTCGATGCCCGCATCTGCCAGGATTTGGGCGGCGCGTTCCGGGTCGTAGGTGTAGGGCGTGTCGGTCAACGCGCCGGGGAAGCCTTCGGGCCAGAATGCCTGGTGCACCTCCATCTGGCCGGCGAGGATCGAGTTGGCCATGCCCTCGTAATTCACCAGATACCTTGCGGCCTCCCACACGGCGGGCGGCGTCAGGTCGTCGACCGCCTGGTTGAACGACAGGAAATGGACCGCCGCCTGCGGGAAGGTTTCCACCCTCAGATCCTCTCCGCCCAGCGACGCGATCTGGTCGGGCGTCATGTTGCGCGCGATGTCCACGTCGCCAGACTCGAGCAATAGCTGCTGCGTGGCGCTTTCGGCAACATGGCGGATGATGACGCCGTCAATCGCGGGTGCGCCGTTGAAATAGTCGGCGTTGGCTTCCATCCGGATCAGTTGGGCCGGGCGAAAGGCGGTCAGCGCGAAAGGCCCGGTGCCCGCCGTATTGGCGTTCAGCCATGCGTTGCCCATGTCACCATCGACCTCATGTTCCATGACGCTCAACGCATCGACGATGGACGCCGGGCGCGAGGCCAGAACATTCATCACGAAGGCCGGTGAATAGTCACCGGCATAGCGCACGGTGACGCTGTTGCCGTCCGCCGTCACCATCTCGCCCATGTTCTCGGGTGTCCAGCCAAGCTGGGTCAGGATGAAGGCGGGCGTCAGGTTCAGCTGCACGACGCGGCTGAACGAGAACACGACATCCTCGGCGCGCAGCGGGTTGCCGGAATGGAACGTCACGCCATCGCGCAGGCGAAAGGTGATTGTCTTGGCCTCGGCGTCCATGTCCCAGTCGGTCGCAAGACCGGGGGCCAGTACCGTGGTGTCGTCGGCGTCATACTGCACCAGACGGTCATAGGTGTTGGTGACCAGTTCGCCCGAGGTGAACTCGTAGGCCTGCGCGGGGTCGATGGCGACGATATCGTCGATGTTCTGCGCCACCACGAGAACGTCGGGTGGCGTTTGCGCGTGGGCGGCGGGCGTGGCAAGCGGCAGCGCCAGCACCGCCGCGAGCAGGGCGGGTTTCAGCAGTTTCATTTGGACAAACCTCCGTTGGTTCAGGTCAGGAATTGGTATTGGCCGGCGTCATCTCAGGCAGCTTGACCGCGCCCTTCTGTTGCAGGACCGACAAGGTGCCGGTCCACAGGATGCTGACGGTCGTGTCGGTCTCGTTGGACCACGAATGGGGGGTTGAGCCGCTGTAGTGCAGGCTGTCCCCCTGTTGCAGAATGAAGCGTTGGCCGCCCAGCATCTGAGTGATCGCGCCCGCAAGCAGGAAGATGATCTCTTCGCCCTCGTGTCGGACGGTCTCGGACTCATAGCCCGGCGGTACGTGCAGGATGTAGCAAGACAGCTCCGCGCCGGGAAATTCGGCGCCGACGGCCTCGTAAAGGATCGAAGAACCGTCGATCGAGAATTGCGGGCGGGCCCCGGCGCGCGACAGGCTGTCGGCCGGCTTCGGCTTGGCGATGAAGTATTCCAGCCCGACGCTCAGCCCCTGCGCGATCTGGGCCAGTGTGCCAAGCGACGGCGTGGCCTGCCCACGTTCAACCTGGCTCAGGTAGCCAACCGACAAACCGGCATCGTCGCACAGCGCCTGCAACGTCAGGCCCATTTGCTTGCGCCGCTTGCGGATCAAAGCGCCCAAGGCAGGATCGGTCTTGAGCTTCTCCTGCATCTTGGAGTCCTTTCCGGGTTGCGGGGATATCATAATTTTTTTGATATAACCAAAATTATTTGCCAAAACCAAGAAAAATGTGGCAAGCAAGACTTTCAGCGGCAGCAAACGCGCCGCGGGAAAGGCGTACACGGGGATGTTTGCAAAGGACGTCAAACGGATTGCGGGTCTCGATACCCTCGGCACGATGGCGGGGTTCATCGTGGTGGTCTCGCTCACGTTCCTCGGGCTTCTGGCCCTGACGTTCTTCATCGGCCGCGTGATTCCGATCGACCCGGTTCTGTCGATCGTCGGCGACCGCGCCACGACAGAGCAATACGAGGCCGTCCGCATCGCCATGGGCCTCGACCGGCCGCTGGTCGTGCAGTTCGCAAGTTATGTGGGCGATGTGCTGCGGTTCGATCTTGGCATGTCGGTTTCCACCAACCGCCCCGTCGCGCAGGACCTCGCACGTGTCTTTCCGGCAACTCTGGAAATGGCCACGATCGGTATCACCATCGGTGTTGTCCTCGGCATTCCGGCCGGTGTCCTCGCCGCGGCCAATCAGGGTACATGGGTCGACCAGGTCATTCGCGTCTTTGCGTTGCTGGGCTACTCGGTGCCGGCCTTCTGGCTGGGTCTTGTCGGCCTCGCGGTATTCTACGCCGGGCTTGGCTGGGTCTCCGGGCCGGGGCGGGTGGACATCTTCTACGATGGGATCACGCCGGTGGTGACAGGGATGCTCACCGTCGATAGCGTGCTGGCCGCAGACTGGACCGTGTTCAGGAGCGCCGTTTCGCACATCATCCTGCCGGCGACGATCCTCGGCGTGTTCTCGCTGGCCTACATCGCGCGGATGACGCGATCCTTCATGCTCGACCAGTTGCACCAGGAATATGTCACCACCGCCCGCGTCAAGGGCGCGCCGGAATGGCGGGTCATCTGGGTCCATGCCTTCGGCGCGATCCGGGTGCCCCTGATCACGGTGATCGGGCTGTCTTACGCCGCCCTTCTGGAAGGCTCTGTGATGATCGAAACGGTGTTTTCCTGGCCCGGCATCGGCAACTACCTGACCACCGCGCTGTTCAACGCCGACATGAACGCGGTTCTGGGCGCGACGCTGGTGATCGGGGCGGTCTTCATCCTGATCAACAAGATTTCCGACGTGCTTTACCGCATCCTGGACCCGAGGAGCCGCTAGATGCAGCTGCAAGCCTGGCTTCTCGATGACAGCCCCGCCTCGCGCGGGCAGGCCGCCGCAGGGCGCGCTTACCGCGTGTCGCTCGATCTGATGCGCAACCCGCTGGCGCTGGTGGGGATGCTGATCATTCTGCTGCTGATCCTGACGGCGGCCCTGGCGCCATGGATCGCGCCGGAGACTCCGGTGGGACAAGACCTGACCCGGCGTCTCGTGCCGCCCTCATCCGAGCACTGGATGGGAACCGATCAACTTGGCCGCGACATCTTTTCGCGGGTGATCTACGGCGCGCGGGTGACTTTGTTGATCGTGGCGCTGGTCGCGGTGATCTCGGCGCCGCTCGGCCTGCTGATCGGCGCCGTCTCGGGCTATTTCGGCGGCTGGACGGACCGCATCCTGATGGGCGTGACCGACGTGTTCCTGTCGATGCCGAAGCTTGTCCTTGCGCTGGCCTTTGCCGCCGCCCTCGGCCCCGGAATCGAGAACGCGATCATCGCAATAGCGATCACCACCTGGCCGGCCTACGCCCGCATCGCGCGGGCCGAGGCCCTGACGATCCGCAACACCGAGTTCGTCGCCGCCACCCGGCTGCTGGGGGCATCGCACACCCGGATCATCACGCGTCAGGTTTTGCCGCTGTGCACGTCCTCGATGATCATCCGCGTCACGCTGGATATGGCCGGAATCATCCTGACGGCGGCGGGCCTCGGGTTCCTCGGCCTTGGCGCGCAGCCGCCGCTGCCCGAATGGGGCGCGATGATTTCGAGCGGGCGCAGTTTCATCTTCGATCAATGGTGGGTCGCCACCATGCCGGGCTTTGCCATCATCGTGGTGTCGCTGGGGTTCTGTTTCCTTGGCGACGGGTTGCGCGACGTGCTCGACCCGAAATCGGAGGGAAAATGATGGCCCTCCTCTCGGTTGAAGATCTGCGCGTCAGCTTTCCCAGTCCGCAAGGGCGGGTCAATGTGGTCGATGGAATATCCTTTGAACTGGGGCAGGAACGGCTTGGCATCGTCGGCGAAAGCGGGTCCGGCAAGTCGATGACCGGGCGCGCGCTGTTGCGCCTGATCCGTCCACCGGGACGTGTCGAGGGGCGGATGCGGTTCGAAGGGCAGGACCTGGCCGCGCTTTCCGAGCGGCAGATGCGGGCACTGCGCGGCGCGCGGATCTCGATGATCATGCAGGACCCTCGGTATTCCCTGAACCCGGTCATGACCGTTGGCACCCAGATCGCAGAAGCGCTGCGCGTCCATGAACACCTGCCAAGACGCGAGGTGCGCGCCCGCGTGCGCCAGATGCTGGACTCCGTGCGGATTACCGACCCCGACCGGGTCGCCGGGCTTTATGCCCATGAATTGTCGGGCGGGATGGGCCAGCGGGTGATGATCGCGATGATGCTGATCCCGCGGCCGCGCCTCTTGATCGCGGATGAGCCGACCTCGGCACTGGACGTCAGCGTGCAGGCCGACGTTCTGCGCCTGATCGACGACCTGGTGCGCGACCGGTCAACAGCGGATGGCGGCATGGCGCTGATCCTGATCAGCCACGACCTGCCGCTGGTGGCCCGTTACTGCGACAGGATTCTGGTGATGAACGCTGGCCGCATCGTCGAAAGCTGCGCGGCAAGCGACCTGCATCTGGCCAGCCACCCCTACACCAGGGGCCTCTTGGCCGCGGTGCCGAAGATGAACGAAACCCGCGCCGAATTGCCGGTGATGGACAGAAGCGCGTGGGCAGGCACATGACCGCGATTTCCCTCGGCAACGTCGATATCGGCTATGGCGGGCAGCGCGTCGTCGAGGCGGTGACATTCGATGTCGCGCGCGGCGAAAGCTTCGCGCTTGTGGGCGAGAGCGGCTCGGGGAAATCCACCGTGCTCAAGGCGCTGGTCGGGCTGGCGCCGGAATGGAGCGGCAAGATGAGCGTGCTGGGCCGGTCCTGCGTCCACCGGCCCGACCGCGACCTCGCACGGCGCTGCCAGATGGTGTTTCAGGACCCTTACGGATCGCTGCATCCGCGCAAGACCGTGGATGCGGTCCTGTCCGAGCCTCTCACGATCCACGGCATCGGCGGGCAGGATGCGCGCGTCGAACGGGCGCTGTCCGATGTCGGCCTCGACCGCCGCTTCCGGTTCCGTTATCCGCACCAGATGTCGGGCGGTCAGCGCCAGCGCGTTGCCATCGCGCGCGCCCTGATGCTGGAACCCGAGGTGATGTTGCTCGACGAGCCGACCAGCGCGCTTGATGTCAGCGTGCAGGCCGAGATCCTGAACCTGCTCAAGCGGCTGCGGGCCGAGCGCGGGCTGACCTACCTGATGGTCACGCACAACCTGCCCGTGGTCAGCTTCCTGTGCGATCGCATGGCGGTGATGAACAAGGGCAAGATCGTGGAGATTGCCGCCACCAAGGCGCTGCACGACGGCCGCTTCACCGACCCGTATTCAAAAGCGCTCTACGCCGCCAGCGGCGGCGGCGGATCGACCGAATGACAAGGACACACGATGCAGCCCGACCCTGATACCATGCGCGCCGCGCAGCAGAGATTTTCCGAGGATCTGGCCCGCGCCCGGTCTGAAGAGGCCACGTTCGACGCCCTCTACCGGCTGAGCGATTCCCTGGTGCCGGTGCGGCTCTGGACGGTGATGACCGTCGATCTGGAGGCCGGGCTTGCCCGGCGCGCCTACACCAACATGCCTGCCGCCTACCCGGTCTCGGGCACCAAGCCGATCGTCCGCAACGACTGGTTCGCCATCGTCCACGACCGGCAAGAGAGGTTCGTCGCCAACACGCTTGCCGAGATCGCGGCGGTCTTTCCGGATCACGGGCTGATCGGGTCGCTGGGCTGCGCGTCTGTCGTGAACCTGCCGGTGGTGCAGGAGGGGGAGCTGCTGGGGACCGTGAACCTGCTGGATGGGGCGGGTCATTTTACCCCGGACCGCGTGCGCCTGTGCGGTGACGTCCTTACGCGGCCCGCTCTGGCCGCGATGCGGGCGACACGGACGCTGCCGCGCCCGGTGTAAGGCTGCCGCAGCCCCCAAGGGCTGGCGGGACACGCCGGGTCGGGCGGGAACGCCCTGCGCGGGGCCGCGTCAAAGCGATGGATGCGTAGGGCCATGGGCGCGATTGCAGCCACCCGGTTGCAAGACGCCGGTGGAAATGCGAGCCGTCATGTGCGACGATTGCGGCCGGTCGGCGATGATCGCGGCACAGGAACCGGGCAACACCTGCCGTGAATGTGCAGGGTCGCGCCAGGTCTTGCACCACGGGACCGGGCACGCCCCCGGATCACGCGGCACAGCAGGTCTTCCCCGGCCCTAGCACCGGTGCGCGGCCTTGCCAGCGTCACGAAACCTCTGCACTCATGGTCTGCGGAATACAGCGAACAACAGGCCGGGGCATGAACCTGCTGATGCCAACGTTCCCGGAATTTGCCACCCCCCATTAAGGAGGACACAAAGGGCATGGAACTTCTGCAAATGTCGGGCGCACACGGCCCCGCCGGGCGGAATGACGGTGCGTTCCGCATCGGCCGCAGGGTATGCCGGGGCCACGCCGGATGACCGCACCGCCGAAAACCGGCCTTGACCAAAGGCCGCGGCGCAGGCCATCGAAACCCGGAACGCCAATCGTGATCGGCTGGCGCGAACGGGTCGCGTTGCCGGAACTGGGGCTTGGCATGATCGAGGCCAAGATCGACACCGGAGCGCGCACCACGGCGCTGCATGCCAGCAATATCCGCTCCTTCGAGCAGGACGGCGCGCCCTGGGTCGAGTTTCACCCCGAACATGACCGCCTCGACGCGGCCCGCCTGTGCCGTCTGCCGGTCCATGACCGGCGCGCGATCACCAATACCGGCGGCGTGCCGGAGGACAGAATCATCATTCGCACCCGCCTGTTGATCGCCGGGCACCGGCTCAGGATCGAGGTCTCGCTTGCCGACCGGGCCGACATGGCCTTTCCCATCATCATCGGTCGCACCGCCCTGCGCCGTGGAAAGCTGCTGGTCGACAGTGGCCATTCATGGCTCACCAATCCGCAAAAAGGAACATGACATGAAGATCGCAATGCTGTCGCGCGCGCCGAACCTCTATTCGCACAAGCGCCTGAAGGATGCGGCCCTCGCGCGCGGCCACGAGTTCGACATCATCAACACCACCCGGTGCTACATGAACATCGCGTCGCGCCGGCCCGAGATCTATTACAACAGCGAGAAACTTCCGCTCTATGATGCGGTGATCCCGCGCATCGGAGCCTCGGTCACGTTCTACGGCCTTGCCGTGCTGCGTCAGTTCGAGATGATGGGCGTCTACCCGGTCAACGAAAGCGTGGCAATCGGGCGCTCGCGGGACAAGCTGCGCTCGATGCAACTGCTGGCGCGCGACGGGATCGGCCTTCCGGTCACAACGTTTGCACATGATCCCAAGCAGACCGAAGAGGTGGTCAAGGTCGCCGGTGGCGCGCCGCTGGTGATCAAGCTGCTGGAAGGGACGCAGGGCATCGGCGTCGTGCTGGCAGACACGGACCGGTCCGCCAAATCGGTGATCGAGGCATTTCGCGGCGTCAACATCAACATCCTCGTGCAGGAATTCATCAAGGAGGCGGGCGGCACAGACATCCGCGCCTTCGTCATCGGTGGCAAGGTCGTGGCGGCGATGAAGCGCACCGGGGCCGACGGCGATTTCCGCTCCAACCTGCACCGGGGCGGCAGCGCGGCGGTGATCAAGATCAGCCCCGAGGAACGATCCACCGCGATCCGCGCCGCCAAGAGCATGGGCCTCAATGTCTGCGGCGTCGACATGCTGCGCTCGAACCACGGCCCGGTGGTGATGGAGGTGAACTCTTCCCCCGGTCTCGAAGGCGTCGAAAAGGCCACCGGCAAGGACATCGCCAGCATGATCATCGAGCACATCGAGAAAAACGCGATCCCCGGCAAGACCCGCACCAAAGGGCGCGGCTGATGGCGAAACGCAAGGCCTTCGGGATCGGGGGCGAGACCATCGCCCCCGGCACCCGGCGCACCATCGACCTGCCGGTCAGCATGCTGTCGGATCATACGCCGATGACCATGTCGGCACATGTCATCCATGGCCGCCGCGACGGGCCTGTGGTCTTTGTCAGCGCCGGGGTTCACGGTGACGAGATCATCGGCATCGAGATCGTCCGGCGCCTGCTCGGGGTGCCGCAACTGGACACCCTGCGCGGCACGCTGATCGCCGTGCCCATCGTCAATGCCTTCGGGTTTCTCGCCAATTCGCGCTACCTGCCCGACCGGCGCGACCTGAACCGCTCCTTTCCCGGCACGCAAGGCGGCTCTCTCGCGTCGCGGCTGGCGCGGCTGTTCATGACCGAGATCGTCGTGCGCAGCGATCTGGGGATCGACCTGCACTCTGCCGCGGTACACCGGACAAATCTGCCCCAGATCCGTATCTCGGCGGGCAATCGCGAGACCCTGCGCCTCGCCCGCGTCTTTGGCGCCCCGGTAATCCTGCCGTCGCAGTTGCGCGAGGGGTCTTTGCGCGGCGCGGCCAAGGATGCAGGCGTCGATGTGCTGCTTTTTGAGGCTGGCGAAGCGCTGCGGTTCGATGAAATGGCCGTGCGCGCCGGGGTGAGCGGCATTCTGCGGGTGCTCAAGGATCAGTCCATGCTGCCCGCCAAGGGCATCGCGCGCGCCAAGCGCAAACCGATGCTGTCGGAATCCAGCCGGTGGCTGCGTGCGCCGCAGGGTGGATTGCTGCGCTCCTACAAGTCCGAGGGTGACATGGTGTCGGAGGGCGAAACGCTGGCGGTCGTTGCCGACCCGTTCGGAGAGGTCGAGATCCCGGTTATCTCGGATCGCGCCGGCCTGATCGTGGGCCGCGCGGTCTTGCCCAACGTGAACGAGGGCGACGCCCTGTTCCATGTTGCACAAGTCTCGAACCCGGATGGGGCCGAGGAAACGCTCGAATATCTATCCTTGCAACTTGAGGCCGACCCGATCTTCGACGAGGATGAGATCATCTAGCGTTAACAGGCTGACGAAAGCGCCCCGCCCGGCACCGTCGCCGCAGCCTGCCTTTGCGCTGCGTTTACACATGTCGCCCGATCCTGATATCGGACCCCGTCGCGCGCCACAGCAAAGCCACCGACCCTCCACCATATGCGCAACATTGATGTGTAGTTGGGCGTTCTGTAGCCCGTCAGCCCTTGAAAAACGGAAAAATTGGAGAACCATAAAATGCAACAAGACCAAAGCTTTCTTACTGATGACAGCGGCGCTGTCACTGTCGATTGGGTCGTTCTGACCGCCGCGCTGGTCGGGCTTGGCCTGGCCGCCATCGCAGTGGTCAGCGCCGGGGTCGAAGACCTGTCCGGTGACACGCGGGGCCAGTTGGAAAACCAGTCCATTTCCACCAGCTTTGCCAGTGCCGGAGACAACAGCTGGTCATGGTCGGGCCGCACGTCTCAGACCTATTATGATATTGGCGCAGCCCTCGCCCCCGGCAACAACGGCGCGACCTATTACTGGGCGCAGCAAGAAGCGATCGCGGATATGCCGGAAGGCTACAACTTCGACTCGCCGCTGGTCGATCTCGACACCGGAAACGTCATCTATACCAGCAACGATGGCTCCACCTACGCCTCGGGCGGTGAAATCTGGGCAGCGGATGACTTCCCGGGCACCCCGGCCTATTGGGGCGCCTGATCCCTCTGCCCCGGTCGCATGGGAAAACCCCGGTCTGGCGCCGGGGTTTTTCGTTTCAGGCCTGTCCAAGCTTCTTCAGCCGCGCGTCCCGCAGCCGGGCGAAATCATCGCCCGCGTGATAGCTCGACCGTGTCAGCGGTGTCGCCGAGACCATCAGGAAGCCCTTGTTATAGGCTGCTTTTTCGTAGCTTGCAAATTCATCGGGCGTAACGAAGCGATCCACGGCGTGGTGCTTGGGCGTCGGTTGCAGGTATTGCCCGATGGTCAGGAAATCCACATCCGCCGCGCGCATGTCATCCATCACCTGGTGCACCGACGCCTTGTCCTCGCCCAGCCCCACCATGATGCCCGATTTGGTGAACATGGTCGGGTCCAGTTCCTTGACACGCTGCAACAGCCGCAGGCTGTGGAAATAGCGCGCGCCGGGGCGCACCGACGGGTAGAGATGCGGCACGGTTTCGAGGTTGTGGTTGAACACGTCCGGTTTCGCGGCGACCACAACCTCCAGCACCGACGGATCACATTTCAGGAAATCCGGCGTCAGGATCTCGATCGTGGTGCCGGGGCTGCGGTGGCGGATGGCGCGGATGGTCTGGGAAAAATGCTCTGCCCCGCCGTCTTCCACGTCGTCGCGGTCAACGCTGGTGATCACCACATGGTTCAGCCCCAGTTTCTGCACCGCATCGGCCACCCGGCCCGGTTCGAACGCGTCAAGCGCACCCGGCTTGCCAGTGGCGACGTTGCAGAAGGTGCAGCCGCGGGTGCAGATCTCGCCCATGATCATCATCGTGGCGTGGCCCTGCGACCAGCATTCGCCGGCATTGGGGCAGCCCGCCTCTTCGCAGACCGTCACCAGTTTGTGCTCTCGCATGATCTTGTGGGTTTTCTTGTAACCCTCGCCCACCGGGGCCTTGACGCGAATCCAGCTCGGTTTTTTCGGCTGCGCATTGTCGGGGCGATGCGCCTTTTCGGGGTGGCGCTGTTCGGGCATCTTCAGATCACGCATCGGGCTTTTCCTCCAGTTCAGTCACGATGTAACGCGTATGGCAAAAAAAGTAACCCCGCCTTGTGCAGGAGGCGGCCATGCGCGCGCCCGAACCCTTGCGCCGCGCGTCGATCCGGGGCTTGCTGTCGATCATGACCAGAGATCAGATCACCGCCCGCGCCGCCCATCCCGACACGCTCACCCGCTATATCGCGGAACTGGCCGACCTTGTGGGCTTCCCGACCGAACCCGGCGCCGAGGCCGCGAAATCCGCTTGCCTTGCGCATCTGGCCGCGCTGATGGCACCGCACGGGGTCGCCGCCCGCGTGATCGAGGGCGACCACCCGCCCGCGCTGCTGCTGTCGCGGGTGGAAGGCGACAGCCTTCCGACGCTGCTGTGTTACGGGCATGGCGATACCGTGCCGGGACTGGCCGGGCGCTGGGCCGAAGGCCTCGATCCGTGGACCCTGACAGAAAGCGACGGCAAGCTTTACGGGCGCGGTGTCGCCGACAACAAGGGGCAGGTCATGGTCTGCCTGACCGCGCTCCGGCTTGTGCTGGAAGAGCGGGGCGCGATTGGCTTCAACTTCCACATGCTGGTGGAAATGGGCGAGGAGGTCGGCTCGCCCGGCCTGAACGATATTTGTGCGGCCCTGAAGGACGACCTGAAGGCCGATCTGGTCCTCGCCTCTGACGGGCCGCGACTGTCGCAGGATCTGCCCACGGTGTTCCTTGGCGCGCGCGGCGCGGTCAACCTGACGCTCACGATCCGCCACCGAAAGGGCGGCCGGCATTCGGGCAATTTCGGCGGGCTGTTGCGCAATCCCGGCACCGAGATGGCGCACGCGCTGGCCTGCATCATCGGCCCACGCGGCGACTGCCTTGTCCCCGGCTGGACGCCCGACGGCATCCCCGACGATGTGCGCGCCGCCCTGGCAAACATCACCCCGGCAGGCGGCGAGATCGACCCCGGCTGGGGCGCGCCGGGGCTGTCGCCTGCCGAACGGGTGCACGCTTGGTCCGCGGTGGAGGTGTTGGCCTTCACCTGCGGCACGCCCGATCAGCCGGTGAACGCGATCCCGCCAGAGGCGCGGGCGCATATCCAGTTGCGCCACGTCGCGGGGGTGGACGGACCCGCGATCGTGCCGGGCCTGCGCGCGCATCTGGATGCACACGGCTTCGATTTCGTCGAAATCGCAGAGCCGGAGCCGCGCTTTCCCGCGTCGTCGACGCCGCTCAGCCACCCCTTCGCGCGGTTCGTCTGCGCCTCGATCGAGGACACGACCGGCCGGCCCCCCGGCCTCTTGCCCTCGCAAGGTGGGTCGCTGCCCAACCACGTCTTTACCGAAACACTCGGCCTGCCCGCCATCTGGGTGCCGCACAGCTACCCCGGCTGCAACCAGCACGCCCCGGATGAGCATCTGCCGCGTGCGATGATCCCCGGTGCCATCGCACTCATGGCCGGACTTTACCACGATATCGGGCAGGCCGGGCGCGCGGGGCTCGGGCTTGCCTGACGCCGGCCAGTTGTCGCTTCGCGCCAAAACGCCCCGCCCGCTTGTCGCAAACCCGCAACCGGGGCGCATCGGGGCGGGCTAGTCTGTGGCTGAGCAAAGCAGCGACAGGAGAGTTTCATGCAGAATCAGGCCCGTGTGGTGGTGATCGGCGGCGGTGTCGTCGGATGCTCGGTGCTCTACCATCTGGCGCGCGCGGGCTGGCGTGACGTGTTACTGTTGGAACGCTCGGACCTGACCAGCGGCTCCACCTGGCACGCGGCGGGGGGCTGTCACACGATCAACGGCGATCCCAATGTCGCCAAGCTGCAAAAATACACCATCGAGCTTTACAAGGAAATCGAGGAACTTTCCGAACAATCCACCGGGTTCCACATGACCGGGGGCGTCTTGCTCGCCTCTACCCCCGAACGGTTCGACTGGCTGAAATCGACCATGGCCAAGGGGCGCTACCAGGGGATCGAGGCCGAGGTGATCACGCCCGAGCAAGCACATGAGGCCATGCCGCTGCTTGACCCGTCGCACTTCGTCGGCGCGCTGAAAACGGTTGTGGACGGCCACCTCGATCCCTCCGGCGTGACCTATGCCTATGCCAAGTCGGCGCGCAAGCTGGGCGCCTCGGTCGAGACGCACACCATGGTCACCGGAATCCGGCGCGGGCGCGATGGCGGCTGGATCGTCGCAACCGACAAGGGCGATGTCGCCTGCGAACACGTGGTGAATGCCGGCGGTCTCTGGGCGCGGGAGGTGGGCCGGATGGTGGGGCTGGAACTGCCCGTGCTGGCGATGGAACACATGTATCTCATTACCGAGGACATGCCCGAGGTGGCCGAGATCAACGCGAGAACCGGCAAGGAAGTCGTCCACGCGGTCGATTTCGACGGCGAGCTCTACTTGCGCCAGGAACGCGGCGGGATGCTGATGGGCACCTATGAAAAGGCCTGCGTGCCGTGGTCCGAACGCCAGACGCCGTGGGAGTTCGGGCACGAATTGTTGCAACCCGATATCGACCGCATCGCGCCCTCTCTGGAGGTCGGGTTCGAACATTTCCCCGCCTTCCAGAACGCCGGCATCAAGCAGATCATCAACGGCCCCTTCACCTTCGCCCCGGATGGCAACCCGCTTATCGGCCCGATCCGCGGCCTGCCCGGCATGTGGTCGGCCTGCGGCGTGATGGCGGGCTTTTCGCAGGGCGGCGGCGTCGGGCTGGCATTGGCCAACTGGATCACCGAGGGCGATCCCGGCTTCGACGTCTGGGCGATGGACGTGGCGCGCTACGGTGACTGGGCGACGCTCAGCTACACCAACCCGAAGGTGCAGGAAAACTACGCGCGCCGTTTTTCCATCCGCTTCCCGAACGAGGAACTGCCGGCCGCGCGCCCCTTGAAGACGACGCCGATCTACGACCGACTGCTTGGCCTCGGCGCGCAGATGGGCGACAGCTGGGGGCTGGAGGCGCCCTTGTGGTTCTCGCCCGACGACACGCGGGACAAGGTCAGCTGGCGCCGCTCCACTGATTTTCCCCATGTCGCGGAGGAGGTGCGCGCGTGCCGCGAAAACGTGGGGCTGATGGAAATCTCGGGCTTTTGCAAGTTTTTCGTGCGCGGGCCGGGGGCTGCGGGTTTCCTCGACACTGTGCTGGCCTGCAAGCTGCCCAAACCGGGCCGCATGACGCTGGCGCCAATGCTGAAGCACGATGGCAAACTGCAAGGCGACCTGACCGTCGCCTGCCTGTCCGAGATCGAGTATTTCCTCGCCGGCTCCGGCATGGCGGAGGTGTTCTACGCCCGCTGGCTGGAAGAGCACCTGCCGGATGACGGCTCGGTCACGCTGGACGTGGTGGGGCTGGATCTCGTCGGCCTGTCCATCGCCGGGCCGAAATCGCGCGCATTGCTCGGGCGGGTCACGGAGGAGGACGTGTCGAATGCCGCCTTCCGGTTCATGGATATCCGCCGGATGGACGTGGGCCTTGCGCCCTGCATGGTCGGCCGGATCAGTTTCACCGGCGATCTGGGCTACGAGATCTGGATGAAACCAGAATACCAACGCCACGTCTTCGAGCGGCTGATGGCGGAGGGCGCCGATCTGGGGTTGAAACCCTTTGGCCTCAGGGCGCTGAACGCGATGCGGCTGGACAAGAATTTCGGCGGCTGGGCGCGCGAATTCCGCCCCGTCTATGGCCCGCTGGAGGCCGGGCTCGACCGCTTCGTGGCCTATGACAAACCCGCCGACTTCATTGGCAAGCGGGCCGCACTGGAGGAACGCAAGACCGGCGGTAAACTGCGCTTGATGGCCTTCGTGGTGGCGGCGACCGACGCCGACGTGATCGGGGACGAACCGATCTGGCATGCCGACGAGATTGCCGGTTGGGTCACGTCCGGTGGCCATGCACATCATTCGCAGGCGTCGATGGCCATGGGCTACGTGGACAAGGCGCTTGCCGACAGCGACGGGCCGTGGGCCATCGAACTTCTGGGGCGGCGCCTCACCGCCCGCCCGCAGCGCGGACCGCTGTTCGATGCCAACATGGACCGGGTGCGGGGGTAACTCAATCCTCGCCCCGCTCGCTTTCGCGCTGATGGCGCAGCCAACGCTCCAGCGCCGGGTTCTCGTCGGCGGCGGTGCCAGCCGTGGTCTCGGCGGCATCCTCTGCCAGTCGTTCAGGACGCATACGCGGCAGGTGGCCACCGTTGGGCGTGCGGAAATAGTGCATCTCGCGGGCGCCGAAATAGAAACTGACGATCGCGCCCAGAAGCCACCAGAGCGGCTCCGGCACCTCGTTCAGCCCCACCATACGTGCGGCGAAGGCTTGCGGATCGACCATGGCGAAGACAAAGAGCCCCATGGTGCCAAGCGCCAGAAACGGACGTGGCGTGCGGTTCAGGCCGTTGATCACCCGGTCGAACAGGCCGGGGCGGGCATACTGGAACTCCTCGCCATGGGCGTCGAGCGCGGCGCGCTGTGCTGCTGCCGAAAGCTCCTGCGCGCGGGTCTCGTTGGCGTGAAAGACCTCCGCCACGTCCGACACCGCCCGGCCCGCTGCCGAAATCGTGCCTGCCCCGCCAAAAGCGCGTGAAATCAACCCCATGCCGCCACCCTCTCACGATGTTGTGCGTCCGTCAGATGATACTCGGGCGAGATGAATTCCTCCGCCCGCCGGATCCAGCCGCCCTTGCCGCCGTCACGGCGCGTGGCATAGCGGCGCGAGGCCGGGCGGCGATCCGCGATGCTGTAGTAGAAGTTGCGTCGCGCGATACCGTAGGCATCGACGAGGTGCGGCCCGGCATCGTCATAAGCGGTGGTCGCCGCAGCGACGGTCTGCGGGCCGATGACGCCATCGACCGCGATCTCGAACCCCATTTCGGTCAGCAACCGTTGCAGGATCCGCACCGCGCCCGTGCCCGCATTGACCTGCATGTCGAACACGGTGGGCTGCAATGCCGACGGCAGCCTGTCGATGCCGGGGGCGTGGTAGTAGTGGTCGATGAAGATCTGCACCGCCCGCTCGCGTGGCAGCGCCCGCACATCGGCCGTGTCCACATCGCCGTCGCCGTCGAGGTCCAGCCCCAGCCGGCGCATCGTGTGGATGGTGACCCCGTAATTCGTCGCCCCGCCGGGATCGTTGGGGTCATTCACGTAGCCGCCCTCGCGGTCGACGATGTCATTTGCAATCTGGTGAACCGACAGCATGGTTCAGCCCTCCCATGCTCCGGTTAACGATAAGCCTGAGAGAACCAGAAAACGCTTAAGATTCCCCTAAAGAGAGAGCAGCGCACGCCGTGAAATCGGCACGGTCACTCCTCGTCCACGACCTCGAACAGGCTCGGCACCGCGGGGCACGGCACCAGACCGTTGCCGACCACGTCCGATAGCCGCGTCTGGTGCAGGAAAACGTAGACATGCGCGCTCAACCCTTCCCACAAGCGGTTGGTCATACTTTGCGCGCGGCTGCCCGAGATGCCACCCGAGGCGCCGGCGCCAGTGTGCAGGGCGCTGACGGTTTCATCGACCGCCGCCAGCACATCGACCACGCGAATTTCAGACGCCGACCGCGCCAGGCGGTATCCGCCCCCCGGCCCGCGCACCGAGTCGACCAGACCGGCACGGCGCAGCTTGACGAATAGCTGTTCCAGATAGGCCAGCGACACACTCTGGCGCTTCGAAATCGCCGCCAGCGAGGTCAGTTCTTCATCGCCCTGCAATGCCAGATCGGCAAGCGCGACCATCGCATAACGGCCCTTGGTGCTCAGTTTCACTGGATTTTCTCCCCCCGTGCGGCACCTTCCCCCCTAGCGAACATTGACCTTTCAAACAAGGACGCTTAACTGCGATCAACCTGACCCGCGTTGACGCATCAGGACCAGAACACCAGTCTACGAAGCGCCACGCAGCACCGTCAACCAGACCCTGCCGCGCCCCGGCGCCCCGCAGAGCCATTAATGACGAAGGAGTTGCGATGCCCGAGGTGATTTTCCCTGGACCGGAGGGCCGTCTGGAAGGCCGCTACCACCCCCAGAAGGCAAAGGACGCCCCGATCGCGATCATCCTGCACCCGCATCCGCAATTCGGCGGCACGATGAACAACCGGGTGGTCTACAACCTGCACTACGCGTTCCACACCATGGGTTTCACGGTCCTGCGCTTCAACTTTCGCGGCGTCGGCCGTAGCCAGGGAGAGTACGATCAGGGGATCGGAGAACTCAGCGATGCCGCCGCGGCACTCGATTACCTGCAGGCACATAACCAGAACGCGAAACATTGCTGGGTGGCGGGGTTCAGCTTCGGCGCGTGGATCGGCATGCAGCTTTTGATGCGGCGGCCAGAGATCACCGGCTTTATCTCAGTCTCGCCGCCCGCGAACATGTATGATTTCAGCTTCCTCGCACCCTGCCCGTCCTCGGGCCTGATCATCAACGGCAGTGCCGACCGTGTCGCCAAACCGCACGATACGCGCATCCTTGTCGACAAGTTGCACGAGCAGCATGGCATCACCGTCACCCATGAGGAAATGGAAGGTGCCGGCCATTTCTTCGAGGATCCATACATGGACCCGATGATCGAGACGGTGCAGGGCTACGTGAGACGCCGCCTGACGGAGGCGACACGCTGATGGCCGGCGGCGGCGATTTCATCACCGAGCTTGCCGACAGCCTGGCACAGGATGCTCTTGCCGCCTCGGAAGAACTGGACGACGACCACCTGATCGAGCAGCTCTCAACCACCATTGGAGCCGCCTCGATGACCCTGCAAGAGGCGTTCATGACCTCCGTGCGCATCCGCCGCGCCGAAAAACGCGGCCGGGGCTGGCTGGAGGCGCGCATCGCCAAGGCGCGCGAGCCGTCGTCGCAGTAAAAGCGCCGCCGGTGAGAGAATTTTCGTCGAAAATTCTCTGACCCGAGCGCCTGAATTCGTATCGTATACATTTGCATACCATGCTTCCGCCGCGGGCCGTTTTCCGCTAGGCTGCGCGCAACGATTCCCCCGTGGCAGAGGTTCCCGATGACCAAGATCAAGGTAGACAACCCCATCGTCGAGATGGATGGCGACGAGATGACCCGCATCATCTGGGCCTTCATCAAGGAAAAGCTGATCCTGCCCTATCTCGATATCGACCTGCTTTACTACGACCTCGGAATCGAGAGCCGTGACGCCACCGACGACCGGATCACCATCGAGGCCGCCAACAAGACGCTGGAGGTCGGCTGCGCCGTAAAATGCGCGACGATCACGCCGGATGAACAACGTCTGGAAGAATTCGGCCTGAAGCGCATGTATCGCAGCCCCAACGGCACGATCCGTAATATCCTGGGCGGCGTCGTCTTCCGCAAACCGATCATCTGCCGCAACGTGCCGCGGCTTGTGCCCGGATGGACCCGGCCCATCGTGGTCGGTCGCCACGCCTTCGGCGACCAGTACCGCGCCACCGATTTCCGCTTTCCGGGGCCCGGCAAGATCACCATCAAGTTCGAGGGCGAAGACGGCGAGGTGATCGAGCGCGAGGTCTTTGACGCGCCTTCCGCCGGGGTCACGATGGCGATGTACAACCTCGACGACTCGATCCGCGATTTCGCCCGCGCATCGCTCAACTACGGGCTCGATCTCGGATGGCCGGTCTATCTTTCGACCAAGAACACCGTCCTCAAGGCGTATGACGGCCGCTTCAAGGATATCTTCCAGGAGGTGTTCGAGGCGGAATTCGAGGATCGGTTCAAGGCGGCCGGCATCGAGTACCAGCACCGCCTGATCGACGACATGGTGGCCTGCGCGCTCAAGTGGAACGGCGGTTTCGTCTGGGCTTGCAAGAATTACGATGGCGACGTGCAGTCCGACACCGTGGCGCAGGGATTCGGGTCGCTCGGCATGATGACCTCGCAACTCCTGTCCCCCGACGGCAAGGTCATGGAGGCCGAGGCCGCGCACGGCACCGTCACCCGCCATTACCGCCAGCATCAGGCCGGGCAGCAGACCTCGACCAACTCCATCGCCTCGATTTACGCCTGGACCGGGGCGCTCAAGCACCGCGCCAGGCTCGATGACAACGCGGCCCTGCTCAATTTCGCGGAGACGCTGGAAAAGGTCATCGTTGACACGGTAGAATCGGGTCACATGACAAAGGATCTGGCGCTCCTCGTCGGCCCCGATCAGGGCTGGCATACGACGATCGGCTTCCTTGAAAAGATCGACTCGAACCTTGAAAAGGCGCTCGGCGGCTGATCGCGCGACGGGCATCTCTGCTGAAGACGCCCCCGCCCCCGGCGGCGCCGGGGGGCGGATGAGGCACGCGTCTATTCGTATTCCTCGACCAGCACCAGGTCACGTTCCGAGGCGCCCCGCGCGTGGCTCAGCGCCTCTTGGTAGCGCGCCGATTCGTAACAGGCATTCGCCGCCTCGAGCGAGGGGAAACGGGCCACCACGTTGCGCGGGTGATCGCGGCCCTCCTTCTGGATATGCTTGCCGCCGCGGGCGAGGAACACGCCGCCATGCTCGGCAATTGCCTCCGTCGCGATCGCGGCGTATTTCGAATAAGCCGCCTCGTCGGTGACCGTCACATGCGCAATCCAGAATGCGGCTGCCATCTTTCAAACTCCCTTCAACACGTCTTCTGCCGCGGCGATGGCCCGTTCGGCCCCGCCGATATCCTTGCCGCCGCCCTGCGCCATGTCCGGCCGGCCGCCGCCGCCCTTGCCGCCCAGTTCCACGACCGCCGCTTTCAGCAGGTCCACCGCAGAAAGTCGGCCTGTCAGGTCGTCGCTGACCCCCGCCGCCACGGCCACCTTGCCGCCGGCCTCGGCCATCAGCAACACCGCCGCGCCTTCGCCCATGCGCGCCTTGTGCTCGTCGATGAGGCCGGGCAGGTCCTTGCCGGTCACGCCGTCCAGAACCTGCGCGCAAAAGGCAATGCCGTTTACGTTGCGATCCGCGGGCGTGGCCGCGCCGCCGCCGGACATCGCCAGTTGCTTGCGCAGTTGTGCCACCTCGTTTTCCAGCGACCGGCGTTCGGCCAACAGCGCCTGCACCCGGTCAGCGGCCTCTGCGGGTTGGGTCTTCAGCACCCCTGCCACCTGTGCAAGCCGGTGATCCTGCCCCGAGAGATACTCGAACGCCGCAGCGCCGGTCAGCGCCTCGATCCGCCGCACCCCGGCGCTGGACGCGCTGTCGCCAAGCACCACGAACACGCCGATATCACCTGTCCGGTGCACATGGGTGCCGCCGCACAGTTCCAGCGAATAGGTCCGGCCACCCGTTCCCTTGCCCGACCCTGCGAGCGTCCCCATCGAGACGACGCGCACCTCGTCGCCGTATTTCTCGCCAAAGAGCGCCTGCGCCCCAAGCTCTCGTGCCGCGTCGGGCGTCATGACGCGGGTCTCAACGGCTGCGTTCTGTCGGATATAGGCGTTCACCTCCGCTTCGACCTGGCGGATTTCGTCAAGGCTCAGCCCCTTGGAATGGCTGAAATCGAAGCGCAGCCGATCCGGCGCGTTCAGGCTGCCCCTTTGCGCCACATGGTCACCGAGCGCGCGGCGCAGCGCCTCGTTCAGAAGATGGGTCGCCGAATGGTTGGCGCGGATCTTCGCGCGCCGCGTGTGATCGAGTTCCAGTTCGACCGGGTCCGATTTCAGTACCGTACCGCTTTCGACCGTCACCTTGTGGGCATAGACGCGGCCATCGGCGAATTTGCGGGTGTCCTCGACAAGCGCCACCTCGTCGCGGTCCGCGATGCGCCGGATCACCCCGGTATCGCCGACCTGGCCACCGGCCTCGCCGTAAAACGGCGTCTGGTTGGTCACGATCCAGCCTTGCTGACCGGTGCCGAGCGTTTCCACCTCGGCCCCGTCACGGATCAGCGCCAGCACCTGCGCCTCCGCCTTTTCAGTGTCGTAGCCGAGGAAATCGGTTGCGCCAAAGCTGTCGGCGATATCGAACCAGACCGCGTGATCCGCCGCCTCGCCCGAGCCCGACCACGCGGCGCGCGCCTTGGCCTTTTGTTCCGCCATCGCCGCGTCAAAGCCATCGGTGTCGACAGTGCGCCCCTTTTCGCGCAGCGCATCCTGCGTCAGATCGAGCGGGAACCCGAATGTGTCGTAAAGCTTGAATGCGGTGCGGCCCGGCAGGTCGGCCTTTTCGGGCAGCGCCGCCAGTTCCTCGTCGAGCAGCTTCAGGCCGCGATCCAGCGTCTGACGAAAACGTGTTTCCTCGAGCCGCAGGGTTTCCTCGATCAACGCCTGCGCGCGGCCAAGCTCCGGGTAATGCTGCCCCATCTGGCTGACCAGTGCGGGAACCAGCCGGTGCATCAGCGGATCGCGCGAGCCCAGAAGCGCGCCGTGCCGCATCGCCCGGCGCATGATCCGGCGCAACACGTAGCCGCGCCCCTCGTTCGAGGGCATCACGCCATCGGCAATCAGGAACGCGGTGGAGCGCAGGTGATCCGCGATCACCCGGTGATGCACATTGCGGTCACCATAGGGATCGACCCCGGTGGCATGGGCCGACGCCTCGATCAGCGTCTTGAACAGGTCGGTGTCGTAATTGTCATGACTGCCCTGCAACAGCGCGCCAATCCGTTCCAGCCCCATGCCGGTGTCGATCGACTGCATGTCAAGCGCCCGCATCGAGCCGTCCTCGAACTGCTCGTTCTGCATGAAGACGATGTTCCAGATCTCGATGAAGCGGTCGCCGTCCTCCTCCGGGCTGCCCGGCGGGCCACCCCAGATGTGATCGCCATGATCATAGAAAATCTCGGTGCACGGGCCGCAAGGCCCAGTCGGGCCCATCTGCCAGAAATTGTCGGAGGTCGCGATGCGGATGATCCGGTCCTCGGGCACACCGACCTTTTTCCAGATCTCGAACGCCTCGTCGTCGGTGTGGTAGATCGTGGTGTAGAGCTTGTCTTTCGGAATTCCGAATTCGGCTGTGATCAGTTCCCACGCGAACGGTATCGCCTCGGATTTGAAATAGTCGCCGAAGCTGAAATTTCCCAGCATTTCAAAGAAGGTATGATGGCGCGCCGTGTAACCGACATTGTCGAGGTCATTGTGTTTGCCGCCCGCGCGCACGCATTTCTGCGCCGTGGTCGCGCGATTATAGTCGCGGTGCTCGATCCCGGTGAACAGGTTCTTGAACTGCACCATTCCCGAGTTCGTGAACATCAAGGTCGGATCGTTGCGCGGCACAAGCGGGGAGCTTGGCACGATCTCGTGTCCGTTGCGCTTGAAATAGTCGAGAAAGGTGGAGCGGATATCGTTCAGGCTGGCCATCTTGGCGGGCCCCTTTCCGTCAGGCGGTTGGCAAGTTCAACGCGGTGTAAACCCGGTCCGGCGCGCTGTCCACAGGGCAAAACAGAGGCGGCGGCCCTTTCGGTGCCGCCCCCGATCGTTCCGTCATGCGGTGGCGTTCAGTCCTCGACCATTCCGTCGTCGTCATGGCTCATCCCGAAGTCGAGCCCGTGCGCAGCACGGATCTTGTCTTCGATCTCCACCGCGATACGATCATTTTCCTTGAGAAACTTCTTGGCGTTCTCTCGTCCCTGACCGATGCGTTCATCACCGTAGGAGAACCAGCTGCCCGATTTTTCCACGATTCCGGCCTTGACCCCCAAATCCAGCAATTCGCCGGTCTTGGAAATCCCATCGCCATACATGATATCGAACTCGACCTGTTTGAACGGCGGTGCAACCTTGTTCTTCACGACCTTGACGCGCGTTGCGTTGCCAACAACCTCATCGCGATCCTTGACCGATCCAATCCGGCGGATGTCAAGGCGCACCGAACTGTAGAACTTCAGCGCATTGCCCCCGGTCGTCGTTTCCGGGGAGCCGAACATGACGCCGATCTTCATCCGGATCTGGTTGATGAAAATGACCATGCAGTTGGACCGGGAGATGGATCCGGTCAGCTTGCGCATCGCCTGACTCATCAGCCGGGCCTGAACACCGACCGAGCTGTCGCCCATGTCACCCTCAAGCTCCGACTTGGGGGTCAGGGCGGCGACCGAATCGACCACAACCATGCTGACCGCGCCCGACCGCACCAAGGTATCGGTGATTTCCAGCGCCTGTTCGCCGGTATCGGGCTGGCTGATCAGCAGTTCGTCAAGATCGACGCCGAGCCGTTTCGCATATTGCGGATCAAGCGCGTGCTCGGCGTCCACGAAAGCACAGACGCCGCCCTTCTTTTGCTCTTCCGCAACGCAATGCAGCGTCAGCGTTGTCTTTCCGGAGCTTTCAGGGCCGTAGATTTCGATGATCCGGCCCTTGGGGAGCCCGCCGATACCAAGCGCAATATCAAGCCCAAGCGACCCGGTCGACGTCGACTCTATGTCCTTTATGTAACTGTCGCCACCGAGCTTCATGATGGAGCCCTTGCCGAACTGGCGTTCGATCTGAGCAAGGGCGCTATCGAGCGCCTTTTGCTTGTTTTCGGATTTACGGTTGGTCATGTCGAGAAGGTTTGCCACTGCCATGTTTCAGGCTCCTTATTCCATACCGCGAGCGTCGCGGCAATGATGCTCATGTTCGTGCCTTGTTCTCAACCCATCTCTGAGATCAAAACAAGAACAATTCAACTGAAATCTTGTGGAAGTCAGTTTTTTACGAAAAGGGTTAAAGAAGTGTTCACTCAAGAGACGTTCACTCAAGGAGTATCGGCTGCATGCTGGTTTTCTGGAAGCAAAGACTTGTTCTGCTCGCGGTTCCCAAGACCGGGACGACTGCGCTCGAAGGCGCGCTACTGCCCCACGCAAGCGCCGCGATTCTCGATCCGCCGGGCCAGAAACACCTGTCCGCCATGGGCTATCGCAATCGTCTGGCGAAGTTTTTCGAACAGCGCGGACGGAACCCGATGGAGCTTGTCGCTGTGATGCGGGAACCCGTCGAGTGGCTGGGAAGCTGGTATCGCTACCGGTCGCGTCTGCAAATCGCCGGCAAGGCCACGAGCACGCAGGGTGTCAGCTTTGACACGTTCGTCGATGCATGGCTCAGGGCGGATCAGCCCGATTTTGCGCAAATCGGATCGCAGGCGAAGTTCCTTACCGATGACCGGGGCAAGGTCGCTGTTGACAGGATTTACCGCCACGACCGGATAGCTGACCTTGTCGCGTTCCTTGAAGACCGACTAAATACACCCCTCGACGTGCCGCGCGCGAACGTGTCGCCAGCTGGTGAAACAGCGCTGTCAACCGCGATGCGGGACCGGCTGCACGAGGAAGCCGCCGCTGAATTCACCTTGTGGAACAGCCTGTCCGGGTGACCTTCAATGCAGTTGCCGCTGAACCGTCGCAGTCAGGTCGGACAGGGTGAACGGCTTGGCCAGGAAGACTGATTCGGGAACATCCTCGCCCAAAGCCTCGAACGCATCCTCGGCATAGCCGGAGACAAACACGACCTTGACGTCGGGGCGATCCCGCAAGGCTTCTCGCACCCAAGTCGGGCCGTCTTTGCCTGGCATGACCACATCGGTCACGAACACATCCACGTCCAGATCGCCGTCCTGCAACAAATCGAGCGCTGTCTCGGCGTTTTCCGCCTCCAGAACGGTAAAGCCCCGCATCTGAAGCGCGCGCGACGCGAACGCCCGAACAGACGCCTCGTCCTCCACCAGCAGAACAACCGCTTCGCGCGAGATGTCCGAAAGGCGCTCGGTACGCGCGGTGTCCGGTGCGACCACATCGCTGACGGATCGGTGATGCACCGGGAAATAGAGCGTGAACACCGTTCCCTCCCCGACGTTGCTGTCGGCGAAAACGTAGCCACCCGATTGTTTGACGATCCCATAGACCATGGAAAGGCCAAGCCCGGTGCCCTCACCAGCCCGCTTGGTGGTGAAAAAGGGCTCGAAAATACGCGACAGGTGGTCCGGCGCGATACCGCACCCCTCATCGCTGACCCGAATCGTAACGTATTGGCCCTTGGGCACCTCGGCGCGATCACGGCAAAGAGGCTCTGGCAGAGTAACGACCCGCGTCTCGACCCGCACGATACCGCCGCTGTCTGCCATCGCATCGCGCGCGTTCACCACAAGGTTCATGATAACCTGATCCAGCTGTCGTCGATCGACGCGGATCGGCATGAGGCCCGGATCATGGTCGAACTCCAACCCGATGCGTTCCCCCACCAGTCGGTTCAGCAGATGCGCAAGGTCCGAAATCGAGTCGCGCAGATCCAGAACCTCCGGTCGCATCGTCTGTTTGCGCGAAAAGGCCAGAAGCTGACCGACAAGACTCGCCGCGCGGTTCGCGTTCTGGTTGATCTGCATAAGGTCGGCATAATCGGCTTCACCTTCGTCATGGCGCAGCAAGAGCAGATCGCAATGGCCGGTGATCGCAGTCAGAAGATTGTTGAAATCATGCGCGACTCCACCCGCAAGTTCCCCGATTGCCTGCATTTTCTGGCTCTGAACGAATTGCTGCTCCATGGCTTTGAGCGCCGTCGCATCATGCAGGACACCAAGCAGCGTCGCCTCGCCCTCGCCTGAAATCCGGCCGAGCGTGATTTGTACGAAACACTCGTCATCCCGCAGCCGGGCGCGCACCATTTCAGGACGCGAGGGGATCCGTTCGTGCAACATGTCGGTCAACCAGTCATTGATCGGACGCCCCAGCCCCTCGACCACCCCGGCAAGGTCCAGATCTTTGCCCCCGCACAGGTTAAGGAGCGTCTGGGCGCGGGGATTAGCGGCAAGAATCCTTCCGTCACCGGCGATATGAACAAGCGCCACCGGCAGCGCGCCAAAGGCACGGGCGGCGACGCTGTCCTCTATCGGCAGCAACTCAACCGGCAACGCATAGATTTCCCGTCGTCCGTCGCCCGCCTGCAACTCGATCACCAGAACCTCGATCCAGCCTTCGGCCCCGCGCAGGCGCCGGCGCTGCCCCGATTGCAGGGGTAGCGTCTCGAACACGTCGGACAAAGCCCGCTTGCGATCGCCGAGCGCCTCACGCATCGCGTCATTCATCGACAGGATCGTGTCTGTGCGACTGACAACCATCATCGGCAGACTGGAGGCCGCTTGTGGACGCGGTGGCGCATCGGATTGATCCTCGATCCTCCAGACCGTGCCATTGCCGATCCGGTAGGATGTCACTCGCACGCAACCGCGACGCGTCACAATTGTTTCGCTGGAGGCACGCCCCTGCGACAGCGCACTTTCCTGACGGAACACAACCGCAGTGGCGTTCGGCAGCAGACCGGCGAGGGCGCGCGACACCGGCTGTCCGGTGCGGGGGCCGAAGCGATCCCGCGCGGCATGGTTCTGGAAAAGGATCGCCCCCTGGTCGTCCGTGCAGAAAACGAGCGCCGGATCTGCCCGAACTGCCAGCGCCGCGGCACGGATGTCCCTTTGATTGGCGCGCCGGGTCCGCAGACGGCGCAGCGACAGCAACAACGCCGTCACCGTGATGGAGGCGGCCACCACCACACCGGCAGCGCGCCAAAGCAGATCTCCAGCGAGAAACGCGACCGGAAGGCACGCAAACGCGAGTAGCAGCAGAAGCCCCGTCACCGCGCCGCCCCGTGCAAACCCGCCCTTACCTGCAACGACCGACTGTTCCGACACCCGCACCCTCCGCCTCGATTTGTGCGGAGAGGATCACCTTCATTTGTTAATAGCAGATTAAGGGCCGGTCGCAATTTGCCCGGAATGCTGCATTTCGGTCAAGAAAAACCCGTCCGAGGCATCCAGCGGCGTGTAGCGTCGCGTTTGCAGCAGGGTCCAGCCCCGCGCAAGCAGCGTGTCTTCGATCACCGCCTCGTTCTCTGCACGCAGAAGCGAGCAGGTCATGTAGACGAACCGCCCGCCGGGCGCGACCAACCGCGCCGCGTCGGTCACGATCTGGCGCTGCAACTGCCCGAGTTCCGCAAGGCGATCCGGGGTCAGACGCCATTTCGCCTCCGGGTCGCGCCGCCACGTCCCGGAGCCGGAACAGGGCACGTCGCAAAGCACCGCGTCGAAGGGCGCGTGGCGCGGCAGATCGTCCGTGGCGAGAAGGGTGCAGGATATCCCCGCCCGCGCCGCGCGCGCCGGCAGATCGGTCATCCGCACCGGCACGGCGTCATGCGCGAAAAGCGAGGCTGCGCTGCGATCCGCAATCGCCAGCGTCTTGCCGCCGCCCCCGGCACAGAAATCAAGGATCCGCCCCGACGGCGGCCAGCCTACCGCGGCGCAGGCGATCTGCACGGAAAGATCCTGAATCTCGACCAGCCCCGTCAGGTAGGCCGTGCTCTGGCGCAGACGACGCGCGTTTTCCACAACCGCGAGCGCCCCGGCGAGGTCCGTTTTAGTTGTTTTAATTCCATCTTTTACGAGGCTTTCCTCAACCAGTTCGACATTTGCCTTGCGCTCATTCACCCGCAGGTAAAGCGGTGCCCGATGCTGCATGGCCTCGACGATCGGGTCGGCATCCACGTCGAGGTCCGCCCGCAGGGTCGGCCGCAGCCAGCCGGGCACGTCGCGCCACGGGTCATGCGCCACCGCAGGCGGGGTCTGCTCGGTCGCGCTCAGCGGAGCGGGGGCGTAGCCCTCGCCAGTAAACAGCGCCTCGGGTGGCTGACCCTGAAGACGCAAATGCCCCAGCATCAGGCCACGGCCCGTCTCGCCACCGAATGCCGCGCAATTGCCCTTGCGCCGCACCGCGTCGAACACAAGGTCGCGCACCGCCGCGCGATCCTTCGATCCGGCATAGCGGGCGCCGCGCGCCCACCCGGTCAGGGCCCGGTCGATCGATTCCCCGGACAACCACGCATCCAGCACGCCGATCGCGGCGGCCACACGCGCGCCGGGAGTCATGGAGAAACCTCAAGAAGTCTCTGCAAGGCATTCATCCATAACGATAATTCGGGCTCTCTCGGGTGATCTGCACATCGTGCACATGGCTTTCCTGCAAGCCTGCGCCGGTGATCCGCACGAAGCGACAACCGCCGCGCATGTCATCCACCGTGGCGGCACCGGTGTACCCCATGGCGGCGCGCAGGCCGCCCACCAGTTGATGCATCACCGCCGTCGCAGATCCCTTGTAGGGCACCTGCCCCTCGATACCCTCCGGAACCAGCTTGTCGCTGGCCGCATCCTTCTGGAAATAGCGGTCGGCGGAGCCGCGCGCCATGGCGCCAAGGCTGCCCATGCCGCGATAGGATTTGAACGAGCGGCCCTGGTAGAGAATCACCTCGCCGGGGGCTTCATCGGTTCCCGCCATCATGCTGCCGACCATGGCGCAATGCGCGCCTGCCGCGATGGCCTTGGCGAAATCGCCGGAAAACTTGATGCCGCCATCGGCAATGATCGGGGTGCCGGTTTCAGCGGCCGCCGCCGCGCAATCCATGATCGCGGTCAGCTGCGGCACGCCCACACCCGCCACCATCCTCGTGGTGCAGATGGATCCCGGCCCGATCCCCACCTTGACCGCGTCCGCACCCGCATCGACGAGCGCGCGAACCGCCTCTGCGGTGGCGACATTGCCGGCTATGATCTGCAAATCGGGGGACAGGGACTTGGCCCGTCTGACCGCGTCGATGACCCCCGTGGAGTGCCCGTGCGCGGTATCCACGACGACGATATCCGCGCCGGCGTCCAGCAGCGCCTCGGTCCGCGCGAACCCGGCATCGCCGACCGATGTCGCCGCCGCCACCCGCAGCCGCCCGAGGTCGTCCTTGCAGGCGGTCGGGTTCAGCACCGCCTGTTCGGTATCCTTCAGCGTCAGAAGCCCGGTCAGCTTGCCGTTTCCGTCATGGACCAGCAGTTTCTCGATCCGGCGCGCTTTCATCAGCGACTTGGCCTCTTCCAGGTCGGCGGGTTCGGCCAGCATGGCGAGGTTGTCCGAGGTCATCATCACATGCACCGGCGTGTCATCCGACGAGGCGAACCGCATGTCGCGGTTGGTCAGGATCCCGACCACCCTGCCCTCGCCATCGACGACCGGGAACCCGGTGAAGTTGTAGCGCTCCACCAAGGCCCGGGCATCGGCCAGAGTCTGGTCCACCCGCAGCGTGACCGGGCTGTAGACGATACCGCTTTCAAACCGCTTGACGCGGCGCACCTCGCGGGCCTGTTCGTCGACGGACAGGTTCTTGTGGATCACGCCGATGCCACCTGCCTGCGCCATCGCGATCGCCATCCGGCTTTCCGTCACCGTATCCATGGCCGAGGACAGGAGCGGAATGTTCATGCGAATGGACTTCGTGGCCAGGGTGCGCGTGTCGGCCTCGCTCGGCAGAACCGAGGATGCGCCGGGCACCAGAAGGACATCGTCAAAGGTGAGCGCCTCGCGAATCTCCATGTGGGCCTCCTAGGGCAGGGAGTGACGGTTGGCGTGTCGCTATCTCATGGGCGGGGCGGAAGGGAAAGCCCAAAATACTCAGCGTCACCCGATCTGTCCGCGTGCCGCGCATCTTTCGCCGTGCATCTTCGGGCTGGAAAAACGCGCCAATGGCGATCCGGCCTGCAATCAGCCGCGAAAGCCGGTCGCCACCACGAACTTCTCCGAAGAATCCGACCGGCTCGCCTCCGGCTTCACATTGGCGACGGACTTGAACCTCTTCTTCAGGGTCTGCTGCAACGCGCCCTCCGCGCCGCCCGCCAGCACCTTGGCGATGAAGGTTCCGCCCTCCTCCAGAACGTCGAAGGCAAAGGCGGCCGCCGCTTCGCACAGCGCGATGATCCGCAAATGGTCGGTCTGCTTGTGACCGGAGGCGGAGGCCGCCATGTCGCTCATCACCACATCGGCCTTGCCGCCGAGCCAGCCCTTCACTTTCTCATCCGCCGCGTCTTCCATGAAATCGAGCTGATGGATCTCGGCGCCCGCGATCGGCTCCACCTCCTGCAAATCGACGCCCAGAATGGTGCCAATCGCCTTGCCCGGTCTCTCGCCAAGCGCGTTCACCCGTTTCACCGCAACCTGACACCAGCCACCGGGCGCACAGCCGAGATCGACCACCCGCGCACCGGGCACCAGGAACCGGTACTTTTCATCAAGCTCCAGGATCTTGAACGCCGCCCGCCCACGATATCCCTCTCGCCTGGCGCGCTGCACGTAAGGGTCGTTCAACTGCCGTTCCAGCCATCGCGTCGAGGACAGCTTGCGCCCCCGCGCCGTCTTGACCTTCACCCTCAGTTCGCGCTGCCCGCGCCCGCTAGTCTGTTTTGCCATCACCCGCAGCCTTCCTGCTTGCATCCCTGCTTACCGCCCGCACCGCGACGGCGAAAGCCCCCGCCTGTTTCATCTTGGCAAAAATACCTCGAGGAGGGGTGCGGGGCGCCGCCGCAGGCGCCGGGCACAGCGCCCCCTCCGGCATGTCCGCCCCCTCTGGCATGTCCGCCCTGTCCGACGGTCCCTCCCCGCCGACACCCGCCGATGAGCGCAAGCGAAGAGGCCTGCGGTCGTGCAGGTCCCGGACCAGGCGTCAAAACGGGCCGTCCTCCAGGACCCCGTCGGACGACATCTGCGCGTAAAGCAGCCCCTCGCGCAGGCCCCTGTCTGCCACGCTCAGCCGGTCGGTGGGCCAGGCACGCAGCAGCGCTTGCAGGATCGCGGCGCCCGACATGATCAGAGATTGCCGGTCGCGGCCGATGCGCGGGTCGCGCCGGCGGCCGTTTGGACCCAGCACAAGGTAATCGCGCACCACAGCGTCGATCTGGTCCGAGGTCATCCTGAGCCCGTCCACCTTGTTTCGATCATAGCGGCGCAGCCCCAGATGCGAGGCCGCGACGGTGGTCACCGTGCCGCTGGTGCCGATGATCTGAAACCCCTCCCGCGCCTGGTCGGCGGCATCGACGTAAGGAGAGAATTCCGCAAGCTGCTCCTCGAAATACCAGCTCATCAGGGCAAATCTCGCGCCATCATCGGTCACGTCGCGGTAAATGTCTTTCAGCGTCGCCACCCCCAGCGGGATGGAAATCCAGTCCACCACCTTGGCCTTCGGGAACACCGTATCGGCCGTATCGAAGCCCTGATGCAGCCGCATGATCGCGCGCGGGCGATCCAGACGGGGCACACGGCTGAGGTCGATCCAGACAAGCTCGGTCGAACCACCGCCGATATCCACCACCAGAAGCTGATCGGTCCGGGTCGAGACCAGCGGCGCGCAGGCCACGACGGCAAGGCGGGCCTCTTCCTCCGGCTTTATGATTTCCAGCTCCAACCCGGTTTCACGCTCGACGACCGAGATGAATTCCGGCGCATTGGTGGCGCGGCGGCAGGCCTCGGTCGCCACCAGCCGCATGCGTTTGACGTCATGGCGTTGCAGCTTGCTCTTGCAGATCTTGAGCGCCGAAACCGTGCGCGCCATCGACTGACGCGACAGCCGCCCGAAGGCTTCCAGCCCGTAGCCAAGTTGCACGGACTTCGAAAAACTGTCCACCACGTGCAACTGGTTGCCCTTGGGTTGTGCGATCAGCATGCGGCACGAATTGGTTCCAAGGTCCAGCGCAGCGTAAAGATCGGCCGGGTCGGGGCGCGCATCGCCGCGCGGGGCGGGCGGCGCAGGGTCGGGCACGGCAGAAACGACCGGACCGCGCAGCATGGGCGGCGTGGTCCGCGCATCCGCTGCGATCTGTCCCTGTCTTTTCTTGCCCCGGCGGGGGCGGCGGCGGCCCATGGTCCTCTCCGATCTAACCGATATGCCTGAAAGCTAACCGCTCGGTCGGGGCGATACAATGGCCCAGCCGACCGCGCACGCGCCTCAACATCTTCGTGAGAATTTCTGACCCGCGCCGCACTGGCCTTTCCCGGCGCGGCCTTGCTATCGTCCCCGCAGGTCGCAGGGACGCGCCGCGACGTCGAAATTGAGACGGGCGCACGCGGCAGGCGGGGCTAGAGTGCCCGGCAACTCGAACGTAATGCCGCCGGATCGGAACCGGCAAGGGAGAATGCAAGATGCCAGCCGTCACCATCGTCTATTGGCGCGACATGCCCGCGCAGGTCATCGTGGGCAAGGGGCGCAAGGGGGCCAAGGCACCGCTGCCGGAACGCTTCGAACAGGCCATCGACCGCGCCGCGATGAAGGTCGGGGCGCGCGATGGCGACGCCTACATGTCCGGCTTTCGCAAGGCCGCGCCGGTCGAGGTCGAAGGTGACGCGCAGGAGGTCGCAAATGCCCAAGCTGCGTCGATAGATGCCGCATACGACGCGGACAGGCTCAAACAGCTTATCGCCAATGACGGCTACGCCCCCACCGAATGACAAAAACCCCGCCACCCACGTTTCGGGAGACCTTGATGGCCCTGCTCAAATTCCGCTCCGCCGCCGCTGCACCTGCGGCCGCCACGCGCGACCCCGCCGCGCTGGAGACTTTCCTTGCGGGCTATTCCATCGAGGTGATGCCGCGCACCGCCGCGAAGGTGGAGGATTTCCGCGCCCTGCTGCCCGCCGGCACCCGCATCTACATCGCCCATATCGAGGGCACGCCGATCGCCGACATGGTGGCCACCGCCCGGCGCCTGCGTGCCGAGGGCTACGACCCGATGCCGCATTTCCCGGCCCGCATCATCAAGGATGCCGCGACGCTGGAAAACTGGATCGCCATGTACCAGGGCGAGGCTGGTGTGAAACAGGCGCTGCTGCTGGCCGGCGGTGTGACGCAGCCGCATGGCGCCTTCGACAGCTCCATGCAGCTGATGGAAACCGGGCTCTTTGACAAGGCGGGCTTTACCCGCCTGCACGTCGCCGGCCACCCCGAGGGCAACCGCGACATCGACCCGAATGGCGGCGACCGGGCGGTGATGGAGGCGCTGCGCTGGAAGCAATCCTTCGCAGAGCGGTCTGACGCGCAGATGGCGCTTGCCACCCAGTTCGCCTTCGAGGCGAAACCGATCATCGCCTGGGCCGACCGGCTCAAGGCCGAGGGCATCGACCTGCCCATTCATATCGGCATCGCCGGGCCCGCAAAGCTGCAAACGCTGATCAAGTTCGCCATCGCCTGCGGCGTCGGCCCCTCGCTCAAGGTCTTGCAGAAACGCGCAAAGGATGTGACCAAGCTGCTTATGCCCTTCGAGCCCGACGAAATCCTGAACGAACTGGCCGCGCACAAGGCCGCCCACCCGGATTTCAGCATCGAGTCCGTGCATTTCTTCCCACTCGGTGGCATCACGACCAACGCCCAATGGGCGATCGACCATGGCGGCGCCTCGGGCCGCCCCGCAAAACAGAACTGAGAAAGCGCCCATGACCCGCACCGTCCTCGAATCCAAATCCAAGACCGTCACCATCGGTTTTGACGAGCCCTTCTGCGTCATCGGCGAGCGCATCAACCCCACCGGCCGCAAGAAACTGGCCGCCGAACTGGAAGCGGGCGATTTTTCCACCGTCGAGAAGGACGCGCTGGAACAGGTGGCCTGTGGCGCGATGGTGCTCGATATCAACGCGGGCGTGGTCTACAATTCCAACCCCAACCCGAACGAGACCGAACCGCCGCTGATGGTCAGGATGATCGAACTGGTTCAGGGCCTGGTCGATATTCCGCTCTGCATCGACAGCTCGGTGCCCGCCGCGCTGGAGGCCGGGCTTGCCGCCGCCGAGGGGCGACCGCTGCTCAATTCGGTCACCGGCGAGGAGGACCGGATGGAACTGGTGCTGCCGCTGGTCAAGAAATACAACGTGCCGGTGGTGGCGATCTCGAACGACGACACCGGCATTTCCGAGGACCCGGACGTGCGTTTCGCGGTGGCGAAAAAGATCGTCGAGCGCGCCGCCGATTTCGGCATTCCGGCCCATGACATTGTGGTCGACCCGCTGGTGATGCCGGTCGGCGCCATGGCCACCGCCGGGCGGCAGGTCTTTACGCTGGTGCGCCGTCTGCGCGAGGAGCTGGGTGTGAACACCACCTGCGGCGCGTCGAACATCAGCTTCGGCCTGCCCAACCGGCACGGCATCAACGCCGCCTTCCTGCCGATGGCGATCGGCGCCGGGATGACCAGCGCCATCATGAACCCGGTCCGCCCGGTGGAGATGGAAGCGATCAACGCCGCCAACTTCCTGATGGCCCACGACCCCAACGGCGGCAAGTGGATCAACTTCGCCAAGGTTCTTGAAGCAACACAGGCCGGCACCCCCTTCTCCGAGGCCGCCAAGGCCGCGATGGATGCCGGCGGTGGCCGCGGCGGGCGACGCGGCGGACGGCGGCGCGCCTGACCCGTCCGGCACACGAAGATTTGTCACATAGCGCCTTCTGTCCGGGAGGATATTGGCCTATTGGTCCCGCTCAGGGGTTTTTCCGGCCGGGGACACGTGCAAGACGATCCGACTTCCGATATCCGCCCGCCCACGTGGCGCGAGGCGATTCCGCGACTGATCGGCAGACTGGTCGTTCTGATCGCAATCGTGGCGGTGTCGCATATCGTGATCAACGCCGCGCTGTCCTGGGCCGAGACGCTGCCCGACCAGAGCGGCGCGCGCACCGAAATCCTGATCTTGTTTTCGGTCTTCGTGATTTACGCGCTGCTGATGTCGCTGCCCTTCGTGCCGGGGATCGAGATTGCCTTCGCGCTTCTGATGCTGCGCGGTTCCGAACTGGCGGTGCCGATCTACATGGCGACCTTGGCAGGGCTGACGCTGGCCTTCCTCGTCGGCCGGTTGGTCCCGATACAGACCTTGCAGCGGGTCTTTCTCGATCTGCATCTCGTTCGGGCGGCCCGGCTTGTCGAGCGGCTCGCCCCGCTTTCCCCCAAGCGACGGGTGAACGAATTGCAGCGCAGCCTGCCCCGGCGCTTTGCACGCGCGGCCCTGCGCTACCGCCTCCTCGGGCTGGCGCTTCTGATCAATCTGCCCGGATCGGGCATGATCGGCGGCGGCGGCGGGATCTGCCTGATGGCTGGGATGAGCGGAGTGTTCACCCCGCGCAGCACGATCCCGACCCTTGCGATTGCAATCCTGCCGTTTCCGGTCTTCGTGTTCTTCGCCGGAACCCCCGACCTGATGCCATGGCTGCCGCGTTAGCGCCTGCGCCGGCGTGACACGCCGCGATCCGCCGCGATGGCGCAACCGGGGCTGATTTTGCCGTTTCGCTCCTTTCCCTTCGCACACAAAGGGTTAAAAAGGTGCAAAAGAAAGAGGCGCGTAAATGTCAGACCACCCTCTGGTAATTTTCACCCCCTCCGGAAAGCGTGGGCGCTTTCCTGTCGGAACCCCGATCCTGACCGCCGCCCGGCAATTGGGCGTGGATCTCGATTCCGTCTGCGGCGGGAGGGGGATCTGTTCGAAATGCCAGGTGGCGCCGGCCTATGGCGACTTTTCCAAGCACGGCGTCACGGTGCGCGACGACGCCCTGTCGGACTGGAATGCGGTCGAGGAGCGCTACGACCGGGTGCGCGGCCTGAAGGCGGGACGCCGCCTTGGCTGCCAGGCGACGGTGCAGGGCGACGTGGTGATCGACGTGCCGGCCGAAAGCCAGGTCCACCGGCAGGTGGTGCGCAAGGCGGCCTCGGACCGGGCGATCGTGATGGACGCCGCGACGCGGCTGGTGCTGGTCGAGGTGGACGAACCCGACATGCAAGAGCCCTCGGGCGATTTCGAGCGGTTGCAGGACGCGCTGAAGGAGCAATGGCAGATCGAGGGCGTCACCGCCGGGCTGCCGGTCCTGCGCAAGCTGCAACCGGCGCTGCGCAAGGGCAAGTGGCAGGTCACCGTGGCGCTGCACCGGGCGCAGGGGCAAGAGACCCATCGCATCCTCGACATCTGGCCCGGCCTGCACGAGGGTGGCATCTATGGCCTCGCCATCGACCTTGGCTCGACCACCATCGCGGCGCATCTGTGCGACCTCGATGACGGGCGGGTGCTGGCCTCGGCCGGGATCATGAACCCGCAGATCCGCTTCGGCGAGGATCTGATGAGCCGGGTCAGCTACGCGATGATGAACCCCGGCGGCGATGTTGAAATGACCCGCGCGGTGCGCGAGGCGATCAACGAACTGGCCGGTGAGCTTGCCGGCGAAGGCGGCATCGACGCGAGCCTGATCGTCGAGACGGTTTTCGTCTGCAACCCGATCATGCACCATCTTCTTCTGGGCATTGACCCGGTGGAGCTTGGCCAGGCGCCCTTCGCGTTGTCCACCTCCTCGGCGCTGGACCTCGCCGCGCGCGACCTCGGCCTTGCCGCGATCAACGCCGAGGCGCAGGTCTATATCCTGCCCTGCATCGCGGGCCATGTCGGTGCCGATGCCGCCGCCGTTGCGCTGTCGGAAGAACCCGACAAGTCCGAGGACCTGGTGCTGGTCGTCGATGTCGGCACCAATGCAGAGATCCTGCTGGGCAACAAGGACAAGGTGCTTGCCTGTTCCTCGCCCACCGGGCCCGCATTCGAGGGCGCGCAGATCAGTTCCGGCCAGCGGGCCGCCCCCGGCGCCATCGAGCGGATGGAGATCGACCCGGCAAGCAAGGAGCCGCGCTTTCGCATCATCGGCTGCGATCTTTGGTCGGACGATCCCGGTTTTGCCGAGGCAAGTGCGGCGACCGGCGTGACCGGCATTTGCGGCTCCGGCATCATCGAGGCGGTGGCCGAGATGCGGCTTGCGGGGATCATGGATGCCGCCGGCCTCATCGGCTCGCCCGGACAGGTGGGCACCCCGCGCTGCGAGGCGACCGACCGCACCCATGCCTACCTGATCCATGACGGCAGCGCCGAGGGCGGCCCGCGCATCACCGTCACGCAAGGCGATATCCGCGCCATCCAGCTCGCCAAGGCAGCGCTTTATGCCGGGGCACGCCTGCTGATGGACGAGCTTGGCGTCGACCACGTGGACCGCATCACGCTGGCCGGGGCCTTTGGCGCCCATATCAGCCCGAAACATGCGATGGTTCTGGGCATGATCCCTGATGCGCCGCCAGACAAGGTGACAAGTGCCGGCAATGCCGCCGGCCACGGGGCGCGCATCGCCCTGTGTTCGCGCGCGGCGCGGACCCGGATCGAGAAGGTCGTGCGTAAGATCCACAAGGTGGAAACCGCTGTCGAGCCAAAGTTTCAGGAGCATTTCGTGAACGCCTCCGCCGTGCCCAATGCGGTCGATCCGTTCCCCATCCTCAACAGCGTCGTGACCCTGCCAGATGTGCATTACGGCGCGGCGGGCGGCGACGGATCCGCAGGTGGCCGGCGACGGCGACGCAACAGACGCTGACAGAGCAACAGGAGCTGACAGATGAGCCATCTTTTCCCGTCCCTTCCCGACCCCGCGGGGCTTGGCGATGTGTTCAGGCAATACCCCACGACGGTGCCGCCGCTGCTGGAGTATCATGACCGGCTGCTGCGCGGCGACAGCCCGCTTTCGGTGGCGGAACGTGAATTGATCGCGGCCTATGTCTCGGCGCTCAATGCCTGCCAGTTCTGCCACGGGGCGCATCTGCTCTATGCCCGCGCATTCGGGATATCGGCCGAGGCGCTCGACGCGATGGTGACCGACCTCGACGCCGCCCCGCTGGAGGCGCGGCAAAAGCCGCTTCTGGCCTACGTGGCCAAGCTGACGCGGGAGCCCGCGAGCCTGCGGCGCGAGGATGCCGAGGCGGTCTATGCCGCCGGCTGGTCGGAACGCGCACTTTACGACGCGATTCAGGTCTGCGCCCTGTTCAACTTCATGAACCGGATCGTGGAAGGCACCGGCGTGTCGGCCTATCCGCTCGATCTCGAAAAGGCGTCGGAAGCGGATCTCGCGGCGCGGCGCAACCGCAGCTACGCCGATTTCGGCCGCGAACTCGGGATTCTCCCCCCGGAAGGGGCCTGACGCCGTCACACGGCAGCAAGACGCCCTCGCAGGCGGTGAAAGACCGGCACACCCTCAAGCCGGAGCCATTCAGGAAACAGCCACACTGTCAGCCTGGATGTGACACCTAGCCAAGCGGCCGCAATCCGGCGCGAAAGCGGCGCATGGTCTGGCGATAATGCTCCGCCGAGGCCAACAGCGCGGCGCGCGCATCTTCATCAAGCTGCCGCACGACCTTGCCCGGCGCACCCATCACCAGAGAGTTGTCGGGGATTTCCTTGCCCTCGGTCACCAACGCCCCGGCGCCGATCAGGCAGCCCTTGCCGATCACCGCGCCGTTGAGAATCGTGGCACCCATACCGATCAGCGACCCCGCGCCGATGATGCAGCCATGCAGCATCGCCTTGTGGCCGATGGTGCAATCGGCACCGATGATCAGCGGATACCCCATGTCGGTATGGCAGACGCAGTTTTCCTGCACATTCGACCCGGCGCCGACGCGAATCTCCTCGTTGTCGCCGCGCAGGGTGCAGCCGAACCAGACCGAAGCGCCGGGTTCCAGCACCACCCGGCCGATCAGGTTGGCATCGGGCGCGACCCAACAATCCCCGGCGATCTCGGGGGCCACGCCGTCGAGGTCATAGATCATGCAACGTTCTCCTCGAATTCCGATTGCAGGCCGCGCACGAAAGCGCGCAGGCCCGGTTGCTGCGGCTGGCGCAGACGCTCGGCGCTGACGATGGTTTTCAGCCGCTCGAAGCTGGTGTCGAGATCGTCGTTGACCAGAACGTAATCGTAGCCATCCCAGTGGCTGATCTCGTCCCAGCTGCGCTGCATACGCTTGGCGATCACCTCGTCGCTGTCCTGCCCGCGCGACACCAGCCGCCGGCGCAACTCCGCGATCGAAGGCGGCAGCACGAAGATCGACAAGACGTGGTCGCGCAGCAGACTGGTCTTGATCTGCTGCGCGCCTTGCCAGTCGATATCGAAGAGCACATCGCGCCCCTCGTTGATCGCTGCCGCCACCGGTGCCATCGGCGAGCCGTAGAAGTTGCCGAACACATGTGCGTGTTCCAGCATCGCGCCGTCACTGACCAGCGCCTTGAAGTCGGCTTCGCTGAGAAAATGGTAATCCTTGCCGTCGATTTCACCCGCGCGCGGCACCCGCGTGGTCGCAGAGACCGAGAAGGACAACGTCGGATCCCAGCCCATCAGCCGCCTCGCCAACGTCGACTTGCCCGCGCCCGACGGCGAGGACAGGATGATCAGAAGACCACGGCGGGTGTCTGGAATGGGCATGGCTACTCCACGTTCTGGACCTGCTCGCGCATCTGATCAATCACCACCTTGAGGTCAAGCCCGGTTTGGGTCAGAGCCGCATCGCCGGACTTGGAACAGAGCGTGTTCGCCTCCCGGTTGAATTCCTGCATCAGGAAATCGAAGCGCCGCCCGACCGGGCCTTGCCCCGACAACAGGTCTCGGGCAGCGGGAATATGGGCGCCGGCGAGCCGGTCGATTTCCTCGGTCACGTCGGATTTCACGGCCAATACTGCCAGTTCCTGCGCCAGCCTGTCAGGGTCAACCGCGGCGCTTGCGCCGAGCACGCGGGCAAGGTTCGCGGCCAGCCTGTCGGCGGCGCTGTCGGTGCGGGCGGCGGCGCGTGTTGCGGCTTGCGCGGTCAGCCTGTCGAGGCTGTCGATCTGATCCGAAAGCGTCCGGTGCAGCGCCCGCCCCTCTGCCGCGCGCGAGGCGAGGAACGCGTCGAGCAGCGCGTCGAATTCCGCCAGCAGGACCTCATCGGCCGGACCGGCCTCTTCGGCTGCGGTCGTCATCACCCCGGGCATCGTCAAAATGCGGACAGGATCGGGCGGCGCGACGGGCAGGCCCTGCGCCTCCGATGCGCGCCGCACAAAGTCGAGCGCACCCAGCGCCGCCGCGAGGGCGGCGTCGTCCAGCGTCACCGCCTTGCCCGCATCATCGCGCGCGATCCGCAGGGTCAGCGTGACAGAGCCGCGCGCAAGGGCCTTTTTCAGCCGCTCGCGCAGCGGGATTTCCAACCGGCCAAGTCGGTCCGGCAAGCGCAAGCGCATCTCCAGCCCACGCCCGTTGACGCTGCGCAAGTCCCAGCTGCGCAGGGTGCCGTCAGAGGCGACATCGCGCGCAGCATAGCCTGTCATCGAATTAACCACTTAAGGATTTCCCCCCTGCGCATAGAATTGTTCAGATGTTATTAACCTCCCGGTAAGGAAGGACCGCCAAGCGTTACCACATTGACCGTGGTGACGCCAATGCGCGGCCCGACCGGACGGGGGCTTGGCAAGGCGGGAGCGCGAGATGAACAGCGGTTTGAAACCAACGCCCAAGGTGATCGCCCTCTGGCAAGGACAAGCGGACGGGATCAACCCGATCCTTGCCCGAACCCAGCGATACTGGTCATCCCTGCGGCAGGACGCGAAGCCACCCGCGCGCGCCGATCTGCGCGCCGACGGACTGGGCGACGCGCTGCGGCATGCCTTCCTGATCGACCGGGTGCGCCCCGGCGCGCTGCGCTTCCGGTTGGCCGGGCAGCATTTATCGCGGCTGATGGGAATGGATGTGCGCGGCATGCCGCTGCGCGCCTTCTTTGAAATCCGGGACCGCAAGCTGTTGATGGAAAAAGCGGAACAGATGTTCGAAGACCCGGCCACGCTGCTGCTTCAGCTTGTGTCGGACGCGCAGGGTCGCGCGCTCTTGCAGGGGCAGATGCACCTCTTGCCACTCAGAGGCGCCAGTGGCCTTGTGGATTGTGCGCTCGGCGTTCTGGCGACCGATGGCCCTGTCGGCCTGCCGCCGCGCCGGTTTCGCATTCGACACGCCGCGCTGTCTCCGCTTGCGCTGCGGACCACGACGCGCCCCCCGGTCGAGACAGGCATGGCGGAACCCGCGACGCGCCACACCGGACGCCCGTCGCTGATGGTGATCGCCGGTGGCAGGGACTGACAGCACCGCCAACCAGACGCAGCCGATCCTGACAGCGCACGACAGGAACGCGCCCCAGCCTCATCCAAGGGCCGGGGCGCGTTCGCCAGCCGTCCTGGCCGCGCTTTCAGCCCGCCGCAACCGCCGACGCGCGTCCGCTGACCGACAGCTCCTCGGCGACGAGGAAGGCCAGTTCCAGCGATTGCGACGCGTTGAGACGCGGGTCGCAGGCGGTGTGGTAGCGCGCCGAAAGATCCTCATCCGTGACTGCCCGCACGCCGCCGGTGCATTCGGTCACGTCCTTGCCGGTCATCTCGAAATGCACGCCGCCCGGCACCGTGCCCTCGGCGCGATGCACGGCAAAGAACTCCTGCACCTCGCGCAGCACGCTGTCGAAGGGCCGAGTCTTGTAGCCAGAGCCCGACTTGATCGTATTGCCGTGCATCGGGTCGCAGGACCAGACGACGTTGGCGCCTTCCTGCTGGACCGTCTTGATCAGCCTTGGCAGGTGGTCGCCGACAGACCCCGCGCCGAAGCGCGCGATCAGGGTCAACCGCCCGGCCGCGTTATCGGGGTTGAGCGTTTCCATCAGCCGCTTGAGGTCGTCCTCGCTGGTCGTCGGGCCGCATTTCAACCCGATCGGATTCTGCACACCACGGCAAAATTCGACATGCGCACCGTCGGGCTGGCGGGTGCGGTCGCCGATCCAGATCATGTGCCCCGATCCGGCCACCGGAAGGCCGGAGGTGGAATCGACGCGACACAGGGCTTCCTCGTATTCCAGCAGCAGCGCCTCGTGGCTGGTGTAGAAATCCACCGTGCCGAGCGTGTGCGCGGTTTTCGAATTCAGTCCCGCCGCCGCCATGAAATCGAGCGCATCCGAGATCCGGTTCGCCATGTCACGATACTTGTCGGCCTCGTCGCCATCGGTAAAGCCGAGCGTCCAGGCATGAACCCGGTTGATATCGGCAAAACCACCCTGGCTGAAGGCACGCAACAGGTTGAGCGAGGCCGCCGCCTGCGTGTAGGCCTGCAACATCTTGGCCGGGTTCGGGATCCGCGCCTGCGGGGTGAAATCAAGCTCGTTCACGATATCGCCGCGGTAGGAGGGCAGCTCCACGCCTTCCCTGACTTCCGTCGGCGCGCTGCGCGGCTTGGCGAACTGCCCTGCCATGCGGCCCACCTTGACCACCGGCACCTTGGCGCCATAGGTCAGCACCACCGCCATTTGCAGCATCACCTTGTAGGTGTCGCGGATGGAATCGGCGCAAAACTCGGCAAAGCTCTCGGCGCAATCGCCGCCTTGCAACAGGAACGCCTCGCCACGCGACACGGCGGCCAGCTGATCGCGCAGCTTTCGGGTCTCGCCGGCGAAGACAAGAGGCGGATAACTGGCCAGTTGCGCCTCGACTGCCGCCAATGCGTCCGCGTCGGGATAATCGGGCATCTGAACGCGAGGCTTCGCCCGCCAGTCCGATTTCGTCCATGCCTGTGCCATTATGCACCCTCCTGTCACAATCGGCCCCGCTTATACGCGCGCCCGGCGCAAGGTCCAATGCGAAATTCGGGCCGGTCAGGGATTGCGCCGCCCCGAAAATGGTGGTTTCGCTAAAAGACGCGGTCAGGGAGGATGACCGCACAGGAAAGGTAGCGCTATGCCCCCCCTTCTGAACGGCATCCCGAGACAGCCCAAGCGGGTCGTGTTCGTCCTGCTGAACAATTTCACCATGCTCAGTTTTGCCGGCGCGGTCGATGCGTTGCGCATTGCCAACCGGCTATCGGGGGCCGATCTTTACAAGCTCGTGTTCGCGGGCGACGGCGGCGATGAGGTGCGCAGCAGCGCCTGCGCGCGCCTGCGCGTCGACATGGATCTGGAGGAGCTGTCGCGCGAGGATACCGTTGTTGTCTGTGGTGGCACCGACGTGCAGAACGCCACGACCAAGCGGCTGGTGAACTGGCTTCGGCGCGAGGCGCGGCGCGGTTGCACCATGGTCGCGCTGTGCACGGCGGGGTATGCCATGGCAAAGGCCGGGCTGCTCGACGGGCGGCGCGCGACGATCCACTGGGAAAATCAGGACAGCTTTTCGGAGGAATTCGAAGAGGTGAACCTGACCAAATCGGTCTTCGTGATCGACGGAAACCGGATGACCACGGCCGGCGGCACCGCCTCGATCGACCTGATGCTGACGCTGATCTCCAATGACCATGGCGAGGGGCTGGCCAGCCAGGTCGCTGACCAGATGATCTACACCTCGATCCGCACCGACCAGGATTCGCAGCGCCTGTCGATCCCGACCCGGATCGGCGTGCGCCACCCGAAGCTGAGCGAGGTGATCCGCCTCATGGAACACCACCTTGAGGAACCGATCAGCCCCGCCACGCTGGCGCAGGAGGTCGGCATGTCCACGCGGCAACTGGAACGGCTGTTCCGGCGCTACCTCAACCGCAGCCCCAAGCGCTATTACATGGAACTCAGGCTGCAAAAGGCGCGCAACCTGCTGATGCAGACCGACATGAGCGTGATCAACGTCGCGCTTGCCTGCGGCTTTACCTCGCCATCGCATTTTTCCAAGTGCTACCGGGCGCATTACGACACCACCCCCTACCGCGAACGCGGCGCACAGGGGTCGCGCGTTTCCGTCTGATCCGGATGGCGCGAAATCCGTGACGGATTTCGCGCTCAATCCCGTCCGACACGCCCTGACCGACCGCCGCGCCGCGCCGCTTTCGGCGGCGCCTCCTGTGCTTCGCGCAGCACCGCCGTCATCGGGTGATCCGGGGAGTCGCCCCCGTAACGATCCAGCAGCGCCGCGATATGGGGTGCCGGGTCGGGATCGGGCAGGCTCAGCGCCCAGTCCATGAAGATCGACCGGCATTCGCCATAGCTGATCCCTTCTATCCGGTAGGATTCGAAGATCAGGGCCTTGGGGTCGCTGGCATCCTTCATGGCATATCCTCCAAACGCGGCGGCCGCGCCAACGCGGCCTCGATGATAGACTCGGATTGCGCCCGCAAGCTTTCCAGTTTTGCGCCCAATTCAGTGCTGTCCGCGACATCGGCCTCACGCGCGATGAAGGCGCGCCCGCCCTGCCCCACCTCGTCAAGGTCAAGCTTTCGGCCGGTCAACAGCCGCGCGGCATGGTTGAGACGACTGTAAAGGTGATGCGCCCCGGCCAGCAACCGCGCGTCGTCGGCCCCGATCCAGCCGACCGAGACAGCGGTTTCCAGCTGTCCGGGCACGTCGCGCGCGGGCTGGCCCGCGATCAGCGCCGCCGCCTCCGCCAGAAGCTCGATATCCTTCATCCGGCCGGGGCCGTCCTTGGCGTCGAGCCCTTCACCGCCGCGCCCCGCCGCCGCGAGCCGGTCGCGCATTTCCTGCGCATCCGCCGCGATCCGGGCCGGGTCGCGCGGGGTGGTCAGGATATCCATCCGCACCGCTTCGATATCCTCGCACAGGCTGATATCGCCGGCCACCGGTCGCGCCCGGGTCAGCGCCAGGTGCTCCCATGTCCAGGCCTCGGTCTTCTGGTAGCGGCGGAAGCTGGACAGCGCCGTCGCCACCGGCCCCTGCCGCCCCGAGGGGCGCAGACGCATGTCAACCGCGTAGAGCTTGCCCTCGCCGGTCGCGGCGGTCAACGCGGTGATCAGCGTCTTGGTGGCCTTGGCGAACCAGCCGCGCGGATCGAGCGGGCGGCGCCCTTCGGTCATCTCCACGCCCTCGGCGTCATAGATCACCAGCAGATCAAGATCCGAGCCTGCCGTCAGCCGCCCCGCCCCGAGACTGCCCATGGCGACCACCGCGCCGCCGCGCCCCGGCGCCGGGCCATGGCGCCGCGCGACCTCGTCGCAGACAAGCGGCCAGAGCACGCGCAGGATCACCCCCGCCAGCATCGAGTATTCCGCCCCCGCCACCTCGGCAGAGATCAGGCCACGCAGGTGGTGCACGCCGATGCGGAAGTGCCATTCCTTCATCCAACGCCGCGCGGCATTGAGCACATCCTCGTAATCGAGCCCGTCAAGCGCCGCCTCCAGATCCGCCGCAAGCGCGCGTTCATCGGGCCATGGGTCGAAGAAGTCGCCGCCGATCACCGCGTCGAGAACCCCCGGATTGCGCGACAGGTAGCGCGACAGGCCCGGCGCGGTGCCGCAGATATCGACAATGAGGTCGACAAGCGGCGGGTTGGCCTGAAAGAGCGAGAACAACTGCACCCCCGCCGGAAGGCCGCGCAGGAACCCGTCGAAATTGGTCAGCGCCTCCTCTGGCCGGGGCGTCGCGGCGAAGCGGGCCAGAAGGTCGGGCTTCAGCCGCGCAAAGATCGCCTGCCCGCGCGCCGAGCGCAGCGCCGGGTAGCCGGGCCAGCGGGCGACGATCTCCAGTGCCTTGTCGGACAGGGCCGGGGTTTCGGCCTCTGGCGCCTCCGGTTTGAAGAACGGTTCGCACATCGCCTCGACCTCGGCGAGCCGCTCACGCAGGTCGGATCGGAAGGCGGCCACGTCATCGGTGCCGCAGAAATGCGCCAGCCGGGCCATGCCCGCCTCGGAACTGGGCAGATCGTGGGTCTGGGCATCGCCCACCATCTGCACCCGGTGCTCGATCTCGCGGTGCAGCCGGTAATGGCTGATCAGCTTGTCGCGCGTGCCCGCGTCGATCCAGCCCTTTGCGGCGAGCGCCTGCAACGCCGGGACCGTGCCGCGCTGTCGCAGGTCGGGGTCGCGCCCGCCGGCGACGATCTGCCGGGTCTGGGCGAAGAACTCGATTTCCCGGATGCCACCCGCGCCCAGCTTCATGTTGTGGCCGTCCAGCGTGATCGGCCCGCCGAGCCCCTTGTGGCGGCGGATCTTCTCGCGCATCTCCTGGGTGTCCTCGATCGCTGCGAAATCGAGGTGCTTGCGCCAGACGAAGGGGATCAGCGTCTTGAGAAACGCCTCGCCGGCGGGGATGTCCCCCGCGCAGGCCCGCGCCTTGATATAGGCGGCGCGTTCCCAGTTGCGCCCCTCGGCCTCGTAATAGCGTTCGGCGGCAGCCATCGAGATACAGACCGGCGTGACGCTCGCATCCGGGCGCAGGCGCAAATCGGTGCGAAAGACATAGCCGTCGCGGGTCACGTCCGACAGCGCCGCCGCCATCCGCCTGGTCACCTTGATCAGGCTCGCCCGCGCCTCCTGCTCGTCGCCCGGATCGAAGCGGCTTTCGTCAAACAGCACGATCAGGTCGATATCGGAGGAATAGTTCAGTTCCCCCGCGCCCATCTTGCCCATCGCAAGCGCCACCATCGCGCAGCCAGTCTCGGCGTCGTCCTCACTCATGCCGGGGATCTTGCCGCGCCGCGCCTCGGCGGCGACCAGCCGGCGGATCGCCACGTCGACGGCGGCATCGGCGAAATCGGTGAGGCACCCGGTGACGCGCTCCAGCGGCCAGACCCCGCCCAAATCAGCCAGGGCCGCGTACAGCGCGACGCGCCGCTTCATCCGCCGCAACCCCGGCGCAAGGTCGCTGGCGGGGATCGCCCGCGTTTCGGCGACCAGCGTATCATGAACGGCCTGCGGCGTGTCGTGCAGGGCGCCGGACAACCAGTCGGCTTCCTTGGCGATCAGCCCCGACAGGTAGGGGCTGCACCCTCCTGTGCCCTCGATCAGCGGGCGCAGCTCGGGCGCAAGATCCGGCAGATGCGCAAGCGCATCGGCGCCCCTGTCGGCGTCGAAGGGCAAGGGGTGGCGGGTGATGTGGGTTGCAAAGCTCATGACGCTTTAGATGGCGGGCAGCGCGCGCGGCGTCAATCGCTTGCGCGACGCAGGGAGATCGGGGAATACCGGGGAAAAGGAAGGATAAGGCATGAGCAAGAGCCTCAAACGCGTCACGCGCGCCTTGCGGGAGGCCGGGATCGCGGCCGAGGTGCTGGAGATGGACGGCAGCACCCGCACAGCGGCCGAGGCGGCGGCGCAGGCGGGTTGCGCCATCGACCAGATCTGCAAATCGGTGATTTTCTGCGGCGAGGACAGCGGCGTGGCGCGGCTGTTCCTGACCGCAGGCGGCAACAGGGTCTGCGCCGAGACGGCCAGCACCCTTGCGGGCGAGCGGCTTGGCAAGGCGGATGCGGCGCTGATCCGCGCGCAGACCGGCTTTGCCATCGGTGGCGTTGCGCCGGTGGGGCATCTCAGCCCGATCCGGGCGTGGTTCGACCCGCGCCTTATGGATTTCGAAGTGGTCTATGCCGCCGCCGGCACGCCACGCCACATCGTGCCGATCCCGCCGGGCGAAATCCTGCGTCTGACCGGGGCGGAAAAGGCCGATTTCACCGGTTAGCCGTCACCGACTGACAGAGGATACCCGATAACGGGTTGGACGCCTTTCGCGGGTCTTCGTGCAATCCGCGCAAGTGCGAGGCTGCGGGATGGCGATCCGAAACCGGTGCGCCCGACCGTCCATTCCGGCCCGCATAGCCGACCTCCACAAGCGTTCCTGTTTGACACAAGGGGGACATTTTCGTCAGATGTCGACCAACACGGAGGTACCCCATGGCTGACTGGACCCGCGTCTGCGCGCTTGACGAAATCGAGCAAGAGGATGTCATCCGCTTCGACCATGACGGGCGCACCTTCGCCGTCTACCGCGACCTGGCGGGCGCGGCCTATTGCACCGATGGGCTTTGCACCCACGAACAGGTGCACTTGGCCGACGGGCTTGTGATGGATGACGAGATCGAGTGCCCCAAGCATAACGGGCGCTTCAACTACAAGACCGGCGCGCCGCTGCGCAGCCCGGTCTGCGTGGCGCTGGCCACCTATCCCGCCCGCGTCACCGACGGCTGGGTCGAGGTGCTGGTGTGACCGGAACGCGCCGATGAAGGCCGGGCTGGAGGGTATGGTGGTGCTGGTCACCGGCGCCGCGCGCGGCATCGGGGCGGCCATTGCGCAAGCGGCGGCCTCCGCGGGCGCCGAGGCGCTCATGCTTATCGACCGCGACCCGTTCACGCCCACCCTGCCCGGCCCGGCGAAGGCGCTGACGCTGACGCTCGATCTGGGCGACCCCGACGCACCCGACAGCGCGATCAGGGCGACCCTGGCCCATTTCGGGCGGATCGACGGGCTGGTGAACGCGGCCGGCGTCACGACGCGGGGCGGGTTCGAGGATGCCGACCCGGCGCTGTGGGACCGGGTGTTCGCGGTCAATGCCCGCGCACCGTTCTTCCTGATGGCTGGCGCCATCGCCGACATGCGGGCACGCAGCGCCCCCGGCGCCATCGTCAACATCCAGTCGATGAACGCGCATTGCGGCGCGCCGGATCTGTCGGTCTATTCCGCCACCAAGGGCGCGCTTCAGACCCTGACGAAGAACGCGGCGAATGCCTGTCTTGCCGACCGTATCCGGGTGAACGGCATCAACCTGGGCTGGGTCGATACGCAAACGGAGCGTCACCTGCACGCGGTCACGCCGGGCATGGGGCCGGATTGGCTGGACCGGCAGGCACGGGCGCAGCCGCTGGGCCGGCTTGTGAGCGCGGCGGATTGCGCGCGCCACGCGGTCTGGCTGCTTTGCCCCGCCTCGGCGCCGATGACCGGCGGCAATCTCGACCTCGAACAGAAAGTCACCGGCGCGCCCTGAGCCCGGCGGGCTCAGCCCGGCGGTGGTGCGGTGCTGTCGCGCACCACGAGATCGACCTCGATCATGTCGTCGCCCGCAACATCGTCCGGCGCCCCCGGCCCCAGACCGCGACGCAGCACCGCCGCGGCGCGCCGCCCGAGGCGATGGCGGTCCTGCCGGATCGTGGTCAGCGCGGGCACGTAATAGCCGGACATGTCGATATCGTCGAAGCCGATCACGGAAATATCCTGCGGCACCCGCACCCCATTCGCCGCCAGCCCCGCCATCAGGCCGAAGGCGACCATGTCGGCGGCGCAGAACACGGCGGTGGGCCTCTCCTGCATCGCAAGGATCCGATGCGCGGCGTGGTGGCCCGAGACCAGCGAGAAATCGCCGCGGATGATCCATTCGTCGCGCACCGGCAGGCCAAGGCGGGCGCGTTCTTCCAGCATCCCCGCCCGGCGCGCCGCGGTCAGCACGTTGCCCTCCGGCCCGGTGACATGGGCGATGCGCCGGTGGCCCAGCCCGTGCAGGTGGCGGATGGCCTGCCGCGCGCCCTCGGCGTTGTCGGACCGGATCACCGGAAACCCGGCCCCCTCGACCCATTCGCACAGGAACACGATCCGGCCAGAGACACCAAGCTCATCACAAGCTGTCAGCGCGCCGGGATCCAGCCCCCCGTCGAGCGAGATCACCCCGTCGATCCGGCCATCGAGGAAATAGCCCTCAAGTTCGCCTGCCGCCAGCGGGCGGCTTTCGGTATCGGCGATCAGCACCGCATATTCGCCATCCGCGAAGCCATCGGAAATGCCCGCGAGGATGCGCGAATAGAACGGTTTGCCAAGGTTGGGGACCAGCACCAGCACCGCGCCCGCGCGCTGCATGCGAAAGTTCCGCGCCGCCCGGTTGACACGGTAGCCGGTGCTGCGCACCGCATCCAGCACCGCGTCGCGGGTGCGGTCGGTCAAGAGATCGGGATTGCTGAGCGCGCGGCTGACCGTCGCCGTCGAGACACCGGCGAAGCGCGCCACATCCTGGATCGTGACCGACCGCGGCGCGCGCGGCGAGCGCGGCGTCCGCACCGGGCCGCTCATCGCCGGGGCCTCAAATCGGGGCTTGACTCGACTCGTTTCATGCTTCGATCATGTAATCGTTTGCATGGTTATGGAAGAGGCTTTTCCGGCCATGAAAACGATTACACGCGCAAGCAATGCGCGACGGGAGGTCGCCAGGTGAGGAATGCCCGCCCATGTCGGAGAGGCCGCTGATGCCCGGCGCGTCGTTTGATTTCGACGCAACGTCTGTCGTCGTGATCGGCGCCAGCCGGGGCGGCATCGGGGCCGCCATCGCGCGCGGGTTCGCGGATGCGGGCGCCATGGTGCAGATCACCGGCGTCGAACCGGAGCCCCGACCCGAAGACGCCGCGCGCTTTGCCTACACGCAGCTAGACGTAACCGAAACGGACGCGGTGCGCGATTTCGCCAGCCGGGTGGCACGCCTTGACGTGCTGGTCAATTGTGCCGCGATCACGCAGCGCGGCGCCGAAATGGACCCGGCCTTCTTTTCCCATGTGCTCGACGTGAACCTGACCGGATCGTTTCGCTGCGCCGAGGCGTTTCAACCAGCTCTGACGGCCGCTTCGGGCAACGTGATCAACATCGCGTCGATGTATGCGCGCTTCGGATCGCCCCGCAACCCGGCCTACGGGGCCTCCAAGGCGGGGGTGGAGCAGGTGACCAAATCGCTGGCCATCGCGTGGGCACCGGACGGCATCCGGGTGAACGCGGTGGCGCCCGGTTTCATCGTCACCGAACAATCGGCCCGCGCGCGGCAGGACCCGGATTTCGTCCGGCAGGTCGAAGCGCGCACCCCCGCCGGCCGCTGGGGCCAGCCCGGCGATATCGTGGGTGCAGTGCTGTTTCTCGCCTCGCCCGCCGCCGGCTTCATCACCGGCACCTGCCTGCCGGTGGACGGGGGATACTCGGTTGTCTGAGCAGGAGGAAAAATGAGCGACTTCTCGAAACTGGGCGCTGCCGTCATCGGCACCGGCTTCATCGGCGCCATACATGCGCAGATGCTGCGCCGGCTTGGCGTGCAGGTCCGGGGCGTCCTCGGTTCCTCGCCCGAACGCGGGGCGAAGCAGGCCGAAGCGATGGGCGTCGCGCGGGCCTATGCCACGCTCGACGAATTGCTGGCCGACGGGAGCGTGGACGTGGTGCACGTTGCCTCGCCCAACCACGCGCATTACGCGCAGGTCAAGGCGGTGCTCGGCGCCGGCAAACACGTCATCTGCGAAAAACCGCTGGCGATGACCAGTGCGCAATCGGCCGAGATGGTGGAAATCGCACGGGCCAGCGGCAAGATCGCGGCGGTCTGCTACAACATCCGCTTCTATCCCCTGAACCAGCAGGCGCACGCCATGGTGGCGGAAGGCGCGCTTGGCGATATCCGCTTCGTCAGCGGGCATTATCACCAGGACTGGATGGCCAAACCCACCGACTGGAACTGGCGGCTGCAATCCGAGAAGGGCGGCGCGCTGCGATCGGTGGGCGATATCGGCACCCATTGGCTGGACCTGACGAGCTTCGTCACCGGCCTGAAGGCCGAGGCGGTGATGGCCGAACTGGCGACCTTCCTCCCCGAACGGCAAAAGCCGGTCGGCCCCGTCGCCACCTTTGCCAGCGGCGCCGGCAAGACCGAAACCGTGGCCATCGACACCGACGACGCGGCGATGATCCTGATCCGCTACGAGGGCGGCGCGCGCGGCGTGATGAGCACCAGCCAGGTGAATGTCGGGCGCAAGAATTCGCTGCAATGGGACGTGGCGGGGGCCGAGGCCAGTGCCGCATGGGACAGCGAGACGCCGGATCACCTGTTCATCGGCCACCGGGATCGCGCGAACGAGACGTTGATGCGCGATTTCACCCTGATGAACGCCACAGGAACGGCGGCGGCCAGCCTGCCGCCGGGCCATGTCGAGGGCTTCGGGGATTCGTTCTTCGCCTTCTTCCGGGCCGTCTACCGCGACGTGGCGGCGGGCGGGCGGGCGGCGGCAGCGACATGGGCCACGTTCGAGGATGGCCATGAGGAAATGCGCCTGTGCGACGCGGTCCTGCGCTCGGCGCGCGAAGGCCGCTGGGTGCGGCTCGACGAGATCTGAGGGAGGAAAGACAATGCATCTGGGCCTGATGACCGCCCCGTTCGAGGACACGCCCCTGACCGAGGTCGCCGACTGGGCGGGCGGCAACGGCTTTTCCGCCTTCGAGGTCGCTTGCTGGCCCGCCTCGGGCGGCGAGAAGCGGCGCTATGCCGGGACCAGCCATATCGACGTCGACGACCTGACCCGAGACAAGGCACAGCAGATCACCGGCGAACTTGCGGCGCGCGGAGTCTCGATCTCGGGCCTTGGCTACTACCCGAACCCGCTGCATGCCGATGCCGACCACAGGGCGGCGGTGCTGGACCACCTCAAGAAGGTCATCACCGCCGCCGCGACGATGCAGGTCGGCGTGGTCAACACCTTCCTCGGCGGCGACCGGTCGCTGAACGTGGACGCGAACTGGACCCGCGCGCAGGAGATCTTCGCGCCGGTCGTGCGGCACGCGCAGGATCTCGGCGTGCTGCTGTGCTTTGAAAACTGCCCGATGATCTTCAGCCACGACGAATGGCCGGGCGGGCACAACATCGCCTACAGCCCCCGCATCTGGCGGCGCATCTTCGAGCAATGGGGCGACGCAGTTGGCATGAATTTCGACCCCTCGCACCTTGTCTGGCAGTTCATCGACCAGACCCGCTTCATCAACGAGTTCGGCCCGCGCTTCGGCCATGTCCACGCCAAGGACGTGATGATCGACCGCGACGGGCTTTACGAAAACGGCACCATGTCGGTCGGCATGGGCTGGCAGATCCCGCGCCTGTGCGGGCTGGGCGACGTGAACTGGCCGGATTTCTTCTCGGCGCTCTACCGCGCGGGCTATGACGGCGCGGTGGTGATCGAACACGAGGACAGGCTGTTCGAGGGAACGGACGAGAAGGTCAAGCGCGGCTTCTGCCTCGCGCGCGACGTACTCGCGCCGTTCATCAAGTGAGCAGGCATCGAACAAGAAGGGCGCAAAGCCCCGACACAACACCCACGTTGAAACCCACTCGGGAGGACTGACAATGACCAGATTCTTGACAGGCGCCGCGGCGCTGGCAATGAGCGTGGCCTTCACGCAAGCGGCCTTTGCCGATGCCCATGGCGGCTACACAATCGGCGTTTCCAACACCGTGCAGGGCAATGGCTGGCGCGAAGAAATGATCTGCGCCATGCGTGCGCAGGCACTGGTGGAGGGCGACGTCACCGGCCTGATCGTGGCGCATCGCAACACCGACAGCGCGGGCCAGCTTGAAGACCTGAACAACCTGATCGAGGCCGGCGTGGACGCCATCGTGCTCAATCCGTCGGGGCCCGATGCTCTCAACTCGGCGCTGGAAACGGCCATGGAGCAGGGCATCGTCGTGGTCGCGGTCGATGCGGGCGTGACGGCCGAGGGCGCCTACATCCTGTCCAATAACCAGGAGGAATACGCCTATCTCGGCGCGCGCTGGCTGTTCGAGCAGATCGGCGGCGCGGGCGATGTCGTCTACATGCGCGGCATTGCCGGCGTGTCGGCCGATACCGACCGGGATAACGGATTCCAGCGGGCGCTGGAGGAGTTTCCGAACGTCAACGTGATCCACGAGGTCTTTACCGGCTGGCAGCAGGATCAGGGTAAGCAGCAGATGTTCGACTTCCTGGCCACCGGCATCCCGTTCGACGGGGTCTGGACGAGCGGAATCGACAACGTGATCGTGGATGCCTTCGTTGAATCGGGCGCGCCCCTGGTGCCCATCGTCGGCGCCGACAACGCCGGCTTCGTCAGCCAGCTTCTGGAAGTGGACGGGCTGGCGGGCGCGGCGGTGACCAACCCCGGCTCCGTCGGCGGGGCGGGCATTGCGCTGGCCGTCGATATTCTCAACGGCAACGCGCCCGAGGACACCACGGTGCTTGTCGATCCCGTTCTGTGGGAGAACACGACCGGGCAAGGCCGCGCCACCATCGAGGCGGCGCAGAACCCCGACCTCGACCCCGAATGGCCGGTCTCGACCACGATCCCCGGCTGGACGGATTACACGCTGGAGCAGATCATCGCCTGCGACGGCCCCGGCGAAGGCTGACCGGCACGACAATCGCGGCCCCCGCCCCCGGCGCGGGACGGGAGCCGCTTTCTGGACGACCTGAACGACACGAGGGCGCGACCACATGACCATCGACCCCGACCCCGACCTGCTGCTCGATGCGCGCGGCGTCGCCAAAAGCTTCGGCGCGGTGCGCGCGCTGACCGATGCCAGCCTGTCGATCGCACGCGGCGAGGTCGTGGCGCTGCTCGGCGCAAACGGGGCGGGCAAGTCCACTTTCGTGAAAATCCTGACCGGGGCGCTGAAACCCGATGCCGGCCATGTCCGCATTCGCGGCGCCGAGACGCGCGTCGGGTCGCCGGCACAGGCGCGCCGTTCGGGGCTGGTGCCGGTCTACCAGGAACCGTCGCTTGTTCCCGATCTCGACATTGCCGACAACCTGCGGCTTGGCGGCACCGACCGGGACGCCTTTCAACACTGGATGGAGGCGCTTGCCCATCCCGACCTGACGCTGGACGCGGTGGTGCGCGACCTGCCGCTTGCCACCCTGCGCATCGTCGACCTTGCCCGCGCGCTTGCCGCCAAGCCCGACGTGCTGTTGCTCGACGAACTGACCGCAGCACTTCCCACCGACCTCGTGGAGCGGGTGCTGAAGGTCGCCCGCGCGCAGGCCGAGGACGGGCGCGGCGTCATCTACATCTCGCACCGGTTTTCCGAGATCGCGGCGCTGTGCGACCGCGCCACCGTGCTGCGCGACGGGCGCAGCGTGGGCGAAGCCCGGATCGAGCCCGGCGTCGAGGAGCGCGTGGTCGAATTGATGCTGGGCGCGAAGATCGACCTTGGAAAGCGCGCCGCGGAGATTGCGCGCCCGAAGCCCGAAGGCCGCCCAAGGCTGGCCGTGCAGGGCCTTGCCGTGGCACCGAAGCTGAAAGATGCCAGCTTCACGCTGCATCCCGGCGAGGTGCTGGGCGTCGTGGCGCTGGAAGGCCAGGGCCAGGACGAACTGTTCGAGGCGCTGGCGGGCTTTCGCCAACCCGCTGCGGGCAGCATCGAGGTCGACGGCGCGCCCGCCCGGTTCGGCCATCCCGCCGATGCCATCGCCGCCGGGCTCAGCTTCGTGCCCGGCGACCGGGCGCATGCGCTGTTCCGCGAACGCTCGGTGCGCGAGAATATCGCGATGCCGTTCTCGGCTCGGATGCGCAACTGGGGGCCGCTGCGGCTGCGTCACGAAAAGGCCCGCGTGGCCGAGGCGATCGCGCGGCTTCAGATCGACACCCGCGCGCAGGGCGAGGTGCAGCGCCTGTCGGGCGGCAACCAGCAGAAGGTCACCATCGGCCGCTGGCTGGCGCACGGGGTGCGCACGCTGCTTCTGTTCGACCCGACGCGCGGCATCGACGTGCGCACCAAGCGCCAGATCTACCCGCTGGTGCGCGACCTCGCCGACCGGGGCGCGGCGATCCTCTACTACACCTCGGAGCTTGAAGAGGTGCCGCTGGCCTGCGACCGGGCGATCGTGATGTTCAATGGCCGTGTCGTCGATATCGTCGAGGCGACCGAGGCCGACGAGGCGCGCCTGATGCGCGCCGCCTACGGCCTGACAGCAACGGAGGGCGCTGCGTGAGCCTTGTGCGCAAACAAGCCTGGGTGCTGGGGCTTCTCGGCCTCTTCGTCGCCCTGTTGCTGATAACCAGGCTGATCCAGCCCAATTTCGGGGTCAACGGGCTGGAAAGCCTCGCCCGCGCCTCGCTTCCCTTCGCCTTTGCCACCGCCGCGATGGCCGTCGCCGTGATCGTCGGCGGCATCGACCTGTCGGTCGGCTCCATGATGGCGGTCTGTTCGGTCACCGCGGCGGTGCTGATGGAAAGCATGGGCGGGGTGCCGGCCATTGCGATCACGCTGGCCATCGGCACGCTGATGGGGCTGATCAACGGCACCCTCATCGTGGTGACACGGGTGCCCGACATCGTGGTGACGCTGGCCATGCTGTTCGTCTGGCAGGGCACCGCGCTGTTGATCCTGCCCTCGCCGGGCGGTGCGGCAAGCGCGTGGATGCGCAGCGCGATCACCGGCTCCTTCATCATTCCCGGCCTGCCCAACGCCCTGATCCTCGTCGCGGTCATCGTCGCCGCGATCTGGCTCCCGATCCGGCGCTCAAAGCTTGGGCTGGCGATCTACGCAACCGGCTCGGACGAGACCGCCGCCTTTCGCTCCGGCGTCGCGACCGGGCACACCAAGGCAATGGCCTATGGCCTCACCGGTCTGTTTTCGGCCTTCGGCGGGCTCAGCCTTCTGGCGCTGACCGGCGTGGGCGAACCGGTGCCGGGCCCCTACCTTCTGGCCGCCGTTGCCTCGGTGGTGCTGGGCGGCGTGATCCTCGGCGGCGGGGTCGGCGGGCTTCTGGGGCCGATCATTGCGGTCTTCATCCTCAGGATCATCCGCACCATCCTGACGTTGGCGGGCTTCGACCCCAACGTCACCACCATCGTTGAAGGCACGATCATGGTCGGCGTCGTGATGTTCGGCGCTTTCCTCGTGCAGCGCAGCAAGCGGCAGGCAGCATGAGCGATATCCACCCCGAAACCGACGATCGCGTGCCGCCGCTTCTGCGTGTCGGTCGCTTTCTGAAAGACAACCCGTTGATCCCGCTGATCGGGTTCCTGATCCTGCTTATCGGCATCCTGGAGGTCATGCGCCCCGGCATCCTGTCGCCGTTCTGGGCCGGCAACATGATCAAGTTTGCGATCCCGCTCGCCATGCTGGCTGCCGCGCAGGTGCTGACCATGCTGACCGGCGGCATCGACCTGTCGGTCGGCATCGTCGCCACCTCCGCCGCCTTCGTGACCGCGACGCTGACGCCGCTGATCGGCCCCTTTCCGGCGATGGCGGTGGCAATGGCGGTGGGCGCGCTGGTGGGGCTGGTCAACGGCTTTGGCGCCGGCATCGCGCGGGTGCATCCGCTGATCATGACGCTGGGCACCGGGCTGATCGCCACGGGGTGCCTTCAGGTCTATCAGCGGTTCGTGATCGCCACCGGCAGCGACATCCCCGATATCCTCGAATGGCTGGGCACCGGGCGCACCGCCGGGCTGCCCAACGGCGTCTTCCTGTTCCTGCCCTTCGCGGCCTTCATCCTGTGGGTGATGCGTTTCAGCGGCTTCGGGCGGCTTCTGTTCGCGCTCGGCTCGAACGAGACGGCGGCGAAGCTGTCGGGGGTGCGCGCGTGGCAGGTGCTGATCGCGCTTTACGTGCTGTCGGGGCTGATCGCGGCGCTCACCGGTCTGCTTTACCTTGGCATGATCCGGGCGCCGTCCTTGTCGCTTGCCGTTCCGCTTGTGCTGCCCTCGGTCGCAGCGGCGGTGATCGGCGGCACCTCGATCTTCGGCGGGCGCGGCAGCTTCGCCGGGGCCATCGTCGGCGCGCTGATCCTGCGGGTGATCGACACGATGCTGACCCTCGCACGAATGCCGGAAGGGGCGCGTATCGCGCTGTTCGGGCTCATCATCCTGGCTGTCACAGCACTTTACGTGCGGTTCACCGAAACCCGGTAGGGAAGGTTTTCATGGCAAAATTTCGCATCGTCGGCATCAGTTTCGATCACATGCATATGGGCGATCTCTTGCGACAGGTCCACGACCACCCAGGCGCCGAGATTGCCGCGCTCTTCGACCCCGATCGCGCCCGGATGCAGGACGCGGTCGATACTTTCGCCATCCCCGAGGCGCGCGTTTTCACCGATTTCGATGCCTGCATGGCCGCCGGGCCCTACGACATGGCGATCCTCTGCGCCGCCCCGGCGAACCATGCGCGCTATACCGAACGTCTGGCGCCGCACGGGGTGCATGTCTTCGTCGAAAAGCCCTTCGCGGCCTGCGCCGCGGACGCACGGCGGATGATCGCGGCGATGGCGGGCACCGGGCGGCAGCTTGTCATCAACTGGCCGCTGCGCTGGGTGGAAAGCCATGTTATCGCCAAGCGGTTGATCGACGAGGGGCTGATCGGCGAATTGCGGGAGGTGCTCTTTTACGACGGTAATCGCGGGCCGCTCTATCACCGGGCGGGCAAGGTCGAGGTCTCGCCCGAGGAGGTGGAGCGCCTGAAGCCGACCTCGTGGTGGTACAAGCGGGCCTCCGGCGGCGGCTCGCTGCTCGATTACATGGGCTATGGCGCCACGCTCGGAACATGGTTCATGGGCGGCGAGGCGCCGCTTGAAGTCACCTGCACCGTGGACGACACCCCCGGCATCGAGGTCGACCAGCACGCCATCGCCGTGCTGCGCTACGCGCGCGGGCTATCGCGGCTGGAAACCCGCTGGGGCACCTTCACCGACCCGTGGACGCACCAGCCGCAGCCGACCTGCGGTTTTACCTTCGTGGGCACGGACGGCACGATCGCCTCGCCCGACTACGCGCCCGCGGTGACGGTGCAGACCCGTGCGCGCCCCGAACGCCACGAGATCCCGGCCGACCCGTTGCCCGAAGGCGCGCGCAACGCCATCGAGCATGTGCTGGGCTGCATCGCGCGGGGCGAGGCCGTGGGCGGCCCGCTCGACCCCGACCTGTGCCTCACCGCGCAGCGGATCGTCGATACCGCGATGCGCGCGGCCGAAGAGAAACGCACCCTGGAGCTGCTGCCATGAGTGACGCGACCAAGGACGCCGGAACCACCGACACCTATGCGCTGAAATCGGGCGACCTGCCCGAGATTGCCGCGCCCGACCTGCCCTACCGCCCACCGATGCCGAAAAGCTACCGGCCCCGGATCGGGGTCATCGGCACCGGTGGCATCTCCGCCAGCCATCTGGATGCCTACCGCGCGGCGGGCTGGCAGGTGGCGGCGCTGTGGAACCGGACCCGCGCCAAGGCCGAGGCCAAGGCGGCGGAATACTGCCCCGCGGCGCGGATCGAGGATGACTGGCAGGCGATGCTGGAAGACAGCACCATCGAGGTGATCGACATCACCCTGCACCCCGAACACCGGGCGCCGATCATCGCGGCGGCGTTGAAGGCCGGCAAGCACGTTCTCAGCCAGAAACCCTTCGTCACCGATCTCGACATTGGCGAGGATCTGGTAAAACTTGCCGAGGACATGGGCGTCAGGCTTGCCGTCAACCAGAACGCCCGCTGGGCGCCGCACATGGCATGGATGCGCGAGGCGGTGCGCGCCGGGCTGATCGGCGATCTCGTCTCGGCGCATGTGGCGATCCACTGGACCCATGGCTGGACGGCCGGCACCCCCTTTGATGAGATCGAGGACCTGATCCTCTACGATTTCGGCGTGCACTGGTTCGATTTCATCGCCTCGCTCGCGCCGGGGCGGGCGCGCAGCGTCTTTGCAACCACGACCCATGCCACCAAGCAGGCCAACAAGGTGCCGCTTCTGGCGCAGGCACTGATCCGGCTCGATGGCGGGCAGGCGAGCCTGGTCTTCGACGGCGGCGTGCCGCACGGCCCCCGCGACACCACCTTTGTGGGCGGCACCACGGGCAGCCTTGTCGCAGACGGGCGCGACCTGTCGGCGCAGGCGGTGACGCTGACGACGCAAACCAGCATCGCCCGCCCGGTGCTGGAGGGGCAATGGTTCAACGACGGCTTCCGCGGCACGATGGGGGAGCTTCTGTCGGCGATCGAGGACGGGCGCGAGCCGCTGAACGGTGCCCGCGAAAACCTTGCAAGCCTCGCCATGGCCTTTGCCGCCGTGCGCTCCCGGATCACCGGCCAGGAAGTCGAGATCGGCGCAGCGCGGCGGCTTGAGGGGTGAGCCAAAGACGTGGCGCGCAAGGGTCGGTCTTGCGAGCCAGCCCGCTCCCCCCCCCCGTTGCAACGCCGGGAATGATCCACCGGCGCCGAAGCGGTCCAGCGGGTGCAGCGGGTGCAGGACCGCGGCACCTTTCCCGACCTTGTCGATGGGCCTGACCTGAGACTTGGCCTGTTCGGGGTCAGGCTGGCGCGTGCCGCGGATGGCCGGGGGGGGTCAGCGGGCAGGCGCCGTCCGCCCCCGTCACCGGCACATGGGACTGGCGCGACGGCTCTTTCTGCCGCGAACTCGACTGGTCGGGCGACGACATTCCGTTCAACTGCCGGCTTGTCGAGGCCCGCGACGACAGCGAACCGCGCTTCGCCGTGGATCGCGGCGCCGGGCGCAGCGCGACCTTCAGCATCCGCTGATCGGCGCCCCGACGGAGCCTTTGAAATGACACGAAGATCGGCTTACCCTGCCGCAAGTACAGGAAATTGGGGGCCGACCGGCATGGCAACGGATCGCAAAACGGATCGCCGCAGCGCCTTCGTCATCCTCGCAATGCTGGCATGGCTCGTTGGCGTCGCACCGCATCTGGTGGAATGGGCCCTGTCCGGCACACCGCCCGACGCACTGGTCTGGAACATGACCCATTACCACGTCACCTATCCCGATTTCGGCTTCCTGCGCCGGGGGCTGGTGGGCACGCTGATGGTGCCGGTTTTCGCGCCCCTGCCCGATGGCGGCGGGGCGGAATACGCCGTCATGCTGGCGATCGACGCGGGCCTGAGCCTGACGCTGGCGATCCTCGCCGCGCGGCTGTTCCTGCCGGCGGACGACGCCGCGCCGGGGCAGCGGTTTTTCGCAGGGGCGATCCTGATCGCACCAGTCGGCATGATGCAGCTGGGCCACGACGCCGCGCGGCTCGACCATGTGAATTTCGTTCTGCTGGCGCTTGCAGCGGCGGCGGTGCTGCGTGGGCGGGCGTGGCTGGCGGCACTGCTGATGGTCGCGGCGCTTCTGGTGCACGAGGCGGTGCTGTTCTACGGCGTGCCGGTGGTGGCGGCGCTGGCGCTGCGCCGATCAGGGACCGCGGCCGCCACCATCGCCCTGCCCGCCCTGCTGACGGCCGCCGCGTTGGTCCTGTGGGGCGGGACGCAGGCCGACCTTGCAACCGCCCTGCCGGCGGAGGTGGCGCTGGCCGCATCGGTCTGGACGCGCGACATGCTGGAACCCGCGCGCGGCTTTCCGCCCCTGCACTACGCCATTGCCGCCTACATGGCGCTGCTGCCGCTCTTGCTGCTGCACCGCCACTACCGGTTGAACGGCGCGGCGCCCGATCTGCTGTTGCTGGCCCCGGTGACGACACTGGCGCTGTTCGCGCTTGGCGTCGATTACGGTCGCTGGACGCAGTGCGTGTTCTTCGCGGTGCTCATGGTCATCGCTGCCGCCCCGACGCTCGGCCGCAGCCGGGGTGCCGACCTGCGGCCGCTGCCGGTCCGGCTTGCCATCCTGCCGTGGCTGCTGCCACTCGGCCCCATCGGCATCGCCGTGCTTTACCCGTTCCTGCCCTGGATCGTCTGAGGCCGTGTCCCCGCCTCAGGTTTCCAGCATTACGCTGACCCGGCGGTTCTGACGGCCCTTCTTCTCGATCTTGCCGAGCGCCACCTTGCCGATTTCGCCGGTGCGCCGCACATGGGTGCCGCCGCAGGGTTGCAGATCGACCTGACCCGCACCCGCCTCGCCGATGCGGATCAGTCGCACCTGGCCCGCGCCCTTCGGCGGCTTCGCCGACATCGTCTTTACAAGGCCCGGATTGGCCTCAAGCTCGGCATCGGTGATCCAGCTTTCGCTGACCGGCAGGTCACGCTCGATCAGCGCGTTGAGCCGCCCCTGCAACACCATCTTGTCCTCCGGTGCCTCGGGCATGTCGAAATCGAGCCGGCCCTTCTCGGCCCCGATCGCGCCGCCCGTCACCGGCAGCGGGATGACCACCGACAGAAGGTGCAGCACCGTGTGGATCTTCATATGAGCATAGCGCCGCTCCCAGTCGAGCCGCTGTTCCACCACCGCGCCCACCGGCGGCAGCGGCGCGGGCTCTTCGGACACCAGAATGATTTCACCATCCTCGCCCTTGACGCTTGTCGCAACCCGCATTCGGCCACCGGCCCAGTCGAGCGTGCCACTGTCACCCGGCTGGCCACCACCCTGCGCGTAGAAGATCGTGGCATCGAGCACCACGCCACCCTCATCGGTGACACGCTGGACCACACCCGACGCGGTCTTGCGGTAGGCATCGGCGATGTAAAGAGGATCGGTCATCAGGTTGGATCTCCTTCTTGGGGCTGGCGCACCCCCGCGTCGCCTTGCAGGCTTTCAGGGTTGCGAATCCAGACATCGCGCTGCGAATAGGGGATCTCGATCCCTTCCTCGGCGAAGCGCCGGGCGATCTCGTGGTTGAGGTCGCTATGCACGTTCATCATCCAGTTCACGTCGCGCAGGATGGCCCGGATCTCGAAATCGAAGCTGTCAGCGCCGAAGCCCCGGAACAGGATCGTTGGCGGCGGCGTCAGCAGCACCATCGGGTGCGCCTCCGCCACCTCCCTCAGGATCGCCTCGACACGCTTGCTATCGCTGGAATAGGCCACACCGACCGGCACGATCACCCGGCCGGTCGCGTTGTGATGGGTGTAATTTGTCACCACGCCGGAAATCAGGTCGGCGTTCGGCACGATCACGTCCGACCGGTCGAAGGTCTCGATCCGGGTGGAGCGGACAGAGATTTCGCGCACATAGCCGTGTGTCGTGCCGATCTGCACCCAGTCGCCTTCCTTGATCGGCCGTTCGATCAGCAGGATGATCCCCGAGACGAAGTTCGACACGATGGCCTGAAGCCCGAAGCCGATGCCGACCGACAACGCCCCGGCGACAATCGCCAGCGACGACAAGTCGATCCCCGCCACCGTGATGGCGATGAGCGCCGCGAGGAAGATACCGATATAGCCGGTGCCCGTCACCATCGCGTTGCGCCCGCCCGCATCAAGCCGGGTCTTGGGCAGAACGGTGCTGCGCAGCGTGCTCTGGATCAACCTTGTGGCGGTGTAGCCGATGACGAACACCACCGCGAGAACGAGGAAACTGCGCGGGTTGATCTGCACGCCACCGACGCTGAACCCGAGGATCAGCTGTTGCCACATATCGGCCAGCTGTGCCTGCCGCATACCCCAGATCAGCGCGAAAAGCGGCACCGTCACAAGGGTCAGCACGAACCCGATCAGCGTCGGTGTCAGCGCGTCCTCCAGCCCCTCTTCGCGACCGGTAAGAGCACCGTAAAGGTTGGTGACCAGACGTTGCAGCACACCCAGCCCGGCCAGCAGCGCCAGCGACCAGATCGTCGGGAAAAGAAAGCTCGACCCGGCGGTGAAATACCCGATTCCGGCCAGAACCGGCCCCGCGATCCCGAGCGCCATCACCGCCCGCCCGATCAGGGAAAGGACACGCGCGCGCAGCGGAGTTGGGTCATCGGTGACCTGCTCGGCCTTGCTGTGAAGAACAAGAAACCGCCCCAGCCGCGCCACCAACAAGCCGCTCAGCAGAACGACGGGAAAGAAGATGACCAACCGTTCCGACGGCGCGAAGGATTCGCTGTTCGCGACCATTTCGAACACCACGCTCAGCGCCAGCAGGATACCAAGGCCGACGGTGGTGCGTCGGCCGCGCGCCAGCACATGGTCGGGCAGGTTGAGCGGGCGCGCGGCGGATGACCGGGCCGGGAACACCTGCCGCCCAAGCCACACCGCCGCCGCGATGGTCAGCGCCGCCCGTGGCACCGCGTCGAGCAGGACCGACCCGCGCAGCCCGACGAAACTGCTTTCAACCACAGCCTGCACCAGCGCGATCACGCCAAGCGCGGGCAGCGCGTGTAACGCGACCGACAGAAAGAACACCGACAGCCGCGCGGCGGCGGACGCCTCCTCCTGCGCCACCGGCCGGCGCATCAGGCGCCCGGACCAGGACGCGCCGCGCAGTATCAGCACGACGCCGATCAGCAGGTAGAACAGGACGAGCGGGATGTTGTCACCGAATTCCGCGCGGTAGATCGGCGATTGCAGCAGCCGGGTGGTTTCCGTCCACAGGTTGCCGAAATAACCAAGCAGCGCGGTGACCGCGCCGGGCCAGTTGGTCGGGTTCAGCGGCGAAGGCTGCAAGGTCAGCAGCGCGCCCGCTTGCCGTTCCGCGAGAAGCGCGTCGATCTCTCCGATCAGGCCGATGGCGCGGCGCAATTCGGCCTCGGCCCGACGGCCCGGCGCCTCGGCCTCGGCCAGCCGCGTGCTCAGGTCAACGCGCTGCGCCGCGATACCCTCGGGCTCGCTGGTGCCATCCTCGGGCAACGGGCCGAGGGCCGCGATCTGGGCGCGCAGCGTTTCGATCCTCGCGGCATTGATCCCGGTTGCCACGCGAAGCCGGTCGCGCCAATCGACAAGCTGCGCGCGCAAGGTCTCGAACGCGGGGTCGGAGGCGCGGGCCGCGTCGATCACGCTTTCGGCGCGATCGGCTGTGCTCTGCCATGCGCCGTAATCGGGTGCGACGGAAGGCTCCTGCGCGACGGCGGAAACCGCCAGCGCGAGCAGAACCAGCGATAGGGCGAGGAACCGCCGAACTATCACGGGATTACTCGTAAACCGACGGCAGGTCGCGCGGCTCGCCGGCGAGCCACTCGGGCACAGGCAGGCCCTTTTCGCGCAGGAAGGCGGGGTTGAACATCTTCGACTGGTATCGCGTGCCGTAATCGCACAGGATCGTCACGATGGTATGGCCCGGCCCCATCTCGCGCGCCATGCGCAGCGCCCCGGCCATGTTGATGGCAGAAGACCCGCCGACGCAGAAGCCTTCCTTGGCCAACAGGTCATAGGCCAGCGGCAGCGCCTCGGAATCGGGGATCTTGTAGCTCATGTCAGGGCGGAAGCCTTTAAGGTTCTCGGTCTCGCGCCCCTGCCCGATGCCTTCGGTGATCGAACTGCCCTCGGCCTTGAAGTCGCCGGTGGTGTAGAAGCTGTGGATGGCCGAGCCCTCGGGATCGGCCAGTCCGATCTTCACCCCCTTGGGTTGCAGCGCCATGCCGACCCCGGCAAGGGTGCCGCCCGTTCCAACGGCGCAGATGAAGCCATCGACCTTGCCGCCGGTCTGCTCCCAGATCTCGGGGCCTGTCGTCTCGATATGCGCCTGCCGGTTGGCCACGTTGTCGAACTGGTTTGCCCAGATCGCGCCATTGGGTTCACTCGCGGCGAGCGCCTCCGCCAACCGTTCCGAATAGCGCACGTAATTGTTGGGATTCTTGTAGGGTGCGGCGGGCACCTGCACCAGGTCCGCGCCGGCCAGCCGGATCATGTCCTTCTTTTCCTGGCTTTGGGTCTCGGGGATGACGATGACGGTCTTGAACCCCATGGAAGCGCCGACCAGCGACAGACCGATACCGGTGTTGCCGGCGGTGCCCTCGACGATGGTGCCGCCGGGGGTCAACGCGCCCCGCGCAACGGCGTCACGGATGATGTAAAGCGCGGCGCGGTCCTTGACCGACTGGCCGGGATTCATGAATTCGGCCTTGCCGAGGATCTCGCAGCCCGTCGCGTCGCTGAGCGCGCTGAGCCGAATGAGCGGCGTGTTGCCAACCGCGTCTGCAAGGTCGTTTCGGATCGTCATGGCCAGTCTCTCCGCGCTGCGCCCCGGCGGCTGCGACCGGGGCAAGTATGTGCCCGACAGGGATAGGCGCGCACGCCGGCAAACTCAAGCAGTTCACGCCACTCAACCGCGCAGCCAGGCCCGTTTCAGCATCAGCCATTGCACCGACAGGATCAGCGGCGCGTTTGCCAGCTCGCCACTGTTCAGCATTCCGACAAGGTCGTCATAGGGCACAAGGACGTTGCGAATGTTCTCGCCCTCGTGTTCCATCCCACCGGTGCGCTTGCGGTCATCTTCCAGCGCCGCGATCCCCACGTAGGACACAAGGTATTGCGCGATTCCGCCGGACGACGGGTAATAACCCGCCACCTTGTGAAGCGCATCGAGAGTCAGGTGCGCCTCTTCCAGCGTTTCGCGGTGCGCGGTTTCCTCGTGGCTTTCGCCCGCGTCCACGATGCCCGCCACCGGTTCCAGCAGCCAGGGCTGCGGGTCGCCCAGCGCATAGGGGCCCATGCGCAGCTGTTCGATCAGCATCACCATGTCGCGTTCGGGGTCATAGGGCAGCACCGTCACCGCCTCGGCCACGTTGAAGATGGCGCGCGCTCCGGTCTCTGACCAGCCGCCATCGAAGCGGCGAAAACGGGTCTCGTATTCCTCGACCGTGAAGAATTTCTCGTAGGGGCGGTCCAGTCGCGTGACCTGCACGTCATCGCGGGTCAGCGGGCTGGACGCTGTCACCGGGCGGCGGCGCGCGGCGGCGTTGACATGCGCCTGCGCGCGGGCGCGGATGATGGCAAAGCGCGCGGCAACCTCGCGCGGCGTCTCGCGGCCATGGGCGCGCATGACCTCGGCCGCCGCGAGGCAGGTCAGATCGCCCCAGTCGCGCGCCCAACCGGCCAGAGACCACGGCCCGCCCGGCTGCCAGGGGGCGTCTTGCGGCATGAACACCTGCGCCGGTTCCCCCCCCTGCGGGCCATTCACCTCGACCGGAACGAGGTCATAGCCAAACGCGCCTTCGTAAAAGCGCAGGCGCTGAAGCTCCGCCGCGCTCACGTCGCGCAACAGGACGCCCTCGGCCGCGTCGCGCGCGTTCTCGACCAGCATCGGGAAGGCCTCGCCCTGCGCCCGGACGGTGCCAAACCCGGCCAGCGTCGCGCGCGGAAGGTCACAGTCGCGCCCCAGAACGATGGCACGCAGCGGTCGGAACCGCAGGGTTCCGAAGAAAAACAGGGGGGTCATCGCTTTCGCTAACTCCAGCGGCGGTTCACAAGCTCGGCCACCGCGCCCGAAACGGCCCCGCCGACCAACAATGTCACCAGACATGTGCTTGCCGACAACAAGGACAAGCCGTAATCCAGAAACAAATCCAGCGCCGCGATCACGGCTTCGCCCAACCCGTCATAGCGCAGCCGGGTGGAGCGGTAGAACATCTCGAACAAGCCAAAGCCCAGAATCGTCCAGAACGCAATCTGCACCGAGACCCGCACGCCCGTCGTGATCGCCATCGAGATGCCCTGCCCGACAAGGCCACCCATCGTCGCCCAGCCCTGCCCGAGCCCGATCACCGCCACGATCGGCGCCAACCATTGCCGGGGCTGGCCTGGCGGCATCGTCTCACCGTAGGCCAAGGCGGCAAGATAGCCCACGGCCGCGAACAGGATGGCAGAAACGAGCTTGGCGGTTGTCGGCATGGCCTCAGCCGGGGCGGGTGACGGAAATCTGCGTGACATCAGTATTGCCGCTATGAAAGCTTGCGGCGCAAGAGGTCAGGTAGAAATTCCACATCCGGCGAAAGCGGTCGTCGAAGCCAAGCGCCGACACCTCGTCCCATTGCGCGTTGAACCTGTCATGCCAGCGGCGCAGCGTCTGGCTGTAGCTTTCGCCGAATTCGTGACTGCCGACAAAGCGCAGGCCGGCCTTTTCCACCTGTTCGCGCAGCACCTTCGGGGCGGGCAGCATCCCGCCGGGAAAGATGTATTTCTGAATGAAATCGACGCCCTTTCGGTAGATCGGCCAGCGTTTGTCACAAACGGTGATCACCTGCATCGCAGCAACGCGGCCGGGTTTCAGCCGCTCGCGCACGGTGTTGAAATAGGTCGGCCAATAGGCCTCGCCCACCGCTTCGAACATCTCGATCGAGGCGATGCCGTCGAACTGCCCGCGCACGTCGCGGTAATCCTGCAAACGGATATCGACCTGATCGGCGATGCCCTCGCGCGCCATGCGCGCGACCGCGTAATCGTGCTGTTCACGCGAAATCGTCAGCCCGGTGATCCGCGCGCCGCGTTCCTTGGCCACATATTCCGCAAAACCGCCCCATCCGCAGCCGATCTCCAGCAGGTGATCATCGGGACGCACGCCGATCTTGTCGGCGAGCGCGGCGTATTTCGCGCGTTGTGCGGCCTCGGTCGCTTCCTGCCCGCTGTCGAACAAGGCCGAGGAATAGGTCATCGTGTCATCAAGCCAGAGCGAATAGAACGCGTTGCCCAGATCGTAGTGGTGGGAAATGTTCTTCTTCGCCTGCCGCTTCGAATTGCCCTGCATCCAGAAGCGCAGCCGTTCATAGGTGCGCACCAGCGACATGCCGGTGAAGCCGTCATACATCGCGTCATTGTCGGCATGGATCACATCCATCAGCGCTTGAAGGTCGGGCGTGCACCAGCCGCCATCGAGATAGGCATCGCAAAAGCCCAGATCACCCTCTCGGATCAGCCTCGCGAAGACATCGGTATCGTGAACCTCGCAAATCCCGACCGGGCCGGGATTCGGACCCTCGGCGCGAAAAACCCGGCCATCGGGCAGCACGAAGTCGATGCGCCCGTTTTGCAGCACCGCCACCTGCTCAAACACCTGCGCGAAGTAGCGCGGCAGGCCGGTTTCGCCGACCGTTGTTGTCCGAATGTCCATATGCCGTCCTTTGTTCCGTCCACCCTGAACGGTAAAACCCCGTTCTGGCAAGGAAATTACCCCTTCATTGCGTGGTAGGCGTCAAGCGCGCGGGTGCGCCCCTCTTTTAACGTCACCATCGGTTCGGGCCGCTCGCGGATCGTCCACGAGGCGGGGATCGCTTCGGCGAAGTCCCGCGCCCCGGCGCCGCGCAACCAGTAGTCCCGGTAGGCGCCCCTGCGGTCAAACTTGTCGGCCTGCGTTTCGGGGTTGAAGATGCGAAAGAACGGTGCCGCATCCGGCCCCGATCCCGCCACCCACTGCCAGCCCATCGCGTTCGAGGCCGGATCCCAGTCGGTCAGCGTGTCGGCGAACCAGTCCTTGCCGACCTGCCAGTGCACCATCAGGTGCTTGGTCAGGTAGGAGGCCACCAGCATCCGCGCCCGGTTGTGCATCCGGCCGGTCACGTAAAGTTCCCGCATCGCGGCATCGACGATCCCGACACCGGTTTCGCCACGCCTCCATCGGGTCGCGGCTTCACCGTCGCCCCGCCATGGGAAGGCATCCCACTCGTCGCGCCAGTTGCGCGTCAGGATCTGCGGCGAATGGAACATCAGGTGATAGGCGAAGTCGCGCCAGACCACTTCCTTCAGAAAGTGCTCCGCCCCGGTGCCGCCCTGCCCGTCCATCGCGCGCCAGCCCTCGTGCCAGCAGGTGCGCGGCGAAATCTCGCCGTAGGTCAGCGGTTCCGACAAGCCCGAGGTTGCATCGAGATCGAGGAAATCGCGCTCGTCCTTGTAGCGCGCAACGCGGGTCTCAAGGAAGTCGCCCAGCCGGTCGCGCGCCGCCCGCTCGCCCAGAAGCAGGTGCTTTTCGACAACCGCCGCACCGCGCTGCATGGCTGCATCGAGTGACCAGTCCGCCAGCCGCTCGCTTTGAGGCAGCGGCGCGGGAAAGCGCAGCGACGGCACCGGCAGCGGCGCGGGCACCGCCCGGTCGCGCACCGCTTTCCAGAACGGCGTGTAGACCCTGTAATAGCCGCCGCTGCCGGTCTCGACGGTCCAAGGCTCGAACAACAGATGCGCGTTGAAGCTTTCCACCCCCACACCCTGATCCTTCAGCGCCGCCTTCAGCTTTCTGTCACGGTCCTGCGCCTGCGGGTCGTAAAGCCGGTTCCAGACGACTTTCGTCGCCCCTGTTTCGCGGATCAGCCCTTGCAGCACCTCCAGCGCATCGCCAGAGCGCAGCACCAGCGCGCCGCCCTGCCCGGCCAGCGTATCGGCGAACTGCCCCAGCGCCCTCGCAAGGCGAAACCCCGGCGCCGCGCCAAGCGCGCGCACGGCGTCGTCGCGGATCACCACAGGGATCACCGGGCGGCCTTCGCAGGCCGCAAGCGCCGGGTTGTCGGCCAGCCGGAAATCCCGGCGCATCCAGTAGAGGATCGGTTGCGTGCTCATGCCGCCTTACCCCTTTTCATAGCGTTATCGACGGTGCGACGCTGTCGAGACGCAGGTGGCGAGGGCATGACCGAAGGCGCGCCACCCGCGGCGCAATTCGCGCGGCGTGCACCGCCCGAACACTGGCGACTTCCGCAGGACAGACCTTGTCGAATGATGACAGCATCCAACCTCCACACGAAACCTTTGAAGAAGTATGCACAGGTAGCGCAAGTCCGGCGGAGATCAACGGCTCAAATCACCTTGTCGAGCGCCGCGATCAGCGCTTCGACCTCTTCAGGCGCCGTGTAGTGGGTGAAACTCAGCCGCAGAACGCCAAGGTCCGGATCGACCCCCACGGCGTCAAGCGCGCGACCGGCGTAGAAATCACCGCCCCCCGACATGATGCCGTGCCGGGCCAGATCGGCCGCCGCCGCAGCCCCCGGCCGGTCCAGCGCCACCGCAACCGTCGGGGCGCGCCTCTCGGCTTGCCCCGGCCCGATCAGCCGGGCGGAGTTCTTCGAGCCGAGATAATCCAGCAGCGGCTGCAACAGCGTCTTTTCCTGCGCCCGCATGAGCCCATGCGCATGACGCGCCGCCGCAGCCGCCGCCTTTGGCCCGCCGTGATGGGCCGACAGCGCCTCCATGTAATCGGCGATGCCGGCGCAGGCCGCCACCTGTGCGTGATCGGGCCCCGCCGGGGTGAAGCGTTTGTAAAGCACATCGCCGTTGAAATGGTGCGCCTGGTTGGGCAGCGCCGCGCCCAAGGCGCGCCGGATCACCATGATCCCCTGATGCGGGCCATAGGTCTTGTAAGCCGAGAAAAGGTAGATATCCGCCCCCAGCGCGCCCACATCGACGAAGCCGTGCGGCGCGTAGCTGACGCCATCGACGCAGGTCGCCGCCCCCGCCGCGCGAACCTGCGCGCAGATCGCGGCGACATCGTTGACCTCGCCCACCACGTTGGAACAGTGCGGGAAGGCGACCAGCCGCACCTTGCCATCGGCCAGAAGCGGCGCCAGCGCGGCCGGGTCGAGATGCCCGGTTTCCGGGTCGACGCGCCATTCGCGCAGTTCGACGCCATCCTCGGCCAGCCGCCGCCACGGGCCGGAATTGGCCTCGTGATCCTGATTGGTGACGACGATCGCCTCGCCCTGCGTCATGCTCTGTCGGAAGGCCTGCGCCAGCACATAGGCGTTCTGGGTGGTCGACGGGCCGAACGACAGCTCGTCGGTCTCCACCCCCAGCATCGCGGCCAGCCGACTGCGCGCCTCGTCCATCTCCTCGCCGCCAAGACGGCTGGCCGCGTAGGCGCCGTAGGGCTGCACCTTGCGTTCTTGATAGAACCGAAACAGCCGGTCGATGACGGGCTGACAGGGGAAACTGCCGCCGGCATTCTCGAAGAAGGCCTGCCCGGCCAGCGACGGCTGCGCGAAGGCGGGAAACTGAGCCCGCACCCACGTTGTATCCAAGGGGGTCATGTCCACTCCTTTGCCTGCGCCGAGACCGGCGGATGCGATCAGGGGTAGAACCGCCCTATCGGGGCGTCAAGCACACGCCGCCGCTTGCCGACCGCCTCCCTCAACACGCCAGCGCCGCGTGCAGCGCCGTCTCGGACCAGCCGCCAAGGGCACGCGCCACAAGGCGGCCATCCTCCAGCCGGGTGGCGATCAGCCGGGTCCAGCCGGTGTTCGCGGTCAGGATCTCCGGTCCGGCCCCGCAATCGCGGATGCCCGAGGCGATGCCGGTCTCGCCGATACGATGATTGGTCAGGCCGGTCGCGGCGGCAACCTCGCGCAGCCCGTCGGCACCATAGCGCCAGATACGCAGGCTGCGCGCGAGGTGCGGACGGTCGATATAGGCGATCTCCGTGGCGCCGTCGCCATCGAGGTCCGCCGCACCGATAATGGCCAGCCAGCGGTTTGACTGGCCGATATGGGGCGTCGTCGCGGCAAGCACCAGCGCGCGGCCCGTCCAACGGTAAACGGCGACCTGCGCGCCAAGCCGGTCGTGGCTGCGCGCAACGATCACCTCGTTGGTGCCATCGCCGTCAAGATCGGCAAGGCGCGGCGCGACATCCTCGAACACGTGCGGCGCCTCCAGCGTCAGCGCATGGCCGCAGGTGCCGCGATTGCCCGGCGCATCGACCCATAGCGTCGAGGGTTCGTGCCGCCGCCCCAGCACGTAATGCTGGTAGCGCGTGACCGGGTCCGCAAACCACGCCCGCGCCACAGGCCCGGCGGTTTCGGCGTCGCTCGTCACGCTGTCGGGGTAGGCCGTCTGGCGGACCGGATCGACGAGGCAAGCCGCCGCGCCGCCGCCCCACAGCGCCACGGCCAGCGCCACGGCCAGCGCACAGGCCAGCCGCTTCAGCATCAGATCTGCTTTTCCGGCATCCGCACGATGAGCCCGTCAAGTTCGTCGCTCACCTTCAACTGGCAGGTCAGGCGCGAAAATTCGTCGGGCTTGAAGGCAAATTCAAGCATGTCCTCTTCCATCGGGTCGATGGCGGGCAGCTTGTCCTTCCACGCCGGATCGACATGCACATGGCAGGTGGAACAGGCGCAGGCGCCGCCGCAATCGGCCTCGATTCCGGGGATGTTGTTGTCGCGCGCACCTTCCATCACGGTCAGCCCGTTGGGCACGTCGACCACATGTTCGGTGCCGCCATACTCGATATAGGTGATCTTTGCCATGGTCAGACTGTCCTTTGGATTTCGTCCTTTCCTACCTAGCTTCGCCTGTTGCGCATGACCAGTCCGAATGCACCCCTTTTCGCAGCGCGCTTGCCCCGAACCGGGGTCTTTGCGGCCCCTCGAAAAGCCTGTATCCTGCGCCGCGAAGAGCCCCCGGAAAGACGGGGCAAGCGCAGCAAGGCAGGCACCCCGCATGATCCTCAGGCAGATTTCCATGGCCGGCCTTCTGGGTCTAGCTGCCTGCGCACCGATGCCGGGGGCCGAGGTGTCGCGCGTGTTCGACCGTGACGGTAGCATCGTGACGCGCGGCGAAGGGCCGGAGGACGCCCGCCCCGATGCCTGCTACGCGCAGGACGTGACCCCGGCGGTGATCGAAACGGTGACCGAACACGTGGTGGTAACGCCGGCCGAGCGCGACGAAGCGGGCCGGGTGATCCGCCCCGGCAGTTTCCGCACCCATACCCGCCAGCGCATCGTCGAGGACCGCCGCGCGATCTGGTTCGAAACGCCTTGCGCGGCGCAGGATGACCCGGCCTTCATCGCCTCGGTGCAGCGGGCGCTGCGGGCGCGCGGGGTCTATCAAGGGCCGATCTCCGGCGTGATGGACCGGCGCACGCGCACCGCCATCCGCCGCTTTCAGGACCCTCAGGGACTCGATTCCGGGGTGCTGTCGCTGGCCGCTGCACGACTGCTCGGCCTTGCAGTCTGGGATCCGGTCGCCGCGCGCGGCCCGCTCGACACCCCGCAGGGCGGCTAACCCTGCGCACCGCGCCCCCCCCGCCGGATGCACACTGGCGGGGGGGGCTTTTCTCGCAGACTTGGCTGCGCTTACTTTGCGTCGACCGGCAGCGCCACGAAGCGCGGCGTGCCCGCCCGGCGGATCAGCAACAGCACGGAGTTCTGCCCCGCCTCTTCCGCTGCATCGACACGCTCGCGGAATGCCGCGATGGTGGAGATCGGCTGCTGCCCGACCTCGGTGATCACGTCGCCGGGCTCCAGCCCGCGCGCCGCAGCCTCGGAAGACGGATCGACGTCCACCACCAGCAGACCATCAGAGATCCCGTTGGCCGCGCGCGCCTCGTCGGTCAGGGGGGCCAGCGTCAGGCCGAAGAGTTCCGCCGACGCGGGCGCTTCTGCGCCGGGAGCTTCCGGGAAGGCCTGCGCCGCCGCCGTCTCGCGGCGGCCAAGCGTCACCCGCAAGGTCTGCGTTTCACCGTCGCGCAGGACCACGACGCGCACGGTTTCGCCCACCGGCGTAGCGGCCACAACCCGCACCAGTTCGCGCGTATCGGTAACCTCGGCCCCGTCGAAAAAGGTGATCACATCGCCAACCTCCAAACCGGCGTCGCGCGCCGGTCCGTCCGGCACATCGGTGACCAGCGCGCCAGTGACAACGTCAAGGCCAAGCCCCTCCGCGATCTCGGCATTGACATCCTGAATGCGCACGCCCAGCCAACCCCGGCGGGTTTCGCCGAATTCCTGCAATTGCGCGATCACGCCCGACACCACGTTCGACGCCATCGAGAAACCGATCCCGATCGAGCCGCCATTGGGGCTGAGGATCGCGGTATTCACGCCGACGACCTCGCCATCCATGTTGAACAGCGGCCCACCGGAATTGCCCCGGTTGATCGCCGCGTCGGTCTGGATGAAATCGTCATAGGTGCCGGACAGCGCCCGGCCACGCGCCGAGACGATGCCCACCGAAACCGAGAAGCCCTGGCCCAGCGGGTTGCCCATCGCCATCACCCAGTCGCCGACACGCGCCGCGTCGCTGTCACCGAAACTGACAAAATCCAGCGGCGCATCAGGGGTGACCTTGAGCAGCGCGATATCGGTATTCGCATCGGTCCCGATCACCTCTGCCGGAAGCGTCAGCCCGCTGCGGAAATCGATCATGATTTCATCGGCGCCGTCGATGACATGGTTGTTGGTGACGATATAGCCATCCTCCGAGATCACGAAGCCCGAACCGAGCGCATTGGCCCGTCGCGGCGCGGGCCGGTTCAGACCGGGCTGCTGCCGGTCGAGGAAATCGTTGAAGAAATCCTCCAGCGGCGATCCCGGCGGCACCTGCGGCAACGGTCCGGTGCCAGAGGCAACAAGGCTTGAAGTCGTGATGTTGACAACCGCATCGCCGACCTCGTCCACCAGCCCGGCAAAGCTGCCGGGGCCGCCCGCTTGCGCGCGGCCCGGCTGTGCGGCCATGACCACCACCGCAAGCGCAATGGCAACGATCAGCGCCAGCGTCGTCACCTTGAAAAGAAGCATCCTGCCATGCGACGCGGCACGCACGCCGACCCGCGGGTTGATGGTTGGCATTGTCACTCGAAAATCCTCCTGTAGATCTGTTTTCAGGCTCCGCTTGCCTTGGCTATCTCACCATATTTGCCCGGTGGCGGTATCAATCAAGCAGCCCACCCGACATAAACGTCACATAGGCGTGATGACACCGACAGCGCAGTGGGCGCGACAACGCGGCACCGTTACGGCGCGCCCGGCGCACCGTCAGACCATCGGCGCCATGATTTCCACCGCCTCGCCATCGCGCACCGCCGTGTAAAAGCAACTGCGCCGGTTGGTGTGGCAGGCCGGTCCGGTCTGGCGCACCAGCGCCAGCAGGCAATCGCTGTCGCAATCGACGCGCAGCTCTGCCAACTCCTGCACATGGCCGGAACTTTCGCCCTTTACCCAGAACGCCTGCCGCGAGCGCGACCAATAGGTTACTCGCTTCGTTTCCAGCGTCCGCGCCACCGCCGCCGCGTTCATCCACGCCATCATCAGCACCTCGCCGGTGGCCTCTTCCTGTGCGATGCAGGGGATCAGCCCGTCAGCGGTATACGTCAACGTTTCGGGATCGAACCCCATGCCTGTCACCCTTTGCATTTCTGATCCTGTTCGCTACTTATAGGGAACACGACCGGGGGAAAAGCCCATGACCCAAGAGACCGACCTGATCAAGCTCTACTCGCAGCGCATCCTGGCGCTTGCCGCCGACATTCCCCTGACCGACCGGCTCGACGCACCGCAGGCGACGGTGCGCAAACGCGCGCCGCTGTGCGGCTCCACCGTGACCGTAGATCTCGACGTGGAACGGGGCCGCATCACCCGCTTCGGACAGGATGTGAAGGCTTGCGCGCTCGGCCAGGCCTCGGCGGGACTGATGGCCGCCAACATCCTCGGGCGCAGCCGCGAGGAGGTGGAGACCGGGCGCGATCAGTTGCGCGCGATGCTCAAGGACGGAGCGCCGCCGCCGCAAGCGCCCTTCACCGGATACGAGGTGTTGGAACCGGCCCGCGACTACAAGAACCGCCATGCCTCGATCCTGCTCGCCTTCGAGGCGACCGCTGACGCCATGGCAGAGGCCGAAGCCGCCGCCTGCGCCTGACATCGCGGCGTCGAGTGTCATCAGCCCGTTCGCGCCCGGTTCGGGCCGTCTTCGCACCCGGATTGGGCACATGTGGCTTGTCTGCGGCTGGTCGCTGGTCCGGCGGCCTTACCGAGGCAGGCTTTCAACCTGCGTCACGAAATCCTCGCCCCGTTTCTCGAAATTGTCATACTGGTCGAAACTGGCCGCGGCCGGCGCCAACAGCACCACCTCGCCTGGCTTCGCCTCGGCCGCCGCGCGCGCCACGGCCACCGCCATGCTGGTGCAGATTTCGGCCTCTACCGCACCGATTTTCAATGCAAAATCAGCAGCGTCCCGGCCAATCACGTAGGCTTTCACCACCGAGCCCAGCGCCGGTTTCAGCGCCTCCAGCCCGCCGTCCTTCTCAAGCCCGCCGCAGATCCAGCGCACTTGCCCGAACGCCGACAGTGCCTTGGCCGCGGCATCCACGTTGGTGGCCTTGGAATCGTTGACGAAAATCACCCCGCCAATCTCCGCCACCCGTTGCGAGCGATGCGGCAAGCCCTGGAAACTGTGAAAGGATTTTTCGATCCCACGGGGCGAAAGTGCAAGCGCCCTGACCGCCGCATAGGCACTGCACGCGTTCTGATGGTTATGCACCCCCGGCAACCCGGCAACATCGCGCAGGTCGATCGACGCCACCTGCCGATCCTTGCGCCATTCGGCCAGAAACCCCTTGCGCGCACAGACAGACCACCCCGGCCCGGTCAGCTTGCGGCCGACGGAAACGCGGATCAAGCGGCCGTCACCGACTCCCTCGCTCATCTGCCCGGCAAGGAACGCACCCTCGGGTTCATCGACGCCGATCACCGCCCGATCCGACCCGCCCTCCGCAAACAGCCGCCGCTTGGCCGCGAAATACCCGCCAAGACCGCCATGCCGATCAAGGTGATCGGGGGAAAGGTTCGTGAAAACAGCCACATCCGGTGTCAGGGCGCGGGCAAGCTCGGTCTGGTAGCTCGACAGTTCCAGCACGATGACCTCGCCATCCACGGGCGGGTCGATGTCCAGAATCCCGCGCCCGATATTGCCCGCCAACTGCACCGGCGTGCCGTTTTCGGCAAGCAGGTGCGCGATCAGCGCCGAGGTCGTGGATTTGCCATTGGACCCGGTCACCGCGATCACCCGCGGCGGCGTGTCCAGATCCTGCCATTCGGATCGCCCGAGCGACCGGAAGAACAGCCCGATATCGTTGTCCACCGGCACCCCGGCCTCATGGGCTGCCGCGATCACCTTGTGCGGCGCGGGGTAGAGATGCGGGATGCCGGGGCTGGTGATCAGCATGTCCACCCCCTCCAGCGCGCCAGTGCGCGACAAATCGACAATCCCGACCCCCTCGGCCTCTGCCGCGGCACGTCCCTTGGCGCCGTCATCCCAGGCCAACACCTCTGCGCCACCGGCCCGCAACGCCCGCGCCGCCGACAAGCCGGACCGCCCAAGCCCCAGAACCGCCACCCGTTTGCCGTCCACACCTGAAACCGGGATCATCTCGCATCCTTCCCCTTCTTCTTGGCCAAAATACTCGAAATCCCGCCAGCAATCCCCTCCGTCCGGCCCCGGACCCATGCACCACCCGTTTGGCCAGCCCCCCCCGCGCGAGGAGGCCGCAAGGCCGAGGAGCGCTCAGCGCAGTTTCAGCGTCGCCAGCCCGATCAGCGCCAGGATCAGCGAGATGATCCAGAACCGGATCACGATCTGCGGCTCGGCCCAGCCACGTTTCTCGAAATGGTGATGGATCGGTGCCATCAGGAAAACCCGTTTGCCGGTGCGCTTGAAGTAAAGCACCTGAATGATGACCGACAGCGCCTCGGCCACGAACAGCCCGCCGACGATGGCCAGCACAAGTTCGTGCTTGGTGCTGACCGCGATCGCGCCAAGCGCGCCGCCAAGCGCCAGCGACCCGGTATCGCCCATGAACACCGCCGCCGGCGGCGCGTTGTACCACAAAAACCCAAGCCCGCCGCCGATCAGCCCGGCGGTAAAGACCAGCAACTCGCCGGTGCCCGGCACGTAATGCACGTCGAGATACTCGGTAAAATCCACCCGGCCCACGGCGTAGGCGATAACACCAAGGGTCGCCGCCGCGATCATCACCGGCATGATCGCCAGCCCGTCCAGCCCATCTGTCAGGTTCACCGCGTTGGCGCTGCCCACGATCACGATCATGGTGAAGGGCACGAAGAGCCAGCCCATGTTCAGCAGCAACGCCTTGAACACCGGAAAGGCCAGCTGGCCCGACAACTCATCGGGGTGGACCAGCAGCGCGACGACGCCCGCGATCGCGGCGATGGTCAACCCGATGGCAAAGCGCAGCTTTCCCGACACGCCGGCGGTGGTGTTGCGGCTGACCTTGGCGTAGTCATCGACGAAGCCAACGGCGCCAAACGAAACCGTCACGAACAGCACCAGCCAGACATAGGCGTTATCGAGCCGCGCCCAGAGCAGCGTCGACAGCGTCAGCGCCGCAAGGATCAGCAAGCCGCCCATCGTCGGCGTCCCGGCCTTGCTGATCAGGTGGCTTTCCGGCCCATCCTCCCGAATTGGCTGGCCGCTGCTGTATTTGCGACGCAACGCATTGATCAGCGGGCGCCCGAAGACGAAGCCGAAGACCAGCGCCGTGAAGAACGCCCCGCCGGCGCGAAAGGTGATATAGCGAAACAGGTTGAAAAGATCGCCGCCTTCCGACAGCGAGCTGAGCCAGTAGAGCATCTAACGGGGGTCCTTTCGGGTTTGCCGGGCGGCTTGGCCCAGTTTTCGCAGGCCGTCAACGACAAGCGACAGTTTTGTCCCCTTGGAGCTTTTGACCAGCACGATATCGCCGGGCCAGAGCAGCCCCGGCAGGGCCTTCGCCATGTCCTCGGCGGTCGCGGTGTGCAGGCCGCGCCTGGCCGCCGGCAGCGCGGCGCCCAGATGCGCCATCAGCGGGCCGCAAGTGTAGACGAGGTCAATCTGCTCCATCGCCGCAAGCGCCGCAAGCCCGGCATGCAGATCGGGCGCGCCCGGCCCCAGTTCCAGCATGTCGCCCAGCACCGCGATCCGCCGGCCCTTGCCCTGGCGCGTCGCGGCGGCCAGAACCTCGAGGCTGGCCGCGACCGAGGTCGGCGAGGCGTTGAAGGCGTCGTCGATCAGGTCGATGGCCTGCTCGTCGGTCGGGTTCAATACGATGCGCTCGCGCCGTCCCCGCCCGGTCCCCGGCTGCCACGGCCCTAGCGCCAGCATCGCCCGCGTCACGTCGCGCCCGAGCGCCGCCACCGTGGCCAGCACGAAACAGGCGTTCAACGCAAGGTGGCGCCCCGGCGCCGCAAGCTTGAAAAGGATCGCCTCGCCGTCGATCCCGGCTTGCACAATCGTGGTTTCATCGTCAAGCGTGACCGCGACAAGCCGCGCGTCCCGGCCGTCTTGCCCAACCTCGATCACGCGGGCGGCATGGGCCTTGGCGATGTCGCGCAGGATCGGCGTGGTGTCGAGATCGGCATTGATCAGCGCAGTGCCGCCCGGTTCCAGCCCCGCGAAGATCGCCGCCTTTTCGCGTGCGATCCCGGCGACCGCGTCGAAGGCTTCGAGGTGGACGGCGGCCACGGTCGTCACCATGGCGACGTGCGGCCGGGCGAGGCGCGACAAGGGCGCGATCTCGCCGGGGTGATTCATGCCGATCTCGATCACCGCGTAGTCGGCATCGGCGGGCATCCGCGCCAGCGTCAGCGGCACGCCCCAATGGTTGTTGTAGCTCGCCTCGGCGGCATGGGTCGGCCCGAAGGCGGACAGGGCGGTGCGCAGCATCTCCTTCGTGGTGGTCTTGCCGACCGATCCGGTGACGGCGATGACCGTCGCGCCCGTGCGCGCCCGCGCCGCCCGTCCAAGCGCCTCCAGCCCGGCCTGCACATCGCCCACGACCAGCAACCGCGCCTCCTCGGTCAGCCCCTCGGGCAGGTGGCTGACCATCGCGGCGGCAGCGCCCTTTTCAAGCGCCTGCGCCACGAAATCATGCCCGTCGCGCGCCGCCTTCAACGCCACGAACAGGTCGCCCGGTTGCAGCGTGCGGGTGTCGATGGAGACGCCCGTCGCCTGCCAGTCGCCCCGCACCGTGCCGCCCGTCGTGGCGGCGGCCTCGGTCGCGGTCCAGAGCGGCGTCATATCCGGCCCTCCAATGCGGCCACGGCGACGCTGGCCTGTTCGACGTCGTCGAAGGGATAGACCACGTCGCCCACAATCTGCCCGGTTTCGTGCCCCTTGCCCGCAATGAGCAGCGCATCGCCGGGGCCAAGCGCATCGACGCCCCGCAAGATCGCCTCGGCCCGGTCGCCCACTTCGATCGCCTCGGGCGCGCCGCCCAGCAGCGCCTTTCGGATCGCGGCAGGATCCTCGCTGCGCGGGTTGTCGTCGGTCACGAAGACAACATCGGCATGCGCCGCTGCCGCTCGCCCCATCAGCGGCCGCTTGCCGCGGTCCCGGTCGCCGCCCGCACCCAGAACGATCACCAGCCGGCCCAGCACATGCGGGCGCAGCGCCTTCAGCGCGATTTCGACCGAGTCGGGCGTGTGCGAATAGTCGACGTAAACCGGCGCCCCATTGCCCCGTGTCGCAGCCAATTGCATTCGCCCGCGCACGCCCTTGATGCGCGGCAGCACGGCAAAGACCGCCTCCGCCTTCTCGCCGGCGGCAATCGCCAGCCCCGCCGCGGTCAGCACGTTCATCGCCTGAAACCCGCCGATGAGGTCGAGCCGCGCCTGGTGGGTCTCCCCCTGCCATCGGAACAGCACGGCCTGCCCGGTCTCGTCCATCCGCCGACCGGTGATGCGCAGTCGCGCACCTTCGGCATATTGCGCGACGGTGATCACCTCGATCTCGCGCGCCTCGCAGATCGCCGCGAGGTCCGCGCCCCTCGGATCGTCGAGGTTGATCACGGCGGTGGACTCTTCCGGCAAAAGGTCGCTGAAAAGTCGCGCCTTGGCGGCGAAATAGGCCTCCATCGTGCCATGATAATCCAGATGATCCTGACTGAAATTGGTGAAGGCGGCGGCGGCAAGCTGCACCGCGTCCATCCGGCGCTGATCGAGCCCGTGCGACGAGGCCTCCATCGCCACGTGGCTCACGCCGGCGCCCGCCATCTCCGCCAGCAGCCGGTGCAGCGTCAGCGAATCGGGCGTGGTGTGGAGGCCGGGGGCGGAAAACGCCCCCTCGACGCCAGTGGTGCCGATATTGGCCGCCTCAAGCCCGAGGAAGGCCCAGATCTGGCGGGTGAAGCTGGCGACAGAGGTCTTGCCATTGGTGCCGGTCACCGCGACCGCGGTTTCGGGCTGCGCCCCGAACCACAGCGCGCAGGCATGGGCGAAGGCGGCCTTTGCGTCCTCGGCCACCACGAGCGCGGCGTCGGCCCCGCGCAGCGCATCGGCGGCGATGGCGGCACCGGCGCGGTCGGTCAGGATGGCCCCGGCCCCCATGCGCAGGGCGTAGACGATGAACTCCGCCCCATGCACCCGCGTGCCGGGAAGCGCGGCAAAGAGCGCCCCGCGCACGACCTCGCGGCTGTCGAGCGCGACGCCGGTGACGGCCACATCACGCCCCCCCGTCGCGGTCAGCCCCAGGGCCGAGAGCGGTCTCGGGTCCATCTTCGCCATCTGCCCCCCATATCTGCGGCGCATGGCGCCTCGACTCACGACTTATTGTGAGGCACTGGATAGACGATAGCCCGCCTCGGGATCAACGTCTTGTGGCCTGAGCCCCAGAAGCGGCGCCACCCTGCGGATCACCTCCGCCGTGACCGGCACCGCCGTCCAGCCCGCCGTGCGCCGGGTTTCGCCCAGAACGTCGATGCTGGGTTCGTCCAGCGTGACCACCAGCACATAGGCCGGGTCATTGGCGGGAAAGACCGAGGCGAAGGTGGCGATCACCCGGTCCTCGTAGTAGCCGCCCTGCGGGTTGGGCTTGTCTGCCGAACCGGTCTTGCCGCCGACCTCGTAGCCCGCGACATCGCCGAGGTTGGCGGTGCCCTCGGGTTCCGCCACCACGGCGCGCAGCATTTCGCGCAGGGCAGCCGAGGTCTGTTCCGAAATCACCCGCTCACCCAGTTGCGGGCCGTCCTGCCGCAAAAGTGTCGGCCGGATCATGGTGCCGCCGTTGAGCAGCGTCGCATAGGCGGCGGCGAGGTGAAGCTGGGTCACCGAAATGCCGTGCCCGTAGGAAATCGTCATCGTCGCAAGCTGGCCCCAGTTCGCCGGCAGGATCGGGACACCCTGGCGCGCCTCGACCATGTCGAAATCGAGCGCCTCCAGCAGGCCGAGTTGCCCGAGGAATTGCTGTTGCCGGTCCGCCCCGATCCTCTGCGCCAGCCGCGCGGTGCCGATGTTGGAGCTTTGCACCAGCACGTCGCGCACCGAAAGTTCCGCGCCGTGATCGCTGTAATCGCTGATCGAGAACCCCGCCATGCGCATCGGTCCGCGAATGTCGATCATGGTGTCGGTCTCCACCATGTCCTCCTCCAGCACCTGCGCGATGGTGAACAGCTTGTAGGTCGAGCCCAGTTCGTAGCGCCCCTGAACCGCCCGGTTGAACAGCGGGCTGTCGGTCGGATCGCCTTCCAGCAGCGGGCGCGGCCGCTGGTTCGGGTCGAAATCCGGCAACGAGGCCAACGAGATCACTTCGCCGCTATGCACGTCGAGCAGCACAGCAGCGGCCCCTTGCGCGTTCATCAGGGTCATGCCGCCGGCCAGCACCTCCTCCACCGTCGCCTGCACGGTCAGGTCAAGCGACAGGTCCAGCGGTGCGCCGGCGCGGGCGGGATCGCGCAGTTCCTCGTCGAACTCGGCCTCGACGCCGGCAACACCGACGATCTCGGCGGCATTGACCGCCTGCTCTCCGAACCGCGCGCCGCCGAGGACATGCGCGGCAACGGCCCCGTTGGGGTAAAGCCGCATCTCGCGCGGGCCGAACAGAAGGCCGGGTTCCCCCAGATCATGCACAAACTGTTGCTGTTCCGGCGAGATCGAGCTGCGAATCCACATGAAGCGGCGATCCGAGGTGAAGCGCGCCAGCAAGGTGTCGGCGTCGAGATCGTCGAAGATTTCCGCCAGCCCCTCGGCAGCCGCTGCCGGGTCGATCAATTCATGCGGGTGCACGTAAAGCGCGTTGGTCAGAAGGTTGGTGGCCAGCACCCGGCCTTCTCGATCGACGATATCGGCGCGGGTGGAGATGATCGAACTGCCCGAGGTGGCGACGGTCGGTTCCTCCGGTTCCGAGGTGGCAAGCGCAGTCATCTTGACGCCCACGGCGCTGAACGCCGCGAAGATGCAGACCGCCAGCACGAAAAGACGTCTTTCGGCGCATTGGCGCAGGGTGTCGCGCTGCTGTTCGTGGCGCAGGCGCAGGTTTTCGCGCTCGATCGCGTCGGGGTTCTCACCTTTCTGGCGCGCCTCGAGGATGCGCGCCAGCGGGCGCAGGGCGATGCGGCGGGTCATTGCGGAACCTCCGGGCGCGAAGACGTGTAGGACATGCCTTCAGCCTCCGCTTCGGGCGCACCGGGCGC